>Ga0187833_10001934_pt1 | contig 22921 bp, 21 predicted proteins | sample ETNtaG_37_FD_167968 | JGI IMG/M metagenome (GOLD analysis project Ga0187833, IMG submission 167968) | Marine microbial and viral communities from oxygen minimum zone, Eastern Pacific Ocean - ETNP2014_SV_400_PacBio MetaG (Illumina Assembly) | ecosystem: Environmental > Aquatic > Marine > Hypoxic...
GATGAAGTGGCATTCATCCCGCCGGTACAGGGTGGATAGATGGTTATTGTAGAAATTGTTAATGGGCCCATTGAGCCATTCCCATCCAATAATGATCGAAATCAGGATGGGGCAGAATTGACCTTTAATGGACGCGTTCGGGATACTGAACATGGTGAAAATATTACTGGTCTCGAGTATGAACAATACGAAGGAATGGCAGAAGCAGAACTCACAACTCTTGCGGAAAAAACGTGTAAAAAATATCCCATCAATGATTTGTTTTGTAAACACCGAATGGGAAAAGTGGAGATTGGGGAAACGAGTTTACATGTCTCCATTTGGTCAAAACATAGAAAAGAAGCAATTGAAGCCATGGATTGTTTCATTTTCGAACTGAAAAAACGGGTTCCCATTTGGAAATGGGCTATACTGTCAGATGGGAGAAAAGTCCCCAGTGAGTGTACGCACTGACAAATAATTTGTACTAAATTGGGCCCCTAAATGTTAGGATTTTCGAACCAGACCATCGCTGATATTCTATATTGGGTCACCCGAAAAAGGTGGTTAATCGCTGCGTTTGCCATTAGTCTGTTTCTTTTTTATATCCCGTCTCCGGCATCCGTATCTCCTGAAGCTCACCGCACCCTGATTATCGTTGTTATTGTGCTTATCTTGATTATTGGTGAAGTAATCCCCTTACCGGCAGTGGCAATTTTGATCCTGATTTTGGAAGTAGTACTGGGAATCGACACTCCTAACGGAGTGGCAACATCCTTCATGAGTGATGCCGTATTTTTTATTATGGGGTCTTTGATGATGGCGGTGGCCATTGTGAGCCAGGGATTGGACAAACGGTTGGCGCTGGGCATTATAAAACTTACGGGGAACAAAACCTGGCGGATCGTTTTTGGATTTGTGGCCATATCAGCTATCTTGTCCTCATTTATTGGAGAACATACTGTGGCGGCCATGATGCTGCCGGTGGCACTAACGTTGCTCCGGAATACAAGCGATGATCAGAAGACCGTTCATCGTTTATCTACCATTCTTTTATTCTCCATTGCCTATGGATGTGCCATGGGGTCCATTGGGACACCATCCGGCGGCGGCCGAAATGTAATTATGATTGGTTATATTTCAGAATTTGGATTGGGGAATATCACCTATTTGAACTGGATCAAGTATGCCTATCCCATGCTTTTATTGGAAATACCCATCGCTGTGGCAATACTTTGGATGACGTTTAAGCCAGACCAACGTATTTTGGATTCGGCTGTTCGAAAATTAAAGGTAAAAGTGACAAAAGCTGGGGCAATGACTGGCAATCAAATAATGGCCATTGGCATATTCTTTCTGGTATTTCTGGGCTGGGTATTTTTGAGCCCGTATCTCGGGCTGGGTATCGTCGCATTGATCGGAGTATTTCTTTATTTATCTTTTGGCCTCATCGAATGGCAGGATATCAACCGCAATACCAACTGGGGTGTAATTCTGTTATTTGGTGCAGCCATTTCACTTGGAGTCCAAATGAAAGAGACCGGAGCTGCTGAATGGGTAGCAACTCAATCCATTAATGGGATGAGTATGCTGGTAAATGATCTCGGCTTCATGCAATGGTTCATTTCTGTATTTCTCACTGGAATTCTGACCAACTTTTTAAGCAATGCGGCTACGGTGGCGGTCCTGGGTCCAGTTGTTTTGGATATGGGCGGGAATCCAATTATTCTGGGCATATCCACATCCATTGCATCATCCTTTGCTTATTTAACAATTGTAGCTTCACCCACCTGTATGATTATACATTCCAGTGGGCTGGTGAAATCAAGTGATTACCTTAAAGCAGGTTGGAAGCTCTTTGTAATTTCAATCGTCATCCTGTTTTTAATTTCAAACTTATACTGGCCATATTTATCATGAAATTTCTCATTGCAATAGGAAGTAAGGACTATTCTGGTTCCACCCTTGAATTGGGTATGCGTGTTGCCAAGGCAATCAATGCGGCCGTTGATATCGTATATGTGGGTGAAAAAATAAGTGCATTCAGTACATCAGAAGTAAAGCTCGCGCAAGAAAATCTGGATAATTGGGAGTTAGATCGAAAAGGTGTGGATGCACTCCAATGGGCATATGAATATTTGGTTGAAAATAAATATATCCGTTCCGATTCGGAAAACAGCGATTTTAATACAGATAAACTGGTACAGACCGATGATGATCGGTGCGAAGTGCATCTGGAAGGACGTATGACACAAGAAGTGGGTTTAATCTTGAGAAATGGTGATATCATCCAGCAATTAAGGGATGAAGTCAAACGGAGCGGAATTGATGTAATGATCATTGGCGGGAGTGGCGAACGGCGAATGGCTCACGATTTGGTCCAATACATTGATAGCTCCATTTTTGTCGTTAACCAATTTGATCCAAATCAGAAATACAGGCTTTTGCTGGCAGTCAATGATTCAATGGGAACAAAAGGCGCCGTAAAATTTGGGGTGCGAGTTGCCCAAGCATTTAAGATTGATGTTGATATCCTGACGGTAAGTAAAGTAGACCGATTTGGAGATGGATATAAAGGTGCTGCAGAAAGGGCTGGAAAATTTATGAGGAGAACAGGCATTCATTATCAAAATATTTATCGTGTGGGCGACCCATCAGAAATCATTAAAAACGAAGCAGGGGATAACCATATTGTCATTATGGGTGCTTCAAGCAAAAATCCACTCATGAAATTTTTCAAGGGGAGTAAACCCTTGAAGGTAATGGAAGTTTGTCCCTGTCCAATTTTGATTGTTAAATAGTATTAACTTGATGGTCTAACCAAATTAAAAGGAGATTGAAATGTTTCAGGATTTAGGATTAACTGTATTAACAAGCCTTGTGCTCATCATGATATCCGTCCCGCCTATCCTTTTTCTATTCTGGTATATTCATGACAGCCGCCAAAGCCAGCATTCTATTTTAAGAAACTTTCCTCTTTTGGGAAGAGTTCGATATTTTCTAGAAATGTTGGGGCCGGAACTTCGGCAATATATGTTTGATGGAGATACTGAAGCGAAACCATTCAGCCGCTCTGATTTTGCAAATATTGTTGTTCAGGGTAAATATTTACAAACAGTAATTGCATTTGGATCAAAAAGAGATTTTGAAAAACCAGGCCTTTATCTTCGTAATTCAATGTTTCCCAAGCAGAAAGAGGAAATGAAAGTAGAATTATTACCAAAGATTCCTTCTAAGAGATATATTGGCACTGAGGGTCTTTTTTCGAGGACAGAGTACTTAGAGGATGTAGAAGTCTCACCATGGACTCTCCCTGAAGAAGATGCAATTATTATTGGTCCAAATTGCAAAAAACCATGGAAAGTAAGAGGCCCGGTGGGTATGAGTGCTATGAGCTATGGTGCTTTGGGAGAAAATGCTATTAGCTCTATTAGTTATGGGCTAGGCGCTGCCACTGGATCATGGGTACATACTGGTGAGGGAGGGCTTGCCCCTTATCACACTATTGGCGGTGGGGATGTTATAATGCAAATTGGATCAGGTATTTTTGGAGTTCGAAATGAAGATAGTACATTTAGTTGGGAAAAATTTAAGGAAAAAGCTTCCAACTCTCAATTACGTTGTTTTGAAATTAAATTAGCTCAGGGAGCTAAAATTCGAGGTGGACATGTAGAGGGAAGTAAAATTAATGAAGAAATTGCAGCAATTCGTGGCGTAGAACCTTGGAAAACAGTGGATTCACCCAATAGACATAGACAATTTCATGATTTCCCTACATTGTTTGACTTTATTGATAAATTGCGTGAAGAAGGGGGTAAGCCCGTTGGAATTAAGATCGTCATGGGTGGCCCCGATTCTGCAGATGAATTAGCCAGTTACATGGCTGAAACATCTAGAGGTCCTGATTTTATTACAGTTGATGGAGGAGAAGGTGGATCAGGAGCAACTTATCAAGAGATGGCGGATTCAATGGGAGTTCCCATTAAATCAGCATTAATTTATTGTGATGATGCACTTAGAAGAACAGGTGTAAGAGATAGAGTCAAAATATTTGCGAGTGGTAAACTTTTTAGCCCAGATAAAATTGCAATTGCTTTAGCATCAGGAGCGGACTTAATTAATATTGCAAGAGGAATGATGATTTCAGTAGGGTGTATTGGAGCTCAAAAATGCCATTCTAATAATTGCCCTGTTGGTGTTGCGACTACAGATAAGCAACATCAAAAGGCATTAGTTGTAGATGAAAAAAAATGGAGAGTTTTAAATTATGTAATCACATTAAGAAATGGTTTGCAAACGTTAGCAGCAGCATCAGGAATAGATTCCTATACAAAATTCAAGAGAGATCATGTTGTTTACAAAGATCAGTATGGGAAGGTCACATCTCTAGAAAAATTATTTCCTTATCCGGATGCATAAAATTTTATCTCTTTAATTTGAATCACAAACTTACTTCATCTAAATTCGCTGTCTCAAAAATTAAAAATTCTATTAAGAAGAAAAGGAAAAAATAATGGAAGCATTACATCCAATTTTTAAATGGCTCCACATTATTGCAGGCATTATCTGGATCGGTCTACTCTACTTTTTTAACTGGATAAATGGTCACGTTGTGGCAACCATGGATGCAGACTCAAAACAAAAAGTGGTTCCGGAACTTATGCCGCGATCACTTTACTTTTTCCGCTGGGGTGCGGCTTGGACCTTTGTCACGGGTGTTGTACTCCTGTATGTAGTCTTTTGGGATGGCGCCCTTGTAATGGGCGAATCTGCAGGAAATCTCATGTTCGAAGCAGGAACCGAAGTAACATCTCTTGCGCACGTTATGTTATTGGTAACCTTTGTTGCTGTTTTTCTTTATGATTATCTTTATAGCAGTGGGTTAATAAAAGATGTTCGTGTAATCACAATAGTTAGTTTTTTACTCATTGCTGGTGTGGTTTATCTGATGAAGTTTTATGCTGGATTCAGCTATCGCGCATTCAATATTCATCTTGGTGCTCTCTTAGGAACCAATATGGCCTTCAATGTATGGTATCGAATTTGGCCCGCCCAACAAAGAATTATTACAGCCATTAAAAATGGTGCAGCACCAGATCCTGCTGATGCCGGATTGGCTGGGCTTCGTTCGAAGCATAATACCTACATGAGTTTTCCATTAATGTGGACAATGATCAATCAACACACAACGCCTTTTGCCGGAGGGCAATTCGGTATTACAGACTCAACCAACTGGTTGGTCTTGATGATCATGGTAGCTCTTGGATGGCATATTGTTTGGCAGATTTATAAAAAATCGGGAACTATTAAAGGTTTTTAAAACCCCTTTTCATACCAAAAAGGGAAAACCCTCTACTATACTGGTAGAGGGTTTTTTGTTTATAAAATGTCAGGAACCGCTGGGTAATTTCCCCGACATTAAATAGTCCAAGAAAGTTGCGAAGGTGCACTCAAGGCTACTTATAGTTAATAAACTTCGTGTTAATTGGTACATTTGTTAGTAAAAATAGTCTAAAAATAAAATGAAAATAGATCCACAATTTTCTTCTCACTGGCGCACTTATGTTCTTCAAAGTGTGTATGCATCGATTGCTGTATTTTTTATTACACTCGTACTGGGTATGGAACATGCAGTGGTGATTGCCAGCATTGGAGCAACATCGTTCATTGTATTTGCAATGCCGAATAATATATCCGGACAACCTAAGCGGATTATTGGTGGGCATTTGCTTGGATTTTTTATTGGCTCATGTTTTGCTGTTTTTCCATTAATGGATTTTCTTTTATTTGGTGCGCTTTGGCATGCTTTGGCAGTGGGCATTACTCTATTTGCTATGGTTGTCTTGGATTTTGAACATCCGCCTGCGGCTGGGACAGCTTTAGGAATGACGGTAACAGGGTATTCACAGGATGCTGCCATCGCCATCATTACTTCTGTTATTCTGCTGGCATTAATTAGCCATTATGCTAAACCCTTTATCCGAGATCTTGTTTGAAACGATCATCAGCTATTGGGCTTCTTCTTCTGACAGGCATTATTTGGAGTACAGGCGGATTCATGGTTAAGGTGATTCCTTGGCCTCCTTTGGTCTTAGCTGGCATTCGAAGTGGAATTGCTGCACTTGTAATATTTTTGTATGATAAACCTACCCATCTCCGGTTTGGAAAGTTTACAGTGGGAGGTGCCATATCCTATGCGATTATGGTCATATTTTTTGTTCTTGCAAATAAAATGACTACATCAGGGAATGCTATTTTGATTCAGTATACTGCACCAGTTTATGTGGCGATCTTCAGTTTCTCGTTTCTCGGTGAAAAATCTAATACAGTCGATTGGATCACTATTTTCATAATGCTATTTGGTCTAGGACTTTTCTTTTTTGATGAATTGTCTTTTACAGAATTTTGGGGGAATATCGCCGCTTTAATCGCTGGATTTGGATTTGCAGCTACAATTTTATTCATGCGAAAACAAAAAATGGGTCGACCAATTGATTCGGTACTACTGGGGAATTTGATTACTTTTTTTGTATGTATTCCCTTTATTACCAGCGATGTTACATTTGAGATGAAGCCTTGGATAGGAATTTCTTATTTAGGGATTGTACAATTAGGTTTATCCTACGTGTTTTTTAGTAAAGCTATTCGGTATGTCTCTGCATTAGATGCTATTATTTATCCGGTAATTGAACCTATTTTCAATCCCATACTAGCCTTTTTCTTTTTAGGCGAAATAATGAGTGGTAATGCCCAAATAGGAGGTGTTTTGGTAATAATTGGTGTAATAAGCCGTGGTTTGCTCCAAGTAGCCACAACAACAAAAGGTAATAATCATGGGTGAAAGACGAAATATATTTGAAAGATGGTTGGACAAGCATAACCATACTATGGAATTGATTAGAACATTAATAGCTGTAATGGTTTTAGTTTTGCAGATCTATATTTTGATGAAAATATCTGCTCAATAAAACTCCCCCAATGTTAAAACTAACTGGGGCCAAAGAGATTATTAGAAATACATACGGAAAAAATTGAAATATTAGTCTATAATGGATGGATCCAGAGGAAATAGCCAAATAGACGACTCATTACCAGCCAATATCAAGGTACCGTTATCCAGTTCAATAAGTGATTGGTTAGCGTAATCCAGTTCAACACTCCAAACTATGTCCCCATTCTCATCTGCCTTTATTAAATAGAAATATTTATCAAGTAAATAATATCCACCATCACTGGCAGGAATTATATCATTGATCCATTCGTAACCATTATTATCGTAACAATTATTCCACTGCATATCTCCAGAATTGCTTTCACGCTGCACAATGTAGGCATTACTGTAATTATTGCAATATCCAGCTGCAACATAGTTACCATCTGGTGATTCACAAACGGCGTTCAATGATTGCTGAGTATTAGTTCCAAAACGCTTTTTCCAGATTTCGTTTCCGTCAGCATCTACTTTAACCATAAAATGCTTATAAGCACCATGGGATGTTCCAGAAAAACCAACAAGCACAAAATTGCCATCTGAAGTTTCAATAAGCGATATGCCTTCATCATAATCTGAACTGGAATATGTTTCACTCCATAGTAATGAGCCTCCACTATTGTATTTGCGTAATGTTGCATTGGCATTATCACCATCATCATTTTTTGTTCCAGTTACGATATACCCACCATCGCTGTATTCGATGATATCAGAACCCCAGTTATTTTTATTGTTTGTACCGTAGGATTCTTCCCATTGAATATTCCCTGACTCATCTGTCTTTATAATCCATAGATCCATCATCCCAGGGAAAGGGTTTGTATAATAACCTGTCGCAACAAATCCTCCATCAGAACTCTGAATAACACTATTTAGCACATCATCAACGCCTTTCTCATAGATTTGGCTCCATTCCAATAGACCTTGCGAATCGGTTTTTAAAAGCATGCCTTGATAATTTGCCGCACCAGACAAGATAAAACCTCCATCGATAGTTGGTTGCACACAGAATGCTATGTCACCGCCAGCTGTAATATTATGATTACGAATCCAATCAACGGGAATACCATTGATATTACAATTGCCATCACCACCCCAAACACCACAATCATCCTGCACACAGTCATTTGAAGCATCATTATCACAGATACCGCACATATCTTCTACAGCATCACCACCCCAGACTCCTAAACAGTCTTGAGTACAATCATTACTAAAATCAGAATCACAAACATCACATTCATCAACATGTGCAGATCCGCCGCATACACCAGCGCAGTCTTCTACATTCCCATCACAGTCACAGGCACCTTCTTCAATACCACCGCCGTTACAAACACCGCATTCATCAAATTCACCGATACATTCCACATTTATTGTTGCAGAATATGTTATCAAATTAGGTATTGTTATCTCATTTCCGGTTGAATCATAGAAGAATAGGAAGTCGGGTAATATTTCGACAATATGGCTGCCCACTGAATGCCCTTCAAATTCAAGTTTATAAAGAATTCCGGAGCCCGACACACCTGCCCCTGATGTTGATGTAGTAGCTAAATGAATAACAGAAGAAACATTGTTTACAAAAGAAATTGCTTCTGAACCAAAGAAAAATCCATTCTCATATTCTGTAGCACCCATGAATACAACATTACTTGAATCATATGCGATACGAAGGCTTATACCATAAATTGGATTACTTAAATTTCCCACTTGCAGAATTAATTCTCCTGTAGGCTCAACGTTAATATCAAGATTTATAGACATATATCCTGGTGCAAGTGAAATGAATGTAGCGGTGGCGGAGACCACTATTGAACCGGTATAAGTATCAACCAGACTATTTTCATCGGTCACAGTCAGGCTGACTGAATAAGTCCCATCTTCTTCATATGTATGGATAGGGTTCTGCTCAGCGCTTGTGCTTCCATCTCCAAAATCCCAAGACCATGTAATGATTCCTCCATCCCCTGCTGCTGAAATATCAGTAAAAGTCACTTCTAAAAAGTTTGCTGAAAAACTAAAACTGGCAGCCGGACCTGATTCTGTATATTCTGCCACTGTTACATCAGTTTCTTTGGATGATGTTAAGTTATTGTCATCTGTCACAGTTAATCTGACCGTGTATGTTCCAGATACTGTGTATGTGTAGGTATGAGGACCTATACCTGTGGTATCATCAACCCCATCACCATCAAAATCCCAGCCCCAATTATTGATGTCACTATTCCCTGGTGTTGATGCATCAACGAATGAAACGACCAGATAATTTGATGTGTAAGAAAAATTTGCTGTTGGTCCAATTGTTTGTGATTCTAATACTATTTGCCTAGGCGCAGTGGCATCAGACAAAACGTTTTCATCGGTCACGATCAAGCTGACTGAGTATGTTCCATCTTCTGCATATGTATGAACAGGGTTCTGTTCCGTGCTTTTACTACCATCACCAAAATCCCATACCCAATTGTTGATTGCAGCATCACCCACTGTTGATGAATCACTAAATGAAACGATTAAATTATCTATTGTATAGCCAAAATTTGCAATTGGTCCAATAGGTGTTTCTTCATCACCGCAGCTAATGAATAAGAAAAATAAGAAGAAGAGATATCTTAGTGTCTTCATTGTATTATTTCATGACGATCATTTTTCTAACATCATGATACATGCCTGCCTTAAGAGCATAGTAGTACAGACCACTGCTTAGCTGGCTACCATCCAGCAAAATGCTGTAAGTGCCACTTTGATAGATCACATCTTTAATGGGTTCTATTACGGTTTTACCCAATATATTGTAAACCGTCAAGGAAATAGATTCATCTGTTGGCAAATGAAATTGAATCATTGTTGTGGGGTTGAATGGGTTAGGGTAATTCTGATACAGGGAGAAAACTTCCGGTATCTGAATACCTAATACAGACCTCAACATCTCCCTTATTTCATTTATGACTTCACTTCCTCCTGAAAGTGAATTATAAATCTCTTGGAAGGCAGCTTGATGATTTATAAAAAGAGTTTCATCATTGGGATCTAAAACAAAAGTGTTTCCTCTAGTCTCATGGGTCTTGCCCCAGTTTACACCAACGCCAATGATATCTATTTCATCTACAACTCCATCACCGTTAGCATCTGAAAATGCAGCTGGTAATATTGTCCAGGGTTCCCCTGAAACAGGCGACCAGAAAAACCCAGTTGTATCCCGTGGTGGGCCATTTTCAAAGAAATACACACCAATTGGCAACACATCCAAAGCATCAACAATACCATTATTATCAGTATCACCAGGGTAAACATTTACCCCTGAACAATAGCTGGTGTCTTGGTTTCCCATACGATTCTCAATACAAGATGGATAGGGAGGACAGATCTTATTGTCGCGAATATCAAAAAAAGTATAACTGTTCCAAGATATATTTTCATCACAGATACTCTCTGGTATTTCCCCTGTGAACTGATTATCACGCAAAAGCAACCTATTCCAATAAAAATTATCCCAAAATTCCTGCGGGACCTGTCCTGTGAATTGATTTCTACTTAAATCTATGGTATAGATATTGTTCAGTTCCCCTAATTCTGGAGGAATAGAACCTGTAAGATTATTGTCATTTAAATACAATTGATTCAGAATAGTCAGATTCCCTATTCCTGATGGGATTGAACCTGTCAGTTGATTATCCTGTAAATCCAACCTTACTAAACTATCTAAATTCCATATACTCTCTGGATAAGTAGTGAGTTGACTATTGGGTAAATTCAAGGAATATAATCTTCCACTGTGCCAATAAATGGAAATCGAACCACCTGTTTCTATATTCAATGGTTCTCCACTCAGACTCTCATTTAGTTCAATAAACTCTTGAAGAACATCCAGATCGGATTCAAAATAACAATATCCATCATGGGGTGGGATATTTATACCCGTATATCCATCAGCACAGTCTGGATATAGATTACAATCCTGGCCTCCAATTATACTGATAGGATACGATGGGATCCCAAATTCTTCAAAACATTGAGGATAAGGCGGACAGAGATTGTTACCGCTAAAAACATAATTTGAATTATTGCACTGGGATCCGCAAACATCAATATTACATAATTCCTCCGGTATCTCTCCTCTGAGATTGTTATACGCTAACCACAGACAACTCATATTGGACAGATATTCAAGCTCTGAAGGGATTACACCATTTATTTGATTATTCTTTAAATTTAATGTAACCAGAGAAGTCATATACCCTATCTCCGGCGGGAGTGGACCCGTGAGCTGATTATACTCTAAAACCAGAGTAGCCAAATTTGTTAAATTACCTATGGAAGAAGGTATTTCTCCTGTGAGTTCGTTATATGAAAGATCTAATCCTGGTTGATAGTCATCTACGCCAGCGTCTAAGTCTTCGCCAAGTTGGGTCAGATTCCCAATTGTAGATGGTATTGGACCTGTAAGTTGATTATGTTTGAGCCACAGTAGATTTAGATTGGTCAGGTTGCCAATACTTTCGGGAATCTCTCCGCTGAGATCATTATCCCAAAAACTTAATCGTTCCAAGTTTACCAGATTACCTATGGATGATGGGATCTCTCCACTGAGGTGATTATCACTTAAAGATAAAAAAGTAAGTTCGGTCAGATTGCCGATTTCAGATGGAATATTAGCTGTGCATTCATCTGTATCATCACAATGTTCATTGCAATTATCTGTCTGCCAATCTCCCAGCCAATTATAATTATGACAACCCAGTTCATTATCAGACAGATCCAGATAAGTCAGATTGGTCAAATTACCCATCTCTGGTGGAATTGCATCACCTGTATGGGGTCCAGTTACTGCCATCTTTAGATTCAAATGAGTCAGACTGGTCAGATTTCCTATCTCAGGCGGTATACCTGTGAGTTGATTGTAGTGTAAATCTATATAGGTCAGACTGGTCAGATTCCCGATCTCAGGAGGTATATCTCCAGTAAGTTCATTACAGGCTAAATCTAAGGTCGTCAGGTTAGTTAAAAGCCCTATCTCAGGAGGTATCGAACCTGTTTTAGACCCTGTGCTGCAGTTATTTTTATTTATTACAGTAGTATTCTCAATGGAATAACATTCAACAGACTCGTTGTTAAAAAAATTAAACTCAACTCCAGGTGTACCATCATCAGCAGTACAGTCCTGTCCCCAGGACAAGTTGATTAAAAATATAATCAATGGTGTAATATATTTAACCATATCAAAAGCTACCCATCATCCTACATAAAAAAACCCGCTAATTGGCGGGTTTTTTTCTTATTTAGTAAAAACGATTAACTGAGTTCACAACTCATATCGTGGCCACAACACATGGGAGATTTGATTTTTCCACAGCCCGAAGGGCATTTTGCTATGGCGACCTTAGTGCCATCATCTTTCGTTATATGATCATGTACAAGTGATTCACCACATTTTGCACATTTCATATCAGCGACACCCATACCGCAATGTTCACATTCATATTTTGCCATTATTTTTTCCTTCCATTATTGGTTTAAATTTCCACCTATAATATTAGGTAATAATAGGAATTATTACTATTTATATTTATTTTTGGCTATGAGGTTTAGCCTTCAGATGGAAACAATAAAAGGTATTGTATATTCCACAAATTCTCATCCAACTGCTGATTGGGTTTTTGGGCAGGCAAAAAAGAAATTGCCCAATATCAGTTTGGGAACCGTTTATCGCAATTTGAAACGTTTGTCAAAAAAAGGCAATGTCCGTACGATACAGGATGGTACCGTTATGCGGTATGATTGGAACCGAGAAACTCATGACCATTTGAAGTGTAAAGTTTGTGGTGATCTGATCGACGTTCGTTTACTCGATGAGGATATCAAAAAAACCGTAATGAAAAAATATAATTTTGAAGCCGATGAGGTGGAAATGACCATCATTGGCACATGTAATAAACACAATACAATAATGGAGAAAAAATAATGAGTGTACTTGTAGGAAAGAAAGCACCGGATTTTACCACACAGGCCGTATTGGCTGATAATTCAATTGTGGGGGATTATAATTTTACGGAAACACGAAATGGTAAATATGCGGTTGTATTCTTTTATCCCCTGGACTTTACTTTTGTTTGCCCATCCGAGTTAATCGCCATGGATCATAGAATGGATAAATTGACCGAACTTGGCGTGGAAGTGGTTGGAGTTTCAATTGATTCCCATCACAGCCATTATGCGTGGAAGAACACAGCCATTAATGATGGTGGTGTCGGAAAATTGAGATACACCCTTGCAGCAGATATGGACCACTCTATCTCACAGGCCTATGGTATTCAATCCGATGGTGGTGATTCTTATTATCCCGCAGGAACAGCCATGCGGGCCAATTTCGTCATTGACCAAAAGGGTATTGTTCGCCACCAGGTCGTCAACGATGAACCTCTGGGAAGGAACATGGATGAAGTGGTCCGGATCGTGGAAGCGCTCCAGTTTTTTGAAAAAAACGGTCAGGTTTGTGCTGCCGGTTGGCAAAAAGGAGACGCAGGGATGGTGAATACGGCTGAAGGAGTCGCAACCTACCTAACGGAGAATGCTGAAAATTTATAATCAGTGATTCAATTCAAAAAAGCCCTTCTAGGTATAGGAGGGCTTTTTTTTTTATGTTTGAGAGGGTTAGCTTAGCCCACATTAATTCAATGGATAAAGAATGAAAATATATATCAGCGCAGATATGGAAGGTATTACAGGAGTTACCCATTGGGACGAAGTGGATCACAACAAACCTTCTGTTTATACTCAATTCCAGGCAAAAATGACCCAGGAAGTTGTGGCGGCTTGCGAAGGTGCTAATGATGCAGGGGCAAAAGAAATTTGGGTAAAGGATGCTCACTATTCTGGTCGAAATATTTTATCAGAAGAATTACCAGAAAATGTAAAACTAATTCGAGGCTGGAGCGGCCATCCCTATTCCATGGTTCAGGAGTTAGATGGCTCTTTTGATGCTCTCCTTATGGTCGGGTATCATTCCATGGCAGGGAAGGGAGGAAACCCCTTGGCTCACACCCTATCATCATCTAAACTGGATTCTGTTTTTATTAATGGCCAGCAAACGTCTGAATTTTTTCTTCATGGTAATATTGCCGCCAAACATGGGGTACCACTGGTTTTTGTTTCTGGAGATGCAGGCCTGTGCGAAGAAGTAAAAGATGTAAGTCCAAATACAACAACACACGCCACCATGGTTGGCGTAGGCGATTCAACAATCAACATTCAGCCGGAAATATCAAGAAAAGCGATAAGGGAAAAAGTAAAAGTAACCTTATCAAGTAATCTGAAAAAATGTATTTGGACCCATCCTGATTCATTTTCATTGGAAGTTAGATTTATTAAGCAACAACTTGCTTATCGGGCGTCACATTATCCCGGAGCAACACTCGTAGATGCAAAAACAGTAGCATTTGAAGCAAGCGATTTTGATAATATAATGCGATTCATGCTTTTTACGGTTTAATGTCATTTCAATTTCCAAAACCTGAACCCATTACTTTACCAATTCAAGGATCAGACAATGGTTTTCCCGTAAATCACGTTTATTGTGTGGGACGGAATTATGCAGCTCATGCCAGGGAAATGGGCGTGGATGACAAAGAACCGCCTCTATTTTTCTCTAAGCCCAATTGGGCTGTAGTGACACCGGGAACCGATATTGATTATCCAGCTGATACAGAGAACCTGAATCATGAAGTTGAATTGGTAATTGCGGTTGGTGAAAATATGTCAATTTTTGGATTTGGTATTGGCGTGGATCTCACAAGACGGGATTTGCAAACGAAAGCAAAAAAGGAGGGGAAACCCTGGTTCAGAAGTAAATGTTTTGCAGGGAGCGCTCCTGTTTCTGAAATCATTCCTATTGGTGATGGAACTGATTTTTCTGATTTCAATTTGACTTTGACTGTGAATGGAAAAGTAAAACAAATGGGATCCTGTAATGATATGATCTGGAATCCGGGAGAGATCATGTGCGAGTTGGCAGGAGAAGTACCTTTGCAGGCAGGCGACCTTATTTTTACCGGCACACCGGAAGGAGTTGGCAAACTGGGAAAAGGGGATGATGTTGTCATTTCTATTCCGGAATTTGTTGAACTTTCCTTTAAAATTTCTTGAATTCATGACAACCATTTAATGTACTCTTTGTCTAATCAATCAATGCGGCACTATATATTTTCATTATTTCTTATTTCATTGTCTTTTCCCCAGAATCTTCAAATCAGAGTTGTGGGAAAAATGCAAATGGATATCCCTGTTTTAGGACCATTTAAAATGACATTTGACCAAACCGTTGCACCGGGTTTTTTAAAAGCGGAAGAAAAAATTGAAGCAGAACGATTCTATGCTGGTTGGCTCATGAATGGTGAGACCGGGGAGATTATGATTGATGGCACAGAAAAAATTCTAAAATATGACAAGGATGATGAAGAGTACTGGCTTCAATCTCCTGAAGATTATTTCAAGGAACCAGATACCAGTTCAGATGATACAAAGTCGGTTTCTTTTTCATTTTCATCCGATGATGAGGATGATGAAGATGACACACCGCCGAAGTTCACAAGAACCGGCGGGAAAGAAATTGAATCTGTTCATGGTTTCAGGACAAAAAAATGGATTACGACTATCGCCTTTTCTGAAGAAAAAGTGATGGTTTTTGAAGAATGGTTTGTGGATAAATTACCATTAATGAGACTTTCTGATTCTTTGGAGTCTGTAATAAAAACTAAATTTAATCCTGACCAAGATACGGTTGAAATAGAGCAATTTGATTTTTCATCCAATATTTTTATCCGTGAAATGGATTCCCTGACAACATTAAAACCGATTCCGGGTCATGCCGTAAAAATAAATTTTCTGGTTTACGAAGAAAGTGATGATCCAAAAATGGCTGTTGGTTTTGAGATTCTGGAATTATATGCAGAACCGGTGGATACAGGATACTTCGTCATTCCGGAAATCTATGAGCGGATTGAGAAAGATTAATTTGTAACGTCTGAGTTTGACAAGAGGAAACCTGCCAATTTAAAATAGAAGAGAGTGCGTGAGCATCATAACCTGATCCACAATATATAACATAATTATATATACGATAGAAATTTACTAAATGAATCTCATGGCATCGATTGCTGCCCTTGATCCTTCATTGAGTGCCCTAGTATGGCTCATATATCCACTGAGTTCAGAGTGGCCAAACTGTATGCGACCAAAGCCTTTTCTTACTATTTCTCTGGGTGCTTTATTGCCATCTATTCCGAAGTGAAAACCAGGTTGTGGGGAGATGTAAGCATGTCCCCAGCGATTTAATATGATGCCCGCGATATCTCGCTCTGCATCAAAGTCAGCAGCTGCAAACATTGCTGTCATTTGTTCTACTATCTCTTGTTCATATTCGGCATAAGATTTATTTAACAGCTCAAGACGACCTAATGCACCTTGCTCCTTTATCGAGTAACCAGGCTTGTTGAACGGCACATAAAATGTTAGCACAATAGGTTTTTCTGGATCGTAGGGTTGGGTGTCCTTACCCGTGATCATAGGTCTCCGTATGGAGAAGAAATTTCCAAACCCTTCAAACATGCGTCCAGATGAGATGCCAAGATTGTCCAAAAAGCGCCAGTTGCGAACAGCTACGTTGACTGTTAGTATAGGACCATGATGAAATTCATTATAAGCCTTCACGAGAGGTTCTGGTAAATCGGGAATAATCTTTTGTGCCACCCAGCCGCCTATACCCATGACGACCGATTTGGCCTTAATTTTTTTAACCTGTCCATCTTGGTAATAGGTAACGTTAACATATTCGGATGCATCTGCTTCGCCATCATGTTGAACAGCTATTGCTGTGGAATTGAGTCGCATATTCATGGCATTCTTTGGTCTATCTATCGCTTCAAAGTTAATATCGTTGTATAAAATGGCTTCAAATTCTTTGTCACCTGTGATGGCTTCTGGCATGAGGTATTTTATGATGTGTCTATAAATTCCAGTATTTCCACCCGGAAAACTGTAAACACCCACACCATAATCATCCAAGCTGCTATCATATACATAACGAGCATCCGTACCGGGCATTTCCAACTGCCTAGCGGAATAGGCAGAAAGGACATCACAGCCAACCGCTCCCATGGAAATGGCAACTATCGGATCAAAATATTCAGTGACCTTAGAGCTGAACCTCATTTCTTTTTCTAACAGCTCTTTGTAAGTCATGCTGTCCAACCAAGCATCTATGTCATCTCCCTTATAGTAAGTTTCCTTATCATCAAACGCACGGTTCAATTCGGCTTTAAACTCGTTGGACCATGGCATACGTGCTAACCTGTCTTCCCTTGGATTGATGATCCAAGGTGTTGCAGCATCCTTGCCCATAAAATAACCGGTGTCGTAACGCTCTTCTTCCCAAAAAACACCATAGTAGTTATCTAAAGGTGCATCTACCTTAGACTTGCTGGGGTCCTTGTTAACAACCTTAAACTCAAAAGGCAGACCAGTCTTTCTATATATTTCTGCGATTAGACTGCCATCACCTTCACTTGGTAGACCAAAATCATTAGATCCTTGAGGGGCAAATATCCTGTAGCCATCAACATCAAACTCGTTCTGTTTTGCTTCACCTCCAAACACTGGATGATTTTCCAGGATGAGACATTTCTTTGTATCACCATATGCCTTGTTGAATTCATAGGCAGCACCTATGCCGGAAAAGCCACCACCGATGATAACCATGTCGTACTCCTCGCCTGTTTCTTCGGCAGTTTTGACGAGCTCCTCCATATCCACTTCTCGGATAAGGTGGGCAGCATCACGGGTAGAAGCCACATTGCCGTTGGAAACACCGTAGTCACCAACACCTCCAAATCCCGTCCATGGATCGTTAAAGACACCGATAGGTTTTTGTTCGGCATTGGATTTAGAAAAACTCCATGGTGCCTTTGCATAGAGCAATGCTGAACCAGCACCTATCAATGAACCAGCGATAAAATCCCTGCGCGTTATGTTAGATAGAAACTTATACTTGTCTTTTTTCTTGGCCATATTGATCTTAATTGACTTGGTCAATATAACAACTAAATACTGAATTCAAAAGTAGACGGGTTGGAAATACTTTAATCATTCCGCCAATGAAAAAGAATCCAGTTTAACGAAGGATTCAGTTATCTGATGTCATGTGCAAAGTACATGATAAAATGGTGAATAGGTTCAATCAACGGATGCTGAAATGTAAAAGCGAGAGACGCTCTCTGATCTAAGAATAACTCGATTATTTTTTACTTTGATTTAAAATATAATATATGTACTATTAGTACAACTGGTACATGCATAAATAATAAAATGAGAATCCAAATAGATAATAATCTTTCCACGCCACTGTTTAAACAGTTGATGGATCAAATTAAAAAAGCTGTGATGGATGGATTATTAAAACCCGGTGATCCCCTACCATCCATTCGTCAATTAGCAAATGACTTGGAGTTAAATCATAACACGGTTGCAAAAGCTTACCGAATATTAGAGAGAGATTCTGTAATCAAAACCAAAGGGTATCGCGGTACATCCATCCATGGAGATGCAATACAAAATAGCACTATCAATATGAACGATTCCATTACAACAAAATTGAGCGAAACCATTAAATCATTGCGTGAATCGGGAGCAACCGATTCCGAAATCCGCATTGCCTTTAGCAATGTGATGAAAAACCAATAAGGATCTTTAAATGAATATTGACCTTTTACTTTACATTGTCCTTTTCAGCCAAATTATGTTTCTTTCCTATTATTATCCCAGGAGAATGCTGATTCGGATCCATACAATTTTTAAAAATTATCCGCCCAACGAATTCCCGAAACTCTATCCTGAATCCATCGAGAAATACAAAAAATCGGCCAAACGGTATCAAATCATGAATCATCTCATGATAGGATTAGGACTTGGATTGATCCTGTGGTTTTATATTACACCGAGAACAGGAGAGTGGGATCAAGTTATTGTGTTCTGGTATTTCATGATTCAATTCCTCCCCACCATTGGGCTTGAATTGTGGGCTATGAAATATCACAATGCCATGCGACTTTTAAATAAAGATGCACAAAAAGAAGCTGTACTCCAACCGCGCAGATTAACTGATTTTGTTTCAAAGAATTTGCTGGGAACTGTTATTTTGATCTACGTCATTTTTGTTGGATTTATTGCCTATGTTGATCAGTTTGATTATCCATGGTTCGGTGGCTATTTAAATGTGCTGATTATTTCAGGTGTATTTTTATTTTTCGGAATTATTGGTTATCGAGCAATGTATGGTAAAGTTAAAAACCCTCATCAGTCTTACGAAGATCGGAAAACAGATATACAAACACTTATGCGCCAATTACTTTCGATGTCAATAGCAGTAATGCTTTATGCTATGTTACAAATTTCATTGAAAGTATTTGGGTTAGAATCCTTTAAAGCTATATCTATATCACTTTATTTCCATGTGATTGGATTTCTCTCTATGCAATGGCCTCGTTTAGATTTCATCAACTTTGATGTGTATAAAGACAAACCTGCATTAACAAAATGAATAGTAAACCTATAGCAGTTGGACTTGTATTTGGTGTTGGAATGGGATTGGCTTTAAAGAGTTGGCTGCTTGGAATTATGTTTGGAATAATTTTTTATGTTGCACTTAAAGAACAAGAGAAGAGAAAAGAGAAGTGATTAACTATGTGAGTCTCATAACCCGATGGTCGGAGATTCGAATCCTTCTCCCGCCACACTACAAAATCCTTGGCTTCCTGAAGGGAAGTTGATGCTTTTTCTTTTACGTTTCCAGACGATTTAAAATATTCTGTAGATATCCATGCTAAACGACGAGAAACAAGCGCTTGGTTGGGCTTTTTCTTTGACTTAATTTTTCTCTTGGATTGCAGATAATTTCAATCTCAACCAAACAATTTATTTAATTCGATCAATAATAGGAATGTTAATATGGCAACTTTGATTTTGCGGGATACACACCGCGCATTGGAAGAGAAAATGGAATCTCTTGATAAACAAAAGAAAGAGACTTCAATAAAGATTAGAGATGCCGCTAGTCATGGAGATCTTAAAGAAAATGGGGAATACCACGCTGCCAGGGAGGAGCAGAGTTTTATAGTACGTAAGACACAATCGCTACAGACCCATTCGCCATTCCATATCATCGAGTTTAGTGAAATTGAAACCGAAATGGTAGGATTTGGTAATAAAGTTACAATCCGTGAAGAGGGCAAAGATGAGGCCGAAGACTATTACCTATTAGGTCCCATCGAATTTGAGTTGGATCTTTATCCCTTGGTTATAACCATCAATTCACCTTTTGGCCAAGCTATAGTTGGGAAAAAGATTGATGAAGATTTTACGCTTGAAATCCGGGGTAAAGAGACGAAGTTCACAATTACTGCAATTGAAAAGATTTCTCCAGAATGATTTTTCATTGAATAAATCAAGCCCCACATTCGTGGGGTTTTTTGTTTCTAGAATGATAGGTAGATTTGAAACCTTGATTAATAAATAATCTGCATTTTAAAAGTATAAAAGTATGAGACAATCATTAGAATAAAAAAATAGTATTACCAAAAAACAAAATTATTACAAAGGAAAAAAATGGAATTAACTATCCAAAATATCTCAAAAACTTACCCAAATGGCGTTGAAGCGTTAAAAAATGTCAGTTTAAAAATTGGTAACGGAATGTTCGGGCTTTTGGGTCCTAATGGTGCAGGTAAATCCACACTTATGAGAACCATTGCTGCTTTGCAAGATAGCGATGAAGGAACCATCACAGTTGGTGATATTGATGTATCAAAAGACAAGCAATCATTGCGGGAAATTCTAGGTTATTTACCCCAGGAGTTTGGTGTATACCCTAAAATATCGGCAAATGATCTTCTGGACCATTTGGCTGTTATGAAGGGAATCATAGATACAAAACAACGGAAGGAAGTGGTGGAATCCTTACTCCATCAAACGAATCTGTGGGAAGCAAAAGATCAAAAACTGGGCACTTATTCCGGTGGAATGAAACAGCGTTTCGGGATAGCTCAGGCACTCATTGGTGATCCAAAATTGATCATTGTAGATGAACCGACTGCAGGACTGGATCCTATGGAGCGAAACCGATTCCATAACCTTTTGAGTGAAATTGGCGAAAATGTGATTGTGATCTTATCTACACATATTGTAGATGATGTAAGTGATCTTTGTAATAATATGGCCATTATTCTAAATGGAGAAGTCCATTTGGTTGGAGAGCCAATCCAATTGATTAAAAAACTAGACCAAAAAGTATGGAAAGGGCTTATTGAAAAATCAGACTTAGTGGAAATTGAAAAAGAAAATGATGTGATTTCTTCTCGCCTTTATCTGGGGAAAGTCCAGGTTAGAATATTTAGTGAATCACCTATGCAAAATGGGTTTGAATCTGTCAGCCCGGAGATTGAAGATTTGTATTTTGCTACAATCAATGGTTTATCAATTGGTGGATCTGAATAATATGTGGAAGTATATTTTAAATTTTGAACTCAAATTAGGATTTAAGAAAACATCCGTTCTGGTTTATTTTGTCGTCTTTTTTGGATTGGCATTTTTAATTGTAAATATTTTAGGAGGAGCGTTCACCGGTGCCCGAATTATTGTAGGAAATGCCAACAATAATTTGAATGCACCCTTGGTTATCGCAATGCTTCAAAATATTTTCTGCATTATTGGTGTGTTGATTTTTGCAGCAATGTTTGGGAATGCAGGGTATCGCGATTTCGAATTCAATACTCATCCATTATTTTTTACAAAACCCATAAAACCATTCGATTATTATATTGGCAGATTTACCGGTGCATTTGTTGTAAGTATATTTATTCAAGCTGGATTTTCATTGGGAATGCTTTTTGGATTTCTAATGCCCTATTTGGATCAGGATGCCATAGGTCCGTTTAGTTTATACGCGTATCTCCATCCATTTATTATATTGGTCATTCCCAATATTTTTATGGTGGGTGCTTTACTTTTTATGCTGGCTGTTCTCACTCGTCGAATGCTACCGACTTATCTGGCATCGGTTGTTCTTCTGTTTGGATATCTCACAGCTGGAAATTTGGTATCCGATATAGAAACACGCTGGATTGCAGCTTTAATGGATCCTTTTGGAATAGAAGCCGTAAGCGATGCTATTCGTTATTGGACGCCTGTGGAACAGAATTCAAATTTTATCCCTGTAAGCAAGTGGCTTTTATTCAACAGGCTAATTTGGCTCGGAGCCGGTGGTGTGTTCATGGGCATCGGTTTGTGGAAATTTGATTTCAAACATTCCGAGCCCGGAAAATCCAAACGCAAAAAAGATGAAATAATTGAAACCGTGGAAGAATCGGCTATTGGCGGTGGTTTTATCCATGCCAAACCCGTGTTCAATACGGCCACACTTTGGCTCCAATTCAAGACCCAGGTTTTCATCGAAATGAAACGGGCATACCGCGATCCATATTTCATAGCTATCGCAGGGACAGCGGCAGGATTCTTGCTCATGAACCAGCAAGCCATTGGCAATATGTATGGTGTTGATACACTTCCCTTAACAAATATGGTATTGACCGTATTGAGTGGGTCTTTTGCCTTATTTATGTTGATCTTGATTACCTTTTATGCAGGGCAAATCGTCTGGCGAGAACGTGAACTAAAGGCGGACCAGATTATGGATTCTTTACCGATCCCGAACTGGATTTCCATGGTCTCAAAATTGATTACCTTAATCTTAATTCCAGGTATCATGCTCCCAGTACTTATGTTTATTGGGATTGGAATCCAGACCTGGCGCGGGTTTTATGATTATGAAATTCATCTGTATCTCAAGCAACTTCTTCTCTTGGATTGGACCGATTATGCACTGCTGTGTGTTTTAGCTTTTTCAAT
>Ga0187833_10001935_pt1 | contig 22920 bp, 20 predicted proteins | sample ETNtaG_37_FD_167968 | JGI IMG/M metagenome (GOLD analysis project Ga0187833, IMG submission 167968) | Marine microbial and viral communities from oxygen minimum zone, Eastern Pacific Ocean - ETNP2014_SV_400_PacBio MetaG (Illumina Assembly) | ecosystem: Environmental > Aquatic > Marine > Hypoxic...
CCCGGTGGTGAGGAAACTGTACTCCGAGTCGAGCGCTACCGCCACCCCGGACTGGACCGAGGTGGCATAGAGCGCGGTCGGCAGGTGGCCCCGCGTTGGCGCGACGTACTGAATCGCATAGCTGTACTCGGTCGTCGTTGTTCCGGGATACGTAACCTCGCTCGAGAAATCGTACGGCAGGTCGCCGGTGTGCCACAACCAGGGATCGGGGTCGTAGCCGTCCGAGGTGCGCCACTGCGCACCAGTGTACTCGTCGTAGGCGGCGGCGCGCCAGTAACGAGGGTTGTAGCCCGGGTCAACCATGAAAACCGGAGCAGCTAGATTCTGCTCATTGAGCCCGTAGAATCCATCGACTGGTGCCGAATCTCCAATACCGTTCGGCGTCATCATCTCGGTCAGACAGTCACTGAACCCGTCACCATCGCTATCATGCTCGTTGTCCGCCTCGTTGATGTTTCCATCGCCGTTGAAGTCCTGCTCGCACTCCAGCCCGTCCAGCAGTCCGTCCCCGTCCATGTCATCATCTAGGTAGTTGGGAATTCCGTCCCCATCCAGGTCACCATCGGGACCAATCAGGTCCTCGATATTAGGTGGCAATAGTCCCGAGCCGGCTAGGTCTTCGAGCATCTCGCGTTCCAGCCCGTCTGGAATGCCGTCGCCATCGCTGTCGAACTCGAAGGGGTCAAATCCCAGTTCCAGTTCATAGGAGTCGTTGAGCCCGTCGCCATCGCTGTCCATCTCCGGGAATGAGGGGTCGCGCCCCTGCGTCGCGGGATTGGCATGCTGTGCACTCTGGATGTTCATCACCGGGGTGTAGGGGAGCAGGGTGAGCAGTAGGATTGCTACAATCAGTGCTTGGTAGCGACGACCCCTCATTGGTCTGTATTACTAGGGCAGGGAATTAAGGATGACGTGCAAAATGGCGCCCGAGCCGGGATTTGAACCCGAGTCCTCAGCTCGACAGGCTGAGATGATAGGCCAGGCTACACCACTCGAGCGCGACGCGGGACCTGAACGGGGTGCTTAAAGTTTACAGCCAGCGGCTACATCCCCATATTGAGTCTGAAAGCGGGTCCACCGCCCTCACCACCGGCGAACCAGCGTTCGTCACCCAAATCGTCTTCGTCGACCATCGCCAGCAGCGAGCCTACAGCCTCCTGTAGCAGCCGCACTTCTACCTGTAACTCGTGAATGGTCCGGTGTAGCTTGGCGATTTCATCAGGCTTTTCAGACACTATCCTGTCGGACACGTCGCGGCTACTTAACGGTATCCTCAGCCGTCCAGTGTAGCCATCAATTCCGGTATAATTTCGAACAGGTCATGCACGATGCCGTAGTCGGCAACCTTGAAAATGGGTGCGTCGGGGTCTTTGTTGATAGCGACGATGCATTTAGAGCCTGACATTCCGCCTAGATGCTGGATGGCACCTGAGATTCCGACTGCCATGTAAAGCTCCGGAGTGACGGTCTTGCCCGTCTGTCCTACCTGGTGCGAGTGTGATACCCAACCCGCATCAACGATAGCTCGGCTGGCACCACAAGCCGCATCCAGTTTCGCTCCAAGAGGACGAATTAGTTTATCGTAGTTCTCTGGGCTTTCCAGTCCGCGACCGCCGCTGACGACAATCGCCGCCTCCGTAAGTTCAATGATACCCGAACCCGCCGATTCCACCCCAAGTGTCACTGTTGTAGACTCGGGGAGTTCGCTGCTGAACTCCTCCACAGCACCAGCCGTGTCGTCGGCTGCCGGGAACGCATTAGGCCGTAGTGTCGCGACGAAGGGACCGTTCGGCTCCAGTCGCGCCAGCACCTTGCCGGCGTAGTTGGGACGAATCCAGGTGCCACTATCATATTCGAGCGCGTCAGCGATGTAACTCCATCCCAGCTCTGCAGCCAGCCGCGGCCCTAGGTCCTTGCCCATCGCAGTTGCAGCCATTACGACGCTGGTCGCCCCGCTCTTGCGCGCTACCTGCGTCGCGACCGCTGCGAACTGAAGGGAGTCATAGTGCTCCGTTCCTTGAACGGAGATAACGCGCGGTGTGGCGAGCTTGCCAGCTGCGTTAGTGGAGCCAAAGACCAGTCCGATTGGGTCGCCCAGCTGCGTCGCCAGGGCAGCTGCCTGCTGCGACGCCGGCTTGATGGCCGAGCCATCTACCTCGCCAATCACGATGACACTCACAGCACTTTCGCCTCCGTGCGGAGCTTACTGAGCAGTGTTGTGACTTTCTCGGCCGGAGTTTTACCATCGATGATTTCGCCCCCTCCTCGCGCTGGCGGTAGCGATGCCTGTGCACAAGTCAGGTCAGGTCCCGTGGCAGCAGGGACAGCTCGGTTCTCGAATGGTTTTTTCTTCGAAAACATGATGTCTTTCAGTGCCGGGAAGCGCACCTTGTTCAGGTCCTTCTGGCAGGTTATCAGTGCCGGCATCGAGGTCTCAATTACTTGCAAGCCGCCCTCGACCTGCCGCCATGCCTTGAGCTTGTCATTTGCTAGCTCTAGCTGCGTGACTGACGCGATGTGCGGTATACCGAGCTGGTGTGCAACCATTGGTCCGGTCGCGCACTGGTAGTAGTCAATGCCCTGCACACCACAGAGCACGAGGTCGGGCTGGAGCGGTTTCAGCGCCTCAGCTAGCACAGTCGCGTTGCCAGCTGGCCGGTCACCGCGGTAGTCTGACTGTCGCAATACGATGACCTCATCAGCACCGATTGCGAGCATCTTGCGCAGGTCTGTGTCGATGCTGGAAGTCTCTGAGAAAAGCGCGACGAGGGTGACCTTGCCACCTGCAACCTCCTTGAACTGGACCGCCTGCTCGACAGCGAATTCGTCGTACGGGTTGACCATGTACTTGAAGTCAGATTCATCGAGCTTGCCGCCACGCACTTCTAGCCGGGATTCACTGTCCGGTACAATCTTGATGAGAACCGCGATGTCCATAGCGCTGCGCGCAGTCAAGCTGCTATATTAGTTTCACGCCTCGAGTTGCTCAGCCATAATTTCGGAGACATCACGCACCTGTGTCTCCGAGCCTAGCGTCTTCATCCCATCGGTAAGCATGGTCATGCAGAATGGGCAACCAGTGCCGACTTCATCGGCACCGGTATCGAGAGCCTCCTGCGCGCGAATCAGGTTTACGCGCTTGTCAGCATCCTCCTCAACCCACATTCGCGCCCCGCCAGCACCACAGCAAAACGTCTTGTCCCGACAGCGGTGCATTTCTAAAATTTCACCGCCGAGGGCTTTGCGTGGAGCGTCGTGGCTGTCATCTATGCGCCCCATATAGCAGGGGTCATGGTAGGTCAGCGTGGTATCGCGGTCGCTGACCTTTAGCTTGCCCTGTTCGCGCAGCTCGGCCAGCAGTTGGGTGTGGTGGACAACCTCAAAATCGCCACCATAGTCGCCATACTCCTTACCAAGTGTGTGGAAGCAGTGAGGGCAGGCTGTCACGATTTTTTGGACGCCGGCTTCCTGCAGCGTCGTGACGTTCATCTCAGCCAGCGTTTGGAAAAGGAACTCGTTGCCACTGCGGCGGGCAAGGTCCCCGTTGCACATCTCTGTCTCACCTAGGATTGAGAAGTCGACGTCTGCCTGCTGCATCAGACGTGCCAGCGTGCGTGATACCTGTTTGTTGCGGTTGTCGAACGATCCTGCGCAACCAACGTAGAAGAGATACTCTGCCGGTTCGCCTACCTTCAGCTCAAGTCCCTCGGCCCAGTCGCCGCGTGTGTGTGCACCAAAGCCCCATGGGTTGGAATTACGCTCGAGATTTTCGAAGACTGCCTGCAGCTCATTCGGGAATTGCGCGGCCTCCATTACCAAGTGCCGCCGCGCGTCGGTCAGCTTCGGCACGTGCTCAATGTGCACGGGACAGGCATCGACGCAGGCGAAGCAGGTGGTGCAGGCCCAGATGGCTTCCTCCGAGAAGCGGTCAATCAAGCTTTCTTCGGGAGTTTCGCCAGCGAGCAGCTGCCGCCCGTGCTCCCAGCCGTAATCCTTGACATCGAAGATAATTTGCATTGGATTGAGCCCTTTTCCGCTCGCGAAAGCTGGACAAACATCCTGACAGCGTGCGCAGGCAGTACAGGCCCAGCCGTCGGAGATCTGGCGCCAGCTGAAGTCGCTATAATTGCTCGTTCCGAGAGAAAGGTTCTCGATGTCCAGGTCGTCGGTGCTGACTGCAAGGCCATTTGGGGCCATTTGCAGTGGCTTCTGTTTCCCGAGTGGGGCGTGGTCTTGGAACAGTACGTTTGGAATCGTCCCGAGCAGGTGCGAATGCTTGGTTTGCGGTATTTCAACCAAGAAGCCGCCGATGAGTAGCATGTGCAGCCAGAAGCTGGCATCAACCCACGTCTGCAACATAGCTGGGTCCATGTTAATCATGAAGCTGGCGAAGAGTGCGCCGACTGGCTCCCACCCGTCGCGCTCTGCAAGCGCTCCTTCGGAGTCAATCATCGCCGCTCCTTCGAGCAGGAACGCAGTCAGGATTATACCCATAATAGCGAGCAGAATTAGCTCGCCTTCGATGCTAGCGCCGCGGAGCTTGGCAGGTCTCAGCACCACTCGCCGGTAGAGCGCAATTGTAATTCCAGTGCCGGCCAGTAGGTAACCAATATCGACTACGATATTCCAGAAATCTTTTAAATATATATCTTCTAAAAATACAGCTAGCATTCCGCCGGTACCTAGATCCAGCACGTCGCTCACCAGTAGTAGGAATCCCCAGAAGATTAGTGCGTGTGCGCCACCTGCAAGCCGATCCTCGATTACCTTGCGCTGCCCGAGCCAGTCACGCAGGAATTCGCGCATCCGAACTGGCCATGCGTTAAAGCGGTCATCCGGCCCCCCGAGTCGGATAAGCCGTACGATGTAGCCCACCTGCCACATGTGCGCACCAATCGAGAGCGCCGCCCATGCCCCGAGCAGCCAGTACCATTCGATTCCAAAGTATGGGTGGAAGGGGTCCATGGCCTTTTCGGCATGGCCCGGCGACCGTTAAAACCCTGTCAGTCCCGCGCCAGCTGCACTGTCACCTGCAACTCTTGCCCATCCGTGGCACTTAGTAGGTCGCGCAAGTAGTGCGGTGAAATAAGTTCGATGACGCGCCGGTAATGCGTGCGCTTGGGAGTGATAAGGGCGCATTGCGACTCGCTTTGGTTGTTACTACTGATACTGGCGGGGAAGAGCCAGACCCGCCCGAAGGTGCGCTCCGCCTCGGAAAAGCCCTCGACCAGCTTCCCATCTGCAGCGCGAATCGCTTCCAGTTCGGGTACCCCCGCTTCGCCAATACGCAGGTTTAGCGTGCCTTCATACGGCGTCCAGCCTAGCAGAGCCTCGAACTGTGTGGTATAGCCGTTGCGCGAGATGTAGTAACCGCCTTCCCCGAGGCCGGTCTCGAGCACACCCGTCAGGGTGATTTCGGGTTGCGCGTCGAAAATCAGGCTGTAGTCAGCAAATTCGCGTCGCAGCAAATCCCGAGCAGGCTGGAGCAATCGCACCATCTGCCCGCCACGTACCAGCCGACGTTCGAGCAGTCCCCTGTCAGCCAGTTCAAGCAGGTAGCGCGCGCCTGATTGCTGAGTAACGTCAAGCTCCTTGGCGAGCTGACCAGAGGAGACATGTACAGGTCGCCGCACGGCGCCACGCAGCGCGAGCCATTTCAGCGCCGCCAGCAAGACTGTTTTCATCCACCACCTTTGAAGTACCGCTCCAATTCCGTCTTCTGCTCGGGTGTCATACTCTCCATCGCCTGGCGGGACTGATCCATTAGTTCGCGCATTACCAGCCCGTACATGACTGGAAGTGTCGCTGCGCTGCTCGAGCGCGCTTCGTGTTCGGCCCGTGCTGCATCACGCTGCGCACGCAGTTTGTCTGTGGTCATCTCACCCTCCCCCAGTCCTTGGCACGCTTGGTCGATGACGAAGTACTTCTCACCGTTGAAGCCAAGCGGGTACGCCTGGCAGTTGAGCGGCAGGTCCGCATAGAGTCCGCAATCCTTTGATTCAACGTCATAGACGGGGCAACCTCGTTCCTCACCTTCCGAGGGCTTTAGCACTAGCCGCGGGAAGCCAGAGACCATGTCGAGCCCCAGATGTGTTACGAGCCGCCCCAAATCTCCACTAGCCTGCCAGTGCAGTAAGTCCTGTAATGTGACAGGAACACCGTCGACGCTAGAGCAGTACTGCCCGCAACGGACGCAGTTGTAGATAAATTTAGGAGTTTCTATTTTCTCTTTGTCGGGCATACGACTACCAGTTTTTGTGAGTAGGTTGTGTGTGGTTAATAACGATGTTCCTTTAATTTTATTATAGTAATGAGGTGGAAAATGCGCTAGATTTCCGGTCCTACGCGTAGGAGAATAGAATCCTTTTAATACCCCTTTTGTTAGCGGGGACGGTGTGATTACCATGCAATCAGCAAAATATCAAGCAATCGCTCTCGGCATGTTCCTTATGGTCGGTGCTTTCACCGGCTGTCTGGGAGATGACGACGACGACGCAGGCACGACTGACGTAGTAACTAAAACGACAGTGAAAATTGGCTTATTGTCGCCAATAACAGGACCAATTGCGGTTTACGCACCAGGTTTTGAAGACGCAGCCAATGTAGCAATTACAGAATTAAATGCAGCAAACGCAAATCATGAATTTGTGTTGGTTGTAGGTGATTCTGGATGTGACGGTACGACTGCTGGAACAGCCGCCCAGGCTCTGATAGATGCTGGCGTGGTTGGTATAGCTGGTGCAGCCTGTTCAGGTGCAACCCTAGGAGCTATAGAAGTAGCCAAAGCAGCAAACGTTGCTATGGTTTCCTACGCTACTACCTCACCTGCAATTACGGCACACGCTGACGATGGATATCTATTCCGTGTCGTTCCAAGCGATGCCCAACAGGGACAAGCTATGGCCGCTGTTGCAACTGCTGATAACCTTACCAATCCAGCAATTCTCTACATGACCAATGACTACGGTTCAGGTCTGGCTGATGCTTTCAATGGAAGCTGGACTGGAGATGTATGTGAAATGATTGGTTACGACCAAGATGCTACAGACTTCTCAGCAATGGTTACTACCGTCAAGGATAGTGCCTGCGGTTCAGTTGTAATGGTTTCATATGCAACAGATGGAGCAGGAATCATTGAAGAGATGGCTACACAGGGTGTTGATGTGCCTATATTAGGTGCTGATGGAATGGCTGATCTACCTTTCGTAGATGAGTTCACTGATGCAACCAACGTAGACGGTGTTGGTGCAACCAAACCATCCCCAGGTCCAGCTTCAGCTGAGAAAACAGCCTTTGAGGCTGCATACACTGCTGCCGCGGGTAACGCTAGTGGAATCTATACTGCTGAGACCTATGATGCTGTAATGATTATTGCAGCAGCAGCTATGGCAGATTCGGATGGCGATATCAAAGATGATCTGGCAACAATTGGAAGCAGTTATGCAGGTGCAAGTGGTACACACACTTTCACATCTGACGGTGATGTTGTCGGAAGCGGATACCAAGTCTGCAGCTTTACAGCAACCGCAAGTGATGGTAGCGATGCTGCTTTTACATGTGGTAGAACTTGGAATCTAGCTGACGGTCTCGCTGACGCATAAGCAAAGAGAGCAAAACGCTGGGATTTTGTTGGATCTCATGCAATCCCTTCGGGTGGCCCTTTGGCCACCCGTCGCGGCTTCTGAATTTCGTGATTGTTTAGTGGGTAGGTTATTTAACTGCGTTTTCAATATAAGTTAGATGTCCCTTTTGGACCACCACATATTTAGCAAATTTTCAGCAGTTCAAAAGAAATTTTTAGTATCTCTCTTCTTTTTCTTGGATGCAGCGTTTGGTCTTTCTTCAGGGGTCAGTATATTTAGTGTAATCCTTGAAGGGGAAGTTGTCTGGCTTCTACAATCCTTGGAATTAATACTAAGTAGTATATTCCTAATATATTTTCTTGTAGGTATATTTCCCTCCGATTATAGTAAGTACGTTATTTTTCTTTCCCCTCTTTTGTTTATAGCTTCATTAGCATTTTGTTTTGAACTTCTTTTTGAGGGCCAAGGAAAATCAACGACAATAAATTACAATTTAGCCTCAATTGTGTTCACAACACTATATTGGTCAGCAGCTTATCTTACTATAGCAACAGGATTGACTCTTACTTACAAAGTTCAGAAATTTGGTAATTTTGCACAAGCTGAAATGATGCTTTTTGGTGCGTTCATTGCAATTTCCTTATCTTGGAGCGATTATTTTCACCCCGGTGTTGACAAACCATCTGATGGCGTGGTTGAATGGAGCCTTCTCTTATGGGCGATTATTCTCGCTTTTTTCTTAACAGGTTTTTTAGGCGTACTAATAGACCGGTTGGTTTACAAACGTTTCAGAAGGAAAAATGCCCTTCCTCAGGTAATGATGATAGCTTCTCTAGGTGTTTCTATGATACTTAGATCCCTGCTTTACTTGAGATTTGATGCCAAAATGCGTTTGTTTGTTCCTGATAGGGATTGGCGCCTAGTTGACTCTGCATTTAAATTTGACACGTCAGTGTTGTCGTTTAATTTTGGTAAGGCCGATGTCTCCTTCTTTGATTACGTTACAGAACTTTCAGGTGAACCCTCTTTATATGCGTTGAATTATACTAAGACAGCCCTCATTATTGGTGCTCTTACGCTTGTATTTAGTTTACTTTTGCTATTAAACAAAACTAGACTCGGAAGCCAGATGCGTGCCGTCGCAGACAATCCAGATTTAGCTGCTTCCTCAGGCATTAATGTTAATCAAATACACTCAACAAGTGCGTTCCTTTCAGCCGGCATTTCTGGAGTGGGTGGCGTTCTTTTTGCTATGGTAACACGTGTAAATCCTGAGGTCGGTTTTAGCATTCTTTTGCCATCTTTTGCAGTAATAGTGCTAGGAACCCTTGGCTCAATTAGAGGAGCTCTTATTGCATCTTTGCTTGTAGGTTTTATTCGAGTTACTGCTGAGAACACATTGATAGGCATCGGTTCTCCATTAGCAAGGCCCTCATTCTCGGCATTTGCAGAAATAACGCCATATCTATTCTTGATTGGAGTCCTCCTGTTGCTTCCTCAAGGGATAGGTCACTATATCGAAAAATGGACTATAGAGAGAGACAGGAAGAAGGGTGAGCTGCTAAAAGAAAAAGCTGAATGGGATTTAATGCGTTATATCTTCACTTTTTGTGGTTTATTATTTTGGTCTTTAACTTTAATTAATGTATCTCCACATTTTAGTCTTAATTTTGCAGTAGTCGTTTTGATGATATTTGCAGGCTTTGTTGTGCTGGCCTTAGCCTTCAAATGGCCAAACAAGCATCAAATACATGGTTCTGAATCCGTTACTTTGAGTTCCAGTGAATTCAAAGATACACTATTCATTTATCAGAAATGGATTAAGGAGGTTATATCTGCAAATTTAGCACATGCAACAGATTTTTTTGGCTCACGTTACAACAAAGCGCGCAAGTATATCGGTGATTTTCTTTCAAGTTTAATTAGCGTTCAGAACAAAATTAGTGAACTTTACAGTAAGTACAAGGACAAATGGTATGCTTATGCACCCTATGGGAGAGAGAGCAATAATGGTTCGTGGTTCTTTTTCTTTATATTTTTAATGATTTTGTTCTATATTAGTTGGTCTTTACCTAGTTTCTCACATGATACTAAGATATCGCAACTATCTCGTATTGTGATTTTGTTATCAGTTTTTGGTTTAATGTCATTTGCACTTAATTTACATACTGGATTTACAGGATTAACTAATTTTGGAGTCATCTTTTTTGTTGGTTTGGGTGGTGTAACCGTTGCGCTTCTTACGATTCCTGAGGACAAACCAGGAGGGCATGGGTGGTCTCCTTTGTGGGCCCTTATATTCGCAATTATTCTGACTTCACTTTTCGGATATTTGCTCGCTTATCCAACGGCCAGATTAAGGATGGATTACTTTGCGATAGTGACTATTTCCCTTGGTGAAATATTACGCGTATCCCTTCTTTCCGAGCCCTTATTGGCTGCAGGAACTCCAACATCAGCGGTAGGAATTTCGAACTATGAACTTCCATTAAAGGATTGGTGGGCGAGTGGTCCCAATGAAACTGTTGGGCTTTGGTTAAATCTCACAAAACCTGCAGTTTATCACACATTATTAGCTATAATTGGTATTTCTTTATTCTTATTTGTTTGGTTCCTCCTCGAAGTAATTTTGTCCTCACCATTTGGGCGAGTTCTTCGTGCAATACGTGAGGATGAGGAGGTAGCCCAGCATCACGGTTATGACGTCCTTAAATTCAAGGCAATGTCTTTGGCATTGGGTGCAGGAATCGCAGCGTTGGCTGGTGCTCTTTGGATATGGTTAAATGGAAATATTTTCCCCGAGTTTGTGACACCTGTAAGGAGTACATTTCTTGTTTGGGCAGCATTCATATTGGGTGGACGTGGTAATAATCGTGGAATGCTAATTGGGGCTTTTGTAATTGTTATTGTTGATTTTTTATTCAACACATTGGTCTCAGCAAATAGCGATTCAACTTCTTCCTTGCATGATTTTTCAAACAGTGTTGAGGCGGCATATATTTGGATCATAACTGATGTAATGGGTATATTCATGAGTGAAAGGAGTATAACGGAGGTTTTTGGCTCTAGTATTCAACTTACTTCCTCAGGTTTTGCATACATTAAATTGTGCCTTGTTGGTCTCACAATAGTGATTTCTTTATTATTGTCAGAGAAGGGCCTCCTTCCAGAAATTCCAAATAGGCCTGAAGATCCATCACTCGTATCGCCAGAAAAAGGAGGAGATAATTGATGGCTAATTTCCTAGCAGTTCAAAATTTGACTAAAGACTTTGGAGGATTAAGGGCAGTAGATGATTTTTCTTTAACTGTTGGTAAAGGCGAGTTCGTTGGACTTATTGGGCCAAACGGTTGTGGCAAGAGTACAACATTCAATTGTATTTCAGGACTATTAGACCGCACTGCGGGTGAAATCACTATCTTCGACCAGAGAGCTAGTGATCTCCGCCCTGACCAGATTCAGAAATTAGGTTTGACACGAACATTTCAGCACACTAGACTATGGAGAGATATGACCACTATAGAGAATCTCTTACTTCCACCACGAAATCAATTTGGTCTGAATCCATTTTCCGCTTTGTTAACACCTTTCTATAGGGAAGAAGAGGTTGAAAGATTTCGGAAGGCCTACAAAACACTTGATCAATTAGAGATAAGACACATGGCTCACAATCTAACAAGTGAATTATCTGGAGGCCAATCAAAGCTTGTAGATATTGGTCGTTCCTTAATGGGCGATCCTCAATTGTTATTACTAGATGAACCCGTTGCTGGTGTTGCAGGACCTTTGGCTGAAAAGATATTCAATTACCTAAGGGAAGTGGTTAATGAAACAGGGATTTCTATTCTGGCAATTGAGCATAATATGGACTTTATTCTGAGGCAGGGAATTGATAGGATAGTGGTCATGAACGAGGGAAAGATCCTGATGGAGGGTACTCCTGATGAGGTCAAAGGTAGTAAAGAGGTCATATCCGCTTATTTAGGATCAACAGAGGATTGGAAGTGGGAAGAATTGGCGGAAGGGGGAGCCTAGATATGCCCCGATGGTTGGAAGTGGAAAAAATAAAAGGAGGCTATGGGTCCGTAAAGATAATCAATGGAATAGATCTCTATATCGACGAAGGTGAGTTTGTAACTATTATTGGCCCGAATGGTTGTGGCAAGTCTACTTTGATCAAGATTATTTTTGGAATAGCGACGTATTATAGCGGAACAGTAAAACACAAAGGAGTTGAGGTTTCAGGATGGCGCACTGATCAATTGGCCCAAAGAGGCATATCTTACGTTCCCCAAGTCGACAATGTGTTTCCTAGTCTGTCAGTTCTGGAGAATCTTGAAATGGGAGGAATCAATCTTAAACCTAGTGAAATAAACGATAGAATTGAGTATGTTCTCCAAATGTTTGAGGATTTACGCTCTAGAATGAGTGATTTAGCAGCTTCACTATCAGGCGGTGAGAGACAAATGCTTGCTATTGGCCGCTCCTTAATTAGTAAACCTGATTTTCTTCTTTTGGATGAGCCCACAGCAGCACTTTCACCGCTATACCAGCAGCAGATAATCGAACGAATTGATGCTTTAAGAGAAGTAGGAATAACAATCTTGATTGTAGAACAAAATGCACGTTTGTCTTTAGCTAGATCTAATAGAGGTTACATTCTTTCAAATGGTGAAGTTGTTCATACTGCAGCAGCATCAGATATTCTCGACGACCCACATATAAATGAATATTTCCTAGGCACTATGCATGACTGAGCTACGGTGGCCAGTCCGGTGCGACAGGTTAGTTGCTTGCTAGGCTTGGCAGCAGATTCCCGGCCAGCTCGTGGAACAGCCCTTCTGCCAGCAGCTCGTGAGCCGCGGCGATGTCGGGTGCGAAGTAGCGGTCGCGCCCCCATGGCTCCACGAGTTCACGCACTGCCGTCACCGCGCGCTCCAGTGGCTCCGAGGACCTGAGAGGACGGCGGAACTCGATTCCCTGGCAGGCAGCGAGCAGCTCGAGTGTGGTGATGGTCGCAGTGTTTGTCGCCATCTCGCCCAGTCGCCGCGCGGCGAAAGTGGCCATCGAGACGTGGTCCTCCTGGTTGGCTGATGTGGGAATGCTGTCGACGCTGGCAGGGTGCGCTAGCGACTTGTTCTCCGACGCCAGTGACGCGGCAGTTACCTGCGCCATCATGAAACCGGAGTTGAGTCCACCTTCCTCGACCAGAAACGGTGGCAGCCCGCTCAGTGTCGGGTCTACGAGCAGTGCTAGCCGCCGTTCCGACAGTGCACCAATCTCGGCCGCTGCCAGCGCCAAGTTATCGGCCGCCATGGCGACCGGTTCGGCGTGGAAGTTACCGCCCGACAGGATGTCGCCTTCGTCGGGAAACACTAGTGGGTTGTCGGTTACGGCGTTCGCTTCACGCTCTAGGATTCCGGCCGCGTGCACGATTTGGTCGAGGCAGGCACCCATTACCTGTGGCTGGCAGCGCAGTGAGTAGGGATCCTGCACCTTGTCACAGTCGCGGTGCGACTCTCGGATTTTCGAACCGGCCAGTAGTCCTCGATAGCATTCAGCCACTGCCGACTGCCCAGACTGGCCGCGCAGTGCCTGAATGCGCGAGTCGAACGGCTCGTCGCTTCCGAGGGCGGCGTCGACTGAGAGCGCACCGGCGACCATTGCGCCGGCAAATGCATCTTCAATGGCGAACAGCCCCCTGAGTGCCAGTGCTGTCGATACTTGTGTGCCGTTGAGCAGTGCCAGCCCCTCCTTGGGCCCCAGTTCAATTGGCTCCAGCCCAGCCCGTTCCAGCCCTTCCGCGGCGGAGAGCAGTTCCCCATTGCAGCGGACCTCCCCTACGCCCAGCAGCACAGCCGCGAGGTGTGCTAGCGGTGCTAGGTCACCCGATGCACCGACTGAGCCCTTGGCAGGGATGACCGGCCAGATAGCATGGTTATGGAGCGCTAGTAGCGCCTTGACTAGCTCCCAGCGCACGCCGGAGTTGCCCGAAGCGAGCGTAATTACCTTTAGCGACAGCACCAGTGGCACTACCTCATCAGTACAGAGCGGCTCGCCGGTGCCGGTGCAGTGCGACAGTACTAGGTTACGCTGCAGTTCGCGCAGGCTCTCTGCGTCGATGCGCGTGCGCGCCATGGCGCCGAAGCCGGTATTGAGACCGTATACCGTATCACCGCGGTCGAGCACTGACTGCACGATTGCGGCGCCCGCGTCAACTCGAGCGCGGCAGTCCGTCGCGAGCACCAGCGTAGGCGCTTCGCGTGCAATTCGCCTCAGTTGCGGGAGGGTGACCTTGCCCGGCGTGAGCTTGAGCTCCATTAATGCGTCCAGCTATCGGCAGATTAAGGCGCTTGGGGCCGGTTTTTTTGAGGCTGCACTGGCCCTGAAGCGACCCCAGCATCCTTTAATCAGCGCCGGCTACGGCCGCATGCAGTTCTTCATCGACACCGCCGACGTGGCGGAAATCCGCGAAGCGCAGGCACTTGGCATCCTGGACGGCGTCACTACCAATCCGTCGCTTGTGGCGAAGAGCGGGCGTGACTTCGAAGAAGTGGCTCGGGAAATCTTGGAGCTGGTCGACGGCCCGGTCTCGCTTGAGGTGACCGCGCTCGATACTGACGGCATGCTGACCGAAGCTGCAGAGTTGGCGAGCTGGGGTGAGAATGCAGTCATCAAGCTACCGCTGACACCAGATGGCCTCAAGGCATGCAAGGTGCTGGAGGGGGGCGGCACACGCGTCAACGTTACGCTCTGCTTCTCGGCCAACCAGGCGCTTCTCGCGGCTAAGGCAGGCGCTAGCTACGTCTCTCCCTTCATCGGGCGGCTGGATGACATTTCAGAAGTGGGGATGGACCTGATTCAAGACATGCGCATAATCTTTGACAACTACGGTTTTGAGACACAGATACTGGCTGCTTCGATACGCAACCCCGTGCACGTGCTCGAATCGGCACTTGTCGGGGCGGACGTTGCGACCATTCCTTTCAGTGTCTTCAACCAATTGGTGAAACACCCACTGACCGATTCCGGCCTTGCAAAGTTCCTTGAAGACTGGAAAAAACGCAAGCAGTGAGTGGTGGGCTGCTTGTCGCCTCCGGGCCTCAGCTCTTTGCATGGGCACCTGGCTGCGAGCCGTGGCTGGTAGCGGAGCGCGATGACCACGTCCGCACGCTCTGCGTCCACGATGGCTGCATTTTTGACGGTGGCGACTCCAATACAATCTACGACACCCTCGGTGGCGTGGTCGTAGCGGAGCGCGCTAGCTGGATCTATGCGCTCTGTTCGCACGACGGCGCACTCTATGACGGCGGCCGCTACGCGCAGGTGTGGCGCACGCAGGATGGCGAGTTGGTCAACTGGCGCGACAACTGGGTTCGTGCACTCTGCTCGCACGCTGGGGTCATCTATGACGGCGGTGACTACGGCGTGTGGCAGACTGGCACCAGCCGTGAGATGGGCAGCCGTCCCGGCGCGTGCTATGGCTTCGCCGCCGTCGGGGATGCGCTGCTCGACTTCGGCGAATACGGTGTCTGCGACACACTGCTTGGAGCGCCGGTGGCGCAGCGGTCTGCGTCGGTGCTGGCGATGGCAACGCTGGGCGGCGCTATCTACGACGGCGGCGCTGGTGGGGTATACGAAACGCATAGCGGTGAAACGGTCGCGCAGCGCGCGTCACCGGTGATGTCGCTCGGAGTCCACGACGGCGTTCTCTACGATGCGACCGGCCACTTTCAGCTGCACGCGACACTGGAAGACACACAAGGCGATTCACCGCTAGTGGAACTAGACGCACCCATCCATGCGATGCTCTCGTTGCCGGCCGTGCTCTTCGACGCAGTCCCGTCGAGCGGCAGCGGTTAATCCCCCAGTAGGCTGGCGCGGAATGGTGGCACAACGTCCGCTCTGGACGACCTACGCGATGCTGCTCACCGTCGCAGTCACATGGGGTGCTGCATGGCCTGTCGGACGCGCACTGGCGCTGGCGGCGCCGCCTTGGTCGGCAATGGCGCTGCGCTACTGCCTCGCAGTCCCGCTGCTATTCGTGTGGCTTCATTTCGCGGAAGGCGTGCGCGTCCCGCCGCGCAGCGAGTGGCGCGCGCTGGCAGTCATGGGTGTCACGTCGGTGGTACTCTACCAGATTGGCTTCATATTCGGCATGCGTGAGACCGCAGCTTCCGACGCGTCGCTGGTCATCGCCCTGAACCCGGTAATGGTCGCCCTGCTATCCGTGCCATTGCTTGGCTACCGGCTGACGCGAAACGCGAGCATCGGGCTGGCAAGCGGTTTTGCGGGCGTAGCGCTGATTTTCCTCGCGTCACCCAACGAGCAAATTCCGCTCGAGCAACGGCTCTACGGCAACGGCCTGATTATCTTCGGTGCGTTCGCCTACAGTATCTACACCGTCGCGCTGCGGAGCTACCTCCTGCGCGGTGGATCGCAGTCGCCGCTTGGCGCGCTTACCTGGGCGTCGCTATTCGGCACGCTGTTACTGCTGCCACCGATGCTGGTCGAGCAGCCGTGGGAGCACGCGTGGACGATGGATGAGTGGGCGTTCCTTGCCTATCTTGGCGTACTGTCGACAGTGGTTTGCTACGCTTTCTATGCCATGGGCATTGCCAACATCGGTGCACCTCGCGCGGCGAGCTTCATCAACTTGGTGCCAATTTTCGGCATAGCCACTGCAGTCATGTGGCCCTCGCTCAACGAGCAGTTCGGCCTCACACACATCGCCAGCTTTGCGCTGGTATACGTCGGCGTGCGGCTGGTCAACACGCAACCGCCAGAAGGCGTTGACTGAACCGTGTCAGGCGACCTGCGGGTAGAGCAGGTAAGCCTGGTACGCGAAGCCAGTCGCGAACAGGAGCATAGCGATGCCACAGACTCCCAGCGCAATGCGGTAGCCCTGCGGGGAAAGCTGTCCGCGCGACCGGTCAAACATCCAGGCGATGGTGACCTTGGCCATGACAAGCGTAAAGATGAACGCAATCGCGTAGGCCACCGGCGCGAGCGGCTCCTCCGCAGCGGCAGAAGCCATCAGCGGCCCGCCGATGAGGAACCAGAAGACGTAGACGTTGGGGTTGAGCAAGTTGGTCAGGACGCCGCGCCTGAACGAGCCGGACGTCTCCGCATCGGAAAGTTCGACTTCCGGCGGCTCGATGGAGAAACATTCGACCCCCATCTTCACCAGGAACAGTGCTCCCAGCACTGAAATCAGCAACAGCACGGCTGGCTGTGTCGCAATCCAGCCCGCTGCCAGCAGGCTGGCAACAATCATTGGGCCGTCGGTGAACAGGGGCGCAGTGGCCGCTCGGACCCCCGCCCTGAGCCCGTCCGACAGCGTCTCACGGATTACCACTGTGAGCAGCGGCCCGGGTTTCACCCCTTCCACGATTCCTAGCGTAACCCCCGCCATCGCGAGGGTGAGTATCAGTTCAGCCGCCATGTCCCACCAGGAATTGTTTACTCGTCCGGAGCTAGGAAGGGGTAGCCCCATTCCAGCGGGATGTCGAGCGCACGCTTGATAGATCGCGGCGAAATCCAGCGCATCAAGTTGAGGGGGCTGCCCGCCTTGTCATTAGTTCCGCTCGCTCGCGCACCGCCGAACGGCTGTTGTGCGACGACGGCGCCGGTTGGCTTGTCATTGATGTAGAAGTTGCCGGCGGTGAAGCGCAGCGCCTCGAGCGCGGTCTGAATATCTTTTTCGTTCGTCGCGAAGATGGAGCCAGTGAGTGCGTAGGGGCTACCCTTGTCACACATTTCCAGTGCGCCCTCGAAGTCATCGTTTTCGTAGAGGAATACGGTCAGCACCGGCCCGAAGATCTCCTCGACCATCGATTCTGCCTTCGGGTCACTGGTGACAATGATGGTTGGCTCAATAAACCACCCCTCCGAGTCATCGCTGCCGCCACCGACGACGACATCACAGGTATCGCTCGCTTTCGCGCGTTCGATGTAGCCGGTAATCTTGTCGAAGGCGCGTTGGTCGATTACCGCGGTCATGAAGTTCGAGAAGTCACGCGCATCGCCCATCTCAATCTTGGCAATCTCGTCGCACAGTGACTGGCCCATATGGGACCATACTGACTTTGGCAGGTAGGCGCGGCTGGCGGCGGAGCATTTCTGACCCTGATACTCGAAGGAACCGCGCAGCAGCGCTACCACCAGTCCTTGCTCGTCGCACTTGGGGTGTGCAACAACAAAGTCCTTGCCTCCTGTCTCGCCGACGATGCGCGGGTAGCTACGCAGCTTCGGTAATGCCCCGGCGATGCGCTGCCACAGTCCCTGAAAGGTGGCGGTCGAGCCGGTAAAGTGCAGTCCTGCAAAATCGGGATTCGTCAGTGCCAAGTCGGAGATTTCAGCGCCTGAACCAGGCAGGAAGTTGATGACCCCGGGCGGCAGCCCCGCCTCAATCATCAGCTGCATAATGACGTAGCTGGAGTAGTAGCAGTTGCGGCTGGGCTTCCAGACCACAGTGCAGCCGACCAATGCAGGCGCGCTCGGCAGGTTGCCGGCAATGCTGGTGAAGTTGAACGGCGAAATTGCCAGCACGAAGCCTTCGAGCGGGCGAATCTCGGTGCTGTTCTCGACACCATCGGGTGAGACCAGCGGCTGGAGCTGGTCGTGGAACTGCCGCGCATACCAGGCGTTGAAGCGCCAGAAGTCAATCAGCTCGCACGCCGCGTCAACCTCTGCCTGGAACACGGTCTTGGACTGGTTCAGCATCGTCGCCGCGTTGACGCGATAGCGCCAGTCTCCCGCGAGCAAGTCTGCGCAGCGCTCAAAAATCGCCGCTCGCTCCTCAAGTCCGAGCGCAATCCAGTCCGCCTGCGCTGCAACCGCGGCCGCGCATGCACCCTCTATTTCTGTCCTGCCCGCCAGATGTACCTTCGCTAGTACGTGGCTATGGTTGTGTGGGATAACCTGTTCGACGGTATTTCCAGTGAAGATAGGCTCGCCATTGACGACGCACGGCACCTCTACTACCGTAGTCATCTGCCGGTCTAACTCTGCCTGAAGTGTAGCGCGCTCCGGGCTGCCAGGGGTGTAGTCCAATATCGGCTCGTTGGACGGATGGCTGCTCATGCGTCGGTCCCAGCGGGAGCCTATGAATAGCGTTTTGCAGCCTCAGATGTGGCAAGCAGCGTTTGGATTCTTCTGGAAATACTTCTGGTGATATTCCTCTGCACGCCAGAATTCCTGGACTGGCTTGACCTGCGTGACTATTCCTCCCCCGAAGTGCGATTGTGCCGCCTCCAGCGAAGATTGTGCGGCGGCGAGTTGCTTCTCACTATGGCAGAAGATGGCGGAGCGGTATTGCGTGCCGAAATCGGGTCCCTGCTGGTTCAGCTGTGTCGGGTCGTGGCACTTCCAGAAGGCGCCAAGCAACTCGCCGTAGGTAACTTTCTCCGGGTCGAACTCGACCCGCACTACCTCAGCGTGGCCGGTTGTGTCGCTACAGACCTGTTTGTAGGTCGGCTCGCGTGTTTTGCCCCCGCTGTATCCCACATCGGTCTTTGTCACGCCAGCAACGTCGGCAAATTCAGCTTCGACGCCCCAAAAGCAGCCAGCGGCGAACGTGGCTGTTTCAGCCTCCATTGCCGACCCCCGCCAGCGCCAGGAATTCACCGCTGCGCGCCTGCAGCTCGCCGCGGAACTGCGACGTAATGGTCGTCGCCGCCGATCGTGGACCGCGGGCCTGCATGCAAGCGTGGTCCGCCTCGATGACGATACCGATCCCTGTCGGGACCAGATGCTCCTCGAGCGCGTCGGCAATCTGCGATGTCAGCCGCTCCTGCGTCTGCAGTCGGCGCGCGAAGCACTTTACCAGCCGCGCCAGCGCACCGATGCCGACTATGCCCTTCGGGCCGGGCAGGTAGCCGACGTGAGCAGTGCCACGGAACGGCAGCAGGTGGTGCGCGCATATCGAGTGGAATTCAATGTCCTTCAGTAGTACTAGCTCGTCTTCGGCGAAACCAACTGGCTTGCCCAGAGCCTTCTTGGGCGACTGGGTGTAACCGGCGAGCAGTTCCTGCTCCCATGCCTTGGCGACCAGTCGCGGCGTCTTGGCGTGATGTTCCTCGGGCGCGACACCGGTTGCCTCTAGGAAATCTGCTATTGCCTGTTCCATCGCCTTGCGGTCCACGACGGGGAGCATCGCGGATATATTAGCCTCGCCGGCCAACGCTCATATTGCCCCGTCCTCGCCGCCCAATGGCTCCGCTGCTGCGTGTCTACGGTGCATTGCTGCTGGTCCAGCTGCTGTTCGGGTTGCACTACCTGACGACACAGCTGGTGGTAGAGCGCATCAACCCGGTGGAGTGGGCGGCGATGCGTATCTCTATCGCCGGTGTAATCCTGCTGCTGCTGCACCGTCACAGCATCATGCGTTGGCCGGTCGGCGCCGAATGGCGGCAGGTGGCGTTGCTGGCCGCGCTCGGCGTGGTCGTCAACGCGGTATTCTTTGCGATGGGCATGGAGCGCACCACACCGGCGCACGGCGCGCTCATCATGTGCATGGTACCGGTGCTGACGCTTGCCTTCGCCGTCGCGCTCGGATATGAGCGCGCCAGTCGTGCCCAGCAAGCAGCGCTGGTTCTGGCGCTGGCAGGAGCGCTGGTACTTCTCGAGGCGGACCGCTTCCGCCTTACGGGAGCATACCTCATCGGGGACTTTCTGGTGTTCATCAGCGCCACCTCGTTCGCGCTGTTCCTTGTGCTTTCCCGCCAGGCGGTCGACCGCCACGGTGCGATGGGCCTCACGGCGCTGGTTATGGGTGCCAGTGCGGTTGCCATGGCACCTCTGTCACTCTGGAGTGGTATCGCGCATGCCGACACGTGGAGCTCGCTGCCGCAATATGTGTTGCTCGCGGCCGCCTACACAATCATCTTCGCGACTGTCGTCACCTATAGCCTAAACTACTACGCGCTCGGCCGGGTGCCGTCGTCACAAGTGGCCCTGTTCATTTACCTGCAGCCTCTGATTGCGACATCGACCAGTATTGCCGTCGGCCGCGACGTGCTTACACTGCGGCTGCTGGTTTCGGCGGCGCTCACCTTGGGCGGGATTGCGCTGACGGCGCTATCGTATCGCAGTGAATCGAAAGGTAACGGCAATCCACCCTAGCCGAGTTTGTCTTCGAGTTCGAGCGAGAGCTGCTCTAGCAGCTCCTCCAAGCTGGCACTTTTGAGAGAGATGACGTTAACTGTGGCGCCCTCGATGCGCGCCTCAAACTCACCCCCAGTGCGAATGATTTCGATATCGCAACTGATATCAGCCATGCCGCGCCCGAATTCTGGTCGTATTTAATAGTTGGCGAAAACGGTCTAGCCGCGTAAGCCTGCGAGCAGTTCTTCCAGCGATTCGCGCGACGGCCGCAGCCGCTCGTCCGGGAGCTCTGCCAGCGGCGTCTCGACTAGGTTCAGCGTCTCGTCGAGCGTTGGCTTGCCGGGGTTGAAGTAGAGCAGCCCGGTAACGTGCTTCTGCGCGACTTCAGCGCGGTGGAGCGCCTCGAGCGCTGCCATCTCGCTGGAAGAGTCATGTGCCTTGCCAATCGTTTCGAGCCGGATGAACGAGCCGTCGTGCAGCTTCACCTCACGGAACTCACCCGCCGGAACCTCTACCTCAGTTATCGGTTCGAAGTGCGGGATATAGTCAACCACGTGCAGCTCTTCGTCGTGCGACTTGACGTAGCCGTAGGACTTCAGTGACTCATCGTTGTTTGCAAATGTCACGCAGGGCGAGATAACGTCAATCACCGCCATCCCGCGGTGCGATAGCGCGGCGCGTACCAGTGACGTCAGTTGCTGGCGCGAGCCGGAGAAGGAACGTGCGACGAATGAGCAGCCAATGGTAATCGCGAGCTTGCATAGGTCAATCGGCTGCGTCTGGTTGGGCGGCGACTTGCGCTTCTGCGAACCCTCTTCGGCGGTCGCCGAATACTGCCCTTTTGTAAGGCCATAGACGCCATTATTCTCGATAATGTAGACCATGTTCAGGTTCCGCCGGACGGCGTGGATGAACTGGCCAATGCCGATTGCGGCGGTGTCGCCGTCGCCCGAGACGGCGATGAAACACAAATCGCGGTTGGCCATCGCCGCGCCGGTAGTCACCGAAGGCATCCTGCCGTGGGCGGTGTTGAAGCCATGCGACTGCCCAAGGAAGTAGGCTGGCGTCTTCGACGAACAGCCGATACCAGACATCTTGGCCAGCTGCTCCGGAGGCAGGCCGTTGGCCCACGCGGCAGAGATGATGACGCTGCTCACCGCATCATGGCCGCACCCGGGGCAGAGCGTTGACTTGAGCCCGCGGTAGTCGTCGATTGGCCGGTCAATCACGTTCAGCTTCGCCATCACGCCACCTCAAAGCCCTGCAGCTCGGCGCTGATTGCGTCGGCGTAGAGTTGCGCCCGCGGTGGGATGCCGTCGCTGTAGGCTACCGAGCGCAGCCGCGACACCAGTCCGGCTGGCAGCTCGGAGCGCAGGATGGAGTACATCTGCCCGTCCCGGTTGATTTCCAGCACTATAACTACTTGGTGCCGCTCAACAAACGCCTTCACCTCGGAATGCAGCGGCAGTGCCCGCACGCGACACTGGCTCACTTTGAGGTCTGTGGCCTCGAGGATATCGTCGATTTCCTGGATAGAGTTTTCCATCGATCCGTAGTAGATGATGCCTACCTCCTGCTCCTTTTCCTCGCGCAGCACCGGAGCCGGCAATTTTTCGCGCGCACCCTCTATCTTGCGCTTCAGGCGCGCCATGTTATCTAGATAGTCGTCCGGCCGCTCGGAGTAGGCGCCCTGCGCGTTGCGGCCGCTGCCGCGTGACAGGAACGGCGCCAGCCCGCTGCCGGGCAGCGTGCGCCAGCCGATGCCGTCGCCGTCGAGGTAGCGGCCATACTCCTCGAAGGCGTCGAGCTGCTCCTGCGTCCGCACCACCTTGCCCCGGTCGAATTCCTCCGGGTATTCGAAGCCGGAGCAGACCCAGTTGTTCATTCCCAGATCCAGATCAGAAAAACCGAAAACGGCAGTCTGGTAGCGCTCGGCGTAGTCGAACGCACGCCAGGCGAACTCGAAGCACTCCTCGACGGTGCCGGGAATCAGTACTAGGTGCTGCGTATCACCATGGCTTGCTGTGTAAACCATGGCAAGGTCGCCCTGCTGGGTACGCGTTGGCAGTCCGGTCGACGGTCCTACGCGGTTGATGTCCCAGATGACAACTGGCACCTCGGCGTAGTAGGCCAGCCCGACCATCTCCGACATGAGCGAGATTCCCGGCCCGGCAGTGCAGGTCATCGCTCGCGTGCCGGCCCAGCCGGCGCCCATGACCATCCCGATAGC
>Ga0187833_10001937_pt1 | contig 22892 bp, 24 predicted proteins | sample ETNtaG_37_FD_167968 | JGI IMG/M metagenome (GOLD analysis project Ga0187833, IMG submission 167968) | Marine microbial and viral communities from oxygen minimum zone, Eastern Pacific Ocean - ETNP2014_SV_400_PacBio MetaG (Illumina Assembly) | ecosystem: Environmental > Aquatic > Marine > Hypoxic...
CCTGATCCCATTACAATTCCAGTTTTTTCATTGCTAATATCTTTTTCTTCTAAACCAGATTCTTTTATTGCCTCTTTTAATGCAATAAAATTAAACGCGGAGCCTTCACCCATAAATCTTTTTTGTCTTCTATCAATATGTTCATCCAAATTTAAATTTTTTATTGTTCCAGCAACTTGACTTCTAAAATTATATTTTTTTTGTTCTTCAGAAAATACGATTCCTGATTTTGTATTAAGCAAAGATTCCAACGCCTCATCTTTGTTGTTTCCAATACAAGAAACTATACCCAAACCAGTTACAACTACTTTTCTCATAATTATTTAAACAACCCAACTTTTAAGTTTTCAGCTTCATATATTTTACTATCATCTGCAAACAAATTTCCATTGGCTAAACCGACTACTGTACCTTCTTTTTTTATAATTCTTTTTATATTAATTTCATAAATTGCTTTATTGACCTTTTTCAATACTTCACCAGAAAATTTGACACTATTAACTCCAAGCGCTCTTCCTTTTCCAGGTTCACCTAGCCATCCAAGGAAAAAACCTACTAGCTGCCACATCGCATCTAAACCAAGACATCCTGGCATAACAGGATCTTCCATAAAGTGGCAATCAAAAAACCAAAGATCTTTTTTTATATCAAGTTCTGCTTTTACAAAACCTTTTTTGAAACTACCTTCATTTTCACTAATTTCCGTTATTCTGTCAAACATAAGCAAAGGAGGTAATGGCAATTTTGCATTTCCTTTTCCAAAAAGTTTACCTTTTCCACAATCGATTAATTCTTGATAATTATAATTTCTTTTTTTAATCATTTGGCACAACCTACTACTTGATTTAGAAGTTTTATAATATATATTAGTTTATAATGTTAAGTGAAACTAAAAAAGTGCCTACTGTTTTGTTTAAAGTTCGCAAAGAGATTTCGGGAAAAAGCCAAGAGGGAGCGCGAACCCCACCAGAAATATGTAAGGCAGGAACTTGGATAGACGAATCAACAGATGATCTTTTTTTAAAAAAAAAGGTAATAGTTTTTTCATTGCCAGGTGCCTTTACGCCAACATGTTCATCACAGCAATTACCAGGATTTGATGAAAAATTTAATGAATTTAATAAACATGGCATTGATGCAATATATTGTATTTCGGTTAATGATTCCTTTGTTATGAATGCTTGGGCAGAATATCAAAATATAAAGAATGTTAAAATGATACCAGACGGAAGTGGAACATTTACTAAAGAAATGGGCATGCTAATTAACAAAGAACATCTGGGGTTTGGTCACCGTTCATGGAGATATGCCATGATAGTAAATAACGGCATTATTGAAAAAATGTTTATAGAACCAGGAAAAAATAATACAGGTGAAGATGAAGACCCATATGGGGAAACATCTCCAGAAAATATATTAAAATTCTTAAAAAATTAACAAAAAAAATCTACTCCTAAAAAGTTTTGTTAAAAATTTCCCCATAAATAGTTTTTAAAAATCCAACCCTTATAATCATTAGTTATAATTTTACACCAATCTTCTTTACATTTTTTTACAATAACTATTTTACCTTTTTCTAATTTAGCCATGGGCTGCGAATAAATATTTGGTTTTTTAAAGATAATAGATAAATTATGAATGTTTATGGCTGATTTTTTTTTTGATAATTGAGAGACGTGAATCCAACCATTATTATTTTTTAAATCGGTTATTTTTCTAAAATTATCTTTGTTATCAATAATCTTTATAGGTAAATATTTTTTTTTGTAAATAAATTTAACTGGATATTCAAAAGAAGGTCCTTGCCTTACTTTTACTCTATTATATTTTAAAGTTAAAAAATAATCTTTCTCACTACTCGGTGTGTCATTAATTAATAAAATATTAAAAAAAGAAATTAGAATCAAAATTTTTATTTTTTTATTTATCACAAATACAATTTTTTTTCTTTGTTATTTTCGCTTTTCTAAAATTTAGATCAAGGGAATTAACAATTAACATGTATCCACAAAGAGAATTTCCAATATTTAATATTTCTTTAACAACTTCATTTGCTTGAATACTTCCAACAATTCCAGCCAATGTACCTAAAATTCCGTCAATTTCACAGTTTAGTAATTGATCAGACGGATATGTTTGAAAAAAACATCTTAAACAAGGTGATTTATTATTGTGAAAATTGAATGTAAATATTTGTCCATCAAATTTATTGATAGCACCAGTAATTAATATTTTTTTGTTTTTAGCTGCGTAATCATTAATTAAAAATTTTGTTTTAAAATTATCACTTCCATCAACTAATACTGGGTATTTTTTGGCAATCTTATCGATATTGTTATGATCCAATTTTTTTTGATAATAAGAGACGTTAATATCTGAGTTGATTTTTTTAATCTTTTGGCTTGCTATTTTTGATTTTTGTTTTTTTATATCACCTGTTTCAAATAATATTTGTCTATGAAGATTTGATAAATCTACTTTATCATGATCTATTATGCCGATATTGCCGATTCCTAATGAGGCAAGATAAATTAAAATAGGTGAGCCAAGACCACCTGCCCCTACCACTAAAACTTTTGAATTTAAAAGTTTTTTTTGACCAATGGGACCTATTTTTTTTAATACCATTTGTCTAGAATATCTTTTAATTTGTTTTTCAGTTAATTTCATCGTGAAGTTTAAATTATTTGTCAGTTGAACCAAAACCACCTTTTCCTCTAACGGTTTCGGGTAAACTTTCTACTTCTTCAAGTTCAACTTTAATGATTGGACAGACAATCATTTGAGCAATTCTATCATTTTTTTTTATTTCAAAGATATCTTTTCCAAGATTAATTAGAATTATCTTGATTTCACCTCTATAGTCCGAATCAATTGTGCCAGGTGTATTTAGGACACTAATTCCATTTTTTGCGGCCAATCCAGATCTAGGTCTTATTTGTATCTCATATTGTTCTGGGATAGCTACCATTATACCAGTAGAAATTATTTTTTTTTCACCTGGTAATATTTTTACTGTTTGCTCAACATTAGCCATAAGATCCATTCCCGATGAACCATCAGTTTTATATTCAGGTAAAATAATATTTTTTTGAAGTTTTTTAATCAACAATTTAACCATAGATGGTTAGGTATTGAAGTTTTCGAGTATTCTTTTAGTAATCTCTTCGGCTATTTCAGACTTTTTTCTTTTTGAAATTAGCTCGTTTTTTTTATTTTTATCTTTATAAATTATTGAAACTTCGTTAAAATCTGAATCAAACCCAATATCAGATTTTGATACGTCATTTGCAATTATCCAATCACAGTATTTTTTTGAAATCTTTGCTTCAGCATTTTCAATAACATTGTTTGTTTCAGCAGCAAAACCAATAACTAGCTTAGGTCTCAAAGAATTGTGAGTAGATAAATAGTTCAATATATCCCTATTTTTTTCCAGCTCTAAGTTAATTTTATCTTGTTTCTTAATTTTATTTTTTTGAAATTTAGATATTTTAAAATCACCTACCGCAGCAGTACATACTGCTATATCTGCTGGAAGATTCTTTTTTGTCTCTTCATACATTTCTTCTGCGGTACTAATTTTTATTAATTTTAAATTTTTTGAATCAGATAAATTAGTTGGACCGGTAATAAGAGTTGTTTCCACTCCCCTTTTTAATAGAGATTTTGCTATTTCAAAACCTTGTTTTCCACTTGAATTGTTAGAAATATATCTTACAGGATCAATATATTCCCTTGTGGGACCCGAAGTTACAATTGCTTTGAGTTTCTTTTTTGAAATTTCTTTTTGTTTAGAAAAAAAATTATTCAAAAATTCAATAATTTTTGTTGGTTCCGACATTTTACCTTCACCATATTCTCCGCATGCCATTTCTCCAATCTCAGGTCCTATGCAAAGATAGCCATAGTTTAATAATTTGGAGACATTTTCTTGTGTTGCTTGATGCATCCACATTCTTACATTCATTGCAGGTGCCAAAATTACTTTTTTATCTGAAGCTAAAACTAGAGTTGATGCCAAATCCTCGGCATTTCCGTAAGAGAATTTTGAAATTGAGTTTGCTGTTGCAGGAGCTACTAATATTACATCGCACCATCTGGAGAGTGTAATATGATCCATTTCTGCTTCGCTATCAGAATCAAATAATTCTTCATATACCCTATTCTGAGCCAAGGATGTAATTGATAATGGTGTTACAAATTCTTTCCCGCTCTTAGTTAAAACTGTTTTTATTTCGGATCCATTATTTTTCAATAAACGAATTAATTCAAGACTTTTGTAAGCCGCAATTCCACCTGTTATTATCAATAATATTTTTTTATTTTTTAGGTAATTCATTTTGTTTATTTGAATACCAATAGTAGAAAAATTACAAGAACTAAAAAGGTAGATATCAAGTTATTTCTAAACAATTTCATTTTTAATTCTTCTTCCTTTAGGGAATAATATGAAGCTGAGTTAGGAGACAGTTTGCCCCCTGCAACGATTGTTAATGCTTCACTGGCTTTATCCATAATTTTTGGTAATTCCGGAATTCTTTTTAAAACCTCAGATGCATTTTCTATTTTTTCACTTATTTTATTAAGCGGATCTTTTGTATCTTTTAGCCAGGTTTCCAGTATTGGTTTTGACACATCCCAAATATTAGTATTAGGGTCTAATCTTCGTGCCACACCTTCGACAACAACCATAGTTTTTTGAAGAAGTAAAAGTTGAGGTTGCGTTTGCATATTAAATTTTTCTGTATTATCGAATAATTGTTTTAATAGTTTACCACCAGATATGTCTTTTGCTGATTGACCAAAAATTGGTTCACCAATAGACCTTAGTGATTGAGCAAATTCGTCAATCGAAAATTTTTTTGATATTAAGCCAGCTATAAAATGAACTTCTGCAACCTTTTTATAATTTCTATTGATAAAACCGTATAAAATTTCAGCCAAATATCTACGGTTTAGTTTATCTAATCTACCCATAATTCCAAAATCTACTACAACTATATCGCCATTCTTATTTATAAAAATGTTGCCTTGATGCATGTCCGCATGAAAAAAACCATCTCTAACTGCTTGTCTTAAGAAATGCTGTATCAGGTTTTTGGATATTTTTTTCGTATCAACTCCACTTTTTGTAAGTTTTTCAGTTTCTCTAATTGGAATGCCTTCAATTTTATCTAATGTAAGTATTTTTTGAGTAGTAAAGTTCCAATAAATTTTGGGTACAATGAATCCAATATCATTTTTTGTATTCTCATATAATTCGTTTGCAGCGGCAGCCTCGAATCGTAGATCCATTTCTATATTTGTAATTTCTTTGAGCAAGTAAACGATTTCAATTAACCGCAGTCTTTTTGTTTTTTTCACTATACTTTCAGCAATATAGGCCAATAGCATGAGGGCATCCAATTCTTCATTGAAAATTTTCTGGATTGAAGGTCTCAGTATTTTTATTGCAACTTCTTTTTCAACATTATTGTTTTTTATTTTTGCAAAATGTACTTGCGCTATTGAGGCAGCGGCAATAGGCTCGCTAAATTCATGGATGTTTTGAAAAGTTTTTTCTCCAAATTCCTTTTTTAAAATCAAAGAAGCTTCAGTTTTGCTGAAAGGAGGAAGTTTATCTTGGAGTTTTTCTAAATCTTTTGCTAATTTTTCTCCAATAATATCAGGTCTTGTAGCCAAAAACTGACCAAGCTTAATAAATGTTGTGCCCATTTCCTGTAGTGAGGAACATATTTTTTGACCTGAACTTTCATTTTTTTTTTTCACTTCGTTTTTTAGGCTAAAACCTAAAACGAAGAAAAAAAATTTAATTAATATCGGTGGGTTATATATTTCCGAGATTGATTTGATTATACCAGACTTGGCTAATTTTCTTCCAACCTTAAATAATAAAAAAGTTTTTTTAAACATGACTATATTTTCCAACCAGAGTGAATTGCAACGATTCCACCACCAAGATCTCTATATTCAGATTTATAAAAATTATGCTTTTTCATTAAATCAATTAATTCTCTCTGATTATAAAAATTTTTTATACTTTTAACTAAGTATTCGTAAGGTTGGTCATCTCCAACCACAATATTTCCGATTTTTGGAATATTTTTTGAGTAAAAATCATATAATTTTTTTAAATTATAATTTTTAATTTTTGAAAATTCTAGACATATAAATCTTCCTCCCGGTTTTAATACTCGGTATGCTTCTTGCAATACATGGTTTATATTATTTGTATTTCTTAATCCAAAACTAATGGAATAATAATCAAAATAGTTATCTTTAAAACTTAGTTTTTCAGCACTACCCAAGTACCATTTTATATTATTATATTTGGCAAGTTTTTTTTTAGCAATTTCCATCATTTTTGAATTTGGATCAACCGCATATACTGTTCCTTTATTTTTTATATGTTTAAGAAACAATTTTGCAATATCTCCAGTTCCTGATGACATATCTAGTAAAATGGTATTCTTATATGGAGAAAGCCAGCTAATCATTTGCTTTTTCCATAACCTATGTGAACCTAAAGACATAATGTCATTCATTAGGTCATATTTATCAAAAACTTTATCAAATACCTTTTGAACTAACATTTTTTTATCAGCGATATTAGGTTCCATAGTTAATTTATTTTATTAATTAAAATATTTTTTTATAAATATTATATAATATTTTCATGCCAGAATTACCAGAAGTTGAGGTTTTAAAGCGATCTCTTCAAAAAAAGATAAGATTTCACAAGATTATAAGAATTAAAATCTATAATAGAAATTTAAGATATAAAGTTCCTTATTCGATTAGTAGAGATCTTGAAAACCATATAGTTAATAATATATCTAGAATATCAAAATATATAATTTTTCATATTAATTTTTCAAAAAAACTATTAATCCATTTAGGAATGTCAGGAACCATTCATTTGATTGAAAAAAATAATAAAAATAATACTAATGCCAGTTTTTATCACCTATCACATTTACCCCAAAAGCATAACCATGTTGAAATAAGTTTTAGTAATGATATTAAAATGATCTACAATGATCCCAGAAGATTTGGTTATTTAAAATTATTAAAAAAAAATTATTTATTAGAAAAACCAATCATTAATCTAGGCCCTGATCCTTTTAGTTATAAGTTTAATTTTGAATACATTAAAAATTTTATTTACAAAAAAAAAATAAACATAAAAAATTTATTAATGAATCAAAAGTTTGTTGGCGGAATTGGTAATATTTATGCCAATGAAATTCTTTTTTACTGTAAATTAAGACCTACAAAAACTGTTAATCAATTATCAAAAAAAAATATTTTAAATATTATTTTACAAGCTAGAAAGGTTTTAGATAAAGCAATCATGTTTGGGGGTTCTTCAATTAGAGATTTTAAAAAAACAGACGGGGTTTCTGGAAATTTTCAGCAAAATTTTAAAGTTTATGGAAAAAATAATACTCAATGTCCTAGATATGGTTGTAATGGATATATTCAAAAGATTTTGTTGTCCAACAGATCATCATTTTATTGTCCAAAATGTCAGATCTAATGATAATAAATATCTATTGACCAAAACACTTGTAAAAGCTATATAGCTTTTCCTTTTATGCCTAATACGAAATCTGCCATTCAAAGAGTTAGAAGAGTTAGTAAACAGACTTCTGTGAATAGAATTAGAAAAGGCAAGTACAAATCTATTATTAAGGAAATTAGTTTATTAATAGCCGCGAAGAAAAAAAAAGAAGCGGTTAAATTATTGCCAAAATTCAATTCCCAATTAATGAAAATAGCCAAAGTGGGAGTCATAAAAAGGCAAACTGCGTCAAGAAAAATATCAAGACTTACAAAAAAAATTAATAAACTTTAGAAAACTTCAATTTTGAGTTGATCAACTTTTAAGATTAATATTAATTTTATAAGTAAATCTAAAATATATTTTATCTAAATAAATTAATTTTTTTATAAATTAATCTATATGTAGTTATTCATAAGCTTCATAAGTGGCTTGCAAATTTAAAAAAATAAAAAATAATTCTACTGAAAATTTAAACACTTTTAAGTTTAATTTTCTATCCTAGATTTTATTTTATTTTAGTAAAAAAAAATTTTTAGTTGCTTTAATTTTATAACAAGACTAAAAAAATCAAAATCAAATTATTAATTCATGAAAAAAAATATTTCTACGAAAGAGGACAATATTTCTTCAAATTTACAATATTTGGACTGGACAACTATTTGTAAAGAGATAGAGGCTAAACTGGGAAAAGATATTTATGAAAGCTGGATAAAAAAACTTAAATTGGTTGAGGAATTTCAGCACTATTTGGTGCTTTCATCTCCAACTAGATTTATTAGAGATTGGGTAGTTTCAAGATATATTGACAAGATATTAGAAATTATAAAGTTATATAAAAAAACAATAAATAAAATTGATTTTATTATTGAATCGGAAATAAGCGTAAATAGTAACAATGTTTCAGATAATAATATTAAAATTGCAAAACAGTCTAAAACATCCAATGTTAGTTTTATTGAAAACTCTCCAATCAATTATTCTCGTTTAGATCCAAACAAAAATTTTGAAAATTTTGTTGTAGGAAAAAGCAATAATCTTGCTTATCAGGCCGCACAAAAAGTTTGTGAACAAATTGCCCATTACAATCCGTTGTTTATTTATGGAGGAATCGGCATGGGTAAAACTCATTTGTTAAATGCAATTGGTCTAAAAATGAAAGAAAATAATAAAATTATGTTCATCTCCGCTGAGAGATTTATGTATCATTTTATTAAATCTATTCGAAATAATGAAATGGTAAAATTCAAAGACTTATTTAGAACACCAGATCTATTCATTATAGATGATATACAATTTGTAATTGGCAAAGAAGCAATGCAGGAAGAATTTTTTCATACTTTTAATGCTTTAATTGATAGAGGATCTCAAATAGTTATTTCATCAGATAGAGCCCCTATAAAATTAACTAAAATTCAAGAGAGAATAAAATCCCGTTTTTCTGGCGGGTTAGTGGTTGACATTCAACAATCAGATTTTGATTTAAGACTAAGCATTTTAAAAAGTAAAGTAAATGAAATAAAAAAATCTTTTTCTGATATAATTGAACCAGACGAAAATTTGTTAAATTTTATTGCCTTCGAAATGAAAATTAATATCCGAGAAACAATAGGTGCGCTAAACAGAATAATATCTTTTAGTAGAATATATAATAAATCTCCATCAGTTTCAGAAAGCAAGATAATCTTAAAAGATTTGGTAAATAATTTACAAAATTATGTCACAATTGAAAATATTATAAAAACTGTTTGTGATTATTTTAAAATAAGTGTTAGTGAAATGCTTTCACAAAGAAGATCAAGATATTTGGTTAGACCGAGACAAATTGCAATGTATTTAACAAAAAATTTAACCTCAAAATCTTTGCCAGATATTGGAAGAGAGTTTGCTGGTCGAGATCACACAACGGTTATCCACTCTGTTAAAACTATTGATAAATTAAAAGGTAGAGATGAGGAGATGAGTAAAGCAATAGAAAAACTAAAAAATAAGATACTATATAAAAATTACGATGAAGTTTAGTGTAAGCAGGGATCAACTTTTAATATCTTTAAACCATTGTCAAGGTGTTATAGAAAAAAGAAGCACATTACCAATACTGACCAATGTATTGATTGAAGCTAAAAATTCATCCATAAAAATTACCGCAACTGATCTTGATTTAATTTTTACCAATTTAACAAACAACATAAAAATATATACTGAGGGGAGTACAACAACCTCTGCTTCAGTTATTTATGATATCGTTAGAAAATTACCATCTGGTAGTGAAATAAATTTCAATTTAGTAAATGAAAATAAACTTCAATTAGAATCAGAAAAATCAAAATTTAATTTATTGTGTTTAAGTCCAAAAGATTTTCCCCTTGTTGATGAAAATTTTAATGATAATGAGTTTACAATTGATTCTAAATCAATGCTGAAATTGCTTAACAAGTCAAAATTTTCGATTTCAAATGATGAAACGAGACATTATCTCAATGGTGTTTTCTTACATCAAACAGAACACGATAAAAATTATTTTCTTACCGCAGCTGCAACCGATGGTCACCGAATGTCTATTTCAAAAATAAGGTTAAACTCAAAAATAAATTTTGAATCTATAATACTTCCAAGGAAAACGATTTACCAATTAGTTACATTGTTGGTAGACCAAGAAGCAACAATAAAAATCTGTAATATAAAATCAAAAATAAAATTCGAATTTGATAATAATATATTAATTTCTAAATTAATTGATGGAAAATTTCCCAATTACATTCAGGTGATACCAAAAACTAACGAAAAAAAATTAGAAATAAATGTAGATAATTTTTTGAGCTCCGTGGATAGAGTGGCCTCTGTCTCAACAGATAGAAAAGAAGGTGTGAAATTTCAATTATCAAAAAATATAATAAAACTATCAGTTAATAATCCCCTTAGCGGAGATGGAAGTGAAACCTTAGAGGCAAAATTTGATCACGAATTAAATATTAGCTTTAATTCCAAGTATCTTATTGATGTGGCTTCGCAGATTAATGGTGAAAAAATTATATTTTATTTAAATGAAACAGGCTCTCCAGCTCTAATTAAAGATCCAGTGGACAAGGACAGCATATTTGTCATTATGCCTATGAAAGCGTAACGTGAGATATAATATTTTTTTTGACATAAATTATTTTATTGTATCCATTTCGTCATAAATTTTTTTTTCTAATATTTTCAAAAAATTTCCCCTTTCTATTCCTGGTGCAATTGGTTGTAAAAAAGATATTATTATTTTACCAGGATATTTTATAAATCCAATTTTTGGCCAAACTTTACCCGAGTTTAAAGCTACAGGAACACAAGAAATATTGAGGGCCTCGTATATTCTTCCAGCTCCCTTTTTAAAAGGTATCCGTTCTTCAAATTTTACCCTTGTTCCTTGAGGAAATATTAAAAGTGGCCTATTTTCGTTTTTGATTATATTTGCAATTTTTTCAAAAAAATTAAGATTATTTTTTGTAGTTGTATCTCTAATAATTTCTATCGATTTAATTTTTTTTAAATAGAGTCCAAATAAAGGTATTTTTAAAAGTTCTTTTTTTAATATAAATACTGGGTAGTTAAGCACACTTTGAAGCGCAAAAGTTTCAAACATTGATTGATGTGCTGATGCTACAAAATATTTTTCTGTTTTTGGAATATTTTCTATTCCTTTAAATTCTACTTTTGTATTCAATAAAAATCTTACAATAAAAACTACGTAGTACCCTAAAAATTTTCCAAAAAATAAAGTAAATTTAGGAGGCATTAACAGTGTTGGAATCGCTATTAAAAATACAAAAACTATTCCTGTATATAAAAAAAGATTAAATAGTAACGATCTTATTAATAACATTTGATTTAAGCTGTATATTAGTTTTTGACTAAATTTTCTAAACTTTGTCTTTTTCTAATCAACTTGTGATTTGATCCAGTTACCATAACTTCAGCAATTGTTGGTCTTGTATTGTAATTTGAAGATAAAGACATTCCATAAGCGCCAACATGAGTTAAACTTACATAGTCTCCTTCTTTAATTTTTGCAAATCCTTTTTGACCTAAAAATTTATCAGAGCTTTCACAAATTGGTCCTACAAATTCAATATTTCCGGTAAATTTTTTATTTGTTTTTTTAAGAGGTATTATTTGATGTTTTGAATCATATAAAGCTGGTCTCATTAAATCATTCATTCCTGCGTCTAAAATGATAAATTTTTTGTTAGCACTTTCTTTAATATAAAGAATTTTTGAAATTAGCACACCCGCATTTCCAACTATTACTCTACCTGGTTCAAAAATAATTTTAGCATTTTTGTCTTTCATAAATTTTTCTACTAATTTTGAATATTTTTTCAAATTTAACTTTTTTTCTTTATTAGTGTAAGAAATGCCCATACCTCCACCCAAGTCTATAAATTTAAAATCTATTTTTACTCTTTTAATTAGTTTATCTAATGTAGATAGCATATCTTTAAATGGCCTAATGTTTTTTATTTGACTTCCGATGTGTACGCTTAACCCCTCCAATTTTAAATTTTTCATTTTTTTAATTTTTTTGCAAAGATTTACACAATCATTATAAAGCAAACCAAATTTTTCCCCCTTGCTACCTGTAGATATTTTTTTATGTGTATTTCCACTTATATTGGGATTTAATCTTATTCCAATGGAAGTTTTTTTGGATAGTTGCTTTGAAACTTTATTAATCAGAATAGCTTCGCTTTCTGATTCTACATTAATTAAAAGTATTCTTTTTTTTATTGCTTTAGTTATTTCTTCCTCAGTTTTCCCAACACCAGAAAAAACAATTTTTTTAGAATGAATACCTGCTTTTATCGATTTCAATAACTCGCCAATGGACACAACGTCTGCACCAGATCCAATTTTTTTTAACTCTCTTAGCAAAGTTAGATTTGAGTTGGATTTTACCGAAAAACATATAATTGGTTTAATATTTTTAAATATATTATTAAACCTCAAAAAATTATTCTTTAATTGTGCAAGTGAATAACAATAAAAAGGGGTTCGATACTTTTCTATAAGCCTAAAAGCAGATATATTTTCAATGCAAAGGCTATTACTCCTAAGTTGAATAAAATTCATTATTTATTAAATTGTTTGTATAGTATTATTTTTATAATCAAAAGATTTATACTCTGGATCATCTTTTTTTCCACATGAAAAACAAATTACAGCAATTGTTATTATTACAAATAATACTCTCATTAATTAAATTCCTTTTTCAATTTTGATATCATCTTTTTTATATTTTTTATAGAAGTTCCACCATACGATGTTTTCAAATTTACTGAATTTTTAACATTAAAAACTTTCATTACATCTTTATTTAAATCATTTTTTACCTTTTTTATCTCATCTATGTTCAGTTCATCTAGTCTCTTATTTTTCTTTTCAGCGTAGTTTACAATCTTTGCAGAAATTTTATAGGCCTCTCTAAAAGAAAGATTTTTTTTCTGAACAAGATAGTCAGCAAAATCAGTTGAGGTGGTATATCCTTTATTTGAGAGAGATAACATTCTTTGTCTGTTTGAGTGTAAATTTTTAATTAGTTCATTGGTAATTAAAATGGATCCTATTAGTACGTCATAACTATCGAAAACTAAATTTTTATCTTCTTGCATATCTTTATAGTATGAAAGTGGCAAACCTTTCATGGTTGTTAGCATTGCCTGTAAATTTCCAAAGTTTTTACCAGCTCTACCTCTAATAAATTCGGCAGGATCAAGGTTTTTTTTTTGTGGCATAATTGAAGAACCGGTTAATATCTTGTCATTAAATTTGATTAATTTAAAAATATCTGAATTCCAAACAATTAAATCTTCGGCAAGCCTAGATATGTGCATAGCACAAATGGCAGCAGAGGATAAAAAATCTAGAACAAAATCTCTATCAGATACTGTATCAATTGAATTTGAAGACGGTTTTTTGAAACCTAATTTTCTTGATGTAAAATTTCTATCTATGTTATATGAGGTACCCGCCAAAGCAGCTACTCCCAAAGGACATTCGTCTAGGTTTATAATATTGTTGGAAAATCTTTTTTTATCTCTTTTAAAGATTTCAATGTAAGCTAACAAATAATGTGCAAAAGAAATTGGTTGAGCATTTTTAAGATGTGTAAAACCAGGCATTATTGTTTGAATATTACTTTCTGATTTTTTTAAAAAACTTTTAATTAAACTATCTAGATTTTTAACTACATTTATTGATGATTTTTTTAACCATAATTTGAGGTCTGTAATTACCTGGTCATTTCTTGATCTTGCAATATGTAAATAACCAGCATCTTTTCCAATAATTGAAAAAAGTCTTTTTTCAATATTTAAATGAATATCTTCGTATTTTTTATTAAAAGGAAATTTACCCTTTTTAATTTCAATTTTAATTCTTTTTAGACCCCCAATTATTTTTTTGCCTCTTTTTTTGTTAATTATTTTTTGTTTAACCAACATTTGAGTATGTACAATTGATCCTAAAATATCCTCTTCGAATAATCTTTTATCAATGTCAATTGATGTGCCAATTTGCTCAAAAATTTTTGAACTAGAACTTTTAATTCTTATATTCCAGACTGTTCTATTTTTATTTTTCATATGTTTTTTGCTTTTCATATGTTAAGTATTTGTTTTTTGTATCAAAATCAATTGATTTTACAGATGAGAAATTTTTGAAATGATTATCAAATTATGACTAAATATATTTTTGATGTAACATCTTTTTCAACATTTTCAAAAAATGAACCAAAACAAATTATTATTTTATGTCATGGTTATGGTGGGAATGGTCAAGATATAGGTGTTCTTGCTATTAACTGGAGAAGATTTTTACCAGATGCTGTATTTTTATGTCCAAATGCTCCGGAAATTTGTGCAGTGAATCCATTTGGCTATCAATGGTTTGATATGGCTATAGAAAATGATGAAATGATTCTCGAAAAATCATTAGTAACTGAAAAAAAACTCAATACTTTTTTGGATCAGGCTCTTAATGATTTTCAGCTAGATATAAAAAATCTTGCATTGATTGGTTTTAGCCAAGGTTCTATGATGATTATTCAAACGGCACTTAAAAAAAAAGAGCAGATTAATTGTTTAGTTAGTTATTCTGGAAAGATAATCAATAAGCAACACTTATCTAATAATATTGTTTCAAGGCCTAAAATGTTTTTGATGCATGGAGATAAAGATACCATTGTAACATCTGATCATTTACTAGAGAGCAAAGAGTTTTTAACGCAACAGAGTTTGAAAATTAAAACTAAAATTTTTAAAAATTGTGAACATAAAATATCTGTTGAAGGTTCAAGTCTTGGACTAGAGTTTTTAAGAAAAAATCTTTTATAACTGAAACAATATTATTATAAAACTATTCCTTGAAATATTTCTTAGTATCGGCTAACTTATTTGCATGATAATAGCAGCTTCAGAAGTAGTTCCGTTGGAGAAATGTCCAGCGCTAGTTTTAAATGCTGATTTTAGACCTTTAAGCTATTATCCATTGTCGTTGTGGTGTTGGCAGGATGCTATTAAATCTGTTTTTCTCCAAAGAGTGAGCATCGTTTCTAACTACAAGAGAAAAGTAAGAAGTCCCTCACTAGAAATGAGTTTACCGAGTGTAATTGCGTTAAAAAGTTTTATCAAACCCTCAGAACATCCAAATTTTACTAGATTTAATGTATTTCTTAGAGATAAATTTACTTGTCAGTATTGTGGAGACAAAAATGATTTAACCTTTGATCACTTATTGCCAAAATCCAAAGGAGGATTTACTGATTGGGAAAATGTTGTTACAGCCTGTTCAGTTTGTAATGTTAAAAAAGGGGGTAAACTACATTCTGCTTCTGGAATGAAATTATTTAGAAAGCCCTTTAGACCAACAGTGGATGATTTGCATATAAATGGTAGAAATTTCCCACCAAATTTTTTACATGAAAGTTGGATGGATTATTTGTATTGGGATGTTGAGTTGGAGCCATAATTAAGAAATAATTTCAAAAAAATAATACTTAATACAACAGATAGAATAGTATTAATAGCTGCAAGCGATAGACCCAAGATATTAAAGGTTACCTCTTTGCAGCTTACAATATTTTTGTTTAGTTCTTTAAGTAGCTGTTTTTTTGATAAAATTTTTGACTGGTTTTCCACATTACAAACAAAAGATTCATTAAAAAAACCCTGCTCAATTCCAAAATGATAAAATGCAAGTAATGCACTAATCATAAAGACTAAACATAATATAAATAAGACGATTTTTTCGTATTTCTTAAAAAAGAATATTTTAATCATTAATAGAACGGAAAGGAAATAGGGAACTCTTTCGTAAATACATAGGCTACATGGTTTGTGGCCTAGAGTGTGTTCAATTATTAATGCGGAAATAATTGATAGTAAAATTATTAAAAAAATAATAATTAAAATTATATTGTTTTTTTTATCTAACATTATTTTTTTATTATTAATAAATAAACTCCTATACAAAGAAGAATTACTATTCCGGCAATTATGAATGTTAATTTACCTGCTTTTCTTTCCAAGAAAGGTCCAATTTTTAAACCAAATTTATTTGTTAAAAATCCGACTAAAAAAAATCTTAAACCTCTAGTAACTATACAAGTTAAAATAAAAGCGAATATGTTATAATGTATAAATCCACTAGTTATTGTTAATATTTTAAATGGTAAAGGAGTAAATCCAGCTGTAAATAAAAGTCCAAACCAAGACAACATACCCTCTTTAGTTGAAAACATATCTTTTAATATGTTTACATTTTTATAGCCGTAAATTTCAAAAATTTTAAAACCAATTTCATTAAAAAAAACATAACCTATCAAATATCCAAACAGACCACCTAGGACAGAAAACGTAGTTGCGGTTAAAGCTATTTTAATAAAGTGTTGTTTTTTTGCTATAACCATTGGAACGATCATCACATCAGGGGGTATTGGAAAAAAGGAGCTTTCTATAAAAGAAACAATAGCTAGGGCAAAATTTGCATATTTTCGGCCAGCCCAGTCTACACATTTATCAAATAATTTTTTGATCATTTCTACATTTTAAATTAGTTTAATTAATTTGGTGAATAATATCATGACATTTGAAGAAAAAATTAAAGACATAATCCAGAATTATAATTTGGGTAACTTTTTAGAAGCAGAAAGTCTAGCTAAAAGTTTACTCACAAGGAATGCGAAAGATTACCAATTATGCAATATTTATGGATTAATTCTATTAAAGCTTAACAAAACAGAAGGAGCGGTTAGTTATTTTCAAAAATCTATCAATATAAAATCAGATTTTTTTGAGGCACACTTCAATTTATTGCAATCATTTTATGATTTAAAAAAATATGACGAAGCAATTTTACAGTCAAAAAAATGCTTAAAAATTAATTCAAAATCAATAAAAACATTTTTATTGCTCGGAAACCTATATGACAAATTAAATCAAGAAAAAAAATCTGAAAAATATTTTAGCGAAATACTGAAAATTGATTCAAAAGATAGCAATGCGTACTACAGTCTTGGTAATTTATATAAAAAAAAAGCGAATTATGAAAAGGCTATTTATAACTATAAACTTGCAATTAAATTCAATGAAAATTATTTTGCTTCCTACAATAATTTGGGTACTTTGTACCAAGAAATTGGGAAATTTGACCTAGCTATATTAAACTTTAGGTCCACAATCAAAATAAATCCTAACTTTTCCGGAGCATATCAAAATTATTTATTTTGTTTAAATTTTAGTAAATATTTTGATTTAAATCTTTATTTTGAACTAGTACAAAAATTTAAACAAAGTTTATCTAAGATTGATTTAAATAAAATAAGTCAATTTCCAAAAATAAAAAAGATAGGCAATAAAATTAGAATTGGATTTGTATCAGGAGATTATGGGAATCATCCCGTAAGTCATTATCTATTAAATACAATAAATCATATGAGTGATGAAAAATTTAAATTAATAGCTTATTCAAACTCAAATAGAATGGATGAAATAACTTTAGAACTTAAAAAAAGATTTAACGTATGGAGAAAAATTAATCATTTAAGTGACACAGAAGTGATTAATTTAGTTAGAAAAGACTCAGTGGATATTTTATTTGATCTTTCTGGTCATACTGCAAAAAATAGATTATCAATTTTTGTAAATAAAGCTGCACCTGTTCAAGTAACTTGGTGCGGTTATAATGCGTCTACCGGTCTTAAAGAAATAGATTATATTATAGTAGATCCATATGTTGTACCACTGAGCGATCAAAAATATTTTGCTGAAAAAATTTTTCAATTACCAAATACTTTTCAATGTATTTCAATAAATGATGATATTAAAATTGATCACAGTAGCTACCAAAATAAAAAAGATATTACTTTTGGGAGTTTTAATAATTTATCTAAAATAAATGATAATGTAATAGATGTATGGTCAGAAATATTAAAAAAAGTTCAAAATTCTAAGCTTTTTTTAAAAGCAAAGCAATTGGATAATTTAGCAATTGTAGAAAATATAAAAATGAAATTCCAAAAAAATGGAATAAATGCTGAAAAAATAATTACAGAAGGTCAATCTAAAACAAGAGAAGAAATGTTAAAAAAATATAATAAAATTGACATTGCATTGGATCCATTCCCCTATCCAGGGGTTACTACGAGTCTAGAGGCAAATTGGATGGGAGTTCCATTACTTACAAAAAGGGGAAATAATTTCTATTCCAGAATTGGAACAAGTATAAATAAAAATTTAAATATGGAAAATTGGATAGCAAATAATGAAAAAGATTATATTTTAAAAGCTATTTCTAAAGCTTCAGATTTAGAAAAATTGTTTCAAATTAAAAAAGAATTAAGAAATAAATTTATAAAATCTCCATTAAGTAATGTAAAACTATTTGCTAAAAACTTTGAAAATTGTTTAAATTTAATGTGGAAGACATATTTAGAAAAAAATAAAAAAACCCACTCTAATTAGACAAAATTATTAATACGAGCTATCCACTTTTTTTTTTCATCTTCGCTTAAAAAAGATGATTTAAATGAATTTATGACTAGTCTTTTTATATTCTCTTTAGTAAGATTTAAAGCCATATAACATTCAATCAAGTTTGTGTTGAGATAACCTCCAAAATAGGCAGGATCGTCGGAATTAACTGAGACCATTAATTCATTGTCCAGTAACTTTTTCAAATTGTGATCTTTAAGTTTTTTAAAGATACAAAGCTTAACGTTTGAAAGAGGGCAAACTGTTAAGGGGATTTGATCAAATCTTAGTTTTTGAACGAGTTTTTCATCCTCTAAGCACCTGATACCATGATCAATTCTTTTTACTTTAAGAAGATCTAAGGCCTCCCAAATATATTTGGGAGGTCCCTCTTCTCCTGCATGAGCCACAGTTAAAAAGTTTTCTTCTATTGCCTTATTAAATACACGTTCAAATTTACTTGGAGGATAACCAATTTCTGAAGAATCGAGGCCCACCCCAACAATTTTATCTTTATGTTTCAAGGCTTGATCTAATATTTTAAAAGCTGACTGTTCACCAAGATGTCTTAAAAAACACATTATAATTTTTGAACTTATTCCTAGTTCTTTTTCGGCCTTCAAAATAGCTCTGTGAATACCATTAATAACTAGGTCAAATTTAATCCCTCTATTTGTATGGGTTTGGGGATCAAAGAAAATTTCTGTGTGTAAAATATTATTTTCTTTGGATTTTAGCAGGTAGGCCCAAGTAAGATCGAAAAAGTCTTGCTCACTAATTAGAACCTTGGACCCTTGATAATAAATATCTAAAAAGGATTGAAGATTGTGGAAATTATATGCGTTCCTAATTTCATCAACACTTCCGAAAGGAATTTTTATTTTATTTTTTTTGGCTAGTCCAAACATAAGCTCAGGTTCCAGAGAACCTTCAATATGTAAATGCAATTCAGCTTTTGGTATTTTTTTTATGAATTCAATAATTTCATTCACTTTGCGACTCCTTGTTTTTGTATTAATTAAGCTGTTATTGTAGTTATATAAGGAAATAAGCAATTATTCTTATAAATCTATGAAAAAAATACTTAACTATGCACTCTACGATTTTGCAAATTCATCCTTTACGACAATTATCATTACTTTTATTTTTTCTACTTATTTTGCACAACAAATTGTAAAGGATCCTGTATTAGGACAAACTTATTGGGGCTGGGCCATCGGAGCTTCGGGTTTTGCTGTTGCGGTTATAGGACCATTCCTAGGTGTCATTTCTGACAAAAAAAATTTAAAAGTTACTTTTTTAAGAATATTTTCACTATTGTGCATAATTTTAACCTGTTCACTCTGGTTTGCAAAACCTTCAAAAGACTATATTCTTTTTACTTTAATAATTGTAATAGTTGCAAACTTTTTTTATGAACTAAGTTTATTATTTTATAATGCCTTACTCAAAACAGTTTCATCAGAAAAAAATCTTGGAAAATCATCTGGAGCAAGCTATGCGTTAGGATATCTAGGTGGTATATTAGTTTTACTTTTGGCAATAAAATTATTTATAGATATTGAAAATCCTATATTTGGCCTAAAAAAAGAAAATTATGAAAATGTTAGAGCAATTTCATTTTTTGTAAGTTTGTGGTTTTTAATATTTTCAATACCGTTATTAATAAGTGCAAAAAAAACTTTAATAAAAACTAAAAGTGAAATAGGTATATTTTCTCAAATTCAAAAGCTTGTTTGGGATAAAGGATTCAAAAAAATTGGAATTTTTTTAATTGCTAGAATGCTCTATGCAGATGGACTCAACGCTATTATTGTAATGGGTGGAATATTTGCAGTTGGGGTATTTCAATTATCGATAAAGGAACTACTTCAATTATCAATTTTGATGAATACTTCTGCTGTAATTGGCGCAATAATTGGTGGATATTTTAATGATCTTTTGGGTTCAAAAAAAATAATTGTCTTATCATTATTAGGAATAATTATTTCTTCTATTTTAGTATTATTTTCCTTTTCTAAAATGTATTTTTTTGTTTTTGCTACTATAAATGGTTTATTTATAGGTCCCATTCAATCAGCGAGCAGAGTTGTTATTTCAAAAATGCTAATTAACGAAGATCAGAGTAAGGGTTTTGGCCTATTTGCAACTTCAGGAAAATTAACCTCGTTTCTTGGTCCGGCATTGGTTAGTACACTTACTTTTGTGAGCGGAAGCCAAAGAATTGGATTTTCTGCTGCTATTTTTTTACTGATTATTGGACTACTTTTACTATTTAGAATTAAGAATCTTGATTAATTTGATTAGATTAATCTAATATTACTTTTGAAAATGTCATTATCTTATCCTGATATACAACTTATAAGACCGCCTGCAGTTGAATCTTTTAGATTTGCCACAACTTCAATAACCTTGCCGATTGGACTAGCTTACATATCCTCTTCTCTTAAAAAACATGGGCTCAAAGTTGAGATCTTAGATGCCGTAGGTGAAGCACCTAAAAATAGAAATAGCTACTATAAAGGATATTTGGTTGGCTTAGATCTAAAAGAAATAGTTGAGAAAATTAATCCCAACAGCAAGTGTGTTGGAATATCAGTAATATTTACTCATGAGTGGCCAGCTGTAGTCAAACTTATATCTTTAATAAAAGAAAAATTTCCAAATATGCCAATCATTTTAGGAGGAGAACATATTTCGGCAATGTCTGAGTTTTCACTGATGACTTCCAATGCTGACTATATTGTGATGGGGGAAGGCGAAAAAACTATAATTGAATTAATAAAGGCAATAAAAAATAGAGAAACTTTTCAAAAAATTGAAGGAATAGGTTACAGGAAAAATAACGAAGTTATTATAAATAGCAGAAGAAACAGACGACAAAATATCGATAAAATTTCATATCCTGATTGGGATTCTTTCAACATAAAAGGATATCATGAAAACCGATTTGTTGGAGGCATGTATTCGAAAAATTTAACTATTCCTATACTTGCCACACGAGGTTGTCCATATCAATGCACTTATTGTTCAGCTCCTAACATGTGGCTACCTTTGTGGATACCTCGAGATCCAATATCCGTTGCTGATGAAATAGAATATTATGTAAAAAAATTTGGAGCAGGCAACTTTCCTTTTCAAGATCTAACTGCGATAATAAAAAGAGATTGGATTAAAGCATTTTGCGAGGAAATAATAAAAAGAAAATTAAATATAACCTGGCAACTCCCAACTGGAACTCGTTCTGAAGCTATAGATAATGAAATTGCTTTTCTTTTAAAAAAATCTGGAATGACCAGCATGGCATATTGCCCTGAGTCTGGATCTGAAGAAACGAGAAAGTATATAAAGAAAAAAATGAAAACAAATCAACTTTTTAATAGCATAGATTCAGCAGCTCGAGCAAATTTAAATGTAGCAGTATTTCTTGTTATAGGTTTTCCACATGATCTTCCTGTACATCTCGAAGAAAACAATAATTTTGTTGAGAAACTAGCAAAACATGGTGTAACTGATCTTTCAGTAGGTTTTTATATGGCCTTACCAGGAACAGAGTTATTTCATAGTTTGTATGACTCAAATAAAATTAAATTAGATATTAATTATTTTAAACATATTCTTGATAGTTTAGCTCTGTTTCCTTCTCAGAAGTATTGTTCTGCTATATCACGTGTAAACCTATTCCTTTGGAAACTAAAGTTTTATCTAAAATTTTATAAATCAAAAAAGTTAACTAATGATAAATCTGGCTTGTTCAGTTCAGTTAAAATTGCTCTTCAAGGTTTATTTTCAAGCGAAGGACATGATTCCAAACTTCAGACAGCTTTTCACAATGCGTATACCAGCCTAATTGATACTATAAAAAGTAAAAGAAAACGTTGGATTTCCAAAAAAGAAGAATTTAATTTATTTAAGGAATGGGACAATATTTATCGACAGATTAGAAAAGAAAAATTATCAAATGGTGTGGTTAAAGTTAGTCCAGAAGATACACGTGAGTTATACAAGAGCAATGTTATAAATCAGATCCAAAAAGAACATAAAACTGTTAGAAGTATATCAACTACTTCCTAACAATTAATTGTTAGAACCAATTTTTAGTTGCGTATTTTATAATTTCAAAACATAATGTTCCTATAAACATTAACTAATATGATCGTAGGGCGAATGGCGGAACTGGTAGACGCGTTGGACTCAAAATCCAATGGTAGCAATACTGTGAGAGTTCGAGTCTCTCTTTGCCCACCAAAAATAAATGAATTTAAGTGAATTTAATAATTTAACAGAATTATTTTTTTATCAGGCTGAAAAACAAAATC
>Ga0187833_10001942_pt1 | contig 22857 bp, 25 predicted proteins | sample ETNtaG_37_FD_167968 | JGI IMG/M metagenome (GOLD analysis project Ga0187833, IMG submission 167968) | Marine microbial and viral communities from oxygen minimum zone, Eastern Pacific Ocean - ETNP2014_SV_400_PacBio MetaG (Illumina Assembly) | ecosystem: Environmental > Aquatic > Marine > Hypoxic...
AAAAATAACATTTGTATCATCTTCCCGGGATAAGGCGAGACCAATTTCATTTAATCGATTGATGCGTTCTATTAAATAATTACATTTTTCTTTCCAATTCATAGCGAATTCCTTGAGTAAGAATTAAATGTTTTAATTATATATGAATCATGAGAATGAAATAGCAGAATTTGGGAGTTAATTATTAATTCGTCCTGGCAAGCATAAAAATTTTCCGATTCATGGAATTGATTTTCTTTATTAAGCCAACTTGCGTATATCTTTTACTAGCTTGCGAACTTCATCCAACTTATTGGCCTGATAATAACCCCGTATAATTCCATTCTGGTCTACCAAGAAAAGTCGGTTGTCATAACCTGAAGCAGGCAATTTTTTCTGGATACATGCAGTAGCGAGAGACTCGATTGTTTGTGGGGAGCCCTTAAGAAATTTCCAGCGCTCAGGCTGAACATCTGATTTTGGTAATATCGATTTTGGGCTGGATGTTTCTGAATGGATAAGCATAGACACCATGCTGATTTTAGGATCATCTTTAAGCTGCTGATAAATGGAAACTGTCATCTGGATGAGGTCCTGACAGGATTGGTCATTTTCGCAGTGCGGAGATATAAAACTCCCAACCCATACTATATCGGAAAGATCAACCAGGGAAAAAGAATCTCCGAACTGATCGGTCAATTCAAAAGATGGTACCGCTCCATATGTAACCGCCCCGAATCCATTATTCGCATCTCTTAACAATAAAGATGCCCCTGCCATGGCTCCCATGGTGACCACTACTATCCAAATTAGGGCATCTTTGGAATAGTTACTCATTTATATTATCATTTTGTTTATGAAAATATACAACGCTGCTTAAAACTCCAAATAAGAGCAATGGAGCCATAAGTAGTCCTGCCAAAGGTATTATTATAGATTGTATATAATCTTCACCGCTCTGTCCGGCACAATAAGGGCAAGTCATTGCTAGAGATGGCAATGTGAGTAGTAGAACAACACTTATTATGATATACCAGTGCCGCATTATAATGCTACACAACCCATCTAAATGGCAAATCGTACATAAGTGCAACGGTAAATAAAATGCCAGCAGGAATCGGAACAAATAATATCCACTTGAGAACCCTTGTTTCATACCGTAGATGCATATAGATCATAGCAACCAGCATCATCTTTGTGGCAGCAAAAGCAAGAAGCAGTACTATTTGACCTGATCTGGAAATGTCAATATAGGCAATCCCCACTTCTAATATAGTAAGTATTGCCAGCCAGATAGCATTTTTAAAATAAATTGATTTGTGATCATCCATAATCTTTAATCTCCTTAATTAAATTAAATAAATAATGGTAAAGACCAGTATCCATACCAGGTCCACAAAATGCCAGAATAATCCCAGAATTTCTACGTGGTCCCAGTTATCAGCAGAGTATCTACCTTGGACAGCTGCCCACAGGATACAGGCAATATAGATCACTCCTGTAGTCACATGCAGTCCGTGAAAGCATGTGGTAACATAAAATACGGAGGCGTACACACTCGTACTGATTACGAACCCCTCCATAATAAAATGATAATATTCCCATATCTGGATTCCCAGGAATCCCAATCCTCCAGCCATGGTGAGGCCTAGGAACTTTTTCAATCCCGCTTGGTCTCCTTTCTGGATGGTATTCAGTGCCATTACCATGGTGAAGCTGGTACAAATCAGAAGGAACGTATTAAATGCGGTGAGGGGAATACTAAGGATTTCACCAGCTTGTGGCCACTCTGCTCCACCAGCGCGTAATGCAGCACCGGCAATCAACAGCCCTGCAAATGACAATCCATCTACAATGATGAATAACCACATACCAAGTTTTCCAGTTGTTGCCTTCCCAAAGGGGTCATTCATAGGTATTGCATATGTTTGATTTTGATTCATTGTCATCTCCATAATGAATGTGAAATTAGATTAATATTACTGTGATAAATATTACCACCCATATAACCGTTAGAAAATGCCAGAACATGCCAACAAGTTTTACTTGCTGCAAATAATTAACCAGATTATTGATTTTATAGTTCAACCAAAACAAAGCAATAATCCCGCCAACAATATGTAAACCATGAAGACCAGAAAGCATATAGAATACAGATCCTTCTATGTGGGAAATGATAGAATAACCATCTTGGTTTAGTGTATACCATAGGGTCAGTTGCAGGATAAGAAATATAAACCCGATTGTTATTGTCGTATTTAAGAATCTCTGGATGATTGCTTTGTTTCTTTTTTTGGTTGATCTGCTTACCATAAAATAGCTGATACTACTTAGTAAGAGCATCCCCGTATTCAGCCATCCCAGTGCCATGGACAGTGCGCTCATGTTGTTAGACATCCACGACCCTGCCTGAACACGGAGGATTGCATAACTTGCTAGCAGAGCAATAAATAACATGGAAAAAGATCCTAGGCTAATAAGCATTCCAAGATAGGATGTGAACCAGTCATCTGTTTGTTTTGGAACACTTTTTATTGTAGTTATTGTCTGCATATTAGGTAATTATGAAGACATTGGTTCTGACTGAGAAATCCAGTCACGGTCCTTCAGGTCTGGATGACTGTATTCATGGGGACCGTTATATACCGTTGGTACTGAAGCAAAATTTCCATGAGGGATAGGGGCATCCAAGGTCCATTCAAGCGTAGCGGCTTTCCAGGGATTCTTTTCCGCAACCTTTCCTTTTAACAGACTGTAAAAAAAATTTGCTATAAAAACACACTGGGCCGCCCCAAGGATATATGCAGAAATGGTCATAAAATCGTTGAGGCCCAGAACTGGTGCCAAAAACTCATATTCGGTGGGATCAAATATCCGGCGATGATGTCCGGCATACCCCATAACCATCATATTAAAAAATACCAAGTTCAGGGGTACAAATGACAACCAGAAATGAACTTTCCCTAATTTATTATTCATGCGCTTGCCAAACATTTTAGGGAACCAGAAGTAAATAGCAGCAAATCCCCCAAATAATACCGATGCAGCCATGGTATAATGAAAATGACCTACCACAAAATAGGTGTCGTGAAGGTAAATATCAGAGGTTATAGTAGCATTATAAAGTCCGGTTAACCCACCCAATCCAAATACCCACATGACGGACATGGCAAAAAGCATAGGTACTTCAAATCTTAAAGATCCCCTCCATAGCGTTCCCAACCAGTTCAAAAAGAAAATAGCTGAGGGGATACTGATTAAAAGGGTAAGAAACATAAAAGTCTTACCAAGGAGAGGGCTCATTCCGGTAGTATACATGTGATGTCCCCATACAACCGTACTCAATGTAGTAATGGCACACATGCAGATGGCTGTTGCTTTATACCCAAAGGCAGGTTTTCTGGCAAAGACGGACAGAAGGTCTGATACAACGCCCCATGCCGGAAGGATAAGGATGTACACCTCCGGATGACCGAAAATCCAGAATACATGCTGATACAACAATGGGTCACCCCCAGGGATAGTTGCTTTCCCGCCTGCAACGAGAAACTGTGTACCAGCCACATTATCCAATAGCAGTATAATTAAACCGGCTGCAATAATGGGAACAAAGAGAGCATTTAATATACTGGTAAGGAAGAGTCCCCAAACAGTAAGTGGCATCTTGAAATATCCCATCCCCGGCGCTCGCAGGCGGACAATCGTAGTTATATAATTAATTGCGCCCATGAGAGTTGAAGTTCCTGCCAAAGTGAGAGAAAGTGTCCAGAAAACCTGACCCTGACCTGGAATACCTCCTACGGGTGTACTTAAGGGGGGATAGGATGTCCAACCTCCTGCTGCAGTTCCTTCGGGTAGAAGGTATGATACCAATAATACCACACTGGCAAGAAACATGGTCCAGAACGAAATCATATTCAATTTTGGGAAAACCATGTCCGGTGCACCAATCTGTAGGGGAATGCAGAAATTACCAATTGCCCCGATCAGGATGGGTGTGATAGCCCAGAATATCATGATGGTTCCATGCATGGTAAAGAGCTGATTATAGGCATCCGGGCCGATGACGCCAGCACCCACCGGTGAATCTTGATACAGGATATCTCCCAACAGCCACCAGGGCAGGTGTTCCATAGTGTTTGAAAGTGACCACCGGATCAGCATGGCTTGAAATCCACCAAACAGGAGAAAAAAGATCCCTAGCCAGAGAAATTGCTTTCCTATTACCTTATGGTCAGTTGAAAAAATGTATTTTGTCCAGAATGATTGCTTGTGATGATTTCTCATTTTATATAGCCTCCTTCCATGTCCAACCCCATCTTGTTGGGATTTCCTCATCTTCGTCTCCCCAGTCATCTTCGGGGCCTTCTTCTTCTTGTTCCTGCAACCAATTACTAAACTCTTCTTCTGATTCTACCGTAAGATAACCCTTCATTCGATAATGACTATTCCCGCAGAGTTCTGCACAGGCAATTTCAAAATTTCCTATCTCAGTTGCTTGAAACCACATAGTGTTGGTCATTCCTGGCGTTGCATCTACTTTTACACGGAAATTTGGCAGGTAAAAGGAGTGGATGACATCATAAGGGGCAATTTGAATTACCACCGGTCTGTTTACGGGGATATGCAACTGGTTCTGTGCTGGAATCAAATCATCGTCTGTTCCAAATTGCCCATCATTTCCGGGATACCGGAGATTCCAGGCAAACTGCTGAGGCATTACTTCTATTCTAACAATATCACTGCCCGTGGGAAAATTCCAGAAAGCCTCCTTTAAATCCCTGAAAGACATACCCTCAATAACCACATCAATAGAGAAAAAAACCAACAACCCCATTGCTATGCTGATGGCCACATGCTTTTTTGTATCCCCTCTATCGTACACAGCACTGTGACCGGGCCGTGAGCGATATTTGATAATAAAATAGAGCATTGCCAAAACGACAATACCAAAGTAGATCGTTATCACTGTATCGGTATATTGAATGACATTATCGATCCTGTATCCATCCAGCGAAACATCTCTGGGAGGATCAAGGAACCAAATCCCTGGTAATATTGAGGTTGTTTTCTTGATAAGTCTGTTTAATATCTTCAACTTTCTTACTCCTTTGAATTTCATTCTCTTTTTTATAAGGATATATTTACTGACTGACTGCAATTAATGCCTTGGTGATTGAGTGTGATAAAATCATCAATTTTCTTGATTACTGAAGCCATATCCAGCTCTCCAGGAACCCTTCCGGCTCCCTTAATGTTTTCCTTAGCCTTTATCATTAAATATTCAGCCGCCTGTTGTTTCCCATAGCTGTTATTCAGTAGTCCCCCGGATAACTGGATGAATCCCTTGATGTTTTTCCGAGCTTCTTCATCTCCACATTTCCAGATTTTCTCCCATATTAAATAAGTCTGACGTATCTTCCCCTTGTTAAATAGGGATTGACCTTCTCGAAATATTTTGTCAAATAAATAATTGAGGTTTTTCAATTCTCTTAATTACTCGTTTCATATTTTTCTACTATAATGGCAGATTGAGGACACTGGTCAGCAATATGGTTAATATGCTCTGCATCCCCATCTACAGAAATAATGATAGATTGCCCAACTTCATTTAATTTGAAAATGTCAGGATCAAGTAAAATGCAGATCTGAGATCCCACGCACTTATTATGGTTCACCGTGATATGATATTTTTCTTCCATGTTCTACACAGCAATATGTTTTTCATTTTGATTAACCGTCAATGACAGTTCTTTGAGAGCCCGATGAACGAGAGAGGGATGATATTCCAGGTTTTCTGTATCTACCGTAGGACATTTCAACCTGCTGGTAAGCCCCAAGAATGCTTCCTGCGCTTCCAATCTGGCTAGGGAAGCACCCAGACAAATATGGATTCCGTGAGCAAGTGCTACATGAAGGTTGGGGTCACGGGATAAGTCTAACTCATCCGGGTTACTGAATTGCAGAGCATCTCGATTGGCACCTGATAAACAGACCAGCACCCTTTCACCTTTTTTCAATGTTTTATCTCCCAGTTGTACATTTTCCTTAGCCCAGCGGACAGTTGCCTTTACCGAACCATCATAACGGAGAAGCTCTTCTACAGCTGATTCAATTAAGGAATGATCTTCCTGAAGCCTTGTCCATTCCTGAGAATGATTTATTAAAGCCAGTGTACCATTCGCAATGAGATTCATGGTTGTTTCGTGGCCACCGAAAACCAGCAGAACGCAGGTAGCAAGTACATCTTCCGCTTCAAGTTTACCTGCTTCCTGTGCTTTAATAAGGATACTGATAAGATCATCTTTGGGACTTTTTCTGCGTTGTGCAATAATGGGTTTCAGGTATTCTACCATTGAATTGATTCCTTCGCAGGCAATTTCCCTGCGATTGGGTTCATCTGCTTTAATGAAGAAAAATAAGCCGATTTTTTCAGACCATTGTTTAATGCTCTCAGTATCCATATCTGGAGTTCCCAGCAATTGAAGGATTGCCGTCATAGGGACTTTGTAAGCAAAGTCCCGCACGAATTCAATGTTGCCCTTTTCAATAATATCATCCAGAGTTGTTTCCACAATATTCCTTACCATCATTCGATAGCGCTCCACTTCTTTGGGAGTAAAGAGGGGATTCAGCAGCATTCGGAGACTAGTATGCAGGGGGATCCATGAAAACCATCCAGCGGGACAAAACGTCAAAAATCGGTGATATATTCTCTCTTTCCTTATAAGAGAGTTCCTTGGCGAGGTAAGCCATCCGGTCTGATGAAAAATTCTTGGAATCCCTCAATACCTGTACACAATCATCATAGGCAGTGAGTATCCAACCTCCCCAGCGATCATTCCAATGAACCGGCTCTGTTTCTCTTAAATTTTTGTAATATTTATGAGGATTCGCAATCACTCCTTGTTCCATTAAATCATCACTGAGACCAACAGTATTTGAAAAATTCATATTTATATTCTCCTATGGTTATGTTTAATTAGAATCAAATAATTATTGATATTGATTTCGGACAAAAGACGCTCTGTTGTATTGCGGTTAAATATTTATCAATTTGATCTATGACCGACTGTGAATCCACATTTAACGTTAAACATTTTGCTTTTTGGATATTATTTTTCGCCTTAAGCAGCAAATATTCACCTGATTGATTTTTACCTAAACTATAATTAAGGAGTGCTCCCGATAATTGTATAAATCCCTTAACATTTTTTCTTTCTTTATTGTCCCCATTTTTCCAAATCTTTTCCCATGTTATATGGGCTTCGTGAATATTCCCCTTATTAAATAGGACTATTCCTTTCCTAAATAAAAAAATTGATGAAGCTGATGTAAATGAATTTGTTTTATTTGTTTCCATTTTTATTTGACATATACTTCAGATTTTCTTTAACAATAGTTTTTTTGAACCCCAGTGAAAAATCCATTCAATACATCCAAAGCCGAACCAACCGCTTGAGATGCCTCAGCCTTTTGTTCATTTGTCTTACAAATAGAATCCAGAAGTTCATAACAAACTTCCCGGTGTATTTTATCTGCCAAATATATGAACGTAAAAAAACTTAAGAGACTCATCATCCCCAAAACACAGAAAGGATGTTTTGGCCATCCGTCGTACCGTTCCTGATACATGGCTTTTATAAAATTCGTCATATTTCTTTTGATGGCAAGATGAGCAGTCCTTTGGTGTCCAAGGAAGGGACACAGATCCTTCATGCGTCTAATGCTCCTTCATTGGCGGTATGACACTCGATACATCCAATGCCAACTTTTGGGTGTATTGATTCTTTCCATTCTTTTCCTAAAACAGAAGAATCTTTTTTATGGCTGGTAAGCAACGCTTACATTGTTAGTATTAATAATTGTAGATACTTTTTTCTCTTTTCTTTTTCGATGGGTCTCTTGATAAGAGATCACAGCTTTGGAGGCTAAAAACATAAAAGACAAAGTCCCCATTATTAATCGTTTCGTATCGAGCGTCATAGCCAATACTCTTTATTAATGTTCATGCAAAACTTTCCCAGACTGTCAATGATAAAAATCCCATAGTTGTAAATAATATCCAAATAATTCTCTTTGTTAAATATCCTATATCAAGTTAGTTATTTCCTGTACATCAATAGTTTAGCACTTCCTGTGGTTCATCTGGACAAAAACAACAATACCCAATTTTATCACATTTGATTTTCATTTCTTCCCACTGGACAGCTTCTGTAATACTCTGCAGTGCCATGGGGTATAAAATATTGTTTTCTTTATCTATATGCTGCCTTAGAATTTTACAGAGCTCTGATATCAGTTGGGGTACCTTCTCTACCTGAACAGGCCAATCACTCTTTGATTTTTCTGTCTCATTTTTCAAAGCATGTTTCATCTCCCGCATCACTTCATGGTCCATGCACATACATTGAGTTGGACCGGTTACACCTTTTTCTTCCATTGCAGGGAAAAGGATCTTTTCTTCCCGTTGGTGATGGGGTTCGGCTGATATCAATTTGATAGAAAGTTGATTTATTTGGGGTAACAGTTTTTCAATTTTTGAATGATTCTGTTCCGATAATTGCTCTCCTAATATTTGCAATTCATCCAAAATAGTTAATATATGTTCATGTTCTGTGAACATGGTTTTTATTACGTGTCCGTCGTTTAATTCTTCAAACATTCTTGATCCTTTAATAAAATTTGAGCTATACTTTTTTTTCACTCTCAATAAAAGTAAGTAAAAACTTCCCAGCCAGACTGTAAAACACTCCATCCACTTTATCAGCCAGGTTTTCAGAAAACATTTTTGTCCAATCCAAAAAATGGTCATTGTTAAATTCAGCGAATGCTTTTTCACAAACTTCTTTTTCATCATGTAAATCATTTTGAACTGCCAACAACTCCTTTAATAGCAAGAATGAAAGAAATTCGGTTTGTGTCGAAATATGATCGGCTCTTTCGATGGACTCCACTTCCATCCCAAATGCATTATAAAATCCATTCAAGTCAGCCAGTTTCTGGGTGCGAAAAAACACATCAGAGTTTTTCAAATGCTCCAGAGCATAGGGTGCAATCTGCTTGGATAGGGTATGACCAAATACATTCACAAACTCATTCCTGATATCTTCTTTTTTCTTTTCATCCAATTTTGACATCAACATTTGGAAAGATTTTGACAAGTCGGTTTCTTCACTATACTCAAACTCTTCTATTTGAAAACAGGCATCCAGAACACAGCTTTGGATTTTGGGCGTAAACAACATGGCAAATTTTTCACTTTCGGGATCTGAAAACAGTGCAGACACAGTACCATAAAGAGTTGAACGTATTTCTAACAGATGGCTTTGTTTTGTTAATGTATCCATATCAAATTGAATTAAAATGAATGCCCGGCCGTTCATACATGGGTTCTTCCACTGTTGTGCGAACGCATTCTTTACCCTGTTCATTGTAACCGATCACCGTATCATTATAAACAGAAAGCCCCTTTGTTGATCCGTCTGAAAGGATTACTTCTTTTTCATATATCTTGGGCCCTTTTTTAATTTTGAATTTGAAAATCACTTCCTGCTGGGCACGAAACAGCTGCATGATAGCCATGAGTTCACGGGATGGCGCCGTGTAACGATCAATAGCTTGTTCTACGCCCGGGCCAAACATTTGGGTCAAATAAGCTCTGGGTGCCCATCTGGGTGGAATGTAAAAAATATTCGGTTCCGTCCCAAATTGCGGATAAAGCGGCAGAGCTACTTTTTCCTTTTGGATCATCCAGTATATTGGATTTTCTTCATCTTTTTTCCACAACCCGTCCTGATTCATTTTCACTAATCCCTGCATACGAATTTTTCCTACACAAGAAGACATACACCTTGTTTCTACCGAAACACCGTCAGGCGTAATATGACCATCTTGTCCTTCCAAGCGTGGGTAACAGGCAATGCATTTTTCTGAAATTTTTGTCTGACCATTATACATGGCTTTTTTGTATGGACAAGCTTCAACACATTTACGGTAACCGCGGCACCGTTCCTGATCAATGAGAACCACGCCATCTTCATCTCGTTTATAAATAGCTTTTCGGGGGCAAGCAGCCAAACAGGCAGGATAAGTGCAATGGTTACAAATTCGCTGTAGATAGAAGAAGAAACTCTTGTGCTCCGGTAGCTTGATGGGGTCAGTGATATATCCCATTTTATCTTTCTTCGTTGTTTTGGGCGGTGAAACATCCTCACCGATGTTGGGTTTGGTCCATTCACGGTCTTCCGGCAAATACCCCAATACACGGGATTGTCCATTTTCGGTCTTCTCTTTTTCCGCCGCTTCAAAAATAGTCATTCCATTATATTCATCATCTCCATTCCATGTCATGGATTTTTCCTGACGATCATGGGCTTTTTGCATTAGGTTGAGCAATTTTACATCCCAATATTGCGGATAGCCGCCGTAGGGTTTTGTTTCCACATTATTCCACCACATGAGCTCCTGCCCCTTGGAAAATGTCCATGTGCTTTTGCAGGCCATGGTGCAGGTTTGGCAGGCAATACAGCGGTTGATATTGAACACAGCGGCAAATTGTCTTTCAGGATATTTCCCCTCATAGGGATAACTCATGTCACGGTTGATTTGCCAATTATATACTTTACCCATTTTAATTAATCCTTTCCTGCATCGAGAATTTTTTGTCCAAGTAATAAAGGATTGGTGAAACACAATTCATGACTTCCTGGAAGTTGGATAAGTCTGAAAAGGCCTAATTTCTCCGATAAACGAGGATGCCAAGGCAAACTTTGAGGCAAAGACGTATCTTCAGTGCAGTTTATGTACGATTTTGGAATTTCCATTTCAGAAGGATTTTTGCTAATTGAAATCAAATCCTTGAATGTATTGTATGGATGTGGATTGAGCTTGTCATAGGCTATCTTGGCAAGTTCAGAATCAGCATCATTAATAAAGGCCTCTCTCCAGATCGGGAAAGGAAGCTCAACCGAACCATCCGGTTTTTCAAGTTGTGTGAAGAGATCAATATACATTTGGGGTACCATACTATTAAGACACTCCCCGTTGTCGGGTACAAAAGCATTCCAATAAATCAATCGATGAATACGGTCTGGGATTTTATCGGCGACACCCGTAATGATCATTCCACCGTAACTGTGTCCCAATAAAATAACATCTGAAATGTTGTTTTCATTTATGTAGTCAACAATAGACTGAATCGCTTCTACCAATCCAACAGACTTGGAATCCCCGGGCCTATTCCCAGCAACAGTAGGGAGGTAAACCTTGTGCCCTGATGACTTGATAGGAATAGCCGTTTCTTCAAGAAGTTCACCAGTGTGCCATGCACCGTGAATAAGGACATAATTAGCCATTTTTCAGATGAATATTTTCATAAACCTGGCGAACAATATTCCCGATCGATTCCTTGCCCAATTGAACATATGCCATATGTAATCCCCCGTAAAAAGGATTAGAAAACATTGACAGTAATTCATCTTCAGTTGTTCCCATATCCCTAAATTCTTCCGACATCACCTGTGCTTGATGAACAATATTTCCACCGGGAATTTTTATGGCTTTCATTTCAAATGGATCTTCCTGTTCAAAATGCTTTACCATTCATCTTCTCCAATGGTTGTCAGGTTGCCGACCAAATAGTCCTGCATAAATTCATTTTCATTGGCTGGTGTATAGCCCGTTTTCACCACATCCAATTTCCCTTTGCCTTTCAATCCGCCTTTTTCAGCAAATGTAATTTTCACCAAGGTCTCTTTCGGAACTGTGTTAATGGCGTGGTTGTCCGCTTCGTAACCGAACAGAAATCCCATTTTCGCCTTTGCTTTATGAAATAAACTATCCAACTGCTGCATGGGCATCTGCCAGCCATAGGTTATGGATTGGTGAGAGCCATATCGATAACTGGCCTGATATCCCGTATCTTTGGATTGAGCTCGACCATCGGCCCGTGATTCATGGGCCAAAACAGATTTTTCAGTAGCCATCCATGCACCGTGTTTTATCATTATCACATGGTATGGATAAGATGGATTGTAACGGCAGCGCACTTTCAATCGCGCCACCCTATAATAAGGATCATTCACATCAAAATTTCGGTAAGGACGGTTTTGCGGGTCCGCATCCACAAAAACATAATCACCGTCTTCGATGCCCAGATCCTTGGCTGCATCCGAATTCATATACATGGTATGCTCACCCACTCCGGGTTGCCGTTTATCCTTTCGATATGGGTCACCAAAGGGATTGCTCCAAATAAAATGCCAATCCGTCACCGCCCAGCTTGAATGGGTTGTATGTCGGGATTTTGGCGTCAGACAATAAAATGAAAAACCGTCTTCCCATAAAAAGTTTTTGGTCTTTTTCACTTTCTTCCAGGGCATTTTCACATTCCTAACTTGCCGTTCTTCAGTAGATGTGGCATCCAACGGGATACCATAATCTTCGGGGCGAATGAGAGGATTATTGGAAACAATCACATTTGGCAGATAAGGTGTTGCTTCAGGGCCTTCCCGGTGGACGATGAAATTCTCCCCATATTCGATAATCTCCGGTTCATCATTATATGCCTGCAGTCTTCCCGTGGGTGTATAGAACGGTGTACTTTCTTTGATCTGTTCGTAGAAAGGAATCCGGGGATAAGTTCTGAATAACATGAGCGCTGATCCCGGTTCACCATATTTTCCATCCATGATATCTTTGGTGGTATAACCCTTGGTTGTATTGCTGCCGTCCAACAATCGATCAATATAGATTTCTGTTTTTCCTTCCAGAACAAATTTCCAATAATCTTCAAATCGTTTATCTTTCAGGATTTTTCCTAACTGCTTGGCCACACTGGCCCAAATGAGTACATCATCTTTTGAATCGAATACTGGCTTCAAACCGCCATTCCATATTTGCAAAAATGGATTGGAACAGGATCCGGTTAATTCATAATTCTGTTGTTCCGCCCAACTGTTAGCCGGCAGCACAATATCCGCATATTCGCATGTTGCCGTCATTTCAATATCCTGGCTGATCCACATCTCAACCTTGGGATTGGTGTTTTTAATCATTTCATAATGGTATTTGGCATTGTTCAGCAGATTCACATTATTGTGCCAGATCGCTTTAGTGGGGGTGGGCATGTGGGTTTCACCGGTAAATGATTTTTTCCCATATTTTGGCGTATCTACCAACAAAGGGAAATCCCCTACATTCCAATAGGATGGCTCTTCTCCCCGTGCATAACCCTTGATCTTTAATTCCTTTGCCCTGGCTTTTGGACTCAAATTGGGTGCAAATGGATCTTCTGCCACCCAACCTTTAAATCCGGGGCCAACTTCAGCCGACCCTTGGAAAAGCCCTGCTTTGTAATTCCCTGCCCAAGTATGACATCCGGCTCCGCGTTTACCAATATTTCCAGTGAGAATAACTGGTAGATAACAGGCACGATTGTTTTCCACAGCATGAAACCAGTGATTCAGTCCTTCTCCAATATGAATCGCCGCCGGTTTGATCGTGGCAAGATCCTTTGCTAATTGTTTGATCAATTCCTTATTTGAATGGGTGATCTCCGCCACCGATTCGAGATCATAATCTTTAAGGTGAATATGCTTATATGCCCAGAAAATGGTGCATATTTCAATTTCATTTCCGTCACTATCTTTTATAGTACCATCCCAATCCAGTGCAGGATCAATTTTCTTCTTTTTCAGGAAATCGCCGATATCTTCACGAGTGAGCGGCTGAACGGAATCGGTCGTCCTGTCAAAAATGGTAAAATCACCAATTTTATCGTACTGCTCTTTCTTCATACCATGTATTTTGAAACTGGGGCCTTTGTCGGATAGTTGGTTTTTATAATCTGAAATAAAATCTTCTGGTTTCAGACGTTTCAGTGTATCTTTTCTAATCAGCAGTGGTAAATCAGAGAATTCCTTCAGGAATGTTTTATCGTGCCAGTTATTATCAATAATGATCTTGGATATACCGAGAAGTAAGGCTGTATCCGTATTGGGACGAATGGTGAGCCAGTAATCAGCCTTGGAAGAAGAAGGCCCATATTCCGGTGAAATATTCACTAGTTTACCACCTCGTTCCATAATTTCTGCCGCAAAATGATTATCCGCTCGTTTGTTTTCCACCAGGTTTTTCCCGATTGAAACCAACAATTTACTGTAACGCATTTCATTCATATCCACATCGGATGCCTGCAAGCCGTGAACAAAGGGGAAGCCGGGTGCTTGATCACCATGCCAGGTATAATTAGACCAATTTCTACCAGCTTTTGCGTCTTCTCTACTCACCCCCCGAACATGTTGATCTACCAACGCCAATGTATTGCTGAATCGGTAGGCACCGTATTTCCCGATGACACCCAACAAACCCATACCACCACGGAGTTTTATCGTTCGTGTACCTGCCCCTTCCCAATGGTTGAGCATTTCTTCCGGATAACCCTGATCTAACAATCGCTTTTTACCAATATCACCGCTGTAAGTTTTAGAAATGTTGATGAGCCCCCTGGCGATATATTTTTCAATTTTATCCCAGGATATTTTCACCAAGGTATCTGTCCCCCGGGAATTGAATTTGTACTTATCACGGTTGGCAGGTGTCAAGTATGGGAACCCGTCATCGGCCCATTGTTTCCAACCTTTTCGAACCAGTGGATATTTTAAGCGGTAACTGCCATAAATACGGCGGTGAAAAGTAAATCCATTGGAGCAGCCACGGGGATTCCAGGCGTGCGTACACTGGTTGCCGTACAGGTCTTTAATTTTGTGGGAATCATAATTTTGCTCCGTTCGAATCATCACGCCATTACGTTTGAAGCCCCGCATCCTGCATTCGTGGGTACAGTTGGGGGAGCAGATGAAAGTGAATGAGTCGTCAAATTTATATTGGTTACGGTAGATTTTTTCCCAGCCCCGGTTCGGATAATGGGTAAGCGGATTTTCTATATCTGGAATCCCCTTTAAAAAATACATACTCCCGGGCATAGACCATAATAGACCTGCAGCGCCCAATCCGGCTGTCCCTGTCTTTAAAAAATCCCTGCGGCTAATTCCGGTTTTTGAGTTTTGTTGTTTGGGGCTGATTTTACCGTTTTTATTTTGATCTTTATTCATACCTAATCCTTAAGCTCTAAATCATACCAGGTGGATACCAATTTCTGCCCATTTCGATCCCTTTCGCTACCGTTCCAGATAGCAAACCCAATGGGAATGGATTCACCTTTTATAAAATTCACTTTTTGCTTTGAATCAGATTTGGTTTTTCGGACAAATACCACTCGCCATTTTTGCCCATCCCAAACGCCTTTACCCATTACTTTTTGAGAATTCTCAGGTAGGGGTGTCACGGTTTGAGGGCCTACAGCAGTGACATTTTCCACCGGTGATGTTTTACCGGATTCAGAATTAATATTCCCAGCATCTCTCCCGGATAGATAGGCAATATCATTCATTAAAGAGGGGTAAGTATCCACATTAGAATCGCTCACCCGATTGGCATACGCTAACTCGATATCAGAATTAGTTTTTTCATTTGATCGGAACTGCCATTCTGCTTTCCAAAACCATATATCTGTGGGGTGCTCCTCAGATCCCATTCCATGAAATCCTTTGGTCCCGTCTATAGAAAATTGAATGGCTGCACCATCTTGAAAGTTCTGTACACGATACAGGCTTTCTTCTGATGTTATATCTTCCCACTCTAATTTTACAGCAATATATTTTGAATTATAAACCGCCTGTACTTCCACCATTTGGTAATTAACATTATCGCTTTGCCATAACCGCGATATTGGGATGGAATAAGAATCCGTTTTATTCCACAAACTGGAGGAAGCATTTAATAATTTATCTGATTTAGTAAGCCAGCTTACATGTAGGGCAGATATTTTTCCGTCTTCAGGCGATTTCATTGTTTCTGCAGAAATCTCTGTTTCTAAACTTTTCACATAGTGTACCAGCGACCAGGCAAGTTTATTTTCATCACTTTTTGGTTTCCCTAATAACTCAGCCAAGTTTCCATAAGCTGGCATGGGCGTGCCGTCCATCCCTCCTACAAACCTTAAATAGAGATCCTCTACTTGTCCGCCTCCTAGATAAACACCAGATGTGAAATCTCTGGGGATTATTGGGTAACCCCGTGAATCCACCAATACTTTTGATGAAGGGCCATCCCCTTTTCCTGTTTCACCATGACATTTGTTGCACCCTATATCAGTATAAATTGATTTACCTAATTTCAATAATTCGTCTGTCCGGAATATTTCATTGGGGATTTGAATTTGGACTGTATTACCGTTATTAATATTGCCTAAATCTTTTACATAACTAACAATATCTTGCAAGTCCTCGGGATTTAAAAAATGAAAGGACGGCATGGCGGTCCCAGGCATTCCCTTTTTAATAGAAGTAATTAAATCATTATCCGTTGGTGGATTACCAGATGGGGTGCTTCGGATCTTGAATAAACCACTGGTCAAATCCCTAGGTTTAGGATATAAAAGATAGGATAATTCACCATCTCCTTTACCCTCCAATCCATGGCAAGAAAGACAATATTTTTTATAATTTTGTTTTCCTGTTGTGTTTTGAGCGTAGAGAGAACATACTATTATTACAATCAAAGTTGTCCAGTTTAGAATAAATTTATTAGAATGCGTATTAATCATAATTTAAATGTGTTTGTCTTTACTAATATGATTATATGATGATATTATCATATATAAATTATTAAAAAAAGTAAACAAATAAAATAATATTTTATTATTAATAATAAGTGTATACCTCGATAAGAGGCGTTCTGGTTATAGAGAGGACGATAAGGTTTAAAGAGCTCAAATTATTTTAAGCCTAATCTAGAAAAAATCTCAAGTTAAGTCTTTATTGAAGAAACTACCTTTGTTTTCCTTACGTTCTATCGAAAACCGAGTAATTAAATAGGCCATGGTGATTAAATTTTGTAGTTCACAAAGGGAACGTGTAAGGCGTGTTTTTTTAAAAAACTTTTTGTTTTCCTGGTAAATGTTATCCAATCGATTTGCAGCACGTGCAAGTCGTTCATTTGATCGAACAATACCCACATAGTCACTCATGATATCGCTCACCTGTTGTCGATCATGAGTAATTAAGATTTCCTCGCGATTTATTTGTGTACCGCTGTCATCCCACTCCGGCAGAGGGGGTGTTTCAGGAATATATTGAAAGGATTCTTTTATAGCCACATAGCTGTTATATGAATATACTAGAGCTTCCAAAAGGGAATTAGAGGCTAATCGGTTTGCTCCGTGTAAACCCGTTCGTGAACATTCTCCACAGGTATAAAGTTGTTTGATGGAGGTTAAACCATTTTTATCGATATTAATACCTCCACATATGTAATGTGCTGCAGGAACAACCGGTATATAATCCTTTCTAACGTCAATACCCAAACTTGAGCACTTCTCAGTGATATTGGGGAAATGACACATAAAGTCCCCGTAATCTAAGTGAGTACAGTCCAAATAGACATATTGATCCCCTGAGGCTTTAAGCTCAGTGTCAATCGCTCGTGTCACAATATCTCTAGACGCTAATTCTTCTCTTGAGTCGTATTTGTGCATAAAACGATTTCCCCTACGGTCTCTTAAAATGGCCCCAAAGCCCCTGACAGCCTCAGAAATTAAGAAAGAGGGACTTCCTTTGGGTTCCTGGAACAACGAGGTGGGGTGAAACTGTATAAGTTCGACCTCACTTATTTTTACTTTGGCTCTATAGGCCATAGCTACACCATCACCCGTTGCAATTTGTGGATTGGTTGTATTTCTGTAAACTTGTCCCGATCCACCGGTAGCAAGCATAGTAACTTTAGCTCCTATGGTAATTACCTGGTCATTATTTATATCTAAAGCATATGCTCCGAAGCAATTGATGCTCTTCTCTCCGGATGATAGTTTTCGTTTTTCAACCTGGTGTTCGGTAAGAAAATCAATGGCAAAATGATTCTCTATAATTTGGATGTTATCCTTTTTCTTAACCGTTGATAACAGCGCTCTTTCGATTTCATAGCCTGTAATATCTTTATGATGTAAAATGCGATGTTGAGAGTGTCCACCTTCCAAAACCAAATTGAATTTACCATCTGGGTTTTGATCGAATTGTACCCCCCAATCAATTAATTTTCGAAGTCTTTTAGGACCCTCTTCCACTACCATCTTTACCACTTCAGGGTCACAAAGTCCATCCCCTGCCTTTAAGGTATCAGCAATATGTTGATCAAAGGAATCTGTTCGCTTATTTAGCACCGTAGCAATCCCACCTTGAGCGTATTTGGTGTTCGATTCACTTTTGGTACTTTTGGTAATGATTAATACAGATTTATCCCTAAAATGCTGGCTTACTAGAAGGGCAAAAGATAAACCTGCTATTCCCGAACCAATGACAAGAAAATCTGTCTTGAGCATATTATTTAGATAATTCTAACATACGCTCAATAGGAGCAAGTGCTTTTTTACTGAGTTCGGGATCCACATCAATAGCAGGGAGCTCGTGTTTTAAACATAAATAGAGCTTTTTCATATTGTTCATTTTCATGTACGGACATTCTGAGCATGCACAGGTATTATCTTCTTTTGCTGGTGCGGGAAGCAATACCTTATTGGGAACCTGTTGTTGCATTTCATGTAAGATACCAGCCTCAGTGGTTACAATAAATTTTTTCTTATCTGATTCGCGAACATGTTTCAACAGCCCTGCTGTAGAACCGATATAGGATGCGGTTTTTAAAATATGGGGTTGAGATTCAGGATGTGCTATAATTTCTGCATCTGGATGCTCTGCAGCTAGATTGAATAGCTTTTCGATTGAGAAAGCCTCATGCACCATACAAGCTCCATCCCAAAGGAGCATATCGCGACCGGTCTCATTGATAAGATAGCTGCCTAAGTTTTTATCCGGTGCAAAAATGATGGGCTGGTTCTCAGGTATAGAGTTTATGATCTTAAGCGCATTTGATGAGGTGCAAACAATATCAGATAGTGCTTTGATTTCAGCAGAGCAATTGATATAGGTAACCACCATGTGGTCAGGGTGTTCATCTTTAAATATTTTAAAAGCATCTGGAGGGCAAGAATCTGCTAGTGAACATCCCGCATATAAATCGGGGAGTACAACAGTCTTATTGGGATTTAGAATTTTTGCTGTCTCTACCATAAAATGTACACCGGCGAACACGATGATATCTGCATTGGTCTTGGCAGCTTCTTGAGCGAGTTGAAGACTATCCCCGACAAAATCACCGATATTTTGGATGGATCCTTCTTGATAGTAGTGTGCCAAAATAACCGCATTTTTCTCTTTTTTTAAATGCTTGATTTCAGTAGCGTAATTGATCCCGGGCGTATCAATATTTAAGAATCCTCTTTTCTTTAAGTCCAATTTTGCTTGTTCTAAAGTTTGTGTTTCCATATTACTATTTCATAATTATCCTAACACTTCATACCACCACGCTCTTCCTGTCTGAAATGATAGAAAGAAGGCATTCCATATTCTTGAATGCCATATGTTATTGTAGGAAATATATCTGTAAGTAATGGGGGAGACCCCGGAACAGTAGACTTGAATTTTCCGTGTTTGAAATCCCAAGGTTTTGGTATCATATATTTTGCAACTTTTCCAGCCCCATCTTCCTTTGTTCCATGGCAGTGAAAACAAATTTGATTATAAACATTTTAACCTTTTTTCATAATAGAATTGGGAAAGTGTATTCGTGATGTATCTACAATCATCCAACTCGATGGTGAATAAACTTGCGAGTTAGATTTTGAATATAAATTCTGCGATAGTCAACTCATGGCTACAATAATATCTGTATAAATAACTGATATATTTATGATTATAGTTCGCGTATTTATCATAATTTAAATGTGTTTGTCTTTGTTAATAAGAATATATGATGATAATATCATATATAAAAATTATAATAAAAAGTAAACAAATAAAAAAATATTTTATTATTAATAATAAGTGTATACCTCTACAAGAGGAGTTCTGGTGTATTTGTGCAGACCAAGAAGATGGTGTTGTTGATAAAGACAACCTTTTTATAAAAAAGTGGGATGGGGTAAATTTAAGAGAACAATACAATGTTAACACACAATACCAACTCTAATACTGGTACAAACATTGGGAGCAGATCAATAATTACAATATAGTAATTATACATGCTATTAATAGGTTAACAGGATAATATTATCATATTTACTTGTATCTAATATTGTTTTATTTATAATTTCGGTTACAGTAGTTTGAATGCGATGCCTGCTCAAAAGAGTATAATGAGTTTTAATGAAGTTATTCTTATCGCATATTTTGGCCTCCTAAACCAGACTAGGACTCATATGTTATATGAGTCTCTTACCTTTAGCGATATGGGCAGGCTTGTATTCAAATATGTCTTGGATTGCCCGAAAGTCTATCTCATTAAATAGACATAGAAATCGTGAATGATTTTCATTTGCAACAAAAAGGGTATTATTTATGAACAAAATTGCATCCATTATTCTTATTGGTTTGGCTTTTGTTCTGGTCATAGTACAACTTCGGTTAAGGATTATTAAGAGAAGTCCACACTATGGATCCTGTCCTGAATGCGGGTATGATATTGAAAGAATTCCAAAAACGATTGTTGATTATTTACAACAGAAATTGTTTTTCTTAAACATTAAACGTTTCGAATGCAGAGATACTGCTTGTGGTTGTCAGTGGACTGTATGCGAGAAATCTTGACATATTAGAATGATTCATGCAATATGTACATATGAATAATAGGTTGGTTCATAAGTGTTATTCCTTTGTCTATATAAGGACAGGGGAGTTTGTGCAGACCAAGAAGATGGTGTTGTTGAAGTAGCCTTTGTAAAAAAGTGGGGATGGGGTAAATTGAAGAGATGAAGAGATTTTTACTTATACCATTAGTCTTGTTTGTACTATCCTACACATTGGCAAGTGATAGAGATATCTGTGAAATATCTATAGAAAATCAAGAAGGTTGGAATTTGGTGGGATTACCAGTTTATGTCAGTGATAATTCTTATCAAACATTATTTCCCGGTTCTATTGAAAATACTCTTTTTTCTTTCAATAATGGAACATATACATCGGAAGATGAACTGATTTTTGGAGAAGGATATTGGTTAAGATTTTCTGAAGTCCAAAGTAATACACTGATTGGTGAATGTATAGATGATTTTACTGTTTCGATGTCTGAAGGATGGAATTTGATTTCTGTGGTTTCTCATCCTGTTAGTGTAGATGATATTATTGATACTGATGGAATTATTATAGAGGGAACTGTATTTGGATTTAGTGGTGGATATTTTGAATCAACAATTATTGAACCAGGAAAAGGTTATTGGATTCGTTGTTATAATGAAGGTGAAATAATCATACCAGAAATCACTGTCACTGACATAGACGGTAATGTGTATGAAACTGTGCAGATTGGCGAACAAGTTTGGATGGCAGAGAACCTGAAGGTAACTCGCTACCAAAATGGTGATGAGATTCCTTCAGGAGATAGCGACTCAGAATGGATAAACCTGTCTACAGGTGCATATGCTGTTTATGATGATAATGAGAGTAGTGCTGATACTTATGGTTATTTGTACAACTGGTATGCTATCGATTTAGAAACTGGTGTATGCCCTGAAGAGTGGCATATACCTACAGATGGAGAATATACAGAATTAACTAACTATCTAGGAGGAAGTAATGAAGCCGGTGGAAAGATGAAGGAATGTACAGAAGGTAGTTGTCCGGAGTCTGAATATTGGTACAGTCCCAACGACGGAGCCACCAATGAAAGCGGTTTTACTGGGCTTCCTAGTGGTTACCGCAGCGGCAGCAATGGTTATTGCAGCCATATGGGCTACTACGGTTACTTTTGGTCTTCTACAGAGTACGATTTTAACAGTGCGTGGAGCCGGGAGCTGGGTTGCTGTAACTCAGGAGTCGGTCGGTACAATGGCTATAAGAACTACGGGTTTTCTGTGCGTTGTATAAAGGATTAGCCCACATCTTTGTACAAAAGTGGGAGGAAGGTGTCGGAAAACAGGAGATTTTTATTGTGTAGTTTTTAACTTATTTTGCGGGACCGTGTCTAAATAATAATTTGAAAATTCCCTAATAACTGGTAAAGAGTACATAAATGAAACGTAAGATATATCAGATTTATTTTACACTGTTTGCCCTGTGTATTGGAGCCATTCATTCCCAAACCTATAAAGTAGTAGATACAGGGCAGGAAAAATTTTATAACAATACCGAAGAAATCACCCCTCCTTCACCCGGCGAAGATTTTTATGGGCAGGATGCCCATTTTGATGGGTATCAGCCTTCCTACACCGATAATGGAGACGGCACCGTAACTGACCTCAATACCAATTTGATGTGGCAAAAGGCGGTCAGTGAAAAAATGACATTCGATGAAGCTCTTGCCGGGGCGGATACTTTCAGTTTGGCAGATTATGATGATTGGCGACTGCCGACCATCAAAGAACTCTATTCACTCATTCTGTTCAGCGGTGTCGATCCCAGCGGTTGGCAAGGCAGTGACACCGATTTATTAACGCCTTTTATAGATACAGCCATTTTTGAGTTTGAATACGGTGATGAAAGTGCCGGTGAACGCATCATCGATGCTCAATATTGGTCTAGTACAGTTTATGTAAGCACAACCATGAACGGAGATGAAACAGCGTTTGGAGTGAATTTTGCGGATGGTCGCATTAAAGGATATCCGGCAGAACCGGTGGGTCCTCCAGGGCAGGAATTTATCATGACGTCATTTGTGAAGTATGTCCGTGGCAGTGAATACGGGGTGAACGATTTTATTGATAATGGT
>Ga0187833_10001943_pt1 | contig 22847 bp, 32 predicted proteins | sample ETNtaG_37_FD_167968 | JGI IMG/M metagenome (GOLD analysis project Ga0187833, IMG submission 167968) | Marine microbial and viral communities from oxygen minimum zone, Eastern Pacific Ocean - ETNP2014_SV_400_PacBio MetaG (Illumina Assembly) | ecosystem: Environmental > Aquatic > Marine > Hypoxic...
ATAATCTAATATTTTTTTCTACAGAAAAATCAAGATCAACTAAATTTTCAGGTAGTCCAGGACCAATAGCAATTTTTTCCATATAAGTGTCTGGCGCATTAAGGAGATTGCCTTTATGAGTGACAGCTAGTACTGATAAAGCATTCGGTAAATTTTTTGCTGTAAAATTTGTTCCTTCTAAAGGATCAACTGCAATATCAAGTTCTTCGCCTCTCTTGGTTCCAACTTTCTCATTAATATATAGCATTGGAGCTTCGTCTAGCTCACCTTCGCCAATTACAATTTTACCTTTCATATCAATATTATTTAATTGTTTTCTCATTTCATTAACTGCTTCACGATCAGCACCAATTTTATCATTTTTGCCTTTAAACAAGGAAGCGCCGTAGGCAGCTCTCTCAGTAGCGTGAACAAAAGGGTCAATAAACTTTTTATCAATGTTCATTTAGACCTTTTCTATTCTAATAAAGGTAGGCTTTTTTTTAACAAATTTATTGTTATTTAAATTATAAATTAAACTACTAAAATTTTTTTCTTTAGCTTCATGTGTAATTATAACAATAGAAGCAATTTTATTCTTTTTATCAGGTGTTTGAATTAAATTTTTAATTGAAATTATATTTTTAGCAAAAACTTTGGTTATTGAAGATAAAACACCCGGTTTGTCTTTAACTTCAAAGCGTAAATATAATGAATTTAAGTATTGATTTTTATCATAAGTATTAATTTTTTTTCTTTTATTAAATGGTAATCCAAAAGAATATTTAATATTACCTCTTAAAATAGATAGCAAATCAGACATAAGGGCTGAGGATGTGGGTCCAGGTCCCGCTCCTTCACCTTGTAAAAGGCTTTGTCCCACTGGTTTGCCTTCAAGAATCACGGCATTCATGACTCCATTGATATTTGCTATATATGTGTCTTTTTTTATTAGACATGGATGAACTCTTTCAAATAATTTGTTATTTATTATTTCAGTAATTCCTAACAATCTTATTCTAAAATTTAACTTATCTGCCATTTTAATATCCTCGAGCTCGATATTTTCTATTCCATTCATTAAACAGTTATTTTTAGAAATTTTGTTATTAAATACAAGAGCAGATAATATTCTTACTTTGGCTAAAGTATCATAACCATTCAAATCAAATTTTGGATCTCTTGGCTCGGCGTATCCTAATTTTTGAGCTTTTTTTAAGACATTGGCAAATGAATCTTTTGAACTTTCCATTTTAGAAAGTATATAGTTGCAAGTACCATTTAAGATTCCAACAATTTTATTAATTTTATTCGTAGCTAAACCTTCTTTTATAGTTCGTAATATTGGTATTCCTCCACCGACCGATGCCTCAAATTCTAAATTAACTTTATTTTTTTCCGCTAACGAAGAAAGATAATCACCGTTTTTTGCTATTAAAGATTTATTTGCAGTAATTACATGTTTTTTATTTTTTAAAGCGACTTCAACAACTTTTTTTGACAAACCATCAGAAAAACCAATTAATTCAAATATAATATCTATACTTGGATCTTTAGCTATATCGATTGGATTTTTGTAAAAAATTTTTTTTCTAAACTTAAAATTTCTTTTTTTATTAATGTTTTTTGCAGATATTGCAAGAATATTAACGTTTACTCCAGTTTTAATTTTAATATCTTTTTTATTAAATAGAATTTCTTTATACAATCTGCTTCCGATATTTCCCAATCCAACTATTCCGATATTGATATTCTTATTCATAATAATTAATTGGGTATATCATTGACATTAGGATAAGGTTTGTGCGCATTTCTCCTAATAATTTTGTTCAGTAAGTTTCTAAATTCACTGCTTGGTTTATTTCTTTTTATAGAAACATATTTCTTCGAAGAACTTTTTTTTCTATATTGTTTTTCAGTTTTAATTTTTTTTTTTCTCATGATAGTGCGAGATTTTTTAGCTAATTTTTTTTCTTTTTTGATTTTTTTTAATTCATTTATACGAGTCTCTTTAGCTAATTTTTTTTTATTTTTAATTATTCTTTTTTCGCTTGAACTATTCTTCTTGACAAAAATTTTACGTTGAACATTTATTTTTTTATCTTCCAACCCTGCTTGCTCCTTTATTAGCTCGAGGTTTGATTTAATTATTTTATCAAATTTATCTGATTTCTTTATTTCAATTGTCATTGTTTTTTTAAAATATGCGTTCTTTTCTGCAATACTGCGGCACGGTTTATCACCACACCAGTAGAGAGAATCAGTCTTTGAACAACCAAAAAAAAGAATGCAAAAAATTAATAAATTAGTATATTTCATTGTAATCCCAAAGTTTCATTTAAATGATAAGCAATATTCATATTTTGAACAGCTTGTCCTGAAGCACCTTTAATTAAATTATCTATTGTAGAAATAATAATAACTTTATTTTTTTTTCTATCTTTGCATACAGAAAGCTTACAATAATTTGTGTTCATCACTTCACCAGTTCCAATCGCAGTGTTAAATTTAGCTATTTTAACAAAAAAATTTTTTTTATGATATTGTTTTAAAAATTTATAGATCTTATTTGCGTTATTTTTTCCAATTGTTTCTAAATATATAGTGGACAGAATTCCTCGAAACATTGGTAAAATATGAGGTGTAAAGAAGACATTAATTTTTCTTTTTGAGACTTTTGATAATTCTTGATCAATTTCTGCCATATGTCTATGTGATCCTATTCCATATGCAGAAACAGAATCAAATAAATTTTTAAAAATAAATTTTTTTTTAACATTTCTTCCTGCGCCCGAATATCCAGATTTAGAATCAATAATTATATTGTTAATATTTATCATTTTTTTCTCTACTAAAGGAATTAATGGAATTTGAACAGAAGTTGGGTAACAGCCTGGGCACGCAATTATTCTATAATTGTTAAGTTTATTTCTGGAAAACTCTGTAATCGCATAAATAGATTTATTTATAAATTTTTTACAATTATGTTTTATTCCATACCATTTTTCATATATTTTATGATCGTTTAATCTAAAATCAGCAGATAGGTCTATCAATTTAATATTAATGGGAATTCTATTAGCAATTTTTTGAGCTTCCCCGTTAGGAAGTGCTGTAAAAAGAACATTCACTTTCCCCCAATTAATTTTTTTAATATCAGAAATTTTTGGTAATTTTTTTTCTTTAATTTTTTTATCGAAGTCACTAATTGATCTTCCTATAGATTTTCTTGCACACAAGTATATGATTTTGGCTTTTGGATGCTTAAGTAGTATTTTAATTAACTCAAGTCCTACGTATCCAGTCGCCCCTGCTATTGCTATATTTAATGAATCCTTCATAGTTTCCGATTATAACAGTTATTATTTTTAAGTGGTAATTTAATGAATGTTTATCTTTTAGAAAACTGATAACTTCGTCTTGCTTTTCTGCGTCCGTATTTTTTTCTTTCCACAGATCTTGAGTCTCTCGTGGTTAATTTTTCTTTTTTTAAAATCGTCTTTAGATCTGGCTCAAATTCCACCAAAGCCCTCGATATACCCAGAATTATGGCACCGGCTTGACCAGTTAATCCTCCTCCTTTAACGGTACATTTTACATCAAATTCATTTTCTCTCTTAGTTGCTGCAAAAGGTCTACAGATCGCAATATGTAAATTTGGTTTGTTAAAATAATTTATCATATTTTTTCCATTAACATAAATATCACCAGAACCTTTTTTCAACCAAACTCTAGCAATAGAGCTTTTTCTTCTTCCGGTTGCATATTTTGATTCTTTAAAATTCATTTTAATTTTATCATCAGTAGGCTTCGTGTTTAATTGAGGCTCCATATTAGTTTAATGAAATTTTGTTTTTGTAATTAATTTTACCAAAATCAATAATTTTAGGATTTTGTGATTCATGGGGATGTAATTTACCCTTGTATATTTTTAATTTTGAAAGTTGCTTTTTAGCCAAAGGACCATCTGGCAACATTCTTTTAACAGCCAATTTCAATATTTCTTCAGGCTTTTTCTTTATCAAGAAAGAAGGGGTGGTACTTTTAATCCCGCCTGGATGACCTGTATGTCTATAATATATTTTCTTGTTGTGTTTTTTTCCGGTAAATTTAATTTTTTCAATATTTGTCACAACAATAAAATCACCGTTATCCATATGAGGCGTGTATTGACTTTTATTTTTACCACGCAAAACCTTAGATATATAAGCAGCTAATCTCCCAACTATTATATTTTCGGCATCTATTAAAAGCCAATTATTTTTTATTTCATTTTTTTTAATAAAATTTGTCATTATAATTGGCGCATAAATACTGAGAATAGTAGATAATGTCAAATCATTTAGAAACAAAAAAGTCTTTATAATTAGATATTTGACTATATTGTGTACCTTGAGCTTTTCTAAAGCAGTCAAAAAGCTATTATAAAATAAACTTAGGAAGTTTCTTGAGTTGAAAAATTATAAATTGCTAATTAGTTCTGGAGTTTTTGAATACTAGAATTAAAGATGTCGTAATTAAGAGAATTGATCCTATTTGGTGCATGGATGCTAAAATAATCTGTGAACCAGAAAGTACAGTTAAAATTCCTAAAAAAGTTTGTAAAAAAAGAAATATGAAAATTAGCTTAGTTATATTTCTTAAATAAATAAAATCTTTATTTCTGTAAATTATAGTTCCAATATAACAAAACAATAAGATTATAAAATAGGCTACATTTCTGTGTATAAATTGTAGAATAGAGGGTGTGTCAAAAGCTTTCATTGAAAATAAATCTCTAAGGTTAGAATCGTCAGGAAAATAACTCTGATTCATCAATGGCCAAGATTGATATATCTTACCAGCATCTAAACCTGAAACAAGAGCACCTATGCAAATTTGTAAAAGTAAAAAAAGAATAAAAAAAATTGGTAAATATAGAGGCAATTTTTTATTAGATATGACAGTTTGTTGTTTTCTATACTTAAGGTAATTCCACAATAGTAAAATGAAAATAATAAAAGCCAAAGTTAAATGTATAGCCAAACGATAATGACTAACATCTGTTTTTTCAGTCAAGCCGCTTCTAACCATGTACCATCCAACAAAACCTTGAAAGAGTATGAGTAACAAAATCAAATAAAGAGAAATTAAAGAATTTTTTTTTATTTTTTTTATAAATGTAAAAAATAGTAAAGGTATAAGAAAAAAAAGCCCAACAAAACGCCCCAACAATCTATGAATATATTCCCACCAATAAATGATCTTAAATTGTTCTAAAGTCATTGATGAATTTAACAATTTATATTCAGGTATCTGTTTATATAGTGAAAATGATTTTTCCCATTCATTTAATGACAGTGGTGGTAATATTCCGGAAACTAAATCCCATCTAGTAATCGATAAACCGGAATCTGTTAATCTAGTCAATCCACCTATGACAATCATTAAAGCTACAAGAAAAGTTATCAACAGCAACCAGTAAGAAAAATAAATATTTTTATTTTCTTCGTTCATAATATCAATATACATGTCTATTTAATAAATTTATAATTATTTAATATCGTCCAATGAACAAAAAAAAACTTAAAGTAGCTAGAAATAAAGTTGATCAAATAGATAATAAAATCTTTGATTTAATTAGGAAGAGAACTGAAATTATTAAATTTGTGTTAAGTTTAAAAAAATACAGAAAGCAAATAGTTGATCACAAAAGAATAAATGATATTCTCAAAAAAATTAAAAATAAATCTGTTAGATATAGCATCGATTCAAAACTAACATTGAGAATATGGAAATCTATAATATGGAGTTATGTTGAATTTGAAAAAAGAAAATTTAAGAAAAAATAATTATTTACTATGAGGTGGTAATTTTTTTTCAATAAATATTTCATGCTTACGTGTTGATGGGTTGTATTTTTTGATTTTAAGTTTATTTTTTGCCTTTTCTCCAGTTGAAGGTTTTTTAACATAATAAAAAAATGCACTATCGGGTTTATTTTCCGGAACAAGGCGAACTTTTATGGAGGATTTTTTAGCCATTATCTATATTTCTTTAATTCTCTAATAATTCTAGAAATCTTTTCTATTCTATCTTTGACACTTTTGCTGATTTTTAAATCATTTTTATATACACTTAAATTTATATCGCCGTCAAGTGATTGTATTTTTGGATCATTTAATATTTTTTTTACTCCATTAATGGTCAAACCTTTCTCCTTTAATAAAAATTTAATTAATTTAATAGTTTCAAAATTTTTTTTTGAATAATATCTTCTTTTTCCAGCTCCAATTTCAGGTCGAATTTGTTTAAATTGAGTTTCCCAATATCTAAGTGTGTATGTCTGCAAATTACCAGTATTTTTATCAATTAATCCTAATTCTTTGGTAATTTCACCAATGGTCTTATATGCGTCATCGGATTTTGAAATACTATTCATTAGCTGTTTATTTTATCTTTAATAATATTTGATGGTTTGAATTTAGCAACATTTCTTGCTGAAATTTTAGCTTCAACTTTGGTTTTTGGATTGCGTCCAATCCTTTCATTTTTAGCTATAACTTGAAATGTCCCAAATGATGAAATCTTAATTTTTTTGAATTTAATCAGTATATCAATCGATGTTTCAAAAAAATCATCTATTATTCTTAAAGATAAATTTTTAGAGAAACCCAAGTTTTGATAAACTTTATTAGTTATATCTTTTTTTGTAAAATTTTTTTTTAACATCAAAAATAAATAGTACTGCTTTTATTCAGCGTCAACCGTAATTAAATGTGACTTTATCTTTTTTATTAAATTGGCTTGTACAATCTTATGACAAACTTCAATAGAATTAGCGAATCCAACTGCATCTGTTGAACCGTGACTTTTAACCACCGGGCTCTGGAGACCTAAAAAAATTGCGCCATTATATTTCCTTGGATCAAGTTTATCCTTAAATTTTTTTAAAGATTTGTATGATATAATTATTGAAAGTTTGTTTAATGCTTTCTTTAAATTTTTTGTTATAAAATTAGCAGTACCTTCAGCAGTTTTTAAAGCTACGTTTCCAGTAAATCCATCAGTTATTATAACATCGACATTTCCATCCATTATATGATTTCCTTCAATGAATCCTTTGAAATCAAAATTTTTAATTTTATTTTCTTTAAGTATTGAATAAGTTTTTTTTAATGCATCGTTCCCTTTATTTTCCTCAAGACCGATATTCAATAATGCGATTCGTGGATAATCATTTTTAAAAAGAGATTTAAATAGAGCAGAACCCATGCACGCAAAATCTACCAAATTCTTTTCATTACACTCTATATTAGCACCAAGATCAAGAACGACATTCATGCCATTAGCGTTTGGCCATAAACCCGCTAATGCAGGTTTGTTAATTCCGTTAATTGATTTTAATAAAAGTCGAGAAATTAATAAAAGTGCACCAGTATTACCTGCGGAAAGAGAAATGTCAGTTTTGTTTTCTTTTTGTGATTCGATAGCTTTCCACATACTTGAATCTTTACCATTTTTTGCAGCAACAAGAGGACTTTCTTCATCTTCAATAATATCTTTTGTATCAATAATTTCACAATATTGTTTAATTGATTTGTTCTTTGATATTTCTTTTTCCAAAATTTCATGGCGTCCATAAAGAGAGAAAAAATTATTTTTATTTGATTTTAAAGAAATATTTATTCCTTCAATTATTTTTTTTGGAGAATTATCACCTCCCATTGCATCAATTGCAATTCTTATTTTACTGCTCATGCTATTTAATTAAATTGCTATTTTTTTGGATCAAAAACTTGTCTACCTTTATAGAGGCCGGTTTTTAAATCTACATGGTGAGACAATCTAAATTCCCCAGATTTTTTGTCTTCAATAATATTTGAATACTTTAATTTGTGATGAGATCTTCTTTTGTCTCTTCTGGATTTTGAGGTTTTTCGTTTAGGTACTGCCATTTATAATAAGCTCATTTATAGTTAAAATCTAAATCACCATTTAATACACTATCTGAACTTAAATCAAAACAAAAAGCTTGATAAGCATTAAAATATTCAATTAAAACAATATTAATGGTACTTTTTTTATCATTATTTTGAGATAGATATTTTAATAAATATAAATTTTTATTTTTTATATTCTTTTGTGCATATTTTTCACTATCTAACAAAATGTTGTAAAACTTATTAATCAAAAATTTCATTTTTTTATTAATCGTCATATCGCTATAACCAACTTCCCTCATATTAAGCTCGATCTTTTTAAAAGTGTAATCAAACAATTTCTGGTCAAATTCTCTGTATATTAATTTTTCGTTTTTTTGTTTTGTTCTAATAAATAAAAATGAAATATGAAGAAAAATAAGATTGATTCTATTCTCAAAGGTATCACTCAAATCAAATTTTGTGTAAAATAATTTATTTCGTGATAATAAAAGAACTTTTTTATATAACTTGTCTTCCTGTGTTTTTACTTTTTTGATATATTTATTCATATGAAAAATGCTTTTATATTATTGTTGGTAAGTTTAGTTTTTTTAACCCAATGTCAGCGCACTAAAATAACCAAAACACACGGAATATCATATCTTGATAAAAGAGAAAAGTTAATCATTGTAAATAAGTCTAATAAAAATGACGCAATTAAAGTTTTAGGTCAACCCGCGACTAAAGGAATGACTGATGATAATTTATGGATATATATAGAAAGAACGATAACCAGAGGTAAGACCTTAAAACTTGGTAGAGGTCAATTGTCTAAAAACAATGTTTTGGTTTTAGAATTTGATAAATATGGTGTTTTAAATAATAAAACTTTTTATGATAAAAAAAATATAAAGGATGTAAAATTTACGGAAGTCGTTACCGAAAATGATATTAAGAGAGAAAATTTTATTTATAGTTTTTTGTCCAGTGTTAGACAGAAAATGGAACAGGGAAGAAAATAATATTAATGTGCTATAACTGCTAAGAGAAGCAATGCAACTATATTAGTAATTTTGATCATAGGATTCACTGCAGGTCCAGCTGTATCTTTATACGGATCGCCAACGGTATCTCCAGTAACAGCTGCTTTGTGTGCTTCAGAACCTTTGCCACCAAACTTTCCATCTTCGATATATTTTTTTGCATTATCCCATGCTCCACCACCAGCCGTCATTGATATAGCAACAAACAAACCTGTAATAATAACTCCCAGTAACATGGCACCAACAGCGGATAGTGCGGATTCAAGTCCCCCGATTAACAAGATAACAAAATATAAAATTATAGGTGATAAAACAGGCAATAATGATGGTATCACCATTTCCTTGATTGCTGCTCTAGTCAATAAATCTACTAATCTTCCATAATCAGGTTTTCTTTTGCGTTTCATAATTCCAGGTATTGTCTTAAATTGTCTTCTGACCTCAATAACTACAGCTCCACCTGCTCTTCCTACAGCTTGCATAGACATTGATCCAAATAAATAAGGAAGCATACCTCCAACTAATAAACCAACAACAACAAAAGGATTGGATAAATCAAAATTAACTGAAATATTTTCTAGAGTCGAACCACTAACGTTTGAGAAAAATTTTATGTCTTCTGTATAGGCAGCAAACAAAACTAGTGCACCTAATCCCGCTGAACCTATAGCGTATCCTTTGGTAACAGCTTTCGTTGTATTTCCCACCGCATCCAAAGCATCGGTAGTTTTTCTTACTTTTTTAGGCAGGTTTGACATCTCTGCGATACCACCCGCATTATCTGTAACTGGTCCATAAGCATCCAAAGCAACAACCATACCGGCTAAAGCAAGCATGGTGGTTACAGCTATTGCAATGCCAAATAGTCCCGCAATATGATTTGTCATTAAAATTCCTGAAACTATAATCAAAGCTGGTAGTGCTGTTGCCTCTAAGGAAATAGCTAATCCTTGAATAACATTTGTGCCGTGACCAGTCGTTGATGATTTCGCAATGCTTATAACAGGACGAAATCTTGTACTCGTATAAAATTCCGTTACCCATATAATAAGGCCCGTAATTACCAAACCAATAATTCCACAATAATAAAGATCCAAACCTGTAAATTCAGAATTTGTTGACGAATAAATATTATTTAAACCAATTATTCTATCCGTAACTGGATATAATATCATTAAAGACAAAATAGCTGTAACTATAAAGCCCTTGTACAGAGCTCCCATTATATTTTTACTAGGACCCAAGCGTACAAAAAAAGTTCCCACTATTGATGTAACTATACATGCGGCTCCAATTGCCAATGGATAAATCATCATGCTTAAATTATTAACGAAGAATATTGATGATAAAACCATGGTAGCAACAATTGTGACCGCATAAGTTTCGAATAGGTCGGCAGCCATTCCAGCACAATCACCAACGTTATCTCCAACATTATCAGCTATTACAGCTGGATTTCTTGGATCATCTTCAGGAATTCCTGCCTCAACTTTACCAACTAGATCAGCACCTACATCAGCACCTTTTGTAAAAATTCCTCCGCCTAATCTCGCAAAAATTGAAATTAGAGAAGCACCAAAGCCGAGTCCAACAAGGGCGTTAATTATTTCTCTATTTTCTATATTTATTTCTAATAAAATTAAGTAATAAATTGATATTGCCAATAATGCTAAACCCGCAACCAACATCCCGGTTACAGCACCAGACTTAAATCCTATACTTAAACCTGCCGCTAAACCCTTTCTCGAGGCTTCTGCTGTTCTAACATTTGCCTGAACAGATACAAGCATTCCAATATATCCTGCTGCACCCGATAAAAAGGCACCGATAAAATATCCAAGGCCCACCCATATACCTAGGACGTAAGAAATAATAATAAGAATAACAATTCCTACTATAGCAATAGTCTTATATTGACGATTCAAATAAGCTCTTGCTCCTTCTTGAATAGCATTAGCTATCTCTTTCATTTTTGAATTACCAGAGCTAGCAGATAAGATTTGTTTACTTACTATAAAACCATATAAAATTGCTAAAAAACCAGCGGCTATTATAAGTGCATGTGTACCAATCATTTTATAAAATTATTTATGATTAAAAAAACGAAAATTGCCAAAAAAAATCATAAAAGGCAACAAAAATATTTATTAATAAATTGTGTATATGTCTCATTATTTTTTCGCATTACACAAATTTATTAATAAGAATTCATTTATCTTTACTTCGACTTACTTTTGAAGCTTTGTCTAATATAGCATTCAAAAAGTTTTTTTGTGGTCTTTCTACAAAAAAATCAGAAGCTTTTAAATATTCGCTAATAACAACATTAATGGGAGTTTTGTGCATAAACATAAATTCATAAATTGCTGCCATAATCATTAATTTTACTATTAATTCGGTTCTATTTACATTGATATCATCCTTTAATTCACTGTTCATTAAGTTTTGAATTAATTCTTTTCTTTCAATTGTTCCATTAACAACGTCTTTTATGAATTTTTTATATCTGTGTTTAGGAAAAGTAATTTCAGAACTTTTATTTAAATGATGGGCATATAATTTTTGAATTACAATAACTCTAGGATTTTGAAGAGCCTCGTTATGCATTTTGGAAATTTGTCAAAATTTGTAATGCCGCAGAAACTGCTTCACCACCTTTATTTTTTTTATTAGGATCAGCTCTTTCAATAGCTTGCTGCAAATTTAGGCAAGTTATAATTCCATTTCCTATTGGTTTCTTATTTTTAACGGATAAATCCATTATTGCATTTACAACAGCTTTAGAAATTAAATCAAAATGCGGTGTTTCTCCTTTAATAACACAGCCTAAAGCTACAAAAGCATCATATTTGCTTATTAGTTTAGCTATTGTTACAGGTATTTCAAAAACTCCAGGAACATGGATGGTATCGTGACTAATTTTTAATATATTTTTAGATTCTGCATCTAATATTCTTCGAGTAGAACCTTTCATCAACATGTTTGTAATATCTGGATAATAATCTGCTAGAACTATACAAATTTTTTTTTTCATTTAATTATTTCCTGTTTGGTAATTTTTATATCATAACCTTCTAATCCAATAACTTTCTTTTTTGATCTGGTAACTAATATCATATTCTTAATTTTTAAAGCTTTAATTATTTGGGCTCCTATACCATAGTTTCTAATCAGTTTATCTTCACCACTTATATAAAATTCTTTGCTCTTGTATCCTTTTAAAGTCTCAGAAACGGATTTTAGATTTGGATCCCTTATAAAGATTAAAACACAATCTTTATGATTTCTAAAATGCTTGATAGTTTGATTGAACGAATTAGGTAATTTTTCACCCATTAAATGATTTTTAACTATATTTGATGAAATGACCCTAACTCTAGGATTCTTATTTTTTTTGATATTTCCTTTAATTAATGCAAAATTTTCAGATCCGTCTAATAAACTTTCAAAAATTTTAATATCATAATTTTGCTTTTTAATCTCAATAATAGAAGATTTCTTATATTTTATTAATTTTTCTTGATTAAAGCGATATGCAATTAAATCATCAATTTTACCTAATTTTAATTTATGTTTTTTTGAAAAATTAAATAATTGTTTTCCTCTGGCCATCGTTCCATCTTCATTCATTATTTCACAAATAACTGCTGAATTTCCACATTTAGATAACTTAGATATATCAACGGACGCTTCGGTATGACCCGCTCTTACCAAAACACCACCATTTTTCGAAACTAGTGGAAAGACATGTCCAGGAGAAACAATTTTCTTTTGTGAAGTGTTTTTTTTAATCGCCGTTTTAATTGTAAGCGCTCTATCATAAGCTGAAATACCAGTTGTAATTCCGTATCTTGCATCGATTGAAACAGTAAAAGCAGTTTGGGTTCTAGATTTATTAATAGGAGACATTAAGGATAAATTAAGTTTATTCACTTGAGATTGACTTAAGGCTAAACATATAAGACCCCTTCCATATTTTGCCATGAAATTAATTGAACTTGCTGATACTTTAATTGCTGGAATAACAAGATCTCCTTCATTTTCTCTTCCTTCGTCATCGACTAAAATAAACATTTTTCCACGCTTAGCGTCCTTTAAAATTTCATTAATTTTTGAAAAATTGATTTTTTTCATTTGAAAAAACTTTTTATATATTTTCCTAAAACATCAAATTCAACATTAACTAGATCTTTTCTCTTTAAATATAATAAATTTGTTGATTTGAGGGTGTGAGGAATAACGACAACTTGAAATCCATTTCTTAAAACTTTTGAAATTGTTAAAGAAACACCATTAATTGCAATAGAGCCCTTTTGAATTATGTATTTTTTATATTTTCTTGCCAATTTAAAATTAATAAACCAAGACCTGTCTGCTAAATCGATTCTCGATACTGCACAAGTAGTGTCGATATGACCTTGAACAAAATGTCCAGATATTCGATCTTTATATTTTAAAGATTTTTCCATATTAATAATATCACCTCTACTAGAAAAATTAAAAATAGTTCTGCTTAAAGTTTCTTTAGAAATATAAAATTTACTTATTTTACCTTTATAATTCTCTAAAGTTAAACAGGTGCCTGAACATGAGATAGAAGATCCAATTTCTTTTTTTGTAAATTTAATTTTAGAAAAAATTTCTACAAAACAATTTACTTTATTTCTGTCAATTCTACTAATTTCCCCTGTCCGTTTGATTATTCCGTTAAACATTATGTAAACCTGTAAGTGATTAATTTATCCTCATGCAAATTAACTTTTTCATTAACAAATTTAATATTTTTAAAAAATAATTTCATAACTTTTTTAAAATTATTACTTCCATTGTTACCAAGTTTTTTACCAGATATAAAAAGGTGGAAATCATCAATCAAACCTTCTCTCAAAAAATATGTAGTTAGTTTTAGTCCAGACTCCAAAAAAATTCTTGAAAAACCAAATTTTTTAATTTTAAACAGGATTTTCTTAATATCAAAACTTCCATCATCTTTTAAAGAAGTCTTAACAAGTTTTATTTTTAAGTTCTTTAAAACCTTGATCTTTTTTTTATTATTTTTATTATAAAAAATAATTGTTCGGTATTTACATGCTGTTTTAACAATAGTGGATCTGATTGATGTCTCCAATTTTTTGTCTAAAATAATCCTAACCGGTGAACGTTTTTCCAAGCCTAATATTCTGCATGTTAAAGATGAATTATCATCAGCAATAGTTTTTGAGCTGCTTAAGATGCAATCATGGTTTTTTCGCATTAAGTGCACTCTTCCGCGAGAGAATTCATTTGTAATCCATTTTCCTTTCTTATTTTTTGTAAAATAATCTTTCGACACGGCCATTTTTGCTGTTACAAAAGGCAAAGTATATAATTTATTTTTAAAATAGCTCCTGTAAAAATTTTTCATTTCTGAAGAAAGAATTCCACAGTGTGCTTTAACTCTATTTTTTTTAAATTGTTTTGTACTTTTATTATTTGATCTTGAGTCAGGATCTTTTAAAGAAAAGAAAACTTTTTTGATTTTGTTTTTAATAATTGACTTAACGCAAGGTGATGTTTTGCCATAATTTGAACAGGGTTCTAAAGTTACATATAAATAAGATTCATTTAAATCGTTCCTCAAATAACTTATTGCATTTTGCTCCGCATGTGGTCTTCCTTTTATACCAGTAGATCCTGACGATATAACGAAATTGTTTTTTACAATGACGCATCCAACGGCAGGATTCTCACTTGTGTTTCCCAAATTCTTTTTTGCCTGCATTAAAGCAAGTCTCATAAAAAAATTATGACGTGAATATTTATTCTGATTTATAGACATTCAAGTTGCCAATAAATTGTTCAAAATCTTTCGCTTCCTTAAAATTTCTATAAACTGAAGCAAAACGAACATAAGCTACTTGATCTAGGTTTGAGAGACCATCCATTATAAACTTTCCTATAGTGGATGTGGGAATTTCATTTTCACCAAGACCTTCTAAATTTCTGACAATTTTTGAAATAAAACTTTCTACAGTCTCGTTATTAATTGGTCTTTTTCGAAGAGCAATTGTGATCGATTTTGCAATTTTATCCCTATCAAACGGAACACGTCGACCACTATTTTTAATCACAGTTAATTCACGAAATTGAACTCTTTCAAATGTAGTAAAACGTTCTTTCCTTTCACAAGCACATACTCTTCGTCTTCTGATTGCGGTTCCTTCTTCTGTTGGTCTGGAATCTACAACTGAAGTATCTTTTTTTCTACAAAAAGGACAAAGCATAAATTATTTGTTATTCAAATGGTTATATATTGGAAAATTCGAACAAAGTACAATAACTTCTTTTTTCACCTCAGTTTCTATTTTGCTATTATCATTAGGATTTTTTGATAACCCCTCAATTACTTTTGTAATTAAATTTCCAACTTTTTTAAATTCATTAAGACCAAAACCTCTGGTTGTTGCTGCTTGCGTACCAAGCCTTATACCAGACGTGATTGTTGGTTTTTGCGTATCAAATGGGATACCATTTTTGTTACACGTAATGTTTGATTTGCCTAAACTTACTTCAGCGTCTTTACCTGTTACATTAAAAGGCCTCAAATCAACTAACATTAAATGAGTATCCGTCCCTCCTGAAAATATTTTAAAACCATTATTTTTAAGGGTTTCTGACAAAATTTTTGCATTATCAAGAACAGACTTTATATAATTTTTAAAACTAGGATGTAAAGCCTCCTGAAAAGCGACAGCTTTTGCTGCAATGATATGCATTAATGGTCCTCCTTGGTAGCCTGGAAAAACTGCAGAATTAATTTGTTTAATTATATCTTCTCTATTGGTTAATATTATTCCGCCTCTTGCTCCTCTTAAAACTTTATGTGTTGTTGACGTAACAACATCAGCGTGCGTAATTGGATTTGGGTGTCCTTTACCAGCTACCAATCCAGCGAAGTGTGCCATATCAACCATTAAGTACGCATTCACAGTATCTGCAATTTCTCTAAATTTTTTAAAATCAATAATCCTAGAATAAGCACTTCCGCCGGCGATAATAAGTTTTGGTTTGTGCAATTTTGCTAATTCCTCAACTTGTTGATAATCAATAAGACCAGTTCTTTTATCTACGTCGTAATGAAATGAATTTAACCATTTACCAGAAAGCGCAACTTTTGCTCCATGCGTTAGATGACCTCCAGAGTTTAAACTCATACCAAGTATTGGGTCTCCTGGATTTAGAAGCGCAAGATATACAGCTCCGTTAGCTTGGGCTCCCGAGTGAGGTTGAACATTTGCATATTTACATTCGAATAATTTTTTTACCCTATCTAACGCCAAGTTCTCAGCAATATCGACATACTCACATCCACCATAATATCTTCTTGCGGGATAACCTTCGGCATACTTGTTTGTCATTATCGAGCCCTGGGCATCCAGTACAGATTTTGAAACAATATTTTCAGATGCAATTAATTCAATATGTTGTTGTTGTCTTTCAAACTCAAGTTTTATGGAATTATATAATTTCGGATCGGTGGTCGATAAATCTTTATCAAAAAAAGATTCGTAATCTTCGGATAGGTATTTATTCAATTCAGTCATAACATTTTAAATTTTTTTTATTCTACGTAAATGGCGACCACCTTCAAAATTAGTTTTTAAAAAAGCAGATACGCACTTTAAAGCTATATTTTTATTAGTCAATCTTGCGCCTAATGTCATTACATTGGCATTATTGTGTTGTCTACTTAGTTTCGTAGATTTAACATTATAACATAGTGCGGCTCTAATATTTTTGTAACGATTTGCAACCATATTCATTCCAATTCCAGAACCACAGATTAATATACCAATTTGCTTACTGTTATTTTTAATCTTTTTTGATAATAAATGAGCAAAATCTGGATAATCAACTGAATTGGCGTTTTTTGCTCCTAAGTCCAAAACTTTTCTTCTTTTTTTTATTAAAAATTTTTTAATCACTTCTTTTAACTTAAAACCAGCATGGTCCGATGCTAGGATAATGTTTTTCACTTTTTTATTTCTCTCTCTCGACACGACTAAAGTTAAAAATTGATCTAAATATATAGTATAATACTATATATGCCACAATATTTTGATTATATTCTTCTGGAATTAATGAAACTTATAATCAGTTAAACAAGCCACTAAATGTATTCGATTTTCTTCTCCTCCGTTAAAAGCGTTATGGTATTTGATGGTGTTTGTAATCCAGGCAGAACCATCAGCAGGAAGATGTTTTGCAAAATCATCGATAACCATTATACATCCAGGATTTGTGATTATTGGAATGTGCAATCTGGGCTCGGAATCCCTATGCCAACTTAAAGTAGACCGTGCTTCTTTCAATAATATTCTAACTCTGCCAAGTTTAAATCTTTTTGATAATTCTATATAAACTTCTTTAAAATAAGTATGATCAAAATCTTTAATAAATTCTGTATATGCTGATTCATCAATCATTTTATCTCTCGTTGTTTCTTTCCCATCGCGATCTGGTTTTGTCCAATAAATCCCTCTAGCATTATTTCCTTTTGTAGATTCAGGTTGACCTGGAATTTGATTTAAACATATGCCTGCAAAATGTGGAATTCCTCCAGCTGTTTCATATACTTTCATTTTTAGAATTTCCTTAAGTGCGTTTTTAAGTTTTGTTATATCAAAATTCAAACCTTTAACTTTATGAAAATTTGTATATTGATCCATGGTTTATTTTAGTACAAATATTGATAGAATAACAGTTGGGATTTTTCACATTAGCTTTATTAATCATTATAATATAAAGTTAAAAATTAATTAGGATCTATTATTATATGAAAAGTGTTGGTTCTTATCCTGATACGAGGCTAAGAAGAAATAGAAAAAAAGATTGGACCAGAAGATTGGTTCAAGAAAATACATTATCATCAAGCGATTTGATATGGCCCATATTTATTAGAGACGGAAAAAATATAAAAGAACCGATAAAGACAATGCCTGGAATATATAGGTATTCACTAGATAAAATAGAAAAATTAGTGGAAAAAGCCATAGAACGAAAAATTCCTATGATAGCTTTATTCCCAAACACTCCTTTTTACAAAAAGAATAATAAAGGATCTGAGGCACTTAATAAAAATAACTTAATATGTAAAGCTTTAAGACTCATAAAAAAGAATTATAACGAAATTGGATTAATGTGCGATGTTGCTTTAGATCCATATACTAAACATGGCCATGATGGAATTGTAAGTAAAAGTTACGTAGATAACGATGCAACAATAAAAATATTGGTAAAACAATCACTTCTTCAGGCTGAAATGGGATGTGATGTAATAGCACCATCAGATATGATGGACGGCAGAATTGGAGAGATAAGAAAAGCTTTAGATAAGAAAGGCTTTAAATTAGTTCAAATACTATCTTATGCTGTAAAATATGCGTCCAATTTTTATGGACCTTTCAGAGATGCTGTTGGATCAAACCAACTATTAAAAAGTAATAAAAAAAGCTATCAAATGGATTATAAAAATTCTAAAGAAGCTCTTAGAGAAGTCGCTTTGGATATTAAAGAGGGAGCCGATTTTGTGATGGTAAAACCAGGAATGCCCTATCTAGATATAATAAAATTAATTAAAGATAGTTTTAAGATACCTGTTTTTGCCTATCAGGTTTCTGGAGAGTATAGTTTAATCAGAAAAGGAATAGATGATAAAATTATTAATGAAAATGCCATTGTTGAAAGCTTAATGTCCTTTAAAAGAGCTGGAGCAAGTGCAATTGTTACGTATTTTGCTGATGAAATTGCAAAAAAATTAAGATAACCACCACCTCTTCTTCTTTTTTCCCCATTTAATTTTATTCCAAACTCTCTCATGGAAATAATAGATGAACATTTTAGTAATAACTTCTATGCTCGCAATTGCACCTCCCGTCCTCCAATTACCAGTAATTATCCAAGCAATAACAAAAGTATCTAAAGATGCTGCGATTCTCCAAGTAGCTGTTTTTAATAAAGATCTTTTGAAATGTTCCATGGTTGTTAAATATAATATTTTTCTAAAATATTCCTTGAAATAGGAAAACTAAGGTGATTTGGCAGAACAAAGTTTTCTAAAATAATATTTTTGTTAAATTGCAAAGCCTCTTTAGTGTCTTTTTTTGAAAGTTTGATTTCATTTTGCTTTAAGTAAAAATTTGGAATTTTGAAATATTTGCCATTTATTTCAATAGTTACGTTTGTAGTATTTGTATATTTTTTATTATTATTAAAATCTATTTCATAACCTAATTCTTTAATCAAAAATAATTCCCAATAAATATAGTGATTTATCCAATCGATTGAGTTAAAAAAATCTAACATTTTTTCAAATGAATTATAAATTTTTGTATTAATTTGCCTTTCGGGTAATAGAATTTTCAGAAATGTACATGCTGATAGTAAACAAACAGTTTTTCTTTTATCGTCAAAAAAAGAAGGAGATATTGCTTTAAAAAGTTCTGTATTAAAATATCCTATTTTGTTCTCATTTTTTGACTTAAAATTTAATAATAATTTATTTCCTACTTGAAAAAATCTTTTTTGTTTTCTTGAAGATCCGCCATATACTATACCAGAACACTTACCATGACTTAAAGTAAACGTTTCAATGATAATTGAATTTTCATTAAAATTATTTTTGGATAATAAATAACCTTCGTCTTGCCAATGCATATTTAACTTATATTTAAAGCTTTTATTAGTTTGTCAGCAGCGTCTTGTTCAGCCAATTTTTTGGATTTTCCAAATCCTATAAATTGATCAGCATCATTAATTATAACAGAAATTTTAAATGTTGGATTATGTTTAGGTCCTTTCAAACTTAAAAAGCGATAAACTGGAAGTTTTTTGTAAAGTTTAAGTGAATATTCCTGCAATTTAGTTTTTGGATCAAGAATTGTAATATGTGATTTTTTTACTTCTTTGTTCCAAAGTCTTAAAACGAATTCTTTAACATATTCATATCCTCGATCGATATAAATAGCACCAATCAAAGCCTCGCATACGTCGCTTAAAATTTTTTCATCTTTTTGTGTAATATTTTTTTTTTGTGGCCCCATTATAATAAAATCCTTGATGTCATTTGTCCAAGATATTGAAGCACACGTACTTTTATTAACTAATTTTGCAAATCTCTTATCTAATATACCCTCTGGTTCATTCGGATATAAGTCAAATAATTTCCTTGCAAAAATTAAGGCTATTACCCTATCACCCAAAAATTCTAATTTCTCATTATTTGTTTCTTTGTTCGCGCTTTTATGTGTTAGAGCTGTAGTAATTAGAAATTTATTTTTTATTCTTATTTTCAATCTCTTTTCAATTTTAGCTTTGTTGAAACTCATTGTATTTTTTCAAAAAAACGTTTAATTCGTAGACTTTTATTCCATTTCCAAAATTTGACAAAATCACCTTTTTGCTTATCGCTAGAAAAAAAAATTAAACTAGCCCTACCGACAAGATTATTAAAATGAACATAACCAACACTACCTAAAAAACGACTATCCTTTGAACAATCTCTATTATCTCCCATAAAAAAATAATGATTATTTGGTACTACAAATTTATCTGTATTTAGCATTGTTCCTTCCTTTCTATAAACAGCCAAGTATTTTTTATTATTTGGGAGCGTTTCTTCATATGTGTTAACATTTAATATTTCATTACCACAATAAATTTTTTCAGTACTATTAATTTTTACGCGTTGAATTTTTTCATTATTCAAATAATAATTGCCCTCAATAATTTGGAAAGTATCTCCAGGAAGACCGATTAATCTTTTTATATAATCGGTCCTGTTATCGGCTGGAGTTTTGAAAACCACTATATCACCTCTTACGGGAATCTTGCTAAAATATCGTTCATTTGAAAAATTTGGACTGAAAGGCAGGGAATGACGACTATATCCATACGAATATTTGGAAACAAACAGTCGATCACCAACCAATAGATTTGGTTCCATTGAAGATGAAGGTATGTAAAATGGCTGAAAAAGAAAACTTCTAATAATCAAAGCGATTATTAGTGCATAAAAAATTGTTTTTATATTTTCTATAATTTTTTTTTGCATCAATTATAAGAAATTACGACAGTAGCTTGAGCCCAAGGTTTATCATCAGAAATAGACAAAAAAATATTATATTTTTTTTTTTGAATTTTAAGCTTAAGATATTTATCGACTGGTCCTATTAATTTAATAGATGGTCTTCCATAATGATCATTAGATACTTCAATATTTTTAAATTTTATATTCTTTCTTATGCCAGTGCCCAGAGCCTTGCTTAAAGCTTCTTTAGCAGCAAATCTTTTTGCATAAAATGCACTTGGGTTCTTTTTTTTTTCACAGTAAGCAATTTCATTTTTTGAAAAAATATTTTCTTTGAACTTGTTGCCGTAAAGCTTTAAAGATTTTTCCACTCTTTTAATGTTTATTATATCAGTACCAATGCCAAAGATTTTCATTTTATTTATTTAAGATTTTTCTAAATCTTTTAATTGATTTAGGCATACCCACAAACAATGATTCAGAGATGATAAAATGACCAATATTAAATTCGGAAATACTCTTAATTTTTACTACATGACTAGCCGATTTATAAGTTAAGCCGTGTCCAGCATGTACTTCTAATCCAAGTTGTTTTGCATAGTTCGCAGATTTTTTTAAATTCATAAATGATGATTTAATTCTATTATTTTTATGAAGTAAGTTACAAAATTTACCCGTGTGTAGTTCAACACAATTAGCTCCTAATATTTTCGATAATCTTATATGTGAAATTTGTGGTTCTATAAATAGACTAATCCTAATTTTTCTTTTTTTTAATTCATTAATTATTCTTTTCATTTTTTTTTTATTTTTTTTAACATTCAAACCGCCTTCTGTTGTAATTTCTTTTCTTTTTTCTGGAACTATACATACATAGTTGGGTTTATTTTTAATTGCTATATTTAACATCTGCTTAGTTGGTGCCATTTCTAAATTTAGTGGAATTCTGAGCTTCTTTTTTATTTTTTTTAAATCGCTATCTTTAATATGTCTTCTGTCTTCCCTTAAATGAATTGTAATTGAATCTGCTCCACTTTTTTGCGCCAATATAGCCGCTCTAAGAGGATCGGGATATAGTTCTCCGCGAGCATTTCTAACAGTGGCGACATGATCAATGTTTACACCAAGTTTAATTTTATTCATTTGATAAATCCCGACTGCCTGGCTTTATAGCAGGAATTTTTTTTAAATCATTGGGCAAATCATCTTCACCAAAGATCGGTATTTCAATTTTTATTTGGGAAATGATTTTATCTTTAATTAAAAGTTTATTATTAGATCTATCTATAATACATGCATATCCTATTATTTTGGCTTCATTCTTCATTACTATTTTGGAACATTCTAAGGCGGATTTACCAGTAGTAACTACATCTTCAACAACGAGAACCTTGCTGTCTTTTGGTATAGAAAAACCTCTTCTTAAACATAATTTATTCTCAACCCTTTCAGCAAAAATAGTTTGTGCTTCTAAATGTTTGCCTATTATATAACCAACAACAATTCCACCTATGGCAGGTGATAAAACAATATCAATTTTACCAAAATTGTTTTTTATTTTTTCGACTAATGAAACGCATATAATTTCTGCCTTCATGGGCTGACTTAACAATTTAGCACATTGAACATATCGATTGCTATGTAGACCCGATGAAAGTATAAAATGACCCTCAAGTAATGCTTCAGTTTCTTTTAAAATTTTTAAAGATTCGCTGTAAGAAAGCATTCTTCTTCCTGTGTCTTATAATTTTAAATTTATAGCCTTTTAATTTAAGTTCACTTATTAAATTTCTATAATTTTTTAAATCTTTAATCTGTATATCAAAAATAAATTCTAAATAATCTGTCTTTTTT
>Ga0187833_10001944_pt1 | contig 22844 bp, 23 predicted proteins | sample ETNtaG_37_FD_167968 | JGI IMG/M metagenome (GOLD analysis project Ga0187833, IMG submission 167968) | Marine microbial and viral communities from oxygen minimum zone, Eastern Pacific Ocean - ETNP2014_SV_400_PacBio MetaG (Illumina Assembly) | ecosystem: Environmental > Aquatic > Marine > Hypoxic...
AGTATCTTGCTGGGGGATACCAGGAAAGGCTACAGCGCTACGGGATAGCCCAGAGTATGAACCGAGTGAAGCAGATGAATGACAATGCATTTATTGAATCGTTCTTTCAGCAGTTTAAGACTGAGCGGATCAAGCGAGTGGTCGTGAAAACGGTGGATCAGCTAAGAGGAATCATTACTGAATATATGCGCTACTACAATTACGAAAGGTCTCACTCATCTATCGGGTATATATCACCCAATGAATTTGAGTGTAGAATGCAAAGTTAACAATACGGTGTGTGCAAAAGCGGGTTAAGTTCCTGCGCTTCGCGCCCTCTTTATAAAAAGCGTTATGTGTCTCGGTTTTTCTAACAACGCATAATTCCAAATAGCGAAGGGATAGTTAGCACATGAAAGAAATACCAGCATCAGCTACATCATATTTGAAAACGCGCGAATTTACGGAAGAAACAGTACCTGCTGGGTTATTGAAAGCTCATAAAACAAAGGAAGGAACTTGGGCTAAGATTAATGTAACTGAAGGTCTGCTACATTATCGAATTCTTGAGCCGGAATATGAGGAAGTGCTGTTATCTAGCGAGAAGTATGGTGTGGTTGAACCAACCATACTTCATGATGTAGAACCCAAGGGAAAAGTTCGATTTCATTTAGAGTTTTTTCGTGACTAATCCAATATGGTCTACCGACATATAACAATCAAATCAAAAGAGATTGAACTTACCCCGAAAAAATTGACGATCTAGAATTAGACTCAAATTTTGTCTAAAGGAAATACAGTCAAAATCTCGCTGCTTGCGGGATCTCGCAGCTCAAACTGCGCTGGATAACTCCTGCCCAGCGCTTCATCAAAGGTTGAACCATCATTCAGGTCGCTGATAATAAAAACCACTCTGCCAGTGACGCTGCGCCCGGGCGCCAGCTCTAATGGGGAAAACTCATATTCATCGTTGCGACTTAACATATTTCTCACTGTGGATTCCACGCTCAGACTTGTACCGGTTATTTCTCGCCTGACCGCGCGAAAGAGGGCGTCTTCATTGTTGCCATCCGTCATGCGCAAATAGACATCGGCTGAACGCGTATACAGTTCGTTATTTGTCACAGTTATTGTCGGTGTATAGATGGGATAGGCAAAACCCACTTCGATTATGCCATTGCTCGAACTATCAGTAATCAATTGACTTTGTATTTGTTCCGCAGTTATTCCTCCGCCTGCCTGAATGGGTAGCATATAAAGGAAATAAAAGAAACTCGGCAGGGTTGCAGGAAGGCAGACGACCAATGCATAGACACCGAGGCGATTGGTAAATAAAGGGTTAAATGGATAGACAGCAATGAGCGCAGCAAGAATTGCGGCAGCTACTATAACGGCCCGCAGTAACAGTGACTGATTACCGAGAAGTACCAAATTTTGGGTAAAAAACACCAGAATCACCGTGGCAAGGGTAATTGCAAAAACACTCAAGCTTAATTGACGCCATCCAACAATCATATTGATTTCTACTAACCTGAAAAATTCACTGTTGCCTGTTACCCGGGCCGCCAGGCCACGCTAAGTCATCATCTCTCCCTGGGCTTGCTTGTCCGCATGGTAGGAAGAGCGTACCAACGGAGCGCTCGCTACGTGTGCAAAGCCAAGACTCTGGCCAAATTCCCGTAGTTCTGCAAACTGGTCCGGGTGGACGAATTCTTCCACCTTGAGGTGATCTCTACTCGGCTGCAAATACTGACCGAGTGTGAGCATATCTACATTATGCTGTTTAATATCTTGCATGACTTGCCTGACTTCAGCCAATGTTTCACCGAGCCCCAGCATCAGCCCTGACTTGGTGGTGACGTTCGGTCGCCGCAGTTTATACCCCGCAAGCAAATCCATAGAATACTGATAGTCAGCTCCCGGGCGAACCTTGCGATACAGGCGCGGTACCGACTCCAGGTTATGATTAAAAATATCGGGTGGCTCGCGCTCAAGAATCTCCAACGCCACCTCCATACGCCCACGGAAGTCGGGAACCAATATTTCTACCTGTATGTCCGGGCTGCGCCGTCGTATTTCGATGATGCAATTGGCAAAATGCCCTGCCCCGCTATTTTTTAGATCGTCACGATTTACCGAAGTGATTACTACATATTGCAAGCCCATATCCGCGATGGCTGTAGCCAGCTCAACTGGTTCTTTTTCATTCAGAGGCCTGGGTTTCCCGTGGGCGACATCGCAAAACGGGCAGCGCCTTGTGCATATGTCACCCATGATCATAAAGGTTGCGGTGCCGTTACTGAAGCATTCACCCAGATTCGGGCAGGATGCCTCTTCACAAACTGAGGCTAACTGGTGATTCCTGAGTTTCTGTTTGATGGCATTGATTTTCGGCGACGCGGATATTTTTACCCGAATCCAATCCGGCTTTTGCGGTATTTCGGTAGTTGGAACAACCTTTATCGGGATGCGTCTTACTTTTTCTGCACCCCGTAGTTTTTCGCCTTCTAACAGGCTGTTACGTCGTTTTCGATCTACCATTTCAATCCGATTTTAGTTTTCGGTGAGTCTGTATCTCATAGCCAAGATTTTGCAACAACCGATCCAGCAGAATATTGCTCACCGATTGCATTAAATGCTCTTTTTGTTCCACAAAATCGGCTATCTGGGTGACTTCCAAGCCCTTGAATCCACAAGGATTAATATTAGCAAATGGCGATAAATCCATATCCACATTGAGACTCAAGCCGTGGTAACTGCAACCATTTTTTATGCGCAGGCCCAGTGCAGCTATCTTAGCATCATCTACATAAATCCCTGGAGCTCTGGCACGGGTTTTTCCGGGTATTTCCAATCGATCCAGTGTTTCGGTGATTGTTCGCTCGATAAGTTCCACCAGGTCACGAACACTCAGTTTTCTCTGCCTTACATCCAGCAGCAGGTAAACTACAAGCTGTCCAGGGCCATGGTAGGTTACCTGGCCCCCTCTATCAATTTGCACCACCGCTATTTTGCCTGGTTTTACAATGTGTTCGGGCTTGCCTGCCTGGCCCTGCGTGTACACCGGTTTATGGCTAAGTAACCAGATCTCATCTGTGTTGTTCTTCGGAGGATGTTCAGCGCGGTAACGCATGGATTTCCAGATTGGCTCGTAGTCTTGCAGCCCGAGTCTGCGCACGATGAGTTCAGCTTGATCTGCCGGTGCAGATTCAAGTTTCCTGGCTCGAAACCACTTGTAATCTGACAGCTGCAATATTCGGGGAGCCTCTGCTTTATCGGTCAAACTCTTCCTGGCACCTGCAAGCTGCCGCTGCAATACGCAATTCGCAACTTCGGTCGCCGTTCTCTATAACACGATTTTAACGCTTGCTATGGCTTTAAGGTCCAGAAATATCTGACTAATCTGTTGCTCACCCGTTGCCTCGATAGTCACAGTGAGCGATATATAGTTGCCCTTGCGGCTTGGCTGGCGTTTCAGATTTTGCGGAGATACCCCTCCTGTATGACGTTCAAATACCGCCAGCACTACAGCCTCGAATTCCTCGCTTGCGTGACCTATTACCTTGATTGGATAATCACAGGGAAATTCAATTTTAGGCACTTTCTCGTCGCGGGAACGAACCTTAACAGTCATAGTCATTCATGAACTATTCAGAGAACAGACCTGAGAACATCAGCGTGATCGAGTCTATAGAGCGTTTGAAAAATCCACCCTGCTCGACTTCCTGCATGGCAATCACATCGCCCTGGTACAGCAGATCATTGTCCAGCATGACATTGACTACACCCATGATCTGGCCATTCTCCAATGGTGCGCGAATAATTTCATCGACATCCACAGTCGCCGTCATCTGCTCTGCCTGGCCACGGGGAATAGTAATATAGACCTCTTCCTCAATGCCCAGATCAACTGCACTCTGACGGCCAGACCAAACCGGCACATTTGTCAGCACCTGATTCGCATCATAGAGCTTGTGGGTCTCATAATAGCGAAAACCATAGGTCATTAGCTTCTGTGTTTCGATTGCCCGGGCCTCTTCACTTGCCGTGCCCATTACTACGGTGATAAGCCGCATCCCATCGCGTTCTGCCGAGGCGACCAGGCAGTAACCCGCCGCGTCAGTCCAACCCGTTTTCATCCCATCAACATTGCGATCTCTGAATAACAGGGTATTGCGATTAGGCTGGCGAATGTCGTTATAGGTAAACTCTCGCTCGGCATACATTGGGTAGTAATCCGCGTGCCGTACTATGGTCGCTCGGGCAAGTGTGGCTAAATCCCGTGCAGACATGGTGTTGTAATACAGCTCCGTATCCAGGCCGCTGGAATTCATGAAAAAGCTGCTATTCATGCCCAATACTTCAGCATACTGATTCATCATGTCAGCAAACGCTTCTTCACTGCCAGCTATGTGCTCGGCAATCGCGACACTGGCATCGTTACCTGATTGAATGATGATTCCGCGCAGCAAATCATCTACTCTAACCTGGGTGTCCACGCCGACAAACATCTTGGAACCTTCCATGCGCCAGGCTTTTTCACTGATGTGAACCTCATCACCTAAACTCAAATTGCCACTGAGAAGTTCCTCGGTTGCAATATAGGCGGTCATGATCTTTGTGAGACTGGCCGGCGGCAACGCTTCATCTGCATTTTCTTCAATAATAATGTGGCCTGTTTTTGCATCGAGCAGAATATAACTGGTAGCTGCTATATCCGGTGCGCGGGGTATGATCGCGGGAGCGGCAGTTACGGAGGCCGTACACAAAATAACCAACAGCAAACTTGTCTGCCTTGCTGACCATCGAGTGAAACCGGTAACGAAAACAGGTATTTTGTTCTCAAAAAACATAGTGAAATTCCATCTAGGGAGCCTCTGAATAAGCCGTAATCTGATACAGAAGCGAAAAATTTGTGGGAAAACGAGGCCTGATGTTACTCAGTCACAGTGTACGGATTTCCCAGGTTTGCAGCAACCACCCGTTCGGTAATTTGCTGGATCTCGCCCGGATCATTGACCGGACCTACCCTGACCCTGTGCAGGGTGCCGCCAGTGGCTTCATTACTTGACTGAATGAACACTCTGCGATCAGTCAATTGTCTAAGTCGATTGGAAATTCTATGGGCCGCCTGCAAGTCAGCAAATGCGCCTACCTGTAAATAGACTTCCGCTCTTGAGCCGCCGGTAGCCGCCCCAACATTATTGAATCGGATGTCTCTGGCAGAGGCCGCCACATCGCGGTATGAACCGGTTGGCACAACTGCCTCCAGTTGTACCCGCGCTGTACCCCTGTCTGCATAACCTAATTTCAAAGCGGCGGCATAGGACAAGTCGATGATTCTGTCACCGTGAAATGGTCCCCGGTCGTTGACTCTCACCACGAGCGAGCGATTGTTATCCAGATTGGTTACCTTAAGAAAACTCGGGATCGGCAGGGCCTTATGTGCGGCCGATGACTGGTACATGTCAAACACCTCACCATTGGAGGTCTCGTGGCCATGGAACTTTTCGCCATACCACGAAGCCACCCCTGTTTCCCGGTAGCCATCTTCGCTTGGCATTACATAATAGGTCTTGCCAAATACAGTGTAAGGACTTTTGTTGCCAGCCATGGTGCGATTAACCGGTTGCGGTATTACATCCGGAATTGCAGCTATATCGACATCACGGGTTGGAGCCCTGTCCTGTCGAATGCTGTAGCGACCGGCATTGGCCGACTCAGGCGGTGGTGCAGTACTGCCACATCCGATCAGAAGCAACAAACTACCGCCGATAAGAAAGTACCGAAATAAGTGTGGTTTTACATTAAATCGCTGCATTAAGTTATTAACCGAGTAGGCCAGAGAACCCTTTGAATTTATTAACTTAGCGTCCGTTAGCGCGATTTTATTAGCGCTCACAAGTGCAAATCAGGTCGAAATACACCGCGGTTTCAATCAAAATGGCAGATTCTAACAATCCTTGCTAAATAAAGTCTTATCTTTCAATAGGTTACCTTGATTTAAGGTGGCCGTGGGTTTTGATGGACATCAAAATGCCAAATCCGATGAAGAGAGTGACAATGGAAGTGCCACCACGGCTGATGAGGGGCAATGGCAGGCCGATGACGGGTAGCAATCCGGACACCATGGCCATATTGACAAACACGTAGAAGAAGAATGTCAAAATAATACTGCCTGCCAGCAGGCGACTGAACATATCTTGAGCACCGAAGGAAATATAGAGACCTCTGGCAAGCACAAATAAATACAAGGCAATCAGGAACAATACGCCGAGCAGACCAAATTCTTCTGCCAGTACGGCCAATATGAAGTCGGTATTACTTTCAGGAATAAAATCGAGTTGGGATTGAGCCCCCTCGCCCCAACCCTTACCGTAGAGACCACCGGAACCGATGGCGATCTGGGATTGAATAATATTGTAGCCAGCACCTGTGGGATCCCGATAAGGATTAAAAAATGTGAGAATTCTATTTCTTTGATGTTCCTGGGCAATAAACAAATACCAGGCGGGAGAGACTAGCAAAAGCGCAAAGAGTCCGGAAAAAATAATGCGCCAGCGAATTCCCGCCAGTAACACCACAAATACACCTGACATGGCAACCATGATCGCGGTACCGGTATCGTTCTGTACAATAATCAGCGCTGCCGGTATCAATATCATTAATGCAGACCAGAACAGGTGTTTAAAGCGCGGCGGCAGGGGCCGGCTGGCCAGATACCAGGCGAGAAGCGCAGGAACTACGAATTTCATCAGCTCAGAGGGTTGGAAACTTGGCAGACCGGGTAAGTCCAGCCAGCTGCGGGCGCCATTCGCTTCTACGCCAATTAACAGCACCATGCCCAGCAATGCCAGCCCCCCGGCGTACATCGAAGGTGCCCAACGCCGGAAAAAGTGTACGTCGAACTGGGCCACAAAAATCATCACCACCACGGCTACCAACATGGTTAGCGCCTGTCTCTGCACCTCAGCCGCGTTTTCTCCGCTGGCACTGTAGAGCACCATGAGGCCAAAGCAGCCCAGCAGTATCAAGCTGACTAGTAAGGGGGGGTCTAAATGGAGCATCCGCCAGATAGACTTCGATCGAAGATTATCTGAACTAAATCCGCTGTACTGGCGGATGAAATCCTGATTAATCATCGGCTGCAACGGCTAGTGGTTCTTCGGCAGCTTCCATTGCGGCAAAATCGATCTGCAGTATGTCCAGCAAATAGGTATCAATGACCTGTTTGGCAATTGGGCCGGCGACACTACTACCATGCTCTCCATTTTCGACAAATACTGCGACTGCAATCTGGGGTTTTATATTTGGATTTTCCGCCGGAGCAAAGGAAATAAATAAACCATGATCCTTGTTCAGATCAGAAACCATTATATCTTCACTCTTCAATACAGCCTGGCTAATTCCCACTAACTGGGCAGAACCTGATTTGCCTGCCATCTTATAGGGCATATCCCTGTCGGCCATTGCGATCGCCTCGAACGCAGTACCATAATCTCTGAATGTGTCATTAAAAGTCCGGTGCACAACCTTGGTCATTGCTTCCTTAATATAGCGCCAATAGTCAGGGTCATCGAGCATTACATCTGGAACTGGATTTGCAATAACTGGGTCAAATGGCTCGTCCTCAACGGCTTTCAGCATTCTGGGTTGAACCACTTTGCCGTCATTGGCAATAATGGACACGGCTGTTGCAAGTTGTAAGGGTGTGGCCCACATGTAACCCTGCCCAATGGAAGAATTAATTGTGTCACCTGGATACCAGGGCTCACCGCGGCTTGCCATCTTCCACTCACGTGAAGGTAAAACACCGGTACGGGCGTAGTTGATATCGAGCGTAAAATTATCGCCAAAACCAAACCTGGACATGAAATTGTGAATGCTATCTATGCCCATTCGATTACCCAGATCGTAGAAAAAAGTATCACAGGATTGGTAGATCGCTTTTTGTAAATCTGTGTGCCCATGACCACCACCGATTACTGTGCGCAGAGTGTAATCACCCCACCTGTAGGAAACGCCTGGCAACCTGAAATAGCCAGGGTCTTCAATGGTAAACTCATAGTCCACCTGTCCATTATGTAAGCCACCCAGACCCAGGAATGGTTTTATCGTTGAGCCAGGAGGATAGGGATTGGTAGTGCGATCAAATAGTGGCGTATTGATTTCATCCGTTACCAGAACGCTATAGTCTCTGCTGCTTATTCCGGTCACAAACAGATTTGGATCAAACCCGGGCTTGCTTACCATCGCCAATATGCCACCGGTTGAAGGTTCGATGGCAACAACCGCGCCACGAAAATCTCCCAATGCTTTCTCCGCAGCTATTTGCAATTGACTGTCCAGGTGCAGAGTAATATTTTTTCCAGCTACCGGGTCAGTGCGATCGAGTCGCCGCATCACCCGACCCCGATTATTTTTTTCTACAATTTCATAACCGACCGTGCCATGTAAAATATCTTCATAGGTTCTTTCAATTCCGGTTTTACCGATATGATTAGTGCCGCCGTAATTTTCCTTTTGCAGGTCATCGAGGCTATCCAGTTCTTCGCGATTTATTTCTGAAACATAACCCACAGAATGGGCTGCCAAATCTGCTAACGGATAATGACGAACAAATTGCGGTTCGATACTTATCCCGGGGAACAAATGTTCATTGACTGCAATCCTGGATTTTTCCTCGTCAGTCAGTACATAACGCAACGGCACAGATGAATAAGGTACTCTATTGCGCTGCATACGATTATTGAATTGCTCAATGTCGTCGTCGGTCAAGCTGATAAGCGTTGAAATAGTTTGCAGCGCTGTATCCAGATCTTCGACCTGTTCCTTCACCACAGTGAGATTAAAGATAGGCTGATTATCTGCCAGTAAATCGCCGTTTCGATCGAAGATGAGCCCGCGCGCCGGGGGTACATATTGTGAGTGCAGGCGATTGCCATCGGACCGGGTAGAGAAGTAATCGTATTGAGCGATCTGCAGATTAACCAGTTTGAGAATTAATGCAGCGAACAGAAGAAAAATTAAAGCCGCGGCAACGATAAGGCGGCGATTAAATATCTGCCGCTCACTCTCATGGTCTTTTAGTTGCCACTTTCCTGACATATTGAAAAGTACTTGTCTATTTTTGCTTTTGATTTATACGTATTCTAGCTTGTAGTCGGCAAATTCTGCAGCGTCTGAAGACAGCTTAGGCCACGATTTAACCAATTAGTTTAATTTCTGCCATAAGGATGTCAGTTTACATGCTTTTTGTGCAATTATTTAGGGATAAGAAGCAAAAAAACCAACTATTTAGTACTTTGCCACAGTCCTCCCCAAAAATTGCCACCATTTAACCACTGTTTGCCTTTTTTCCTCCCAAATCAATCCCTGTGATAGGGGTGGCCATTAAGAATAGACCAGGCACGGTACAACTGTTCAGCCAGCAGTACTCTAACCAGAGGATGGGGCAGCGTTAGGGCAGACAATGACCATTGTTCGGCCGCCCTGGCCAGGCATTCCTGCCCAAGGCCATCGGGCCCGCCAATTAGCAATGTTACATCTTGCCGGTTCTGCTGCAAATTTCTCAATCGCTCTGCCAGACCAGCGGTACTAATTGATTTGCCACCGATCTCCAGAGCAACCACATAGTCGTCCGGTTTCAGCCTAGCCAGCATCGCCCGATCTTCTTTTTGTACACATTGTACAATATTGCTGGATTTGCTTCGTTTGGCAAGCGGTACTTCCTGGAAAGAAAAGTTCAGCGCTTTAGACATTCTTTTCTCATATTCCGTGACACCTTCTTTCACCCAATTTGGCATTTTCGTACCAACACAGAGGATGTTTATTTTCATGCTTTACTGGTTTCCCTGGCCTCGCTTTTTGCTAATTTAAAACTCCATAATTCTTCCAGATTATAAAGAGCGCGTACTGGCGCCATCATGAGATGAACCACGACCCCACCAAGATCCACCAACACCCATTCAGACTGTTGCCTGCCCTCGACCCCAATCACCTCGACTTTGGCTTCCTGCATTTTTTTAACAACTTCATCGGATAATGCCTTGATATGAGTACTGGAACTACCGGTTACAATGATCATATAGTCTGTTATCGAAGTTAACTTTTTTACATTGATGCAAAGAATGGATTGACCCTTAATTTCTTCGAGAGCAGCGACTACCAGTTGTGATAATTTCTTACTATTCACTTAAACACCTGTTAATTCCTGACTACCTCAGAGTGATATAAATTATTTGATCTAATATATCGAGCCACAGACTCATCCAGAAAACCATCCATAGACTCATTGGCGCCAAGCCTTGCTCTTACCTGCGACGATGATAAGGGGTAATCGAAATCCTCAACAACTATTATTTTGCCGCTGGGCGCAGCAAACAACTCCTTGTTCGATTTAACTTTACGCAAATCGAATGCAGTTGCTATCCTGGTGGATTCAGAAATATCAAAAGAGGCACGATTAAGAATTGCAAAATGGCACAGCTCAAACAAATCCTGCCATTTATGCCATTGTGGCAGCGAATCAAATGAATCTGATCCCAGAACAAAAAAGAAATTTGCTTCCGGGTATTCCTGCTTGAACTGCTTTAACGTATCGACCGCATAGGATATGCCCCCGCGCCGAATTTCGATTTCATCGACTACAATTTTCTCATCCCTTTCGCATGCCAATTCCAGCATTGCGACACGCTGCACAGCACTGCAAAGGGTCAAGTTGCGATGATTAGGTACATGACAGGGAACCAATCTTAGCAGATCAAACTCGAGTAGCTGCAATGCTGTTCTTGCAGCTTGCATATGCCCGTTATGCACAGGATCGAACATGCCACCAAGTATGCCGATTCTTGCTGTCATTGTCGGATGTGACCGTCTCCAAGCACGACAAATTTTTGTGAGGTAAGCCCTTCCAGACCAACAGGGCCACGGGCATGTAGTTTGTCTGTCGAAATACCGATCTCCGCGCCCAGTCCATACTCGAAACCATCGGCAAAACGCGTGGACGCATTGACCATCACTGAGCTTGAATCAATTTCGCGCAAGAAGCGCTGTGCAGTGTGGTAATCTTCCGTGACAATAGAATCTGTATGTTGCGAACTGTAATCATTAATATGGGTTATGGCTTCATCTACTCCTGCCACAATCTTGATGGATAAAATAGGTGCCAGGTATTCCGCGCCCCAGTCTTCCTCCGTTGCCGGCAACAGGCCTTCAGCAATTTTCTGGCTTTCCTCGCAGCCTCTAAGTTCGACACCGTGGGCGGCAAACTGGCGAACCAGTTCCGGCAGAACTGCTGAAGATACTTCACTGGCAATTAACAACGACTCCAGTGTGCAGCAGGTTCCATAACGCTGCGTCTTGGCGTTTACTGCAACCTTGACTGCCTTGTCCAAATCCGCTTTCTCATCAATATACACGTGACAGTTGCCATCCAGATGTTTGATAACAGGAACTTTTGCATCACTGCTGATGCGTTCAATCAAACTCTTACCACCTCGGGGAATAATGATATCCACGTAGTCAGGCATGGTTATTAGTTTACCAACGGCATCTCTGTCGGTGGTCTCAACGACCTGTATTATCTGCTGGTTCAGATTTGCTTCAGCCAAACCTTCGGCAATACATTGAGCTATTGCCTGATTGGAATTGATTGCTTCGGAGCCGCCGCGCAGAATGGTGGCATTGCCCGATTTCAGGCACAAGCTCGCCGCTTCACAGGTCACATTGGGACGGGACTCATAGATAATTCCAATCACGCCGAGAGGCACCCGCATACGCCCAACCTGGATGCCGCTTGGGCGGTACTTCAGGTCCGAAATCTCACCTACTGGATCATCCAGCGCCGCAACTTGCTGCAAACCCTCGATCATGCCATCAATGCGTTCAGATGTTAGCTCGAGCCGATCCATCAGGGCAGCATTGAGGCCCTTTTCCACACCCGCCTTTAGATCAGCCCCATTGGCATCCAGCAGCCCTTGCCGATTACTATCAATTGCCTTGGCAATGGCCAGCAGCGCGCTGTTTTTCTGGGCTGTGGTAGCTCTGCCTATCTCCCGGGAAGCAGCTCTGGCCTGCTTTCCCAGCTCCAGCATGTAAGTTTCAATGTCTGTCATGGTCCTATCCAACACAGGCAAACCTTAAAGCAGTGGCTCACTAACGAAGGTGGCGGATTATAACCCAAGCTGCCGCCAAATGACGCACTATTCTCAGCTGTTGGCTGGGACGACGAACTATACTTAGGTACACATTGCGATTATGCTCTGTGTTTCACCGCAAGTTGGATACGATGGAAATACCAGAAGACCGGCTTAATGCGACTGAAACAGCGTTTGCGCCATCAATAGCGCAGGCGCTGACCCCTGTTGTGGTATTGATTTTCCTGCTGTCGTTTTCTGTTTACCTGTTTGGTGAAGACGCCAGCTATGGGCCTAATCAAATAGCCCTTTGCGTGGGCGCTGCTGTGGCCGCCCTGATTGGCTGGAGGAATGGTAGTAGCTGGGAGCAAATCGAAAACAGCATTGTTGCCGGAATAGCCATTGCACTCAAACCTATTTTGATACTGTTTAGCGTAGGTTTGTTAATCGGCAGCTGGATCTTATCCGGTACCGTGCCAACAATGATCTATTACAGTCTGTTGATACTGGACCCAGCTATCTTCTACGTCGCGAGCTGCTTGATCTGTGCACTGATCGCACTCAGCATAGGCAGCTCGTGGACTGTGGCGGGTACCGTCGGTATAGCGCTCATAGGTGCTGCCGCCGGCATGGGTGTTTCGGTTGAAATTACCGCCGGCGCGATTATTTCCGGCGCCTATTTTGGCGATAAGATGTCACCGCTTTCCGAAACTACCAATCTGGCACCGGCTGTTGCCGGCACGGATCTATTCTCCCATATAGGTCACATGGTGTGGACCACAATACCCGCTATCTTTATTGCCCTGGTACTCTATAGCCTGATCGGTCTGAACATCGATCCGACCAGCAGCGCTGACGATCTCGCTATTACCATGCGGCTGTTGAGCGAAAATTTTACCCTCTCCCCAGTGATGCTGCTACCGGTAGTTGCACTGTTATTGATGGCAAATAGAAGGCTGCCTGCTATTCCCACAATACTGACTGGTGCCGTTCTGGGTATTATCCTGGCGCTGCTTTTCCAGCGCAGCGCAGTCCTGAACCTGGCCGGCGATGTGCCCAATGTAGCGCTGGCTTTATTCAAAGGCACTTGGCAAACAATGTTTGATGGTTTCGTGCTCGAGAGTGGCAATTCCACTCTCGATGACCTCATGACCGGCGGCGGGATGAGTTCAATGCTAGATACGGTTTGGTTGATACTGTGCGCGATGATTTTTGGCGGCGTATTGGAGCACACGGGACTGCTGCAGCGACTGGTGGATTATGCACTCTCCTTTGTGCACAGCACAGGAAGTCTGATCGCTACCACTATTGCCACCTGCATAGGAGCCAACATAATCACTTCCGATCAGTACATATCTATTGTGCTACCGGGTCGCATGTACAAACTGGAGTATCAGAACCGCAATCTGGACGCTAAAAATCTATCCCGTAGCCTGGAAGATGCTGGCACGCTCACGTCACCGCTGGTGCCCTGGAATACCTGCGGTGCCTATATGAGCGGCACGCTGGGTGTGGCCACATTTGCCTATTTGCCTTACTGTTTCTTTAACTTGATTTGCCCTGTTGTTGCAGTAATCTACGGCTTTCTAAACTTCAAAATTGCGCCTGCTCTCTCCGAGGGGATCATCTAGGAAGATCCCCAGTTAAGGACACTCTAATCCTTAGTTGTCTCCTGCAATTCCTGTTTTGCATTACTTTCCAAATTATTTTCTAAGCGCCATCGGTGCAGAGCAAATACCTGCTGAATAAAATTCTCCCGCAAGACCGCATCACCTAGTCTGCTCTCGTCTATTACGGGAAGAGTCGGATAGTTTTCCATCAGTTTCTCGGCATAAATGCCAACACCCTCTTCGCCTGGCTCCTGCCCTGCGTCGGTGCTGGACTCTGCCCAGATCTTTACCCGTTCCAGACCACAGCTCGGAGAATTTTTTTTGAAAATGTAGCCGCACAGCTTCTCATGCCATTCGCGCTGCCTATCCGTACACTGTTCAAGGGCCTGAGTGAAATCTCTGCCGGAGTCGTCTACGGCTACACAGCGTATGGAGTCCAAACCGAGACGGATCAGTCTGATTGGTTTTCTCGGGATGCCCATGCCGATTGCCACTTCGGGACAGAATGTGGAATATTCGAAATAATCGCCCAGGGTTTGGGTAATATAAGTATCCAGTTTGTGGCCACCATCGTAGCGCACACGCTCTCCAACCAGGCAGCTGCTGATACCCACTGGAATTTTCACTGTCGAACTACACGCGGAATTAAAAATAATACGTCCCTTTTTGTTCGCTTGTGCGCCCATCCTTACGTCCGCTAAAAACAACGTGTCAGGACGAGCTGATATTAACCAGCCATTCCTCCAGTTTATGTCCAAGCTTGAGCCATGAAAAATTCTCCTCTGCCCTCTTCCTACCCTCGAGCGCCATACTATCAAGCGTTCCAGGATCAGCCAGCAGTGAGCGAATAGCAGATCCAAGGGCAGTTGGATCACGGCTGGTAAGAATGCCAGTCTCCGGTGTGACGATGGAGGACACGCCGCCACCCTCATAGGCCACGGATGGCGTCCCTGCTGCGAGCCCTTCGGCATAGATAATACCGAAATGCTCCTTTTTCTCAGGAGCGGCTGCTAATATCGACGCCGCATTGATCAGGGCAGCCTTGTCTTCGGCGGACACGAATCCCAGCAGCCTGCCCCGACCGTTCAGGCTATTCTCGATTTGCTCCCGTAATTCGCCATCGCCAATGAAAATCGTCGGTGCCATATCGGCGAATTCCCGCGTGGCTTCGACAACATTCTGTGGCCCCTTGGAGGACGTCAACGCACCCGGACAGATTACATATCGCTCTGGCAGTGCATATTTGCTTACAATCCGGGCACACCGCTCAGGGTGAAACTCCTCAAGGTCGATACCGCATGGTAGTACCAGGAAGCGCTCCAGAGGGAGATTGATAAGACTACGGACCAGGTGATCCCGAACGTAGTCGGTGGTGACCAGGACTCCACTGGCCCCCTCGATTGCCGCCTGGATCATTGACCAGACCCGGTCGTCGTATCCACCCTCATGACGCGGTTCGATACCTGTGCCATGAAGAAAAAGCGCGTAGGGTTTGCCCGCACTATTTGCAATATTCACCGTTGCTATTGCACTCAGGTTGGCATGGTGTCCAAGAACGATATCGACCTCATCGATCACCGATGCCAGGGCGCGTTCATAGTCCTGTATATAGGACATGGCACGCTGATAGGACATGCCGGCAACCTGCTCCTGCGTTTGCCCGGCTGCAGGCAGGTGTTCGTGAACAGGAATGATGGGGCTGTGAAGCTCGATATCGCGGTTATCGGCACCCAACACTCCTGCTCCGATGCCGGGATGCATAAAGGATACAGTGCAGCCGCTGGTAACCAGGTAGCGCGCTTGCTTTCGAGCCACCTCACCACTACCTCGCCCGGCGTTTAAAAGCAGGATGGCAACTCGCAATTTGTCCATTCAACTATCCCCGGATTTACAGATTTCAATTCGATAGAGTAAAGGGTACATCAGTGACGGAGGGAATAAAAATTGACCGGAATTAGCCTTTGCAAAAAATAGACTCTCCGTCCCTGACGTATCCCTACAAAAAAATTTAAGCTCATCGCCTAAGTGTTGGTGTGATTAACGGCTTTGTGCCTGGTATTTGTGCCTGGTAAATGTAGGTAGTTGATGCGTGTATCGGGTCTTGGGGAGGGGGTACCGTTTTTCCGTTCCTGTGGGCCATCCCTGGCCCGTCCCGCGCTTCATCCCTGGCGCTAGTCACGGATAAACAGTAATCCCTTCCCAATCCCCTGTCGAATTCGCTGTTCTTTTTGAACTACTACTCACCTCCGATCGGCAAATTGTCGATATCCAGCTTCCCTGCCACCAACTGCTCTTTGTGCAATTTGCTGAGCTGCTTAACGGTGTATTCCAATTTGGAAGCTGCGGACCTGTCGCCTGCCTCTGTTTGGTAAGCGAGGCTTAGCGCCCCCTTGCCACGAAGATATTTGGCGGCTTTCCTACCGGCATCTTGATGCTCCTGGAAGCGACGGGCAACGTCGGTGCTGATTCCGGTGTAGAGACTGCCATCGCCGCAGCGAATCACATAGAGATGCCAGGCTGCCATTAACTAATTACCCTGAACCTGCTCACACTAATTCCCAGCATTCACCGTTGAGCTGCGCCAGCTTATCCTGTTGCAGCTTGATTAGATGGGCTAAAAGGGTTTTTTTCGCCCAGGGTATTAGATGTTCTGCCACGTCGTCGTAGACCGTGAGTACCAGGATATCCAATTCCACACTGCCTAGTGCCCGCAAACTATCCAGGACTTTCTGCTCCCGTTGTAGCCGATGACGAATCAGTTTACTAATTTCACCCGGAGGATCTGTCATGATACCGCCGTGACCTGGCACAAGACATTTCAGGGATCTGCTCTCCAGCGCTCCAAGCGAATTCAGATAGGCTCCCATGTCACCGTCCGGTGGCAGGATTACGGACGTAGTCCCCCGCAAAATATGGTCCCCGGTAAAAAGCATACGTTCTTGCTTAAGCAGGTAACAAACATGATTCGAGACATGACCGGGGGTGTGAATCAGCTCGATAGTGTACTCACCACAGTCCAGTTCTTCACCGTCGGTCCAGAGCCTGTCAGGCTTAAATGTCCTGTCATGATGGCCGGTATCGGGTGCTTTCAGTCCGACCAGCTCTGCACCGGTTTGGGCTTTCAGCTGCATTGCTGCAGGCGAATGATCACCGTGTGTGTGGGTAATCAGTATCCATTCCAGACGCCGCTCCCCAATTGCCGAGAAGAAATTCGCCAGCTGAATATCGTCTACCGGCCCCGGATCAACAAGAGCAAGCCGACTGCGCCCAATCAGGTAGCTGTTCGTTCCAGGGCCAGTCATCGGTCCAGGATTACGTCCTACAATACGTTTTACTGGTATCTCGGTTGCTGCAATTCGAACAGGTACACCCGCTTCAAACTCTGTCATTCTTTTCTTCCCAACGCCCTTATTGTCAATCATAACCCGGACTGGAGAAAGGCTGAACTCTTCGCGTCAGCCTTATCCCACTGACCCGGCGGGAAGGGACACCGCCGTCAAAAGGACACGAACAAAATATTAACCTCAAATAGGGCCAAATCTTGCTGGAGTTTAGGTCCGAATCACGACATAATTGCCCGCTTTAATTTTTCTGTTTCCCGGCGTAGTTTTGTCAGCAATTAACATGGATTATTACCGTTGTGATCTGTCATGTTAGCAGGAACTGAATTGCAGAATTAGCCAGGGTAATTGACTCAACGCGCTCAATGAACAGTAGGCTGGTATTTTATTATGCATAAGATTCAAACCTTTAATCAGATTTCCGAGAAAGGCCTGGAGAAATTTCCAGGTGGTAGTTATGAAGTCGGACCGGAGGTTGCAGCCTGCGAAGCTATATTGGTGCGAAGCCATAAACTGGATAGCGGAAATATCAGCGCCCAACTCAGAGCGGTAGCCCGGGCTGGAGTCGGCACCAACAATGTGCCAGTTACTGAATGCACCGAGCAGGGTGTGGTGGTGTTCAACACCCCGGGGGCCAACGCCAACGCGGTAAAAGAACTGGTTCTTTGCGGACTGCTGCTCTCCTCCAGAGGGGTCTTGCCGGGCATCAACTACGTCAATACGCAGACCGAAATTGTTGATTACAGCGCGCTTTCAAAGTTAATGGAGCAGGAAAAGAAACGCTTTAAAGGGAGCGAGATCACCGGTAAGACGCTGGGTGTAATCGGACTTGGTGCCATCGGTTCGCTAGTTGCAGAAATGGCTATTGGTCTTGGCATGAAAGTGCAGGGTTATGATCCGGCGCTATCGGTAGAGGCTGCCTGGCGCTTGCCCAGTCAGGTAAAACGGAAGGAAAACATCAGCTCACTGGTGGCAAGTTCGGATTTCATCTCCTTGCACCTGCCTGTGTGTGAGGCAACCCGGAATCTCATCAATGAGGACATGTTTTCTGCCATGCGGCCGGATACTTGCCTGCTGAATTTTGCCCGTGATGAAATTGTGGATTCCGCTGCTCTTCTTGCGGCTCTGGACTCTGGCAATTTGCGAATGTATGTCAGTGATTTCCCCAGAGCCGAACTGATGGGCAGAGACAATGTCATATCCATGCCACACATTGGTGCCAGCACGGGCGAAGCTGAGGAAAACTGTGCTGTAATGGCTGCCGATCAGCTCATGGATTTCCTCGAAAATGGCAACATTAGAAACTCGGTGAATTTCCCGAGCCTGTTCCTGGACCGGGCCATCGACGCAGAAAAGTGCACGCGCCTGGCAATCTGCAATCGCAATGTGCCCACAATACTGGGGCAGATTCTCTCTGTGCTGGCAGATCAAAATATCAACGTAATCGATATGCTCAACAAGAGCCGGAACGAGATAGCCTATAACCTGATTGACCTGGAATCGATACCGTCTGATTCGGCACTTAAGTCTATAGCGGATATTGAGGACGTTATTAAAGTTACCGTCCTATAGCAGATTCTGGTTTTCAGGATTCACCTTTTTTCTTCAGGATACCTAATATGACCCAGGTTTTTAATTTTGGCGCTGGACCGGCCATGTTGCCAATCCCGGTGATGCAGAAAGTGCAACAGGAATTTCTCGATTATCGAGGCATGGGCGCCTCTATTATCGAGATCAGTCATCGCTCCAAGGACTTTGATGAAGTAATTAATCAAACTGATGCGCTGTTAGCTGAATTGGCGAATATCCCGGATAACTATAAAATTCTTTATGTACACGGCGGGGCGCAGATGCAATTCTCCGCTGTTCCCATGAACCTGATCGGGAGAAAGGCAGCAAGAAAAGCAGCCTATGTGGAATCTGGCAATTTTGCCAAACTGGCACAGAAGGAAGCCGTTCGGTACGGAGATGTGAGCGTAGTCGCTTCAAGCGAAGCAAGCAATTACGATTATATTCCCGAATTCAGGATTGAATCGGTAGGAGAAGATACTTCCTATATCCACATCACCAGTAACAACACCATCTACGGCACCCGGTGGCAGCAGTTTCCGGATACCGGCGAAATACCGCTGGTTGCCGATATGACTTCTGAGCTATTGTCCAGAAAAATCGATATCAGCCAGTTTGGCATCATCTTTGCCGGACTACAGAAGAACCTGGGGCCGGCCGGACTCGCCTGTGTGATCATTCGTGAAGATCTACTGGACTACGCCTTGCCTGAGACACCTAATCTGCTGAACTACAAGACCTATGCAGACAAGCATTCCCTGGCAAACACAAACAATACGTTTGCTATTTATATGATGAGACTGGTTCTGGAATGGCTAAAAGACCAGGGTGGTGTGGATGCAATCGAAACGCAGAACGAACACAAGGCTTCTATACTGTACAACATTATAGACAACTCCGAGTTCTATGTCGGTGTTGCACAGACCGCTCATCGATCCACCATGAACGTGCCATTCAATCTGGCCAACGACGACTTGCTGGGTGACTTCCTTGAACAGGCGCTGGCAAATGGACTATACGCATTGAAGGGCCACCGCAACGTAGGCGGTGCAAGAGCCTCAATCTACAATGCCATGCCGGTTACAGGATGTGAGGCCCTTGCCGAATTCATGCAGGAATTCGAGCGGACCAATAGCTGAAAAATTGGGGTCGGTGAGAAATTATTCTCATTTGTCACCGACCCCTTTTCTGGTGTAGCTTCATTTTCAATGATCCCGCAACGAAAAATTATTCACTGTGACTGCGATTGTTTCTACGCCTCGATTGAGATGAGAGACAATCCTGATCTGGTGGGTAAACCAATTGCTGTGGGCGGATCGCCAAGCCGGCGCGGGGTTGTTGCTACCTGTAACTACGAGGCACGAAAATTCGGCATTCACTCTGCCATGGCATCGGCAACGGCCAGAAAACGCTGCGCTGAGTTGATCATAATCAAGCCGGACATGGAAAAGTACCGGCTGGCATCCACGCAAATGCATGAAATCTTCCGTGAATTTACTTCCCTGATCGAACCCCTGTCCCTCGATGAAGCGTTTCTGGATGTTAGCGATTGCGAGCTATTCCAGGGCAGCGCCACCCTTATCGCCGAAGCGATCAGATCAAAGGTACGTGAACATATCGGTATTACTGTATCTGCCGGCATTGCTCCCAATAAGTTTCTGGCCAAGATAGCCAGCGACTGGAACAAGCCTGATGGTCAATTTGTCATCACACCAGACCTTATAGACGATTTCGTAAGCCAGCTACCGGTAAAAAAACTAATTGGAGTGGGCAAGGTAACCGCGGGCAGGATGCATCAGATGGGTATAAAAACCTGTGCCGATCTACGCCAACTGGATAGGGAACAATTACAGAAACACTTTGGCAGTTTTGGCACCAGACTGCACGAGCTAAGCTTGGGAATTGACAACAGGGAAGTGAAAACAAACAGGATAAGAAAATCACTCAGTGTCGAAAATACCTATGCTGAGGATCTACCCACATTGGCAAGTTGCCTGGCAGAACTACCTGACCTTAAAAACCAGCTTGGCAAACGGTTGGACAAACTAAATGGTGAATACGTAATTACCAAGCAATTCGTCAAAATCAAGTTCCATGATTTTATTCCTACGACAGTTGAGATGTTGTCTGACAAGCCAGCGATAGATAACTACCGAAAACTGTGTGAACGCGGCTTCGAACGCGGGCAAAGGCCGGTACGTCTCCTTGGCATGGGGGTTCGGCTTAAACCAGAAAAAAGCACAAATGAGTCGGCAGCCGAAGAAGGCCAATTAAAACTAAAACTGTAGCCACGGCTGAATGAGCGGTATATTGTACTGCCACCAGATAATGTGTTGCTATGGTGTGCATTTGCCATTAATCAGAGGTGCCCTAGGGGATTGATCTTGTGAGTATGTATCGAGCACCTCAGAGACCCGGTTCAAAGTACATCACTGCTGAAGGCGAGAAGAAACTCAAGCAGGAATTGAACACGCTCTGGAAAGTAGAAAGGCCAAAGGTGACTCAGTCTGTTGCTGAGGCTGCTGCGCTTGGAGATCGCTCGGAGAACGCAGAATATATTTACGGCAAAAAACGACTTAGAGAAATTGACAGCAGGGTGCGCTATCTGAGCAAAAGGCTGGAGGAAGTCAAGGTAGTAAAATCCAAGCCAGATGACATTGACAAAATTTATTTTGCTGCAACGGTTACTCTGGAAGACGAAAACAATAATTCTGTTTCTTACCGGCTCGTCGGCCCGGATGAAATAGATCCTCCGCGTGGATACATAAGTATCGATTCGCCGATGGGAAGAAACCTGCTCGGAAAGACCATAGACAGTGAGATAGAATTATCATCCCCAGCCGGGGAGAAAAAATTTATTGTAACGGCTATTACCTATAACTAGACAGAAATCCTGCAATGGTTCACACCACAATTCTTGCTGTTGAAAAAGCGCTCGGTACCAGCATTACCATTCCCCTGGAAATGCTCAGTGCGGCCAACGACATTGCACGAGCAAGAAAACAGCGTAACAAGATCATTGCCATAGACATTACCGGTCCGGAATCTGGCAGCATTAAACTTAGCGGTGATTTGTTAATACAATGCAACAAACGGCTAAACGAGATCACTCGAACCGATCTGATATTCGTACCAGGTATCTGGGGGAATCCCAAAGCAGCGGTTAAGAGACACCCCGATTTAGTGACCTGGCTACAGGACCAGTACTGCAATGGGGCAACAATTTGCAGCATCGTCACAGGTAGCTATTTTTTGGCAGAGGCTGGATTGTTGGATGAAAAGGCTGCTACTACGCATTGGCGTTTCTTCGACCAGTTCGAAAATCTTTTCCCATCAGTAAAACTACAACGCAAACGGTTTATTACCTGCGCGGACCGCCTCTACTGCACCGGCAGCGTCAATGCAGCACGGGACATTATGTCGCACTTTGTTGAACAATATTACGGCGCTGAGATCGCTAGCGAAGTTTCCAGGCACTTTACCCATGAACTCAAACGATCCTATGAATCTTTGCTGCTCAATAAAGACCAGCATAGTACACATCATGATGAGGAAATAATAAAAATACAGGAATGGCTACAGGACCATTATTCGAATTCAATTCAGATGGCTGAAGTTGCCAGGCAATTCAAACTAGGTGTGAGATCGCTGAACCGGAGGTTTAAAGCTGCAACGAACAAGACACCGCTGGAATATCTACAGGAACTGCGAGTGAACAACGCCAAAGCGCTTCTTAAACAGAGCAATCTAATAGTGTCTGAGATTTCTTACAAAGTGGGCTATCAGGACGCCAGCTATTTCACGGGTCTGTTCAAGAAATTAAACTCCGTAACACCCAATGAATACAGATCCCTGGTGCGCAACAAACTCTTCGCGGCCGAGACTGAACCAGAGGACGTTCTCGATCATCCAGGACCATGAGCCCCTCTTACGGAGCCCATGGTGTTCGATGCATCGATTTACTGTGTCTTCTCGATAAACTTATCCAGTTGTTCCTGACTGGCCTCGGTTTAGTACTTCGATTTCCACTCGGCATAGGGTATTCCATAGACAATTTCTCTGGCCTGCTCATAGTCCATGTCTGTACCCCGTCAGCCCCAGTTGGACATAATCACCTGATTGCATAAGAGACACTTTTGGCTCATCGTTAATCCCCAGAGGAAACGATGATGAGAAAGAAAGGAAGTGCCGAGAAGACAGTTCGCGAT
>Ga0187833_10001946_pt1 | contig 22833 bp, 21 predicted proteins | sample ETNtaG_37_FD_167968 | JGI IMG/M metagenome (GOLD analysis project Ga0187833, IMG submission 167968) | Marine microbial and viral communities from oxygen minimum zone, Eastern Pacific Ocean - ETNP2014_SV_400_PacBio MetaG (Illumina Assembly) | ecosystem: Environmental > Aquatic > Marine > Hypoxic...
AGGAAGAGAAGGCCAATATAGAACAGGCGCTGGAAAAACTTAAGAAGGCGAAAGAGGGAACTAATGTAGAAGAGATCAAGAAGGCAACAGAGGAACTGCAGACAGCTTCCCATAAGCTGGCACAGGCTATGTATGAGGCATCAGCACAGAAGGAGCAGGCCGCAGGTGCGGGTGCAGAAGCTGGTGTAGGAGCAGATGCCGGTGCGGCAACGGAAGGAAGCGAATCTGAAGGAAAGGACTCTAAGAAAGGTAAAGAGGGCGGAGACGTCATTGATGCAGATTATGAGGTAAAGGAGTAAGGTGTTATAGGCTTACCCAACTGTTTACCGGAATTCTTGAAGAACTAATAATGAAAAAGTCGGGATATACCCGGCTTTTTTATTTTATAGATGTAAGCATAGAGAATCGATCTGTAGTTTAGGATGGTTTAAAGAATGATTTTACTCAACTAAAATATTCTTACGAAAGACCTGAACATGAAACTGGACAAGAAAAAGATCATATTTATTGTAGGGATACTGATAAGCATTGTCTGCTCGTGGCTTTTTGCGAGAAAGATTGAGTGGTCTCAGTTGAGTGTGGCACTTAAGGATGCAAAATATATATATATCATACCTACATTAATACTCATCTTTATGAGTCACTATCTCAGGGCGGTTAGATGGTCTGCTTTAATTGCACCCATAAAAAAAGTCTCTGTATTGAATCTGTTCTCTGCAACAATGATTGGTTTTATGGCGAATAGTGTGTTGCCGGCAAGGATTGGAGAGATTATAAGGCCTGTCATGGTTGCAAAGAAAGAGAAGGTCAAGGTAACCGCATCATTTGCTACGGTTGTGATGGAGAGGATCTTTGATATGTTATGCGTTATAGTATTTGCATCACTGCTTTTCTTCTTCCTGCCTGCAGAGACATTACAGGACAAGAGCGTTAGTGTCATTAACCATGTCGAGGCATCAACAGAAGCTGTAAAGGCAGAATATGCTAATGAGGAGAGTGAGGCAGGGGCCACAAATACAATAAAACAATTGAAGAAATGGTCAATTGTGATGGCATTCTTTGGGATACTTGCAATAACGTCACTTTTCTTATTATCATTATACCCCAAGAAGGCGGGTGCAGTTTTTGAGAAACTGCTTTTCCTCTTCCCGCATCATCTAAAGGATAAGCTGGTTAACCTGCTTCATTCATTCATCTCCGGCCTTCAGGTTTTTGACCATAAAACAAAGCTGTTATGGATAGGGGTGCTGTCTCTCATTATATGGTTTCTTAATGCCACGCCTATATACGTATTATGCTACGCCTTTGATATCAAATTATCGTTTGCAGGAGCATGTTTCGTAATGGTTTGTCTGTGCCTGGCTATAGCACTACCACAGGCACCGGGTTTTATTGGAGTTTTTCACATTGCTGTTCAGAAGACCCTGGTTATATTTGGTGTCGGCTTATCATCTGCACAGAGTTTCGCAATAATACTGTGGGCGCTGAGTGTCATACCTATTACAATAGTCGGACTCCTGTTTCTCTGGAGAGAGGGGGTGAGCTTCGGAGAGATATCGCATTATGATGAAGATGTACCGGAGCAGATGTAGGCGAGACTTATTATCTCCGCCTTACGGGTTTTCTCGCAAAGAAAATGCGCATGATGTACAGTATTATTACCCCTGCCGCAAAACCCCCTATATGTGCCCACCATGCAACACCGGCACCTGAAGTTGATGCCGTGATAGTTGCTGCACCGTTGAAGAATTGAATAACAAACCAGAAACCGAGGACAACCATTGCCGGAAGTTCCATTACCTGTATGAAAACAAACAGAGGTACTATGGTGACAACCCTTGCACGTGGAAACGTTATCATATACGCCCCAAGCACACCTGCAATTGCTCCGCTGGCACCTACACATGGAACTTTTGATTGGATATTAAAGAAGACGTGAACGGATGAAGCGATAATTCCGCAGAGTAAATAAAAGGCAATAAATCTGAAGTGACCCAGTTTATCTTCAATATTATCACCGAATATCCAGAGAAACCACATGTTGCCGATAAGGTGAATAAACCCTCCGTGCAAAAACATTGATGAAATGAACGGAAAAAATGTATTTATAAATGTTAAGTCAGAAGCCTGGGAATAGTAACTGACTTTAAGTGGTACTACACCGAATCTCATTATAAATTCGCCTAAACCTGATCCCAGGGAAAGTTCATACAGGAATATGAGAACGTTTATGACAATAATCCCTATTGTAACGTAGGGAAATGTACCTGATGGATTTCTGTCTCTTATTGGTATCATTATCGTTCTTTAATATTATAATAGGCCAAAGACTCATCTCCGTCTCTCCAGACTCAGCTGTTTATCTCAGACTGGCCATTATCTTGTTGTAAGGGAAATGTCTGCCCGGGCATGCCGTTTTACGAAAGGTTCTATGCATTATGACTTGGTTTCTGGGTATGTTGCAGCGTTCCTGAAGATAATTAATTAAATACGTTAGGGACGAAATCTGTGAGCTTGTCGGATAGCCCTCTTCAAAATTACCAATTAAGCAGATTCCCACGCCATGTTTGTTATATTCATCTTTGCCGGCGTGTGCACCGTCTATCTGGGTATCCCATCTATTTCCAACCTCTATCTGGCCGTCTCTTGAGCCGTTTCCGTTTCCTATTAAGAAATGGTAACCCAGGCCGTTTACCCATCCCTTCTCATCTCTGTGATACTTGCCTATCGAAGCGGCATTTCCTGAATCAGAAGCGCTGTGATGTATGACAACATATTTCCATGGCCTTAATTTGAATTTATTTAATTCACTCATGATAGATTTCGGAATAACTATTTCGGTTTTTGGTTTTTTAGGTTTATACGGCGGCAGCGTTGATACGTATGTACTGCTGCAGCCATATAAGAGCGGTACTATCAGGAAGAGGAACTTAAAACAGGACCATTTGCATTTGATCATTATTACTGTCTCCAGGTCAAAATACTTTGTGGATATTTAAATAAGATAGTTATTACTGCACAGATAGCTCAATTTATTATACGAAAATTGATATCAGATAAACAGAAGGTAAGTTTGCAGAGAGGGTGATGTATATAAGGATACTAATGCTATCAATAAACCCTCCAAAAGTCAATGGATAACGACAGTTTATTTTACTCCTTATATAATACAGTTGTAACAGCCCAATCATGCCTGCCAAACAGACACGCCTAATAGACCGGCGGGCAGGCTGGCATGCTTACGTTGGGAGGCATATTTCAGGATCTCTGATGTAGATACTGAAATAAGCTAACCAGGGAGCAACCCACGATTCAGCATGACAGAAAGCGAATATCTCAGCCCGCCCGTTTCAATCATAACCAGCAAACTGTAGCGGAATGGCTTCCTGCCCGGTTTTTTATAGTGAAAGAAACCTATATAGGCAATAAATATAGCCTGTACAAGGGCTTTCACTGTAAGCTCGGCCGAAAAAATATTTTTTATAATACCAAATAGCCTCCCTTATATATAAAATAGAAATTAATAGTTACGGATATTGTTCAGTGTAGTACGGAGAAACGCATGATTCGTGAAAATAGGACGTGGTTGTTTGTTTTGTTTTCGATGGTATTCATCGGATGTTACGCAACGATTGCGCAGGTATTGATAATCCGGGAATTTATAGTGGTCTTTTTCGGTAACGAACTCTGTTTTGGAATAATTCTCGGTACCTGGCTTTTTGGTGTTGCATCTGGTGCGGCAACAGGGGGAAGGATTGTAGACAGGTTAAGAGAGCACGTACCTGTATTTACGTTAGTACTGGTATTAATGTGTGTAATCCTGCCTCTGGAATTAATCTTAATCAGGGTATTAAGATACATCCTCGACGTGCCTGCAGGTCAGTATATTCCGATACTATCATTACTTTTTTCATCTATACTTATTATCACACCATTCAGTTTCACTATTGGCCTGGCATTTCCCCTTGCATGTAAAGTGGTTCGGGGATTTACGCGGGATTCAGCCGTGGACATTGGTTCCATGTATGTACTTGAATCTATTGGCAGCCTTATAGGCGGCCTGTTATTTACGTTTGTTCTGGTCTCCAGGTTTCAACCGTTTGCGATAACGCTGATCCTTAATTGTTTTCTGTTTTTAAATATCTTCTTAATACTTTTATTCTTTAAAGAGAGATTTTTTAAGAAAGGGTACTCTTTTGCATGTCTGTTACTTTTCTTTGTCGCTTTTATTTTACTGGTTTCAGGTACAGTTAATAAGATTGATAATTATTTTATAAATGCAAGATGGAACTCCTCCAATCCTGATATAAGGCTTTTAGAATCAATAGACTCAAGGTATGAGAATATTGTAATTGGTGTCAGGGACGATCAATACAGTGTATTCGGAAATGGCCAGTATAACTTTGCCTTCCCTGATGATTATGAGAATTCTCAAATAGCTCATCTGGTAATGACGCAACATCCGGCTCCAAAGCGGGTATTGCTGATAGGGGGAGGGATGGGTGGATTAATCAGGGAGGTGTTGAAACACACAATTGGTGAACTGCACTACATTGAACTGGATCCTGTTCTGATAGAATCAACGAAGAAATATCTGCCGCCGGGCGAATTAGAGGCATTGTCGGATAAGAGGGTAAAGATATTTCATGTTGATGGAAGATATTTTGTCAAGAGAGCAGGGAAGGCGGACAAATACGATTTAATATTTGTAAATATTCCTGACCCGTCTACTGCGTTTCTTAACAGGTTTTATACGTCAGAGTTCTTTCAGGAGGCGAATGGTATCCTTGAGAAGGATGGTGTTTTTGCGACAGGGGTATCGTCTGCAGTTAATTATCTCGGAGAAGAAGTGGGTAATTATGTAGGTTCTATTTACCAGACCATGCATAGTGTATTTCCGCACGTAATTGTTTCTCCGGGACAGACAAATTATTTCTTCGCAAGCAATTCGTTTGATACTGCCACATTTGATATACAGGCATTGACTAAGCGTTATGTTGAACGTGGTGTTCAATCTGAATATTTTTCCGAGCATGTATTCAATACTCTTTTGCCGCCGGGGAGGGTTAAATTTATCGGGGATGAGATTGAAAGTAGAAAAGACCTCAGTGTGAATACAGATACAAAACCTGTCACTTATTTCTTTAATCTCATGTTGTGGGACAAGCTTACCGGCAGTCAACTGGGAGGTGTCCTTAAATTGTTTGAAAGAAGTCATCTGAAAATAATTCTAATCCCCATTTTCGTGTTCCTCGTCTGCAGGATAGTGTATGTTATTATTTTCAGACGCAGTCTTGATGTTCAGCAGAGATTCAATAGCATAGTGGTTGTTGCAACAACCGGTTTTGCCGGGATGGCGCTTGAGATCATTCTGATATATGCATTTCAGAATATATATGGATATGTGTATGAAAAGATAGGGCTGATCATTGCAGTGTTTATGTTCGGTCTGGCTATGGGAGGCGGCCTTAGCAACAGGATGATATTGCAGAGAACAATTGCCGGAGGAGAAGGGTTACCTGACAAGGTCAGTGAGAGGAAGGAAAAGGACTGGATAAAGATACTCATGGTTTTGGAAGCCTTTATTGTTGTCTATGCCTTTATAATGCCTTTGGCCTTGAGTCAGCTCTCTTTTCTGTTCTTTGACTCCGAATATCTGTTTATGATTCTTGTAGTAATAACCGGTGTACTTACAGGCATCGAATTCCCGATATCGAGTAAGCTGTATTTTTTGAGGAAAGGAGAGCTGGGCGCAACTGCCGGGACTATTGACAGCGCAGACCATACAGGCGCTTTTATTGGTGCTATACTTACGGGCGTGCTTTTTGTCCCCATATTTGGGATAACGGGGTCATGTGTAATAATAGCAGGGCTGAATCTGATGAGCCTGATATTTCTAATATACCATTTCTCTCAGAAGAGAAGGGCTGGTGAGTAGCCTGCCCGCCCGGCAATACCGTTCGGACGGGTACCTATTCGGGCAGGTTGACTATTGCCGGTATTAAAGTTTTATTTTAAAACAATATTCAAATCTGCTTAATCTGATGTTTCGGTGTATCCTCACACCGAAACCACCGATGCCGTATAACCATTTTTTTTTCAGTCCATGGCTTCCCTGCCGGTTCAATCATGGTGATTAACCCTGAACGTTTTCGGTTCAGATCTCTTGCCTATTGCTTCTTGTATAGGCGTTATATATCCTTACCCTTCAGGACAATACCCATCAAGGAAACCATTCCGACTAATTCACCGTTTTCCATAGCCGGCGCCCAGGATACATTGAAGTTTGTAAGAAAGCGTGCGGCGTATGTAATTGGCATGTTTACGTCAACCGTCAATATAGGCTTAGCCATAATCTCATAAGCATGGACTTCATCCAGTCGTTTCCCTGCCGCTATGACCTTTCGTGCTATGTCTCTAAGTGTAATCAGCCCATATACATCCTCATCATTCCTTGGCCTGACCAGTATAGTCTGGATGTTCTCATCCTTCATGATATCCAAGGCATCTGATACCTTGGTTATCCCGTGAATGTTTACGACATACGCATACATAACGTCTTTGACTCGTTGTACCATTTTTTTCTCCTTGATTTCTAATGTGTTAAATATATTTTTCCTGAGCTGCTTTTTCGAGAGCCTCCATCTGGCTTTCTGTACCGATGACCCTGTCAACTATCCATGAAAATGCCATACCACGCCCCTTTTCAAAATTACCTGCTTTGTAAATAGCATCCAGGATAGAGTTGGCATGGAAATCTTCTACGATGAATAGAAGGACATCCCGCTGCTGTTCCATTTGTAAACCAAAAAAGCTTTTTTGCTCGCGTATGCCCTCTCCTCTGGCATTAAGAATTGTGACGCCTGTGGCGCCGGCATCTTTTGCCGAAGAGATAACATCATCCTGATGTTCCTGCTCCACCATTGCTATAATTACTTTAAAACGCATAAGCTTTTCCTCCAAAAAAAAATTAAAGAGATAAGAATAAATATTGATTCGCTTTGCTTCCCCGGACAAAAAACGCCGAGGACTTTAATCCACCAATAATAGACAATATCATGTCTTCATTAAGCTTTTCCTCCTGCCTCTATTTGCAATCCTTTCTGCTATTATTGCATAACCAAGTACCGTTATAATCGGGAACAGCGAAGCAAAAGCTATAAGTCCAAAGGCGTCGACGATAACAGAACGTCCCGGGACATTAGATGCCAGCCCTATTCCAAGTGCGGCAACCAGTGGAACAGTAACGGTGGATGTAGTAACTCCTCCCGAATCATAAGCCAGAGGAATAATCATCTTGGGTGCAAAGTATGTCTGGCAAATGACAATTATGTATCCTGCAATAATATACCAGTGAAGAGGAGTTCCGGTAACTATCCTGTGGCAACCGAGAGAGATACCAATAGCCACCCCAAGAGCCACTGCAAGACGGAGCCTCCAGGATGAAATAGCTCCGGTTGAGACTTCTTCCGCCTTAAGGGCTACCGCTATTAATGCCGGCTCCGCAATAGTAGTAGCAAAACCGATAGTGAATCCAAATATATATGTCCAGAAATAGAGTGAAGGATAAACAGTACCGGTTTTTTCAATCTCTTCAAGTAGAGAAGCGTCTCCCTTTGCAAGAAAATGAAAGTCTGTCAGTTGCCTGGACATTGCTTCTCCGAGAGGAAAAAGACCCTCTTCCAATCCGATCATAAATATGGCTAAGCCGATAAATACCAGTAAAAACCCATACACCAGCCTGCCGGGGTTATCAATCTTTGTTCTAATAACTACCAGTTGGAAGAACATGATCACCCCAATAATCGGGAGTACATCCTTGAATGTGCCAAGCAGTACATTTATTGAGTGGTAAAATAAATCCATTTCTTTATGTTTTTGTAGTAAAAATATAAGATAATCAGTAAATAATTATTCCGTACAGCATGACAAAAAACATAGGCGTCAAGCTTGCAAAGGCTATCAGTCCGAAACCATCTACAATTGGACTCCTCCCTCTTATACATGTAGCCAGGCCCACCCCAAGGGCAGCTACTAAAGGTACGGTGATAGTTGACGTCGTAATGCCCCCGGAGTCGTACGCTATTCCAACAATCTCTTTTGGGGCAAAAGTGGTAAGGATGATAATGAAAATGTATCCTATAATAATAAACCAGTGGATCGGCCAGCCCTTGACTATACGTAAAACTCCTACTGAAATGGCTGACCCTACCGAAAGAGCGACAGTTACACGAAGCCAGAATGCATAGCTTGCAATCGATTCATTAGTATGAGGGATGGCATTTGCTTCAGCAGCAATCTCACCGGCTTTCTTAGCGATGGCAATCAATGCCGGTTCTGCTATCGTAGTGGAAAACCCGATAGCAAATCCAAAAATAAGCAGCCACCAGATATTTCCCTTGGTCGAGAATTGGAAGGCCATTTTCTCGCCAAGCGGAAACAAACCGATTTCCAGGCCTTGTATAAAGAGGAACAAGCCCACTAACACGAAAATCAATCCGGAAATAGTGGCGGCAAGGTCAGGGAAAGGCTGCTTAATTACAAAGAGTTGAAAGGCAGTAACAACAACCAGAAGTGGCAGTATATTTAAGAATACACCAGACAGATTCTTGACTAAATTTAGTAGAAATGAAATCATGGTATTATGTTGTAAGAAGTTAAAAGTGTCTAAAGTTTAGAGTGAGCCAAAGTTGTGGGAAAATATTTTCTCAACTTTAAGCACCAGAATTAATGCCATACCCCTGGTATTGGATGTTTGCAGTTACCGCATTTGTTGCCATTCAGTGAATACTGAAGAATTGTGTATCCCACTCTCTTTATGAGTACTTCCTTGCAGTCCGGACAGTAAGTGCTCTCGCCGGGATGGCCAGGTACATTACCGGTATATGCAAAGTTCAGGCCTGATTCTATTGCTATGTTTCTTGCCATTTCCAGTGTCTTTATTGGGGTAGGCGGCAGGTTCTTAATCTTATATGTAGAGTGAAAACGTGAGAAGTGAATGGGTACATCAGGGCCAAGATTTTCGTATATCCATGAGCACATATCCTTAAGCTCTTTTTCACTGTCATTTAGCGTTGGTACCATAAGCATAACAACTTCGAACCATATTCCGATTTCTTTCAACGTGACAAGGGTTTCAAGGACAGGCTTTAACTCACCACTACATGTTTCTTTGTAAAACTTTTCTGTAAATGCTTTAAAATCTATCTTAACGGCACTCAATTCCTTGCATAGTTCAACCAGAGGTTCTTTTTTAATATAACCATTAGAAATCATCACACTTCCAACACCCTCACGTTTTCCCACTCTTGCTGTATCATACATATATTCATAAAAGACCACAGGTTCGGAATATGTATAGGCGATAGTGTCACAGCTTTTCTCTTTTGCAAATCTTACTACTTCTTCAGGTGTGAGTTTGATGTTGTCTATCTGTTCGGGCCTGAATTGAGAAATCTGCCAGTTTTGACAAAACTTACATTCTATATTGCATCCTGCAGTTGCTATCGAATATGCCCTTGTACCCGGTAGATAGTGAAATAAGGGTTTCTTTTCGATAGGATCTGCATTCAGTGAGCATACGCGTGAGTGAACAAGTGTATAGTATTTGCCATCGCGATTTTCTCTTACGCCGCAATAGCCACGTTCCAAGTCTGCTACCTGACATACCCTTGGGCACAGCTCGCATTCTACACGAATGTCCGGAAGTTTTTTGTAATACATCGCCTCTATTGCGGGAAATTCTTCTTCATCCATTCCGGAAGCATTGACCGCTGTTACAAAAGGTGTATAACCGGTGCAGAACGCACAAGTCCCGGCAATACCACTCCTTAAAAATCCTCTTCTTGAAATCATTTTATTCACCTGTTCAAAAAGATTTAATCATGACATACCCGCCAAACAATCTTTAGTCCATCTGTCCAGACAGATACGGACGGTTACAGGTATCTGCATCTAAAAATAAATTTTATTTTATTTGTAGTATATTGTCAAGCTGCATGTAGAGTTGAGGGTTTGTGTGATATGGTCAGCACAAACTCCGGCATCATATGTTGACAGTGTATTAGCAAAGTGATACACTTTCCTTAAATTTACTGTAGTCTGTAAAGTTATAGAGATTTCCTTATATTCTTAACAGTAAATCATCTTTGAAAGGAAAGGAGAGAGTGGGAGGAAGGATGAAGACAAAATTAAGTTATCTTAGTTTCTTGCTTGTGTTGATTATGTGCGTTTCTTTCACAAATGTTTCTCACGGTATTGAGCTAGATCCTGTGAAAGAACAGATAGAAGACACGGTTAAACTTGGTGAATCTAATCCGGGAAAAAAGATCTTCGAAACAGAATTCATTAAGCAGGCAATTTTCGGAAAATGGCCGAAATATGGTGGTGGTATGGTAAAGACCAAGCTGGTTGATCTTGCTGTAATGTCAGCCATGATGAGAAAGGCAAGAAAGAATTTAAGCGAAAAAGATGCAGTTTCAATGACGAAATCAGATGTGCTGGTTATAAGCTATAGAGGCGGTGATGATGTTTTCAAGATCAAATTGCAACAGGGTGGAACATTGATAGAACCGGCAAATATGAGGAGACCTGACTTGCGAGGTAAGGATCCACAGGAGCATGCGGCCTTTTTCCTGGCAAGCTTTCCGTATTCAAGACTAGACCTGAATGCAAAGACTACGATTATAATTGTAAAGGATTTTGGAGAAGAAAAATATCAAGTTGATTTCTCAAGGATTAAGTAAATTCTGTTTTTAGAGCAGGAAATATCTTTTTTAATTACAAGAGGATAAGTGAACTTTCAGAAGTATATATTAATATTACTTACGCTTGTATTGTTATCTGTTGGTTGTACAAGTACCAACTTTGCAAAGATATCCACAAATGAATATCTGCCGAAGAGTGAAAGTGTTGTGTTACCAGTATTTTCCGGAGATTCTGATCAGATGTATGAGAGGATTGGAGTAGTTTTTGTTTACGGAGGAGATTCACTGACAAAAGAGCAGATTAATGACAGCTTGAGAGATCAGGCCGGAAAGGTGGGTGCTGATGCCATAATCTTTGCCAAGTATAAAGATATTGAGCCTTCCGGGTATTTTGAATCTTTTGGAAGCGCTTTTGTAGATTTTGATTGGGCTAAGAAACACGGAACAGGTAGCTGGTTGATGAAAGGAGAACCGGCTGGGGCCGGTCTTGCTATAAGTTACAAGGATAATTTGAACACCAAAAAGGAGGTAGATTAGATGCCAATCGTAAAGCAATTAACAATTCTTCTTGCGAATAGTCCGGGGTCACTGTCAAATGTATGTGCTGACATGGCCAGTAAAGATATAAATATCCTGGCGATGTCAGTTCTGGACACAATAGATTCAGGACTCATCCGCATGGTAGTTGATGATCATGAACATGCAGTAAAAGCTCTTAAAGATGCCGGGCTTAATGTTATTGAGACAGATGTATTGTCGCTGGAGATGACACACAAGCCCGGTACACTGGCAGAGATAACCAAGCAACTCTCTAAAGCGAGGATAAATATAGAGTACGCTTATGTAAGTGTTCCTCCTGGTGATGGGAAATCCATAGGGATCTTCTGGGTATCAAACCTGAAAAAGGCATCAGAGATACTGGAGGGATGAGCTAAAGCGTTAAGTGATTATTTAATATTGTAGATTGAAAATTGAAAATCCTTGCGATAAATCGCTATTTATGAGGTATGCCAGACCTGGCATTTTTCCTAAATGGTTAGGTATTTAGCGGATCTGGCAACATTGCCATTTTGGCTAAATACTTACAAAGCGCCTCTCTTTTTCTTTGTTTTTAACATCAGTGTCTATCAGTGAAGATCTGTGGCTAATAAATTCTTTTAGTTTTTTTCCTGAAATTCCTGCATTCCTCAGCGGAAGAAATCTTTTTGTCTTTTAACCTATATTTTGTTTTTCTCTGCGTTCTCCGCGGTGAACATTCTTTTTAATCAAGTATCTCTTTCACCTTACCTGCTAAGAAGAAAGAGCCGGTTATGCAGATCAGGTCATTTCTGTTTGCAATCTTTTTAGCCTCTTTCAGCGCTTCATTAATATTTCCAATTACAAATGGTTTTTTATGGTAGAAGCGTTTTGCCATAACTGCCATCTGTTCAGGCACTGCCTCGCGGGGATTGCCTGTTCTTGTAAGGATTAAGTCATCGGCAGTAGAAGCTATTTCCCTGAGAACGCCTGCAATATCCTTGTCTTCGGACAAACCTATTACCACTATTAATTTCTTAAAAGAAAGATTCTCTTTTATTGATTCCCTCAATATCTTCATTGAAGATACCGTGTGTGCGGTGTCCAGTACAACTAGTGGGTTTTCTGATACCACTTCAATCCTGGCAGGGCACTTAACCTTTGTCAGAGCATTTATTATCATTTCATTGTCCGCATTTACTACGCCAGTTTCAGATAAAACCTCCAGGGTTCCTATTGCTGTAGCGCAGTTTTCGATCTGATGCCGCCCAATCAGTGGCAAGAATATCTTCTTATATTTGTTTCTCCATGTTTGTATTTCGCATTCGGTTCCATATACGCCTCTCTTCTTTGTTACTTTAATATCATTAATCAGGATATTCCTTCCGACGAGATACAGGCGGGCACTCTTTTTCTTGCATGTCTTTGAAATTACTGAGAGGGCCTTCGGTTCCTGCATTGATGAAACAACGGGAACACCTTCTTTAATTATTCCTGCCTTTTCGTATGCTATTCTGTCGAGAGTATGTCCCAGTCTGTCCGTATGGTCATAACCAACAGGTGTTATGACTGAGATTTCAGGCAATATAATATTAGTAGAATCAAGTCTCCCACCCATACCGACTTCCAGGACTGATATATCTGATTTCTTCTTTTCGAAATAGAGAAATGCAATTGCAGTGACTATTTCAAAGAAGGTGGGCATCAGAGTGGGATCTTTGAGCATTATTCTATCTATATACGGCTTGAGTCTGTTTATTAATTGTACAAACATTGTTTGTGAAATCATCCTGTCATTGACCTTCATCCTTTCCCCCAGATATACAAGATGAGGTGAGGTGAAAAGGCCAGTCTTCAGGCCAAGATCTTTTAATACAGAGGCAATCATTATTGCCGTAGATCCCTTGCCTTTGGTTCCAGTTATGTGGACACACCTTCCTTTTTTGTGGGGATTTCCTGCAAACGCCATCATCTCTTCCATCCTCTTGAGATCAAAGGTGGAGGTGTCATATTTATACTGTGTCAGCTTTTCGTAATCTATGGTCTGCAGCAGGAATTCGGTTGCCTGCTTATAGGAATTGAAGGGTTTAGATTTCATCGAAAATAAGTGAACTAAAGTGATCTACCCGCCAAAAAGCACGTCGGGCAAGAAGTTTAAAGTGACTAAAGTTATGGTGATCAAATCCAAATGTCTTTGTGCGCGATCGTGCACGCTTTTGTTCCTCGCTTCTAGTCCTCTGTTTTCGTATCTCGCAACCCGCAACTCGCAACCCGTAACTCGTAACGCGTTTCACTCTTTTACCTTTTTACTTGACAAAAAAATCAGCATGGCTTACAAAATTACCATGAAAGACATCTTCGTTGATCTCGGTAAAGACAGTTACAACATTATCATTGATAAGGGTATCCTTAATCAAGTTGGAACCCTCATTTCAAAGGTCATCAGTCCCTGTAAGGCCATTATTGTAACGGACAAAACTGTAGCCCCGCTTTATGGAAACATTGTTTTGGATAGCCTATCGGAATGTAAATTTGATGTCAAGGTGGTTTCAATGGAGCCCGGGGAAGAGCAGAAGTCGATGGCAAAGGCTGAGGAGCTGTACGAAAGTCTGTTCGATCATGAAATGGATAGAAAGTCTCTCATTGTTGCATTAGGGGGCGGCGTGTTAGGTGATTTAGTGGGTTTCGTTGCCTCGACATTTATGAGGGGTATACCTTTTGTACAAATCCCTACTACACTGCTGGCGCAAGTTGACAGCAGTATTGGAGGTAAAGTTGCCGTAAACCATCCGAGAGGGAAGAATATGATTGGGTGTTTCTACCAGCCAAAGGCTGTCTTCATTGATACTGATACCCTCCAGACGTTACCAAAGGAGGAAATGACTGCGGGCATGGTTGAAGTAATAAAATACGGGATGATTAAGGATGATGCTTTCTTTGAATATATAGAAAAGCATCTTCCTGCAATTATGAAACTTGAACCGGCTGTGTTAGAAGAGATCATATACAACTCATGCAAGGTTAAGGCGCACGTCGTGGAACTAGATGAAAAGGAAGAAGGCCTGAGGGCTATCTTAAATTACGGGCATACTATTGGACATGCACTGGAAGCACTGACATCATACAAGAAATATAGACATGGGGATGCGGTGGCTATGGGTATGATATATGCGACAAAGATAGCAATAGAAATGAAACTCGTAGACGAGGAGGTATTAAAAAGACAGGAGTCGTTGTTTGTGGAATTGGGGTTGAGTCTTAAAGACACGGAATTGAATCCCAATGATATTGTCAGTAAATTATATCAGGACAAGAAAACAATTGGTGGAAGACTGAGGTTTGTTCTCCCTATCAGAATCGGAAACGTAGTAATTAATGATGGGGCAGATGAAGAAACTATTCTGAAAGTCCTTGCCGATTAGGCATTAGCGGGAGAAATAAGAGACCAATCATGGATGATTTTGAAGGTCTGCTTCGTTTAAATTTGATAAGCGGTATAGGTATCAAGACCTATCGCAATCTTATCGAACATCTCGGTTCTGTTAAGTCAATACTGGATTGTCCGAAAAGCAGACTTGAAAAGATTCCCGGTATAGGGAGTAAAATAGCTGACAGGATTATAAATGGTTCAAAGGCCGCAGATGTTGATAAAGAGATTAAGCTGGCGGAAAAGGATAATGTAAAGATAGTCCCTTTCACAAGTGATCAATTCCCTCACAACCTCAAGCAGATATATGACCCGCCTCTCGTACTCTATATTAAAGGAGATATTTTAAAGAGTGATTCTCTTGCACTTGCCATAGTTGGCGCACGCAGGTGCAGTTACTATGGCCGGACTCAGGCGGAAAGATTTGCAGTACAGTTGGCTCAGGCCGGTTTCTGTGTAGTAAGCGGTATGGCAAGAGGTATTGATACCGGTGTGCATTCAGGGGCAATTAAGGGAAAGGGAAGGACGATAGCCGTACTTGGCTGCGGCCTTGGAGTTATTTATCCCCGTGAAAACAAAGAACTCTCGGAGAAGATTACTTCACATGGTGCGGTGATTTCTGAACTGCCCATGACTACTCCACCTAATAATCGTAATTTCCCGCCAAGGAACAGGATAATCAGCGGGTTGTCACTTGGAGTACTGGTTATAGAGTCGACACTCTGGAGCGGTTCACTCATTACGACAAAATGGGCGCTTGAGCAGGGAAAGGAAGTATTTGCCGTTCCCGGCAATATTGATAGCAATTACAGCAGGGGTACTAACAAACTTATCAAAGAAGGTGCAAAACTCGTTGAGGACATAAATGATATTGTTGAGGAGCTGGGGCCGCTTGCCGAGACTATACACATAAAGGATAATAAAAAAGTCGAGGACATTAGAAGCCTCTCACTGAATACACAAGAGAACAAGATTTTTTCACTTCTTTCGAGTACTCCCAGGGCTATTGATGATATTACTACAAACTCCGGCTTGCCATCATCCAATGTTGCAAGCATATTAATGATATTGGAAGTGAAAAGACTGGTGAAGCAGCTCTCGGGGAAAAGGTTTGTGAAGGCGTAACCAGGGGTAGTATTTGACGGGATTTACAGGATGAATCAGGATAATAGTATCGAAGAAACACTTAACTCTATTCTGAAGAATCAAGCACCTCTTGCAAGCCTCTCGGCAAGAAACAGTGGTAGATTAGCTTTTTCAATTTTTGCCATTGTTTCTTGATAGTCATATTCTAATTTTATTATCTCTACACTCCAATTGTCATCGTCAAATACTGCAAATGACAGCATCGGAGAACCATCACGTGGTTGTCCTACACTTCCGACATTAACGATTGTTTTATCATCCTTAGATAAAGTTGCTTTATTACTGTTTCCCTGTAATTCATTGTAAGCATATATCCCCGGGATATGTGAATGTCCGACAAAGCAGAGAGAATGTTTCATCTCTATTAAACTTGAATATGCATTACGGGCGTTAGTAATATATTTCCATTGCATTGGGTCGTCCGGTGATGCATGGACATAAAGTACGTCATCCTCCTCTATCTGAATAGGAAGCCTGCTAATTGCCTCTCTGATTTTTTCACCCAGGACGTTCCTCGTCCATATTATAGCGTCACGTGCATACCTTGCCATTTGATAATCAAAATCTTCATCCAGGATGGCATATTCATGGTTACCAAGACATATTTTGTCTGTGAGTGACTCAACTATCTTGAAACATTCTGCCGGATTTGGACCATAACCAACAATGTCTCCAAGGCAGACAATGCGGTTTTCATCTTCCATATTCTCAATATATCCTAATACCCTGTTCAGGGCTTCCAGATTTCCATGAATATCTGAGATTACGACTATCTTCATTGTGTGGTATTTTCAGATTCTCGGATTAGGTTATAAATTCTTTTTATTATTATAGAAATGCATACTATAAAATAAAACTTTAAAAACCAATAAAATAGTTTGCATTGCATTTTGTATATACTAAAACCGATTTGGTTTTTGGTTTTCTCAAAAACCAAATCTTGGTTGCAGTTATCCCCGGACAAAAGGCGCCGAGGACTTTACTCGGGCAAAATAGCTTTAGGTTTTTTCCGAAAACTATTTTGTGATGTGTATAAATGATTATTAGAAACTTACTTAACCGAATATAGTTTTAAAAAGATGTGGAAAATGTGCCTTTGTCGTGTTACTTTTGAATAATAAGAAAATTTTATAAATGTAGGGTGGATTCCAGTCTGCCGCCATGATGAATCTACCTATAAATAGACAAATGGAACAAGAGACCAATTATAATAAAATTCGGACTAAGGTATTTGAGGAATTTTGTGATTCCCTTGGCAGGGAGAATGTTTTTGATAACATTGAGGAGAGGGTGTGTTACTCTTTTGACTCTACAAAGGAAACATCTATACCTGATCTAGTGGTAAGACCTCATTCAACAGAACATGTCTCAAAAATCGTGTCAATTGCAAATCAACATAACATTCCAATTTGTCCGCGGGGAGCAGGAACCGGTCTCTCCGGAGGGTCTGTCCCGATAAAGGGCGGCATTGCCCTTGATCTGAAGAATATGAACAGGATAGTAGAGTTAAATGCAAGGGATCTGACAGTAACCGTAGAACCCGGTGTTGTTACAAAAGATTTGCAGGACGAAGCGGCAAAACATCGACTTTTTTACCCGCCTGAACCGGGGAGTGCCGGATTCTCAACTATTGGAGGAAACGTGGCAGAATGTACGGGAGGGATGACGGGCATGAAATATGGGGTAACGAGGGACTATGTCCTTGCCCTGGAGATCGTCCTGCCTGATGGTTCTGTCATAAATACGGGGAGTAAAACACTCAGGAGTGTTGCCGGATACGATTTGACCAGATTTTTTGTCGGGTCTGAAGGGACGTTGGGTGTGTTGACAAAAATAACATTAAAACTGTTACCATTACCGGCGAAGATAGGAACTGTCATGGCTTATTTTAAAGATATTGACAGTGCACTGAATACTGCAGACTCAATAATAATAAAAAATCATCTACACCCTCGCTCACTGGAATTTGTAGACAAGGTATGCATTGATGCTGTGAGAGGGTCGGCGGGAAAAGAAATTCCGGAAGAAGCCGAGGCATTTTTGCTTATTGATGTTGACGGGAATGAGAAGAATGTAGCAAATGATATTTCCAGGATAGACGCTCTCTGTAGTGAAAATAGTGCATTGAAGACTTCAATTGCAAAAACAGATGATGAAAGGGACGCTTTATGGGATGTCAGGAAATCTGTTTCCACATCCCTCTTTAAAATTGCTTTGATGAAGTCCAACGATGATTTTTGTGTTCCTAGAAGTAAGGTTAGAGAGGTATTAGAAAGAGTTTATGAACTCAGCAAGACATATTCAATACAGGTGGCGGCCTCCGGACATATCGGCGAAGGCCACATCCATCTTAACGTAATTTATAATGACGGGAAAGAAATGGATTTATCCGTCCACAAGCTGGTATCTCAAATATTGAAGGAAGTGGTATCGATCGGTGGAACTATTACGTCGGAACATGGTGTGGGTGATGCGAAGGCTGAGTTTGTAGAGTTAGAGCTTGCGCCTCATGAAATTGAAATAATGAAAGATTTAAAGAAGATGTTTGATCCGAAAGGTATTATGAATCCGGGAAAGATTTTTATAAGATAACGCGGCAAAGCCGCAATCAAAGTGCCTAAAATGCCTAAAGTTAAAAAATGAAGATTTTGGCCGCAACTTTAGTCACTTAGTATAATTAGACACTTCAAACTTATTGAACAAAAATGAAGCTTTTTCAAAAGACTAAAACAGAAGACAGTAAACACCAGAGAGTGCTAAGAGAGTTGATTGAAGTTATGGGGAAAGAAAGGGTACTGTCGGCGATTGAGGATAGGATATGCTATTCTTATGACGGTACTAAGCAGAAGGCACTTCCGGATATCGTTGTAAGGCCAGACGGAACATCCGATGTTTCTAATACATTAAAGATTGCGAATAAATATGAAATACCGATATATGCAAGGGGGGCAGGCACAGGGCTTACCGGTGGGGCAGTACCCCTTATGGGCGGGATTGTCTTTGATTTAAAGAGTATGAACAGGATAATTGAAATATGTCCTGAGGATTTTATTGCAACGGTTGAACCGGGTGTAGTTACAAAAGATTTGCAGGATGAAATTGCAAAGTTTGATCTCTTCTATCCGCCGGACCCTTCAAGCGCCGCATTCTCAACTATTGGAGGTAACGTTGCTGAATGTGCCGGAGGGATAACCGGGTTGAAATATGGAGTGACACGGGATTATATTCTTGCCCTGGAGATAGTCCTTCCTGACGGGTCTGTAATTAACACAGGGAGAAAGACGTTAAGGAGTGTTACCGGCTATGACCTGACGAGGCTTTTTATAGGTTCTGAAGGGACGTTGGGAGTTTTTACCAAAATAACCGTAAAACTTATTCCCAAACCAAAGAAGATTGAAACTCTTGCTGCTTATTTCAGTGATAGAGATGACGCTATTGATGCTGCCGATCTGATTATAGATAATAATATTTTACCACGCACACTGGAATTTATGGACAAGATGACCATAAATGCTGTACGCAGCTATACCGGAACTGACGTTGGCGAGGACGTGGAAGCATTGTTATTAATTGATATTGATGGAACCGAGGAAAGTATAAGTCATGAAATGCCTGTAGTTAGAAATGCGTGTAAGGAAAGCAAGGCTTCCAAAACTAAAGTAGCAGAGACAGCAAAGGAGCGCGAGACGATCTGGGCTGCCAGACGTTCGATCTCTCCCGCATTGTACAATATTGCTCTACATAAAATTAACGAAGATATCTGTGTGCCAAGAAGTAAGATCAAGGAAATATTGCAGAAGGTAGATCAGATAAACGAACATCAGACAATTTATATTGCAAACTTTGGACACATAGGAGACGGCAATATACACGTAAACATAATGTATAATGACGACCCGGACCAGGCGGAGTTAGCGGAGAGTATTGTGAATAAAGTTATGAGGGAAGTGGTGGCTGTTGGGGGGACGATCTCAGGTGAACACGGAATAGGAAATAAGAAATCTCAATTTATGGAATTGGAGATTTCACCTAAAGAAATGGCAATCATGAAAAGATTTAAGAACTATTTTGATCCGAAGGGGATTATGAATCCCGGTAAGATGTTTATAAGATAATGACTGATTGGAAAGAAGAAGTAAATAAATGTTCGAAGTGCGGTAAGTGCCATACCGTTTGCCCGGTTTTTCTGGAAACGGGTGATGAGTCAATGGTTTCACGCGGACGCATCAGCCTTGCCGAGGCGCTTCGAGACAAACAGATAGTCTACACTGACAAGCTGCGTGACTATGTATATTCCTGCAAAAAGTGTATGAGGTGTCGAACGGTTTGTCCTTCGGGAGTTGATTATGAGGTAATCATTTCGGCCATGCTTCGTGGAGTTGCAGAGGATATGGGTGTACCCTTGTTTCCAAGGATAATCTTCAGATACATATTACCCAGAAGGATACTTTTTGACATAATGCTGAAGGTAAGCTCTAAGATTCAAAGGTTTATACCGATGGAAAAAAGGGGACAGATGCGCCATCTTCCGCTCCTCTTTATGGGTAAGAGGTGGATACCTACTCTGGCAAAGAAGAGTGCACTAAAGAAGCTTCGCAAAACTAAAAAACTAAAGAATCCGCGGATGCGGGTTGGGCTATTCACAGGATGCTTGATTAATTATATTTACGTTGATATTGCAGAGGCGGTGGTTGATGTACTTAACAGGATGAATATAGAGGTGGTTGTACCACAACGCCAGTTGTGCTGTGGTACACCCTCATCTTCAATGGGTGATCACAAGTCCAGCAAGAAACTGGCTGATTTAAATAGAGAGGTGTTTGAATCACACAAACTCGATGCTATAGTAACTGCCTGTGCAACCTGTACCAAGACTATTAAAATGGATTACCTGCGTACGCTGGGCCCATCATGGCAGCCGATGTCGGATAAGATCTATGACATCTCAGAGTTTATTGAAAAGTATTGTGGAGATGAATACGAAACAAAGCCTGTTGACGAGAAAGTTACCTATCATGATCCCTGTCATCTTTTGTGGGTACGCGGCATATCTGATGAGCCGAGAAATGTCTTGAAAAAATCTTCCAATTTTGTTGAAATGGATCAGGCCGGTGCGTGCTGTGGTGGTGGTGGGATCTTTACCATAATCCATTACGATCTAACACTGAAGATGCTTGAGAGAAAGGTGGCCTCGATTGAAAGGAGTGGTGCAGATACCGTTGCGACTAACTGCCCGGGTTGTGTAATGCAGATAGCCGATGGATTTGCAGGTAAGGATTCTAAGATAAAGACTACCCACTCAATACAAATACTTCAAAAGGCGCTGGTAAACGGTGGTGTTAATAAAGGGAATGAAGAGTGAAAGAAGAAGAATCTGAAAAGAAGAAAACTGATGAAATAGCAAAACTATCCAATGCCATCAGAAAGGTTACGATGTCCATGGCTAATTTGTTCAAAACACTTGAAAGGCCGTCTGTAAAGCTGGCCGCTGAGATTGATAATTTCTACCGGGAAGCGTGTGAGAAAAAAGCTAATCGTACCGTGACAGATTACACCCGCGGATCTCACAAGAGGTAGTACAGTAGTCCCTGATAAAATTTAATTTAATGTATAGGGATTTCAAGGATGCCACAAAGTCACTAAGGTACCAAGATTTTCCTTTGTGTTTTTGTGCCTTAGTGGCAAAAAGTTGCCCATGTTACGTAAGGATCTGGTTGTACTGCTTCGGAACGGTTCCATGGACCTGGTGAACATCGCAAGTCACCTTCGGGTATCTCAGAAAGATGTTGCGGACGATCTCAGGCATCTTATCAAGAGTCTTAAGCATGCCAATGATCGTCTGGTCATTACACCCGCATACTGCCGTAAGTGTGATTTCGAATTTAATAAAGATAAATTGCACAAGCCCGGCAAGTGTCCGAAATGTCATAGTACGTGGATACAGGGACCTCTGTTCGATATCGAACAGAAATCCTGAGCCAGGTAGAAGAAGCGAAGTACAAATAAATAGTGTTTACCCGACGGTTTGTTTGGCGGGTCTGTCCATGTTTAGTCAGTCGCAGAATTAAATGTTAATGTCGCACTTCAGAGGAGCTTGGCTTATCAAGCATACCCGCTATTGCGATTGTCGCCGCGAACAATGTCAAGTCCTTAATGAGATATTGCCCCTCGAGTGTAAGCGCAAAAGGGAAATGTACATAACAGACGTCGGGCATTAAAATGAAAGCCAGCAAGATAAAAGGAAGTCGAATCACAATCAATGCAAAAGCAATACGCACCAGTTTTCTCACCATCAAAGTTAACCCTATGCCCACCTCCCACCAGCCAAGAACCTTTACCATCGTTTCAGGATCCCCAAAGTAGATCGTATGTGCAATCAATGTGGTTGTTGTCTCGTGGCCAAAAGGCTTCAATAACCCGAACCAAATGAACAAAGTAGCAATGGAGAATCGATGAAGCATATGTCCATAGCGCTTGAAAAAAAGAATAAGTTTTTCGTCAATTTTGTGTATTGATATCATGTAATCTCCTAACATTTATTAATTTCTATAAACATAATGATTTACCGTAATGAATATTGTATGTTAACGTAAGATCGACAGAAATATGACGCATACCCTTTGATATTGTATAGTTATAATAATACATAGTAAATGCTTATAAAGAACAATAATTATTTATTCTTTCTATTTTTAATGAAAAGTACTGTTTAACCCTGCCACATTAACAGGACCTTATAAACCATTTCTCACTTTATCTCAATCCATTTATTAATCTGTATCTGCGTTAGATCTGCGCCAATCAGCGTCCAATAATTATTAGAAATCATGATAAATTTAGGTTTGACAATCTGTAATGATTGTTGTTTAATAGTATTTATAGAATAAATTTATAATTTTTTTATGGTGATGAAATGGATACAGCAGATAATTTAATAGAAAAGTTCAGGAATAAGAATTTTAAGATTACACCGCAGCGTATGGGGATATTCAAGATTCTTGAGGGTAACCTTGAGCATCCTTCTGCAGAAGATATTTT
>Ga0187833_10001947_pt1 | contig 22828 bp, 20 predicted proteins | sample ETNtaG_37_FD_167968 | JGI IMG/M metagenome (GOLD analysis project Ga0187833, IMG submission 167968) | Marine microbial and viral communities from oxygen minimum zone, Eastern Pacific Ocean - ETNP2014_SV_400_PacBio MetaG (Illumina Assembly) | ecosystem: Environmental > Aquatic > Marine > Hypoxic...
CTGCGTTTCTTGTGTCTAATGCTGCATATCCTGCAATTAGCATTGCGACATTTCCATCGTTTTCGTATAACTCAACCCTACCTACACCAGGTTCAAATCCTGCTGTACAGTCAGCTGGGTTACCAAGAACTTCTGCTGAAGCTGCGTTAGCACATGGGCCTCCAACAAGGATAGCGTTTACAGCTTTCACATTTGGAACTTCTGATGCCAATTTAGTTGCTCCAACATCAATTCTTTGAACAGTTACTGCTTCACCGCTAGCTGCTGCTCCTGTAGAAGAGAATGTTGTTCCCTTTGCCGCTACATAGACCAAAGCTTCTCTCTGAGCTTTTGGGTAAGCTATGCTTAATATTCCAGGTTCACTTGATGGAGATTCACGTGTTATGAATGCTCCATAACTTGTGTACGAAAATTGTACATCCGTTTCTCCGTCAGGCGTCTGTTCAGTAAGAGCAGTTCCTCTCTGACCAGCTGAGAAAGCAGTCAATACAGCAAGTGACACCCTAGTGTTAGAGTCCGATGTTATGTTAATTGCATAGTCGGTTGCTTGCAGAGTCTCTACATTGTCTTGGGTGCTACCACCGTCTCTGGTATTGTCTGGTGTTTTAAATGTAGCCAGTATACCGTTTGATGGGCTGTTTGTACCGTTCTGTAGTCCAATTTCCATCCCATTGGCTGTTGTTATGTTTATGGTATTACTTGTGCTCCTAGTACTAACACAAGTTGTACATATTGCACCACTGGAATCAAGGTCCATCAAGATACCAAAGTCATTGGCCTTAATCGAAGTTTTGTTATACACTTCATAGTCTGCACCGCCAATTTTTAAGGTAGCCAGTTTACCACCGATATCTCCTGTTCCAGTAACCAGAGAAGCAGCAGTTGAATAAGTCTGCTCTATTGTGTCTCCGTCTCCCAGGTTTTTAAATTTCAAAACCGGGCTGTCTGCTGTTATCTTGTCAGCTCCTTTATACTGCAACACATATGTTTTTCTTTCTCCTCTGTTTTGGCTGCTATCAGTCAAGATAAGGTAGTCATCTTTTGAAATTGTCTTGTTTTCCTGATTGATCAATGCCTTATCTTTTTGTCCAAACTGCACATTCGCATTAGCGATAGCCTCTGCCAATGGAAGACTTACTTCATTGCCATCTCCATCATTGAACTTCAGCTTGTATCTTTTGTTACCGCTTGTAATAAGCTTTATGTCTTCTGATGCCTCTTCTTGCAATCCTCTGTATTCAAAGTCCCAGTTGGTTGTAAATAAGACTTCAGGCTCATCCAGATCAGGATTCTCACTCAATTTACCGCCAGCAGGCACATAAAAGTCATCATCTGCTGTCATGTTGACGTGTATCCTGTTAATCTTAAATGTGTTGTTGTCATCTGTTGCCTCGATGATTACATTTGCGTTATCAATTGTCTCATCATCAACTTTAAGGTTGTTACTGGATGCAACGTCACTTAGAAGGGTATCTTTCAATTCCAGTTTTTGCGCTCCAATGAAGAATGTTGATTGATGAACACCTCCTGCATAATCCTGGTAAAGAATCTCTGAAACTCCTATGGTGGTTCCATCAGACATCTTGTCTGTTTCTCCATCAAGCAAGTCTCTTGTTCCTTCTCCATTTACTGTAAACTTAGCGCTGTTTGCATCTACAAAGTCTAATGTAACTTCAAAGTCTTTTCCGTCGATTGTATAGGTTTTTGTGCTGCCTTCAAGCATTGTGTCTTTTACTGCTCCGCCCATCAGGATTAACTTAACACCTGCACCCAGTGTACTTATTCTTCTTGCCTGTACAATTGTGTAGTCTTTTCCAAACATTGTAATGTCTGTATCTTCGATGTCTGTCAGATATGTACCGGTTGTTGATGAGGCACCTGCACTGTCATCTACATCTGATTCAAGAGCAGTTGTAAATTCCAGCAAGTATCTTCCAAATTCATCTCCTGATCTAAAGTACAGGAAATCTGCTGTTACATCATTATCATCTTCTGTGTAAACAACATAACCTGAAGTAACACCAGTACCAGGCCCTAGTAAATATAGGAATTGGTTATATGGTGCATCTCCTTTGCTGTTTGATGCTGTTCCGGATGCTAAAGCATCCAATTCTGAATCATCAATAAATGTTGTAATATTCCTAAGAGTTTCTACATTTGTACCAGTTGCAATGTTTTCACTTATTTCCAATATTTTTGTAGAAGTTCCAACTTTCCATGCATCTCCTGTTGCAGTTGAAGTTCCGCCTGATACAGTGCCTGCTGGTGTTGATGCTGCAAACTGTAAGCTTACAGCTATATCACTCACACCTATAACATCTTCTGCTGCTGCTTTGTCACCTACTACCATAACACCATTAAATTTTCCATCTGCTACAAATGGTGCTGGGTAATTAGCTAAATCAGCTGCTGCGAATGCACCCATCAAGGTTGCGCCCATCATAGTTGCTCCAGTACCTAGAGCCAAAATCTTCTTAATTGTTTTTTTAAATCTCATTTTTTAAAACACCTCATCTTGTTTTGTTTTTTTATATTTATTGGTGTCTAACCTATAGTGGTTAGTATCACAACACACTAATAGGCGAGCAATCATATTTAAAGCTTACGGTTAGCTTATCTTATGGAAAATATATATTGGAATATATACTTTTTTATTGTTCGCTTAATATGACTCTATGAATCAACATATTATATATAGTACTTCCTAATAATATACTCACTTTTATTAATAAAACCTGCCTTTACTTATAAAAATGTTGATATCTTTATGCATAATAGCCAAAAATGAGGAAAAATTTCTCGAAAAATGCCTGGATTCAGTCAAAGAAACTGTTGATGAGATCATTATTGTAGATACAGGCAGCACAGATAAGACAAAGGAAATAGCAGGAAAATTTAATGCGAAAACATATGATTTTGAATGGTGCGATGATTTCAGCAAAGCCAGGAATTTTTCATTACAAAAAGCAACTAAAGACTGGATCTTGATTTTAGACGCGGATGAAACCATAGCAAAGAAGGATCTGGGTAAAATAAAAAAATTAATTCAGGACAAGGACATTCTGGGCTATAAGTTCATTACAAGAAATTACACCAATAATGCATCAATTTCTGAATTTATACCTGCAGATAAATCTTATGAAGAAAGCGAAAAATACGCCGGGTGGTTTCCATCCCTAAAAATAAGATTATTCCAAAATAAAAAAAGCATCAATTTTGAGGGCATTGTCCATGAATTGGTAGAACCTTCAATAGAAAAGCTAAATGGAAAAGTGAAGATTGTTGATATCCCGATACATCACTTTGGAGATTCCGACCAAAGCGCATACAAAAGAAAAAGAGAATTTTATTTAAGTTTATGTGAAGAAAAGGTAAAACAAAGTCCGCAGGATATAGATGCCTTATTCGGGCTTGGCCTGGTATACAAGGAACTGGAGAAATATGAAGACGCTATAAATACATTTAAAAATCTAGTGAAAATAAATGATAGATTTGCCCCTGCTTATTTATGAACTGGGAATCATTTTCGAAAATCAAAAAAATTATGATGATGCAGTTTCTTATTACAAAAAAGCTGTAAACTTAAAGCCAAAATACAGCAATGCACTTTTAGGATTGGGCATTTGCTTTTTTAGGCAGAACCTGCTGGAAAAGGCAAAAGATTTTTTTGAAAAATCCCTGGAGTCAAATCCCAATAATCCAAAAGTTTATGCAAATTTGGGGGCGGTTTACGAGAAACTTGGCAATTATGAAACTGCAATTGAAATCCTGAACATAGCAATTAAATTAAATCCTGGCAACGCAATGGCTTTTTTTAATCTAGGCATAGCCTATGAAAAGGCAGGAAACAAAAATGAAGCAATCAGATGTTATGAAAATGCAGTAAAATTAAATCATCAAAGAAAAGAGATAATAAAAAATAAAATCAATGAATTAAAAAAAGGCTTAGGCACAGCAAGCTATTCTTATTCCGCCAATATCAAGTGAGGGCTTCAAATTTTACAAAAACTTTAAATAACCGGTTATAAAAAAACAGTATAGAGAATGATTAAGGTCTATAAGCATACAAAAAGAGGTGTAGTAGAGGGCAGTTTAAATGATTTAGGAAAGAAAGAAGTATGCTGGGCAGACTGCATAAAGCCAAGCAAAACAGAGTTGCAGGAAATTTCTGATATAACCAAAATATCATTGAGTGATCTGAAAGATTCTTTTGGAGAGGAAGAAAGGCCAAAGGTTTTAGACCTTGAAAAGTATTCTTTAATAACCTTCAGGGCTCCGTTTTTTGAGCATCATGAAACACATATTGCAACATGTTCAATTGCTATCTTTATATCTAAAAACAAAAATAATCTAATAACCATAAGGACAAGGGAAATCGCTTCTATCGAGAGGTTGGAGCAGAGACTGTTAAAGAAAAATACTTTGCTGCAAAAGGGCACAACTTTCTTATTATACCGGCTTTTGGACGAGATATTGAATTCATATTTTCAGATTCTAGATACAATAGAAGACAAGATAGACCAGATTGAGGATGATGTCATAGACAGGCCTGAAAGATCTACTGTTGAAAGAATATTTTCCATCAAGAAAACTCTGATATTTTTCCATAAGGCATTGACGGCAAACAGGGAAGTCATAACTTCAATTGAAAAGGAATATGTAAAAGAGATAGACAAGAAGAACATAAAGCGCTTCAGGTCTTTATACAACGATATAACTCAGCTTATAGATACTGAAGCAACTTATAGGGATATAACAACTGGAACGCTTGACATCTATCTGGGCTCAGTTTCCTATAACCTGAATCAAGTCATGAAAACTTTGACAGTAGTCGCATCATTTGTTCTTGTTCCTACTTTAATTTCCGGAATCTATGGTATGAACTTTGTTTTCATGCCCGAAATCCACTCTGAATTAGGCCAAAAGTATGGATATTATTTTGCATTAGGATTGATGGCTTTTTCTGTTTTAGGGATGTATATATTCTTCAAAAGAAAAAGATGGATTTGAATTATTCCAAAACCCTGTAGAACGCATCAAACACCGGCGTGTCTGTCGTTATGAGATGATAATGGAATCCGAGCTTGTTGCATGTCTCTTCAATCTTTGCAATATGTTCATCAAGCATCTGTTGATACTGGACGCGGGATCTTGGGCTTACATAAGTCCTGAACATTTCCCTGCTTTCAGAATCAACCAATTTAAAATCGCCCTGCATTGCAAGATTTTTTTCAATAGGATCCAAAATCTGGATTATTTTTACTTCATGGTCTCCAATTAGATACAATGCTTCAGTAATCTCATCAATGTCCATCAGAAAATCTGAGACAAAGACAAGCAATGACTTAGTACCGATTAGTTTTCTATATTGTGTTATAGAATCAAGCATTTTCGAATGCCCTTTTGTTTTTACATTGTTTAGATGAAAGACCATAGAAGCCAGCTGTGACATCCCCCTTCTTGGCTGGAAAACATCAAGCTTTTCAGCAAAAGTCGAAAACTGAAATTTTTCATTCTCCTTCATTGCCAGATACCCAAAACCAACCCCTATCATTGATGCAAAGTCAAACTTGCTTATCGGCTTTCCAAAACCCATTGAAGCGCTATAATCCATTATAATATGGACTGTTAAGTTTCTCTCTTCCTCATAAGTCTTTATGTGCAGGTCATCAGTCCTTGCGAATACTTTCCAGTCAATAAGCCTTATATCGTCTCCGGGAGAATATATCCTATGGTCCTTGAAAGTCAATCCTCGGCCAGTGGCTATAGACCTTCTTGGACCCATATAATTAGATGTTACTCTTTTTTTGACAACCAGATGGAACCTGTCCAGCTGCTGTAAGAAATCTGTATTGATCATTTTACCTTATCTAATATATGCTTTATCGCATCATCTGTTGTCATGCCCTTCCTTTCAGCCTCGAAATTTAAGATAATACGATGCCTTAACACCGGATATGCCATCTCATTTATATCCTCGTTGCTGACATGGTTTCTTCCTTTGATCAAAGCACGGGCTTTTGACGCTAAAATTATTCCAATCGAAGCTCTTGGACTTGCACCATAGTGTATGACATCTTTGTTGGTTCTTGTAGCGACTATGATCTTGATTGCGCGCTGTTTTATGTCATTTGCAATTGGAAACTGCCTTATCAGGTTCTGCAGGCTCAGCAAGTGGTTTTTATTCAATAATGGCTTCATTTTTTGTTCTCTGACCACTGAGGCGTATCTATTCACAATCTCGATCTCTTCCTCTATTGATGGATAACCAACTTTAATCTTCAATAAGAAACGGTCTGCCTGCGCTTCCGGCAGCGGGTAAGTGCCTTCCTGTTCAATCGGATTTTGAGTAGCCAAAACAAAGAAAGGAAGATCAAGCTTAAAAGTATTGGTCCCGGCAGTAACCTGCTTTTCCTGCATCGCTTCAAGCAAAGCGCTTTGCGTTTTAGGGGTGGCTCGGTTGATTTCATCAGCCAAGACTATGTTTGCAAATATTGGGCCTGGCTGGAATTTAAACTGCCTTTTTCCTGATGTTTCCTCTATGATATAAGTTCCTGTTATGTCAGAAGGCATCAGATCAGGAGTATTCTGGATTCTGCTGAATTTTAAATTCATTAACTCTGCCAATGTCCTTATGACCAATGTTTTTGCCAGTCCAGGATAGCCTTCAAGAAGAGCATTGCTGTCACACAATATAGAAACCATGATCTGTTCAATCACATCATCCTGCCCGACTATAACTTTGTCAATCTCCTTATTAATCGCATCAAATACATGCTTGTAGTTTTTCATATACTCTCACCTCTTTAAATGATATTTAAATTTTTTTGTTTTTTATGATTATTTTCAACTATCCTTGCGCTAATTTTTTAAAATAACTTTTCACAAGCTCCTGCTGATCTTGGGGCACATTTTCCTCGAAAGCAGTTGCGCCTTTTACATCTACATCGCTGGGAAATATCTCATCAAACTGTTTTTGCTCTATGTCTCCAGTATCCTTGACGCTAATCTCGAAATTTACAGGCTGAATTTTAATGTCAAGTTCCTTGTTGCCTAAAACAGCCAGGGAGCTGTCACCGTAAATATCTTCTGTTGTATTGACCTCGACAAAAGCATTAGGGCTTTTCCTTATAGGGAGGTATTCAATTATTTCAGGCAATGTTCCAAACAAAGTCTTGAGATCTATCAGTTGCACATTAAAAGTCGAGGTAAACACTATTATAAAAGACAAAAATATCGCTGCAAATACCTTATACGAAATATTTTTTGTCTGCAAAAATTCAGCAATGCCGACATGCTTCATCTCGCGTATAACTTCATTTTGCAGCTCGTCAACAACAGGGCTTTCTAAGTCTACATTGTCTGCTGCTGTCCTTAGCTTCTCTTTTAATGGATCATACTTGTTCTCAACCATCTTTATTTTATTTTTTTTCATCTTCATACGCATTGCCATCAAAAAATACACAGCAGCAGGCACTGCAGCGCCGATCGGAAAGAGATTGAATAAAGACAGAAATAAATAAACAATCAGGAAAAGCAGGATTGTATGTATCACAGTTTCAAATAGGATTATCTCGTTTAAAGTTTTGTTGATCTCATTTACCAGCTTAATGAAGTTTTTCATTGTATATAAAATATGAAATATTTTATTTGCTTGAAAAAATTTTAATTTTTTTCATTGTAGTTTTTCAGTTCACAATTATTTGATAAGTTGTTTTTTAATCACAGTCACTGTCAGATCCTCCTGCGGCAATCAACTTTGTGCATATCCTGTCAACGTCATCTTCCAGGGAATCCCTTCTTGATTTCAATGAAGATACCTGGCTGTTTGCACTTGCCAAATCACTTTGAGTCTGCGCTAAAATGACTTTTTTGTTTTCAAGATCAGTCTTAGTTGCACCAAGCTCGCTTTTTGTCTGGGTAACTTCGACTCTCAAGTTTGTATTATCCCTCTGAAACTGCAGATTTTCATCACTTATATCTCGGTATTGGGTATCTAATGCACTCCTGTCCCTTTCTGCTTTGACCTTCAGCTCATATGTTTCATTAAGCGCCTGTTTTTGCAGTCCAAGTTCACTTGTAACCTTTTGAAGCTCTTCAAGCTTTGTATTATATTCTAAAGTTATGTCCTTGAAAGTAGTTTGGTAATAAACAGCAAATCCCGTAAATAATATCAGGGATGCTACTATCAAGACCAAAAGTCCTAAGTTAACGTTTCTTTTCATGAAAGCCATTTTTAATCATCTCCAAAAATTTATTTTAGCCGGTATAACTTTTATTTTCCCATACCCTCCTCAGGAATATTTCAAACAATAATAAGATTATTGCTATGATCACAAAAGGCCATTTAAATTCAGTTGAATTTACTTTTATCCTTTTTGATTTTTCCTTAATAAAATCAATTAAAGTTTCAATGTCATCTTTTTCAAAAACCTTGCCTCCGGTCTGCCCAACCAGGCTGGTAAATTCACTATTAAGGCCCAAATCTTTGTATTCGGAGTTATAATTAACAGCTACATCTGCCCCTAAAAGATTATGAAAGCCGGTCTTGGTAGGATTAAAGACGGATGTATACAGATTTACATCGCTTTTTACAAATGAAAGCTTTTCATGCTTGGGGATGCTGTTTGCAATTACTCTTACTAATGTTCCCCTATCCAAAGTTGTGTCTTTGACAGTAACATCAAAATCTTTTTTTCTTCCTAGATCTCCGATAGCCCAGTTGATGCTTTTTGTTATGAGCCTAGAATTCCTTTTGTTTAATAATTCTCCTGCCCATTTGCCTCCATCATCAGTAGCTAAGGTAGCTATCCTGCCCAAGCCAAAGCGCCAGCCAACTAATATCGGGATATTTTTATTTGTTGTTACTAATGTCCTTGAAGCTGGTTTTGGCAGGACATAATTATAGCCGCTTACCGTCGCATCTAAGCTGACATTATAGGTTATGAAATGCGTATTGTCCAAAATAACCAAACTGTTGTAAAAGTCTTTGTCTGATTCATCAGGATCATCGAATAAGATCTTTAATTTGTTTGAAGCGTCTGCAGCCCAGTAATAGCCTTCTCCTAACCTTGCGATATCCCCTAAAAATTTTTGTTCCTGCCTGTCAATTGCTCCAACTCCGACAACATAAGTCTTAATACCTCTGGCATTTGCATCCTTTACAGCTTCAAGAGCCGCCACTTGCGGGACAGGATTTAGGCCGCGGCCGTCAGAGATTAAAATTATATTTTTCCCACCTCCGAGATTGCTTAACATCTTATTGCTTAATTTAATTCCGCCTTCTATTGCACTTTGGCCCCCGCCAACAAGCCTTGAAAATTTGTCAATAAGCTCTTTTTTTTGGTCACCTAAAGGATCAATTTCCTGTACTTTGCCGACAAAAGGTGAATTATAAGTTCCAATTACAACACTGCCGACATTATTTTTCTCATCCAAGTTGTCTAAGACGCTTACCCCTAACGCCTTTATGACCTTGTCATAATCCCTTATTTCAAGTTCGCCTCTTTCATTTATGACAGCAGTTGTTGTTCCTGAAATGTCTAAAGCAATGATCACATGCACATCACTTTTTTCAGATTCCTCTCCGGTTCCTATCCTAACTGGCAGCAATTGAGGGAACAGCATACCTGATTCTTTGTAACCTCCACGGTCATAAGAATTCTGGCCTCCAACAACCAAAAGGCCGTTGCCATCGCTTACATACCCCTCAATTTTATCATAATGAGGCTCAATTTTATTTATTGGCATATCGTTGATCACTGTCATAAAGTAAGGGCTTAGATCATCAGGAAATGCCTGCATAGAAGCAACATCATAGATTTCTTCCAGATCATTCATCAAAGGCGAGCTTTTCTCTGAAACAAACAGGATCTTAGGCCTGTTTACGACTTTTATTGTCTTATAATAGACATTGTTTTGTGAAAAGTGATCCTTGCTCCCTACACTTAATAATTCAGCCTGTAGTTTATGGAAGCCTTCTGACAGCTTATTGTTTACTGTAAATTTTCTGCTTCCTTCACTAGTCTGGGCTAAGATAATCTCATTATCCAGCTTAACCTCAAGAGTGTAAGGGATATTTTCACCTACGTTGTTTACATTAACGATAAAAAATTCTTGAGAATCTTTTATAGCTTCAGAAGGGCCTTCTATCGAAACACCAACATCGCTCCTTACGGCCTGTGAATTCAATGTGCTTACAGTTGCGTTCAAAGATGCTGCCAGCAGCATAATGTCGCCCAACAGCTTGCCTTGATTATTATTTCCGTCTGTTATGACCAAAACGTTTTCGTTCCTGTCGATATAATTCAAAATACCATCTCCTATTGCAGATTTTTCACCAGCGGCTATGTACCTCAGGTTCACTGGAACCTTCCCCTTGAGTTTAGAGGCTAATTCATTGCCGATACCGCTTTCAAAAAGATCAAATGAGCTTGAGTTATCCACCAAAATTGTTATTCTTGGATTTCCTTTGACGGTTTTCTGTTCCAGAATAAAAGGGGATGCAATTGCAAATAAAACAAATGCCAAAATCAAAGACCTTAGTATGAAAAAAATCATGCGCTGCCTTTGCTTGGACCTTTGGTAGGTTTTTTGCTCGTCTTTATCCACAAATTTCACAAAATTTTTCCTGATGAAAAAATATAAGAATATTATCAAGGGTATTATTATCAAAACTACATAAGAATACCTGATGCAAAACTTTGATATGCAAAATACATTGCTTAAATTTGGCAACACCACCATCAGATGTCACCTCTTCTTTTTATGTAAAATATTTCCAAAACCATCAGTAAAAATGCTCCTGATAATAATAAGATATCCAGGCTAAAATTCCTTTCTCTGCCTTTCTCTTTCAAAATATCAACTTCTTTTTCTTCTTCTAAAACGCCTTTTACACTGATATCAGATTCCTCTTCGTCCAATAAATTAGCTGCAAATTTCTTTTTACTGAATTCGTAGATCCCAGCTTCGTCAAAAATAATTTTTGAAGTGGTTAATGTTGCTGTTGGAGTTTTGACACGTTGCTTGTCTACTGTTGTTATCTTTCCAGTCTGGAAATTAAAGTCATTTATATTCTCAGACTCTGCAAGCAGGTTCACAAGCTCGTTCCATAAGATGGGATAAGAAGGCAGCGTTTTGAAATCACTGAAATCATCAATAATCCCATAATAAAAAAGCTTGCCTTTTTGAAGTCCTTTTAAAGCCAGGACTGGCACATCATCAATAGAGGCTATTGTTAATGTCCCTATGATCGGCTCTGCATTAAAGTATATTGCTGTTGTTGCAAAGCAAGGCTCACTTCCAAACTGTTTCGTGATCTGATTGACGATATCAACGCAAATTCTCTTTGTTTGATCCACTCTGTTTTTTATATTCACGACATTAGTATCAAAAATATCTATTTCATTCAGATCATTCTGGGCAGTGATAACCAAGTTGCCTCCATTTTTCACATAGTTTGAAAGATCCTGGAATGTTCCTGGCAAAATCCCATCCCTTTGGTCCACATTATTGATTTCATGGACAACAACCACATCATTTTTGAAAGGCTCTACTTTATTTCCGCCTGTATCTATTGTAAGTACCGGCGGATTTACGACTGTTAAAGCAATATCTTTTGAAGCCTTTAATGCAGTTTCCAGATTTGGGTTTCTCTTGTTTGTTATTAAAAGAACATTCACCTGTTTCTTTAATGGCGCGCTGATGTATGCTGTATCATCAACCCCGAACTTGTCTTTTGGCTCTATCTCTAATCTGCTGACGCCTGTTGGAGTGTCATCAAAAATAAAGCTTTCAATAGAACCCGGCAGTATCTTTATATTCCCGGAGTCTGCCAAAACATCCTTATTTTGCAATAATTTTAATTTTACTGTTTTTTCTTCATCATTAAAATTCTTTACAAATGCCTTGATAGAATGTTTTCTTACGTCCATGTTTATGATGCCTATGTTTTCTGCCTCATTTGAAACATCTTTGAAGCTTACAATCCTTTCTTCAGTTTCAACAGCTCTTTTTATAATTAACAAGTCCGCATCATTCACATTTGCAAAATCACTTATAACAACAATCCTCCCGGGCTTGTCTTCCAATAAATCCCTTGCTAACAGCATAGCATCCTGCAAATTCGTTGTTGTTGCTTTTGGCTCTAAGCTTCCTAAAATATCCTGGGCAACTTCTTTATCTTCCTCTTCTAATATTATCAAGGGGATATTTTCTGCCAGTATTATGCTGTTCCGTCCGCTTACGACTTTCTTTGCCTCTTTTACTGCTTCCTGGAATCTTGTTTTTCCTCCTTCTTCAGCTTGCATCGATGCGCTTGCATCCAGTATAACTACTGTATTCTCCAATGAAACATCATAAGGCAGTTTTATGAAAGGGGCTGCTATCGTGAATGATAATCCGATTAAAATCAATAACTGGATCAGGAACAATAAATTGGTTATGAATTTTTTAAAAAAAGATGATCTTTTTGACTGCTTTCTTTCTTTTATCAGGAACATCAGGGATGGAATGACCCGGTCCTGCGGCTTCGGCCTTCTTAAGTACATGATTATAAATGGAATTAGGCTGAGTAATGCAAAAAGTCCTATTGTGTTTGTAAATCCCATCTTAAATTTTTATAGAGTTGCCTATGGTTAGTACTTAATCTGTTCGCAGCTCCGCTGCTCACAAAAATTCGGCTCGCCACATTGCTCGCTATTTATTTTTCACCTCTTTTTCTTTTTCAAAAGATTTTCAAGATCTTTCTCGCTTAACAATTCTTTAACAACAACCAAATGTCCATCAACCTGATACCAGTATAATTCAGAATCTACAGCTATCTTTAGGTCGGTTCTAGCTTCAAAAGGCAGTGTCAACTGCCCTTGTTTTGTTAACTTAGCTTTGCCAATAAACTTGACTGCCATTCATACCTCTTTTGTTATTAATATTAATAATATTGATATTTTTATTACTATTTAGAGAATTATTAGATTTAGTATTTAAATAAGTTGCGGAAATTTCGATTTTTGCAACCTGGAAAACTTTGTTTTCTGCTGGTTGCGATATAGAAACAAAAATCTTTTTAAATTAAGAGAAATATCAATTAAGATAATGGCAAATATAAAAATAACACTACCTGATGGAAAGGCAAAGCAGTATAAGAAGGGAGTTTCTGTTTTAGAGATAGCTAAAAGCATAGGTCCCAGGCTCGCGAAAGATGCTTTGGCAGGGAAAGTAAACGATAAATTGGTTGATTTATCCTTTAAGGTGAATGAAGATGCTAAAATAAAAATATTGACTTTTAATGATAAAGAAGGTGTTGAGATATTCAGGCATTCTACTGCCCATCTGCTTGCGCATGCTGTTACTGACCTGTTTCCAAAAGCTTTGCCAACAATTGGCCCTGTTGTTGAAGAAGGATTTTATTATGATTTTGATATTAAGCATAATTTCACTCCTGAAGATATAAAAAAAATAGAGAAAAGGATGCAGGAGATTGTTGATAAAGACCATAAGGTTGAAAGGCTTGAATTGAGCGAGAAAGAGGCAAAAAAACTTTTTAAAGATAATAAATATAAGATTGAATTGATCGATGAATTTAACGAGCCTACTTCTGCTTACAAACAAGGCAGTTTTGTAGACCTTTGCAGAGGCCCACATATTCCCAATACTGGAAAAGTTAAAGCATTCAAGATAATGAAGATTGCAGGGGCTTACTGGCGCGCTGATGTTAAAAATAAGCAGTTGCAAAGAGTTTATGGAATATCTTTTCCTGAAAAAAGCCAGTTGCATGATTATTTGACACTATTGGAAGAAGCAGAGAAAAGAGACCATAGGAAGATTGGAAAAGAATTAGATTTGTTCTCTTTGCATGAGGAAGGCCCTGGATTTATTTTCTTCCATCCAAAAGGCGTAATCTTGATCAATATTCTTAAAGATTTCCTGAGAAAAGAATTAGACAAATTAGATTATAAGGAGATCATGACTCCAATGATCTTAAGCAGGACCTTATGGGAGCAGTCAGGGCATTGGGATCATTACAAGGAAAATATGTATTTTACAAAAGTGGATGGTAAGGATTTTGCAGTAAAGCCTATGAATTGTCCCGGGTCTATCTTGATCTATAAGGAGAAATTACCCAGTTACAGGGACTTGCCAATAAAAATGGCCGAATTTGGAATTGACCATAGGCATGAGCTTTCTGGTGTTTTAGCTGGATTGTTTAGAGTTAGAGCATTTATCCAGGATGATGCCCATATATATTGCATGCCTTCCCAGATTGAGCAGGAAGTTATCCAATTAATTGATTTGGTTGATTTTGTCTATAAGGCATTTGGATTTACTTATCATGTTGAGTTATCCACAAGACCTGAAAAATTTACAGGTAAATTGGAAAATTGGGATAAGGCTGAGAAAAGTTTAGAGAATGCTCTAAATAAAAAGAAATTAAAATTCAAATTAAACCCGGGAGATGGCGCTTTCTACGGCCCTAAGATTGATTTCCATATCAAGGATTGCTTAGGCAGGACATGGCAGTGCGCAACCATCCAGGTTGATTTTTCAATGCCTGAGAAATTTTCATTAAAATATATTGGAGAGGATGGCAGCAAGCATGTTCCGGTCATGGTGCACAGGACAATATACGGCAGTATTGAAAGGTTTTTAGGAATTTTAATTGAGCATTATGCCGGCAAGTTTCCTCTTTGGTTAGCGCCAGTACAGGCAAGGATCCTGACAGTTTCTGATAAGTTTGACAGGTATGCGGAAAAAGTCAAGGAAGAACTTGATAGGCATGACTTAAGGGTTGAAATTGATTCTAGGACAGAATCTGTTGGATACAAGGTAAGAGAAGCCCAAGCCCAGAAGATTCCTTTGATCATAACTGTCGGTGAAAAAGAAGAGGATAAAAAAACATTAGCTGTAAGGACTATGGACAATAAAGTTTATTTTGGAGTTAAGTTAGATAAGTTTATCAAGAATGTCAATCAAAACATTATGGAAAAGGATGAAAGGATTGAGTTTTGAATAGCCAAACATTTTTAAAGCAAAAAATACCACTATTTTTACTATGGTACTTGAAAAACTTTCAACTTCACTGAAAGACACTTTAAAGAAGATAGCTAACAGCATGTTTGTAGATGACAAGTTGCTGAATGAACTAGTGAAGGATATACAAAGAGCTCTTTTGCAGGCAGATGTCAACGTTAAATTAGTTTTTGATCTGACTACTAACATCAAGGAAAGAATAAAAAAAGAAGAGACTCCTAAAGGTTTGACAAAAAAAGAATTTTTGATCAATATTGTTTATGAGGAATTGGTCAATTTCTTAGGAAAAGAACAAAGCAAGATAGAGATCACTTCAAAACCTTTCAAGATAATGCTTGTTGGTCTGTTCGGTTCTGGAAAAACAACTACTGCCGGTAAATTAGCAAGATACTTTACAAAAAGAGGCTACAAAGTAGCATTGATTGGCCTAGACGTTCACAGGCCTGCTGCTATGGACCAGATAGAACAGGTTGCGAAACAGGCAAATGTTCCAGTGTTCTTGAATAAGAGCCTCAAAGACCCTCTAAAGATCTATGACCAATTCGAAAAAGAATACAAAGATTATGATGTCTTGATTATTGATACAGCTGGAAGGGATGCTTTGTCCCGTGATTTGATACAGGAGATTGAAGATGTAAATAAAAAAGTGAATGCAAATGAAAACTTATTGGTTATTTCTGCAGATATTGGGCAGGCTGCTCAAAAACAGGCTTTACAATTCCATAACAGCTGCGGCATAACTGGAATCATAGCTACAAAGATGGATGGAACTGCCCGTGGTGGCGGAAGTTTAACTGCATGCTCTGTTTCAGGAACTCCAATCAAATTTATGGGTGTTGGAGAAAAGATTGAAGATCTGGAAAGCTATAATCCAAAAGGTTTTGTCGGAAGATTGCTGGGGATGGGAGACTTAGAAGCTTTATTGGAAAAAGCAAAAGAAGCAATCAAGGAAGAGGATGCAGAGGATTTAAGCAAAAGATTCCTAAAAGGAGAATTCACATTGATAGATCTGTATGAGCAGATGCAGGCAATGAAAAAGATGGGATCTTTGAGTAAGATTGTTGAGATGGTTCCCGGATTTTCCCAGTTAAAACTGCCAAAAGAGATGCTTAATGTGCAGGAAGAGAAATTAGAGAAATGGAAAATTGCGATGAACTCTATGACAAAAGAAGAGTTAGAAGATCCTGAAATTGTTGATTCTCAAAGGATAGACAGGATCAGCAAAGGTTCCGGCACAGGCGCAAAGGACATTAGAGAGCTGGTAAAGCAATACCGGCAGAGCAAGAAAATGGTAAAGATGATGAAAGGCTCTGGCGGTGACATGAACAAGATGATGAAGAAGTTTAAAGGTAAGTTACCAGGGATGTAACCACTAATTAGATACAAAAATTTATAAATAGAGGATATATAGCTATTTCTTATGGAATTAATCGATAGGGAACCAGTATTTGTATTTTATAGATTTATTCAAGATGCCACACCAAAAGAAATGTTTATAAGAATACAATCCTATGATTCAATGCCTTCTAATACTTCAATTACCAAATTATTAGACAGATCTGATGATCCATTAAGTTTTGGTTTAGAGATCATGATGTACTATGCTATAAATCCAGATATGGAAAGATTAACGCAGGTGGAGCATGCCATATACGGAACTCCTCCACCTGAAGGTAGTACACTTCCTATGGGCAAGATTTCCAGAATTAAAGCGTTTGCATATCACAATCTAGTACAGGGGCATTTACGTGACGCTTATGCTGCTGCACATTGGCATAACGCAGAAATAAATATTAGAGAATGTCTTGATGCAGCAGAGGCTGCACAAAGAGAATCAAATGAAGTGACTGGTGACCCAGAAGCTATACCTGGAGCATTAAGAAGCAAAATAATTGGGAGAGCCTTAGAATCAGATTATTCTAAAAGACCAAGAGAATTTAGCTTAATATTTAGAACTGAGTACATTAATTTGTAAATTTTTAAATAAAACAGAATATTAGTCTATTTATCAGCGATTGATGTCTTATTTCTATTAACGAAAATTTTATAAACTAATACATAAATAACAATTAAAAAAAGAGGTGGGTAGGTTATGGCAGATGAACCTTATGATATGGTTCCTCACAAGGAAATATCAGATTTAAAAAAGCAGATAAAAGACCTAAAGTCAAAGGCATCTGGTTCTGAATCTAAAGATATGGTAGGGTCTATCAATAAACTTACAACAGAAATGAATTCTTTGATGGGGTTATTCAAGTCAGCAGCAGATGAGATGAAGTTAGAGGAAAAGGATGAGCATTTTGTCGCTAAAAAGATGGAGCCTTTAATCGATAAGCTTGATGAGATTATAGAGCAGAATAAAACTATTGCCGAAGGCATTGTTGTGGTTGCAGATACATTAAAAGAAAATATGGAAAAACCTCATGAAATGCATTTACCAAAACACAAGCAGGAGTTTGGGCCGGATTTTGAGCCGCCAAAACCAGAAATACCTAATTTTTCTGATATTCCGCCAAGAAAAGAGCCAATAGCCCCCAAGATGCCAAGACATACTCCTCCAAGGCCGATGCCTGCAATGCCTATGCCTTCCATGCCTGAACCATTCCAATTTGAAGAAACTAAAAAGAAAAAAGGCCTTTTTGGCAGATTCAAGTAAATAAAATGCAGCAGGATACTTCTTTAAAAATAAACCCGTCTGAATTAAAGCACTTTCTTAGGCATGTATGCATGGTCGGTGTAAAGCATAAAGAAAAAGAACAAGCAAGAGTAGATCTCAATAATCAATTAAAAAAAATAAAAAAATTATCCTTGAGCCAAAAAGTGGAAAAAGGGAAGATGGAGAAAGAGATAAAGCAGCTTAAGGATAAGATTGATACTTTGATGGAAAAAGAGACTAAACTTATTAAACATGTCAAAGTTGATGATAACACTGTGAGTAACTTAAAAGAAAAGATAAAAACTCTTGAGGAAGATATTTCCATAGCTAGAACTGAAAAAGACAAGGCAAATTTTGACAACAAAGAAGAGATAAAGATTATTGCAGGTTCAATCAACCACATAAGGACAAAAATGCATGAGATAATAAAGGCAAAAAGGTACAGGGAAGATAAGATAAGGGAATTAGAGGATAAAGTCAAACATTCAGCTCTTAAACATCCTTCCCCATGACTGTGTTTCTGTTGTTCAGCTTAGCCCTTTTGCATGCATCTTCAACAATTTTCTGCACTTTTTCATCAAGAGCAGTGTAAAAATCTCCAGAGACATTTATTGGCCTGCCTTCAATCTTTGCCATGTCCTTAACCTGACTCCTTACAATTATGCTTTTTGTAATTTAGATCACCTCACTGGTTGGTTTATTTTTAACTATTATTTTATTACTTATGGAATCTTATTTTTTAATTCTGTTCGCTTCGCTCACATTAATTAGGCTCGTCACATTACTCGCCATTTATTATAAAATTCGCGGCATTGTAGCCGCGACTATAATTTGCCGAAGGTATATTTTTTTATTTTGATAATATCATTTCTATTTCATTTATGCGTAAACCAAAACATTAATTTATTCTTTTCTTTTTTGTCCAGCCTGCAAAATCCAAACCTTTGGAATTGCACAACTTCATTTATTTTCAAATCTTTAACTGCCGGTTCCGCAAGGCCTTTTATAATTTTTTTGTCTGGCATTAAAATTTTTGTTTTGACCAGATCTTTTTCCTTTGGGATCCAGTGGATTATTTTCTTTCCATGTTTCTTGTATTTAGTGTGTTCTATGGAATCAAAAATTAATTTTCCTTTCTTTTTCTTGAAATTTAAGCAATCCATAAGCCTGTATAACTGGTTGTCTTTGAATTCCTTGAAATCATCTTTATTTATATAAAAATTATCTTTTGTCTTGAAATTTCTAAAGCCCCTCTCCTTGAAATCAGGATGTAGCTTTAATTCTAGTATTTGAACAGGCGCCTTTTCAATTTTAATCTCTTTTAGATCACCAACAAAAAAATACCTGTTGCATTTTGCATCCAGAAGCTTTCTGTTATTAGATACTAAATCTTCCCAGGTTAATGTAGATTCAGCTTTTGTGATTCCTGTCGACATTATGAAATTTCTAATCGCTTCCGGAAGAAAACCACGCCTTCTTAAAGCTGCTATTGTTGTTAGAGAAGGATCATCCCAGCCAATAAGCTGCTTTTTCTTTATTCCTTCCCTGATAATCCTTCCTGAACTTTCAACACCTTCAAGGTTGAATCTGGCAAATTCATATATTTTTGTTTCTCTAAAGCCTAAAGCAGCCTGAATATGCCTTTGAAGTTCATTCCTCATTTCGAATTCTTTGCTTCTTAGCCTATGGGTTATTTTTTCAACACCGTCCATGACTGCATTTTCGAAATCATAAGTTGGCCAAACCCTATACTTTTTTCCAGTCCTTGGATGTTTTTCGTCAATAATGCGCATTAAGGTTGGATCTCGCATGACTGTATTCTGGTGCTGCATATAGCCTTTCAGCCTAAGAATAAATTCTCCTTTTTTGGCTTCAAACATCTCTTCAAATCTTTTAAATTGCTCTTGGGCCATCAATAATCTGCAGTGGCATTCTTTTCCATCAAACCTGTTTTTCTTGACCTCTTCCTGCGGGCAGGAGCAGACATAAGCATGGCTTTTTTTGATTAGTTTTTTTGCTTGTTCATAGAAAGTATCCATGAAATCCGATGCATACTCTACTTTATCTATCTTAATTCCCAGCCATGCATAATCCTGCAAATGCACTTTATAGAATTCTTTTTCAACAATCTTTGGATTTGTATCCTCAAACCTTAAAACAAAGCTTCCATCATATTTTTTTGCCAATCCATTGTTTAAGAAAATTGCCTTTGCATGCCCTATGTGGGGATACTTGCTCGGGTCTGGCGGGAATGCTGTCCTTACCTCTTCCCCTTCTCTGATTTCCAGGAAAGCAAACATGTCTTTTTCTTCTTGTTTTTTCTTTTCTAGCATCTCAGGAGCTAATTTTTCCAGAGTTTCTTTCTGCTTATCTAGGGAAAGCTTATTTATCTCTTTAATCTCCTTATTGATGTCCTTTATGATATCCTTTGCTTTTTTCCTTAACTTTGGGTTTTCTCCCAGAACTTTGCCTATGACTGCTTTTACATCTGCTTTACCGTTGTATTTTACTGCATTCTGCAAGGCATATTTGACAATTATTTTTTTGATCTCCATAATAGGTGCTTATATGCCTGCTTATTTTAAATATTTTGTTTTGTTAGTTTAATTATTAAATAAATATTTTAAAACAGAAAAATATATAAACAAGTTATTCAATAAAAATAGTTACCAAAGACTAAAGGGGTTTATTTTACTCTTCTTTTTTTCAAAGAAGAGGTAATGGGGTTTAAAGTGGGCAGAAAAACAAGTATTATTCCTAAGGCGCCAGTAGGCAGAATTCTGATTAATGCAGGTGCAAAGCGAGTTTCCGCAAGCGCTGTTAACGCTTTTACAGAGGTTTTAACTGAAATAGCCGAAAAAATAGCAACACAATCATCCAAAATAGCAAAACATGGAGGTCGAAAGACTGTTCAGGAAGGAGATATTAAGTTAGCTGCCAAACAAGGTTAAGATATATAAACTACTTCTGATTTTCTTATGGTTTATGGGCCGGTGGCGAAATCCGGAATCTGATTATTAGCTTAGTTAGTTGGAGAATATCGTGTCCCCTTGGCTTGGGGAAGGCTCCGAGTTCAAATTGTGGAAAGAGAACACGCTTTCCGCGTGCAAGTCTCGGCCGGTCCATTTTTTCAAAACTATTAAAAATAAAAGAGGGATTTAACTTTAAATGGAACCATGTATATTCTGCAAAATCATTAAGGGAGAGATTCCTGCTGCAAAAGTCTATGAAGACAAAGATGTCTTTAGTTTTCTTGATATCATGCCTGCAAACAAAGGGCATTGTCTGATCATTCCAAAAAAACATTATGAATCCTTGATCGAGATTCCGGATGATGATTTGAGTGCAATAATCAAGGCTGCAAAAAAGATTGCAAAAGCACTTTCGCTTTCTATGGGAAATGATGCTTACAATATTGTGATGAACAACGGCAAGGAAGCAGGCCAATTGGTTGCGCATGCGCATATTCATCTTATCCCTAGATTTAAAGGAGACAGATTAAGGCTTTCCTGGTCTCATAAGAAATATAGTAACAAAGAGATTGATAAGTTTAGCGAAAAGATAAAGAAGTTTTTGTGAGTGCTTAATTAATAAAATAGCCTAATATGTTTCTATTTTAATATCTTTGATTTGCTTTAAATGTTCAATCAATTTAGATTATTCCAAACAGTAAATCCAATCTACAGAAATATTTATAAAGATAGGATAAAAAAATTAATCATACAAAAGAGGTCAACAAATCAACGCAGATTCTTATTCATATCCCTTACAGTAATCCTTTTTTTATTTATAGGATTCTTTGCATTTAAAAATCCATCAATAACGGGCAATATTCTTTATGAGGAAATCATAAATTTAAAGAATTGGACTTTTAGCGATTCAAGTGTTTATTCTTATGAAAGCTCTATGGTTGAAATTGCCAATGGCGATGCTAAATTAGTATCCACTACAAATTATATTTATTGGAATACCTCCATAGAAACAGATTATTCTGTCACTTCTGGACTACATGATCCTTCCGACAAAACTGATAAGGTTGATACACAAGATAACGATAAACACAAGGTAAAGAAAGATAAATTATTTGAAGTATTTTTTTCAAATAATCTGGATAATGGAGATATAGTCTCATTTTATGTGAAAGGTGGGAAAGAAACAAGCATCTACTTATGTGAATTAGGAGCTGTTTGCAATACTCCTGATCATGGTTCTATTGATTATGATGAGGAAGAAGGATGGTATAATATAACCTTAAGCGGTTTAGGATCTCAGATTAAAATAATAAGTATTGTAACTCAGGATGATGTTGATTTTGATTATATAACCTCCTCTAAGGGAAGCATTGCAAAAGCATTATATGATCCTAAGGACGAGACATCAAAGATAAATGTAAAGGATGATGACAAGGTTGATGTAAAGAAAGACAAGCTATTCAACATTATATTTGATAACAAATTGAGTAATGGAGATATCATCCCTTTGTACATTGAAGATGGAGATACTGCAAATATATATTTATGCGACTATGGGGAAGACTGTTCCTCTCCGGGTTATGGTTTGGTTAATTTTGATGGCAATGAAGGATGGCGTAATATAACAGTATCAGGATTAAGTGAGTCTAAGGATATGTTCAATATAAATCCTGACGAAAAAATTAAATTAAATTATATCAAAGCAGTAAACAGGGTCATAACCCAGCATAGCTCGACAAATATTTCTTATCCCAAAACAGCTTCAATAGAGACAAAAGACCTTGATATAAGCTCTATATACGGCTTATTGAATTTTCATAAGAATGACTTGTTGAATGGCCAGGATATTAGCTATTATTACTCCACAGATTCCGGAAGTTCTTGGAATGCTATTCCTTCTAACAACAATCTTTCAGATGTTTCTGTAAGCAGCGGCAAAATAAGGATCAAAGCGGATATTTCCGCGAATGGCTTTGAAACTCCGATTATCTATGATTTTTCTGTATCTTACTCAAATCAAGTCTGCAATGAAAACTGGAATCTGACACACGGTGCCTGCCAAATATCAACAAATTCATTCGCATCTCTATAATCATTAAATATCTCTGTTTCTAAAATCTCATAAGAAGCACCATATTTCTTGTTTGAAATATCCACCCATTTATCTAAA
>Ga0187833_10001953_pt1 | contig 22791 bp, 21 predicted proteins | sample ETNtaG_37_FD_167968 | JGI IMG/M metagenome (GOLD analysis project Ga0187833, IMG submission 167968) | Marine microbial and viral communities from oxygen minimum zone, Eastern Pacific Ocean - ETNP2014_SV_400_PacBio MetaG (Illumina Assembly) | ecosystem: Environmental > Aquatic > Marine > Hypoxic...
ATAACCAACATATTAATATATTAATATAAAATTATGCTTGAATTAGATAATTACATTTGATATAAGACGGATGTAAAAGGTTCTGCTGTGTACGTGAAAGAAGCAAAATATTTTTTAAAACCTACAAACGTCTAATGGGAGCTTTTTTTTGTTGGCCTTTTTCTTTGCTTAACATGGAGAAAGGTTAATAAAGAGTGCCAACCTTGAAAAAAGGGTTGACGAAAAAATCCATCTCACGGCATCAGGCGGAGCCTTTTATGTTTTATCAAATCTTTCTTTCAAGCCATATATCTACAGAAATCTATTAAGAGGGCTACCGAAAAAGCAAACAAACCGCTTCTGAAGGGCCCCAAAGATTAATAATAAAAAGTACTTGACAAATTCAACTAACGCAACTAGTATGGCAAAAGTTATTTACCTCATTTTTCATCAAAGAATAAAATAATACATTCCTTGACACCATAATTGGCGAAATAGCTAACTTCTACATTTCCAAGTTAAATTAATATACCTGGCGCCAGTTTCAAGAACAGAGTGAATCTTGGAAATATAAAAGTCAGTAATATGCTGCATATTAAAACAAATGATTATATAATGCATAAGCAAGATCACCTTTAAACTTTTTCAAGCAGAAAACCTCTCAATTAATTGCTTATCTCCAAATACTAGAATAACTATTAAAACCAGTATCGAAACATTCAAATCTCATATATCCATAAGTGACAGAGAATTTCTTTATTATAGATGGACATTCACAATTATACCAGGCCTACTATGCAATCACAGAATTAACTACACCCTCAGGCCAGCCAATTAATGCAGTGTATGGTTTTACGAGAATGCTGCGTAAAATTATAAGAGAGGATAAGCCCTGTTACATGGCTATAGCCTTTGATACTAAGGGGCCTACATTCAGACACACAGAGTATAAAGAATATAAAAGTCATAGAAAACCTACACCAGATGATCTGGTCTCTCAAATACCACTATTGTATGATGTAATAGACGCTTACAATATACCATTATATGCTATTCAGGGTTTCGAAGCCGATGACATAATTGGAACCATTTCCAAGAAATTGTCTAAGGAGCATATCGAATGTACAATTATAACAATAGACAAAGATATGGATCAATTGATCGATAAACACATAAGGATTTTTAATCCCAGAAAGAAAGAAATTAGGGATATAGAAAAGTTACGCAAAGAAAAAGGAATTGTGCCTGAAAACGTTATTGACATTCTAGCTCTCGGGGGAGACTCAAGTGACAATATCCCCGGCATCCCTGGTATTGGCTATAAGACAGCTTTAAATCTCATTAGAGAATGGAAATCGTTAGAAAATGTAATATCAAATGTTGACAAAATTAAAGGCAAGAAAAAACAGGAAAACTTATTGAAATATACAGAATTGGCCAGACTTTCAAAACGCCTGGCAACCATAAATACAAAAGTTCCGTTGGATTTTAATCTCGAAGCTTGCCGTTTGACGGATTTCAACAATATCAAGCTTAATGAATTATTCACCAACTACGGCTTTAAATCATTCATTGCTGAAAATCACGATAACAATTGAATGAAGCAAAGGATCAAAGTAATTGGTATCACCGGTGGCATAGCAAGTGGAAAGAGCACGATAGCAAAAATACTGGGATCATTGGGAGCAAGCGTTATTAGTGCAGACAAAATCTGTCACCGACTCGTTAATACTAAATCTATGTCACAAAAAATCATCAATAGATGGGGAGATCATGTACAAGACAAGTACGGTAAAATCGAAAGACATAAACTTGGAAAAATCGTATTCGCGGACAAGAAGGAGCTGACTGCATTAAATAGAATTATTCATCCTGAGGCCATAAAACAAATTAAAAACCGTATTGCTAAACTGAGGAATGAATCAACAACAGTAGCTATAGTACTAGATGCTGCTCTATTAGTGGAATCAAATTTAATAGACATTTGCGATATAACACTATTTGTTGACACCAGGAAGAACACATGCAAGGCAAGAGTGAAGAATAGTAGAAAGTGGCCTTCAGGTGAAATCACCAAAAGAGAGAAATTTCAAAGTTCATTAAGGGAGAAAAGGGAAATTGCAGACATTGTTATTAGCAATAACCAGCACCAGGCAGACACATTAAAACAAGTAAAGGATTTTTGGCATCAATTTATAACTAAAAAGCAATTTGGAGAAAAACATGGTTACAACTAAAACTAGAAAAAAAACTGGCGTAACAACAGCAGAGAAAACTCTCAAGAGTCCTAAAAGTACTAAGGATACTGAGGAGGCTAATGAAAAGTATGAAGAAATTAAAAAAGGTGATATGCATATCACTGCATTACAAAAGATGACAATAAAGGGGCTACAGGATACAGCTAGAAAAGAAGGCATAAAGGAGTGTTCCGGCCTTAAAAAACAGGAATTGATATTTAAAATTCTCAAGGAACGTGTAAACCAGAATGGCCTCATGTATGGCGAAGGTGTAGTAGAGGTATTACCTGAAGGATTCGGTTTTTTACGTTCTCCAGACTATAACTACTTACCATGCCCTGACGATATATATATATCACCGTCACAAATAAGGCGTTTTGGTATAAGAACTGGCGCAACAGTTTCCGGACAGATACGTCCTCCCAAGGAAAACGAAAGATATTTTGCCCTCCTCAGGGTTGAGGCCATTAACTATGAGAATCCTGACCGCCTGAATGAAATGATTGTCTTTGATGATCTGACACCACTGCACCCTGATGAGCGTTTTATGCTGGAAGTTAAGAAGGATGAGATAGAGATGAGAATAATGGACCTGGTTACTCCAATAGGAAAAGGACAACGCGGCTTGATCGTTGCTCCTCCTCGTACCGGTAAAACAGTTCTCATACAGGAAATTGCAAACAGCATTACAAATAATCATCCCGAGGTCTATCTGATAATTCTTTTAATAGATGAACGTCCTGAAGAGGTGACGGAGATGGACAGAGCTGTCGAGGCTGAAGTAATTGGGTCAACATTTGATGAACCGGCAAGTCGTCACGTTCAGGTCGCTGAAATGGTAGTCGAAAAAGCCAAGCGCATGGTGGAGTACAAAAAAGATGTAGTTATATTGCTTGACTCCATCACACGACTGGCAAGGGCTTATAATACTGAAATCCCACATAGCGGAAAGATACTCTCCGGTGGAGTTGATGCAAGTGCACTGCAAAAGCCTAAACGTTTCTTTGGCGCTGCAAGAAATATTGAAGAAGGAGGAAGTTTGACAATTATTGCTACAGCCCTCATAGACACTGGCAGCAGAATGGACGAGGTTATCTTCGAAGAGTTTAAAGGTACAGGCAACATGGAACTACATTTAGACAGAAGATTAGCAGATAAGAGGCTGTTTCCTGCAATAGATATAAACAGATCCGGAACAAGGAAGGAGGAGTTAATTCTTGACCCTGAAGAGTTAAAAAGAGTATGGGTACTGAGAAGGGTTCTGAATGAAATGAATCCAACAGAGGTATTGGAATTGCTCAGCAGCAGACTATCTAAAACTCAAACTAATGCCGAATTTTTGATGAGCATGAACATGAAAAGATAGAAAATCTAAAGCCCTCATACAGATCAATCCAAACAAAGCTTTTTGGTTTCTGCGTGTTGTCCTCTCAAGTAACTACCGATTGAGTTTCCTTCTTATTCTTACTCATCAAATATACCATCAGTATTGAAATATCAGCAGGTGACACTCCAGAAATACGTGAAGCCTGCCCCAGTGAAACAGGGCGAAATCTGCCTAGCTTCTGTTGGGCTTCTTTTCTTAATCCCGGTATGCTGTCATAATGAAAATATGGAGGAAGAGAAAGCTTTTCCATCTTTTTAAACTTTTCGATTTGTTGTTTTTGCCTCTTGATGTATCCTTCATATTTTGCCTCGATCTCCACCTGCTCCTGTACGGGAACAGAAATATTTCTTTTACTTAAATCGTTATCGATTTCCAGCAAATCTTTAAAACACATGTTGGGGCGCTTCAATAGCTTTAACAATGAATCTTCCCCCCTTTTGCTGTACTCAAGGTATTCGATAGTTTCAGAAATACTTTTTTCTCTCTCCAGCAACTCAGTCAATTGCTTCTTATTAATCAAGCCATACCTATGGCCATATTTCATCAGTCTTCTATCGGCATTATCATGCCGCAGAACAAGTCTATACTCAGCTCTTGAAGTAAACATTCTATATGGTTCTTGTGTACCTTTTGTAACTAAGTCATCAATCAGAACACCGATATAAGCTTCAGAACGGCCCAGGATAAATGGTTCACATCCCTTGATCTTCAACACGGCATTTATTCCCGCCATTATTCCCTGTGCGGCAGCCTCTTCATAACCAGAAGTACCGTTTATCTGCCCAGCCATGAAAATATTTTCAACATTCTTTGCCTCAAGTGAAGGCTTAATTTGAGTCGGTGGCACATAATCATATTCTATTGCATATCCATAACGTGTAATGTCTGCATTCTCCAATCCCTTTATCGAATGAACCATTGCTTCCTGTACATCAAAAGGAGTACTTGTAGATATACCATTACAATATACCTCTGTAGTGTCCAATCCTTCAGGTTCGAGAAATATTTGATGATGATCCTTATCTGGAAACCTGGTTATCTTGTCCTCAATGGAAGGACAATATCTTGGCCCTACCGCCTTAATCTGCCCGGTGAAATTTGGAGAACGATCTAGATTTGACCTGATAATTTCGTGTGTCAGGCTATTCGTATAAGTTATATAACATTTGATTTGAGGTCTGTGTATCTTCTCAGTAGAGAAGGAAAATGCCGTGGGCTGCTCATCACCAACTTGCTCCTGCAAAATGCCGTAATTAATACTGTTACCGTTAAGGCGTGGCGGTGTTCCCGTCTTCAGCCTGTCTAGTTCAAACCCTAAATTCTGTAAACTTTTTGACAGTTTATCAGCCGATGGTTCGCTGGATCTGCCACCCTTTAATTGAGAGTTGCCAATATGAATTAATCCATTCAGGAAAGTACCAGTTGTAATAATTACAGCCTTCGCCCTGTAACTTGTCCCACTTTTACCGGCTAACGCCAGCATTCCTTTATCATGAACTATAATATCTTCAATGCTATCCTGTCTTAATGAAAGGTTGACTTGATCTTCCAATCTCCCTTTCATCGTAAACTGATACAGTTTTTTGTCTGCCTGTGCACGGGGTGATCGTACTGCATGTCCTTTACTTGCATTGAGAAGTTTGAACTGAATACCTGTCGCATCAATCACCTTCCCCATTTCGCCACCAAGGGCGTCCACCTCACGTACTAATTGACCCTTTGCAAGTCCACCAATCGCAGGGTTACATGACATTTGAGCAATAGTATCAAGATTCATTGTCAGCAGTGCTGTCTGCATACCCATTCTTGCAGAAACCAGTGCAGCCTCACATCCAGCATGACCACCGCCTACTACAATAACATCATAACTAATTTGCATCATTTTGCCTTCTGCACTACCCGTTTCTCTCTAATCACTGTAACAGTTACTTCTCCAGGATATTCAAGCTCTTCTTCTACTTCTTTTGCTATGTCATAGCATATTTTTGATGCTGATTTGTCACTAACTTTATCCGGGTGGACTATAACCCTTACTTCTCTGCCAGCCTGAATTGCATAAGCACTTTCAACACCACCAAAAGACATTGCAACACTTTCCAACTTCTCCAGGCGTTTAACATATTTCTCAAGAGTTTCCCGCCTGGCCCCAGGCCTACTGGCAGAAATTGCATCTGCCGCATTTATTAACACTGAATATACTGTCTCGGAAGGAACCTCTTCGTGATGCGAAGCAATTGCATTTACAACCTCAGGTTTTTCATCAAACCTTTTAGCAATATCCGCCCCTACAATAGCGTGAGTACCTTCAACCTCAGAACTTACTGCTTTGCCAATGTCATGCAAGAGTCCACATCTTCTTGCCGTTTGAGCATCCAGTTTCAATTCACCTGCCAGTATACCTGCTAAATTAGACACCTCTATAGAATGCTGAAGCTGGTTCTGTCCATAGCTTGTACGATACCTTAAACGCCCTATTAAATTGATAATTTCTGAATGCAAATCATGTATTCCCAGCTCAAAACTTGTCTGCTTACCGGTTTCCTGAATAATCTGTTCAATATCTTTTTCTGTTTCCTGCACTACTTCTTCAATACGTGCAGGGTGAATTCTGCCATCCAGGATTAATTTCTTCATTGCCAGTCTGGCAACCTCCCTGCGTACACCATCAAAACCAGAGAGCACAATTATTCCCGGGGTATCATCAACAATTACATCTATACCTGTTGCCTTTTCAAAGGCACGAATATTTCTACCTTCACGGCCTATAATCCTCCCTTTCATTTCATCACCCGGCAACTCAATCGAACTCACAACATTATCAACTGCATTATCTGAGGCACACCGCTGTATTGCAGTACACACTATTGAAGCTGCAACCTTCTCGGCTTCATCTTTGGCCTTTTTAGTATGCTTTTCTATTAAGTTGGCACATTCCTTATCAAGTTCTTTCTCCAGGCGGCTCATCAATAGTTTTTCTGCTTCTTCTCCGGATAACCCTGAAACCTTATAAAGATTGTTTTTTTCTTCCTGTATCAAATCATCAAGCTGTATTTTTTTCTTACCGAGCTCGCTCTCCTTGTTTGACAGGTTTGAAGCCATGCTTTCAATGTACTTCTCCTTCTTTGTGAGTATATCAATCTTTCTCTCCAGATTGTCTTCTCTCTTACTTAAACGCTTTTCCAGCTGACGTAATTCATGTCTCGTTTCTTGTGTCTCTCTCTCAATGCTTTCTTTTCTTTTGTACAAATCTTCTCTGGCTGTAATATCGGCGCTTTTTAATATTCTCTCTGCCTCTAATTTTGCATCCTTAATCACGTTTCTGGAAGTTCTCTCCCTGCTAACTTGACGTAATTTTATAAACAAATAGCATATTAGAAAACCGAAAATTATACAAATCGGCAACACAAATACATAAAATAATCTTGGTAATTCAGCGAATTCAGAAATATGAATTGGTCATCACCGCCTTTTTTATATATAAAATTTAGAAAAATTCATGTAGATGCAACTGAAAATTCTAAAGACTCGAAGATTAAAGAGGATTGGGGTCAGGAAGAAAATAAATAGCCAATATTTATTTTCGGCTTTTGTGCTTTATCGAAAGGATTTCGACTTGATATGGCCTTAAAATTCCATTGAAATGATTTTGCTTTTAAGAAAAATAAACTATATTAATTGGTATATACGGGTTAGCTTTACACTAGAACTCATTTAACTTACCCAAAATGTTGTATAAAGCCCCTTTTTTATAATAAACATTCAAGACAAAAATTTAATCAATATACCAACATACAGGATTTAAATCTTTTCATCTTAATGGAATCCATTTAATAACCAGTTAAAACACAATAAAAGACTGTTCCCTTTTAATAGTAAGAGGACCTTCCTTACTCAATCTTCTTTAGTATAAAACTAATCTATATCACAACTTAGACTAGTACCACCTTTTATGCTTTAATAAGATAGCCGTAGAAATAACTGTTTCTGAAAAAGTGAAAAACATGCGCATATTTGCAGCACTAGATATTTTCTCAAATAGTTTTGCGATTCTATATAACAAATTAACGGAAGTCAAGTAATTAAAAACAGTTAAAAACAGATAATTTGGAGGCTACAACGTATATTTCTTTCAGTTAATGATTTCCTCTTTTTAACTGCCACATTATTTTAGTGTGTTCGGCTTGAGAATAAAATACAAAGAAAGCAAAAGAATTTGTAAATACTTCCACAAATGTTATTATAGGCAAGATTTTGTTTTTAAACAGCGATCTTAGTGTAATATACAAAACTTCGCTACTGGCAGCAAAATAATATTATGAACATAATACAATCTGAACAAAACATGCTCATAAGGTTCTTTTCTATCCTGAAACTAATAAAATTTTCACATACTATTTTTTCTTTACCATTTGCTGTGATGAGCGCATTTATTGCTGCAGATGGCTTACCTGGTACAAGACAACTTTTATTAATATTAGGTGCACTGGTAATGGCACGCAGTTGTGCAATGTCTTTTAACAGGCTTGTAGATGCCAGATATGATATTCACAATCCCAGAACATCATATCGTATTCAGCTTCAGGGCCTTATAGGAAAGACAAATCTCTGGTTTTTCACAATCTCCTGCTCACTTTTGTTTGTTGTTTTTGCTGGAATGTTAAATCGCCTCTGTTTGTTCATATCTCCGTTAGCCCTCCTGATAATTTTTGGATACTCGTACACCAAGAGATTTACCAATTTATCACATCTTGTTCTGGGATTATCACTTGCTTTGTCTCCAATAGGGGCATGGATAGGAATAACAGGAGAAATTGCAATTGCCCCTTTTATACTGGCACTTGCCGTACTACTATGGACTGCGGGCTTCGATATTATTTATGCATGTCAGGATTTACAGCATGACATAAAGACAGGGCTACATTCTATCCCCAGTAAAATGGGTATTAAAAACTCTCTTATACTATCTTCAGTACTGCACTTCTTTATGGTAATCGTATTATTTATCTTTATGTACTTTGCGAAACTCAATTTTGTTTATTTTGGGGGAGTTTGTTTTGTTGGTATAATGCTGATTTACGAACATTCGCTGATAAAACCACATGATCTGTCAAAGATAAGCCTGGCTTTCTTTACAGTTAATGGCATTATAAGTATGATTTTGATGGCTGTAACGCTTGTAGACATATTTATCTTTTATTAAAAAACCATAAAATAAAAGACAATATTATACTGATAATAATACACGTTGTAACAGGGAAATAGAAACTGTAATTTTTCCTCTCTATTGCTATGTCGCCGGGTAGTTTGCCAATGAATGGCAACTTGTTTCCCACCATCCAGACAAATCCTATTACAACCAGCAAGAGACCAATAAAAATAATTATCTTACCAATATCGCCTGCCATTATAACATCTCAAGATTCATTTAAACTTTTACCCAGGCTTCCTTTTTTCTTATCGGTGCCGCCCTTTTCATTCCCATAATCTTCGTCGGTACTAAAGGAATTTTTGGATCTTATATCACTACTTAGAAACTTTTCTCCAAAATATGATTTTCTGGCCAGTGGATCATCAAGCAACTTATCTGTTGTCCCGCTAGTTATAATATTTCCGGCACTCATAATATAAGAATGATCAGTTATACTTAATGCCTCCCTCACATTATGATCTGTTAATAATATCCCAATACCGGATTCTTTCAGGCCTAAGACTATGTCCTGAATCTCTGCAACAGCTATTGGGTCAATAAATGAAAATGGTTCATCCAGAAGAATTAGTGATGGTGAAGTTGCCATTGCTCTTGCAATCTCAAGTCGCCTCCTTTCACCGCCTGAGAGTGTAAACGCCATTTTCTTTGATAAATGTGTTAACCCTAATTCCCCTAAAACCTGGTTCAGCTTTTTAATTCTCTCTCTATAAATAAATTTAATAGTCTCTAACACTGCTAAAACATTTTCTTCAACAGTTAAACGTTGAAATATTGACGGTTCCTGAGAAAGATATCCCATCCCCAGCCTTGCACGCATGTATATTGGCATTTCTGTAATATCTTCACCACGAAAGAAAACTTTTCCATGATCAGGCTTAATCATACCGATCACCATTGAAAATGCCGTACTTTTCCCGGCACCATTCTGTCCAAGAAGGCCTGCAATCTCCCCGGAATGCACCTCGAAATTGACACGGTTTACAGCGGCTTTTCTACCATAATTCTTAGTTATTTCAACAGCCTGTATGAGTTTCATCTTTCAGCCCTATAGTGTACTACCTGACATATTTAATTGTACTTGGTGGCCAGAATACCATAAAAGCCTTCCCCACCATATTACTCTCAGGAACTATTTTCCAGAATCTGCTATCGTTACTATTTCTGCTATTATCACCAAGAAAGAAATATTCATTATTACCTATCTCAATCTCTTTACGTGTTCCCCATTCTCCGGCATCTGTATAGTAAACATCTCGAAAGATTGAGATATTCTTAAATAGTGCATCTGTATTCTCCCCACCAAACTTCAACTCACTGAATTTAGTATAATCCTTAAGCGATGATAAATCAGTATCATATGTATGAGAGAGAACGACGGAATCATTAAGTTTCATGATTATTTTATTATCAACATTTGTAAATCTTATATTATATTCTTTTCCGGGCTCTATAAAGACTTCAGCATCACTTTTAACAATCGAACCGGATATTTTTAAAGACGTTTTTTTCTTTCCTGCCGCGGTACCGACAAAGGCCTCAATCTCTTTTTCATTCTCCTGTAGTATGATAGAAATACCTCCATTGTCCCCGGAGACCGAAACATCAAATTTTATCATAATATCACTATTTATTGCATCGGGAACCTCGTTGTTATAAACATTGTAATCTGTAATTTTTCTTTTAAACGATATATACGATTTCTGTTCTGTTCCCTCTGGAAATTGTAGTTGTAACTGCGTTGCACTGACATCCCAGAATTCATCTTTCACCTCCCAATTCTGAACTATATCCTTTTTTGCCGGATAATTACTATTAAAAACCTGAACCCAGAGTGTTTCCTGAACCTTTTCCGGCTTTCTCTCTATTTTGTCGTTAATATAAATATCACCATTCACAACCTGAAGTTTTTCGTCCGGCAGGCCAATCAAGCGTTTTATATAATTCTTGCGAACAACATGAACATTTGCAGAACCACAGGAATTACAAAGAATAGCATCTACTTCATCACATGACTCGCATACTACCTTGTGGTATTGGCCAACGCCAAAAGAGCCTTTTATACTATTAACCTTAGCCTTGAAGTAATTTTCCTTCTTCACGGCATTAGTGCATTTCTCGCACAACATTGATTGGCTTAAGGAGAAGCCGCAGGACATGCACGTAACTTCATTAAACGGGTATTTGAAAACTGCAACATCCCATCTTGCAGGTTTACCAAAATCGTAAATAAACTTATTTACGAGAATCCTGTTCCCCCCCCTTCTTCTGTAATCAGATATGCGTATCTTATAGAAACAATTCGAGCATTTCACATGATTCAAGCTGTAATTGGTTTTGAACTTCCATGCACAGTTAGGGCACTTAACAGACTTGTGCTGTCCCAACAGTGTTGGCGCCATTGATCCTGTAGGTATTTTGAATGCCTCTACCACAAAAATCCTTAACACAAACGCCAATGCTACAGCAATAATAATCGATTCGATATTTTCACGAAAAAAACCCTTTTTCTTTTTGTCTTTCTTTTTTTTATTAATATCTTGTTGGTCTGCCTTACTCATATTCTTTATTTGTCTGTTGACAATACTGATAAAAATGCACTTTGTGGAATCTCAACGCTTCCGACATTCTTCATTCTCTTTTTTCCTTCTTTCTGTTTCTCAAGAAGCTTTCGTTTTCTGGTCACATCACCTCCATAACATTTCGCCGTGACATTCTTTGACATTTGACGTATTGTTTCCCTTGCAATAACTCTGCCCCCAATAGCTGCCTGGAGAGGAATCTCAAACATATGCCGGGAGATATCCTTCTTCAAATTTTGTACCAACTTTCTACCCTTAGCCTCAGCCTTCTTTCGATGAACGATACATGAGAGAGCATCTACTTTCTTCCCTGCAACCAATATATCCAATTTTACGAGGCTCTCAGGCTTATATCCAATGAACTCATAGTCCAGAGTACCAAACCCTCTCGTCATGGATTTTAATTTATCATAAAAATCAAAGATAATTTCTCCCAGAGGAATCTCATACGTAAGTATGGCCCGCTTATCACTCAGATATTCTGTACTTTTGTATGTAGCCCTTCTATCATCCACCAGTTGCATAATTGCCCCGATATACTCAGATGGAAGGATAATCTTGGCTTCAACTACCGGCTCGCGAAATTCCTTTATTGTGCCAACTGGAGGCAATTTCTCAGGATTGTCAATATTTATTACCTTGCCATCGTGAGTTAATATTTCGTATGTCACGGTTGGCGCAGTCTGTACTATACCAACCTTACTCTCTCTCTCTAAACGTTCCTGAACAATTTCCATATGTAAAAGACCGAGAAAACCGCATCTGAAGCCAAACCCAAGTGCCTGGGATGTTTCTGCCTCGAACGAAAACGAGGAATCATTTATCCACAATCTTTCAATCGCATCTCTCAAAGGCATGAAGCCTTTATTGTCTGTAGGATAGAGTCCGCAGAAAACCATAGGGAGAGGCCTACGGTACCCTTGCAAAGCGGCCGCTGATCTCCTTTTCGATAGTGTTATAGTATCACCTATGTGAACATCATGGATAGATTTGATACTTGAAGTACAATAACCAACACTTCCCGCACCTAATTTATCTACCCGGGCCATTTCAGGCCTGAACACTCCCAACTCAGTAACCTCGAACGTCCTGCCTGTCTTCATCATATAAATACTGTCACCAATCTTTACTGAACCATCAATAATTCTTATATAGACAATCACACCACGGTAATCATCATAAACCAAATCAAAGATCAGGGCCCGTAACGGAGCTTCAACATCACCCTCAGGTGGAGTCATTTTTGTTATTATAGCATCGAAGATATCTTCTATCCCCTGGCCGGTTTTTGCACTCACGCTCAGAACATCCTCGTCATTTACACCAAGAATGTGAACTATCTCTTCACTTACCTCTTCCGGCCTGGCAGACTTAATATCTATCTTGCTGAGAACCGGTATAATCTCAAGATCCTTCTCCATTGCCATATACATGTTTGTTAATGTTTGCGCCTCAATACCCTGTGCCGCATCAACCAGAAGCAAGGCTCCCTCACAGGCACTGAGACTCCGCGACACCTCATAACTAAAATCGACATGCCCCGGGGTATCTATCAGATTCAAAGAGTAAGTCACTCCATCCTTAACATAATCCAGGGAAACTGCGCTGGCCTTTATTGTAATGCCACGCTCTCTTTCCAGATCCATGCTGTCTAACATCTGGTCACGGAATTTTCTGGGACTAACCGCCTTTGCCTTTTTAAGCAGGCAGTCGGCGAGCGTAGACTTGCCATGATCGATATGAGCTATTATACAAAAGTTACGTATCTGCTTGATATTCAAATGAAACCTCTATTGCCTCATGTTAACGGTTATTTGCCCGGCAGGACTCCCAGGCGGAAGCATGGGGGAAATAAAACCAGATAACTACTATTTGTTTTCGCACAGGGTATTAAACCCTGTGCAAAACACTTAAAATGGTTTACTGAGCGAATGCCCTGACACAAGGGACCATCGCCTTAATTTCTTCTTCTGACAACATATCACCAAATGGTAAGTAGTTAGTGTTTTCAGGGTTACCGTTTGTGATTGAGTTTACGAAGTCGTCATCAGTACGTGTACCCTGCCACTCTGCATCAGTGAAATCTTTAGCTCCAAAGTCAATGCCCGTCGGTGTTCCTTTGCCATCTTCACCATGGCATAATGCACACTTCTCAGCATATATCTCATCAGTGTCGATTTCATCGGCCAATGAGTTTGAAAGACTTAAACAGAAAATCAGACCTGAAAATAAAAAACATACTATTGCCTTGCTTCTCAATGTACTTCTCCTTTTCTAAATAAATTAAATTATAAAAAAATAAAATCTGTACAAAGCATACAGTACTCATTAAACCAATTCCATCAGATTTGTCTTGAAAAGTTCCAGAGCTAACGCCCTATGGCTGATCCGGTTCTTCACCTCAGGTTCTAATTCTGCCATAGTGAGTTCGTGCTCAGGCACATAAAATATAGGATCATATCCAAAACCATTGTTCCCTTTAGGTTCATTACTAATAATTCCTTCACAACTTGCTTTTACAACAAATTGCAACCTGTCAGGTTCAGCAAGTGCAATTGCACAACGAAACCTTGCCGTCCTCTTTTCAAAAGGAACTCCTTTTAATTCTTCAAGCAATCTTAAACACTTTTCCTCATAACCGGTATCTACGCCACAATAACGGGATGATAAAACACCGGGGCGTTTATCCAGTGCATCAACCTCTAATCCTGAATCATCCGCCATAACACACGTTTGACAGAACCCTGCCAGTTCAAGCGCCTTCTTTGTCGCATTATCTTCAAAGGTAACACCATCTTCAATAATATCAGGAGGATCCTCAAAATCATCTAAATCCAGCAGCCTTACGGGTATTCCGTTTAGAATCTTCCTGATCTCTGATTTCTTATTATTATTATAAGTCCCAATTACGATTTCCTTTGACTTCAACATATTTTGTGGCGCTATTTTCCCAATACTTCCTGTTGCATCCGGGTTAATTCGTTTATGCCCTTCTTTGCCTGTCCGATCATCTGTGCAAGCTCTTCCTCTGAGAACGTCTGTTTTTCCGCAGTACCCTGTAATTCTATATACTCACCATCTCCCGTTAATACAATATTCATATCAACACTTGCCGAAACATCCTCTTCATAGCACAGATCCAGTACAGACACACCATCTACTACACCAACACTCACAGCCGCCACGCTCCCCAGAAGAGGTTCACCTGTAAGTTCATTATTGTTTCTCAGCCAGTTGATAGCATCAACCAATGCAACGTATGCACCCGTAATAGATGCTACCCGTGTACCACCGTCAGCCTGAATCACATCACAATCTATCCATATTGTCCTTTCACCAATTGCAGACAAATCTACTACGGCACGCATAGACCGTCCTATCAGCCTTTGGATTTCATGTGTACGTCCACCTACCTTGCCGCGTGAAGATTCCCTTGAAACTCTTTTAGGCGTAGAACCGGGCAATAATGAATATTCCGCCGTAACCCATCCCTGACCTGTATTTCTTTTATGAGGAGGCACTCCTTCGTCTACTGAAGCCGTACATATCACCCTGGTATCACCGACTTGTATAAGCACAGAACCATGTGCGAATTTCGTATAATTTCTTTCTATCAGTACCGGACGCATTTCATCCGGTTTTCTTCCGTCTTTTCGCATTATAGACCTCTATAGAAAATCTCATTATTCCTGCTTACAAATAAGAAGCTTTAGCAACGCCTTCTGGACGTGCAGCCTGTTTTCAGCCTGATCGTAAACTATGGAATTCTGACCATCAATAACATCATCAGTAATTTCCTCGCCACGATGAGCCGGCAGACAATGCATCACAAGAACGTCACTCTTTGCATGAGACATCAAATCACTATTAACCTGAAAACCTTTAAAATGATTACGTCTTGTCTCGGCCTCTCCTTCTTCTCCCATACTGATCCACGTATCGGTATAGATAACGTCTGCATCTTTAACCGCCTCTTTTGGATCTCTAATCAGTTCAATGCATTTACTATTGCCTTTTGTTGCCTCGGCAGCCTCTTTCAAAAACTCTGCTGTCAATTCATAATTTTCAGGTGAAGCAGCCGTATACGAAACATCTAGTTTTGCACATAAAAAGGCCAATGATCTGGCAACGTTATTTCCATCACCAATATATGCTATTTTAATATTGTCAATATTCCCTTTCTTCTCCCTTATGGTGTATAAATCTGTAAGGCCCTGACATGGGTGTGTATAGTCAGAGAGTGCATTGACTACAGGAACGGAGGAGCAGTCAGCAAGCTCAACAACAGTTTCATGGTCATAAGTTCTAATGGTAATACAATCGACATATCTCGACAAAACTTTAGCAACGTCCTTTATAGATTCGCGCTCACCAAGGTTTATATCATGCTTGGTCAGATATATTGCATGCCCCCCCATCTGCGTCATCGCAACTTCAAAGGAAACCCTTGTCCGCATAGAACTTTTCTCAAAGATCATAGCCAGTGTTTTACCTGCAAGACAATGATCAACCCCACCTTTCTGAAGAGAAGCCTTCATCTCGGCCGTTAACGTAAACAGTTCATTAATGTCTTCAAGCTTGAGATCAGAGATTGAAACCAGATTTTCACACTGCATAATTTTTCCTGTAATTAATTAGTTATTAATTAAACGGATTTTAAGATATCCTTTAAGATTCCCAAACCCTCATCAATATGTTCCTGTTTCACATTAAGCTGAGGCATGATCCTTATTACTGTATCATGAGTACAGTTCAACAGCAGCCCGGCATCCATACACTTTTTAACAGTCTCGGTTGCAGGGATCTTAAGTTCGATGCCTATCATCAATCCTATACCTCTCACTTCTTTAATAACATCAAGTTCTTTAGCCATGTTTCCCAATTGGTCAAAAATATAATCACCCATCTTAGCCGCTTTGTCCAATAAACCCTCTGCCCCGATTGTTTCAAATACAGCCGCTGATGCGGCACAGGCAAGGGGATTACCTCCGAATGTAGAAGCATGACTGCCCGGCACAAGGCTTTTAGCGATTTCTTTAGTCGCTTCCATAGCACCAACGGCTGTACCATTTCCGAGTGCTTTAGCAAGCGTCATAATATCGGGCGTTATATCATAATGTTGATATGCGAAATACTTACCTGTCCTTCCCATCCCGCACTGCACTTCATCAAGAATCAGGAGAATGTCATTGACATCACAAATCTTTCTTAATCCTTTCATGTAATCTTTGCCGGCTACATTAATTCCGCCCTCTCCCTGAATAGTTTCAAGCATTATGCCGCATGTTTTATCATCCACAGCATCTTCTACTTCACCAAGATTATTAAATGAAACATACGAAAAGCCTTCGACAAGTGGAGCAAAACCTTTATGATACTTTGGTTGTGCTGTAGCCGTTACGGTCGCCATGGTTCTTCCATGAAAGGAATCCTTCATCGTAATAATCTTATATTTTCCTTTCGGAGAACTGTGAATCCTCGCAAGTTTTATGGCCGCCTCATTCGCTTCCGCCCCACTGTTACAAAAAAAACATTGACCGTTAAATGAGTTTTCAGAAATATACTTTGCAAGGCGTCCCTGCGGCTCAGAATAGAAAATATTAGGCACATGCACCAGCGTTGCCGCCTGCTCCTGTGTCGCCTTCGTCACATCAGGATGACAATGTCCCAGCGAACTGACTGCCCACCCGGAGAAAAGGTCCAGGTATCGTTTTCCCTCTTCATCCCACACATACACCCCTTCACCCTTAACAAGTACAATAGGGTGACGAGGGTAATTTGGAATTACGTAATTATCATAGTCTTCAATTATTTTACTTTTCTTCATATCTAAATTCCCATATGCGGATTCCCTGCGACGTGAGAAAACTGAAAAAATGGAAGGGTTTAATTTTGTGTGCTCTTTTTGAAGTGGGTGGATATCAAAAAGACCAACTCTTAAAACACCTAATGATCTAAACTATGATCTGGGTCCCAATCCCCTTGTCAGTAAATATCTCCAGCAACAGGGAATGTGGTATATTACCGTCAATAATATGGGCTTTTCTCACACCCTCCCTCAATGCTGAAATACAGGCTTTTGCCTTCGGGAGCATGCCACCTCTTATTATCTCGCTTTCTATCAGCTTATTTACCTCATCCTCATGTAACGTAGACGTAAATGACTCCGGATCGGACGGGTCAGTTGATATCCCATGAGTATTTGAAATAAATACTAATTTCTCTGCCTTTAAGGAGCCCGCAATAAAGGAGGCTACATTATCCGCATTTACATTAAAATTCACCTCTCCAGCCCCTTCGGCAATCGGTGGCACAATTGGGATATTATCACCTTCACATAAATTATTAAATCTTTCATGCTCTATCCCCGTAAGTTCTCCCACATAACCAAGATCATTTGCCTCTGTCTTGTCCTCACCTTCGCATACAAATTTTCTGGCCTTGATCGGACTCTTTTCCCTGTCCCACACACAAACGCCTTTTGCTCCCATTTCGTCTATTTGATTTATAATTAATTTGCCAATCTGATTTACGAGAACATCAATTGCGATCTTCAGCGTCTCTTCGTCAGTTACACGATATCCATGTATAAAAAGAGGCTTTTTCCCCCTCTTCTCCATCTCACTGCTTATATGCGGACCACCACCATATACTATCACGGGCATCATACCGATAGTCTTCATAAAAACCACATCCTGAAGTATGCTTTGAAAGGTTTTAATATTGACCATAGCACTACCACCAAACTTTACTACAACCACTTTACCCTTAAATGATTGTATATATGGTAGTGCCTCTATCAATGCCCTCGATTTTCGAATTGCCTCTTCCATTGATATATCCCTTGTGTATCCTCTTGTCAATTTTTCAGCAACAACTTCAGAAGGAAAAATTCCCTCATACAGAATATCTGAAATTTCGCTTTTTTTTGAATTTTTGCTTGTTACCTGCAAACTCATATTTCTCTTAATGGCTTAATATATAATAAATTACAACAATCTGAAAATTATAGCTTCTAGTATATATCTGTCAAGGCTAAATCACCGATTTGCTTCTATGACAATGACATATTGCGATTGCGAGAGCATCAGAGGCATCATACTTTTTCGGCACCTCGGATAAGGCCAGAATAACCTTCACCATTTCACCTACCTGTCCTTTTTTGGCACTGCCCACGCCAACTACTGCCCTCTTAACTACGGTAGGTGCATATTCAGCCATCGGGATATCTGCCGAAGCCGCACACAGGATGGCTATGCCTCTGGCCTCACCAACCTTAATTGCAGATTTTACACTTTTTCCATAAAACACTTCTTCTAATGCGATATAGTCAGGTTTATACTCTTCTATAACTTTATTTAATCCATCGAAAATCAATTTAAGCCTGTCCGGAAATGAATCCTTCCTCTTGCCTTCAATTGTACCATGAGTTACATGAGACAACTTGCCATTGATATCATCAACAACTCCATAACCGGTTACCATTGTACCGGGATCTATTCCTAAAACTCGCATAATAATAGCAAACGAAAAAACGCATTCTTAAAATAAATACTTCCCGGCGCCCATTAAAAACAAACCCAACATCAGACTGGCCAGGTTATAATATTTTCTGGGATTGTGTTGATGGACAAATGGCAGGAGATCACTGATGGCAATATATAAAAAGGTTCCTGCTGATATCCCAATTGCCCAGGCCAGAGTGTTCTCATGCAGATTACTCAAAACAAAGAAGGTAATAACCGCTCCTATAGGTGTGGTTAACGCAAAGATTATGACGAGTTTAATAATCTTCGCTCTTTTATATCCCCCTTGAATAAGAATACCGGTGAGGGAGAGGGCAGAAGGAAACTTGTGGATTACAATCGCAAGAAATATCATCAGGCCAATATCCTTTACCATGAAACCGGCTCCCATTGACAGGCCGTCTATTAAACTGTGAAATGATATTCCCAGAAAGGCTGATACTCCTATTGTATGAAAGTCACAAACATCCTCTTCACAGGAATGCACCATTATGAATTTTTCCATTATGTAAATAATAAAAAAACCGATTATTATGGGTATTCCAACATTACCGCCCAGAGACGGTGTGATTGCCGGCAGCATGTGAAAAAAACAAGTCCCAAACAAGACACCTGCACCAAAACTGATTATCAACCTGAAACTATCTTTGGACCAGCTTTTTACCAATGGAAGCAGGCCGCCTATAGCGGAAATTGCAAATATAATTAACAGGTACCATAAAAACGTTGTCATATTATTTTCCATTTGAAACAAAGGCCGGCATAGACGGCAATCTGTTCAATCCTGGAAAAGGCTGAAATAATATTTTTTCAATTATAAATAAAAAACACATTTTCCACCAAAAGTCAATATTTTAAGAACAATCAAAAATATACCTTCAACTAACCCTGACCTTTTGGTATACTCCTACAACCTTTTTTACAAGATTTGTTGTTTTTTTATCTTAATCCTGTAAATACTGTCCAAAATGATATGACTACACCAAGCCTCACCATTGACCTGTGCGGGATAAAATTAGCAAACCCAACCGTTCTGCCATCCGGATTTTTAGGTACCTCCAAATCTCTGCTGAAACGGGTTGCTGATAATGGTGCCGGTGCGGCTACCATAAAGTCGGTCAGTTTTGAAGCAAGAGAAGGACACAAAAACCCGACCGTTATCCCTTTTGAAGCAGGATTATTGAATGCAGTCGGGTACTCAAATCCAGGTGCGGATGAGACAGCCAGGGAGTTTGCAAACATAAAAGACGTCTCAATACCAGTAATAGCAAGCATTATAGGCACGGAGGCGGAAGACTTCGTACGTGTTGTGGATAAGTTGTCAGCAAACGCTTTCTCTGCTATAGAGCTCCCACTCTCATGCCCTCACACACCCGGATTCGGCCTACTGGCCGGGCAGGGAACGCCGGAAAGCACAAATGAAATTGTCTCAGCAGTCAGAAAGGCCACCAAACTGCCAATTTTTGTAAAATTATCACCTAACATACCTGAAATAGGGAACTTAGCAAAGGCAGCCGAGGATGCAGGCGCCAATGCCATAACGGCCGTCAACACATTGGGCCCAGGGATGATTATAAACATAGAGGCACGTAACCCTGTACTAGCCTACAGGGTTGGAGGGGTCTCAGGACAAGCCCTGAGGCCGATTGCAACTAGATGTGTATATGATATCTACGAAGCCGTTAAAATACCCATAATTGGTACAGGCGGGATATCTACTGGCCGCCACGCCATAGAGATGATCATGGCCGGTGCAACTGCTATCGGGGTTGGTACCGGAATATACGAAAGGGGAATAGACATCTTCCGGAAGATATGCCGGGAAATGGAGGCATGGATGTCTGAAAACAATTTTAACACTGTCGACGAAATGATAGGAATTGCCCATGAGTGAAACTCCTACTTACGATCAACCGGTAATGATGAAGATCGACAAGATCATCAACGAATCTGGCGACACAAAGTCCTTTATGTTCAGGCACAATCTCGATTACAAACCCGGTCAATTCATAATGGTCTGGCTGCCCGGTGTAGATGAGAAACCGTTTGCCGTATCATATTCCGGTGACGATTTCTTCGGAATAACAGTGCTTGAGAGAGGTAAATTTACAAAGGAGATGCACAGCATGGGTGTGGGAGAACAGCTGGGAATAAGAGGTCCGTTCGGGCATGGATTCAGCTTCTCCAATAATATTAAGGACGGCAGCGGAAACGCATGTGTAATCGGAGGCGGATGCGGAATGGCGTCACTGTCCGTACTTATTGAAAATTTACCGGACAACAATACTACAATACTCTCGGGAGCAACTACAAAGGGAACGCTGTTATTTAAAAACCGGTATAAAAACATAACAATCTTTACTGACGATGGGAGTGAAGGCATTAAGGGATATCCAACTGACTACCTTGAAGACCTGCACAGGAAAAATGGTTACAGCATTATATACACCTGCGGTCCTGAGATAATGATGTCCAAAGTATACGAATTCTGCAAGAAACATGATATACAATGCGAGGCGTCACTGGAGAGATACATGAAATGCGGCATAGGTATTTGCGGACAGTGTGTCTGCGATGGGCAGATGGTGTGTAAGGACGGACCGGTGTTTGGCTCGCAGGCGCTTAACAGTATGAGTGACTTCGGTTCATACTCACTGCTTAAGAGTGGACAGAGGGTTACGATTGAGGAGTATGGTGACTGGAGAAGCTGTTAAAAGACTTAACGCAGAGAACGCAAAGGAAGAAAATACTGTGATTTACGAATTACAAATAACAAATAACAGACACTAATTTCACAAATTGACACAGAGAAAAAAGAGAAATTTAGCCACAGATATACACAGATAAATACTGTTTGAGCGATTAAGGAATTGAGGGATTCAAGAATTTAGGGATTGACGAAAGACGAATGTCAGAAATCAATATTAATCCTTTGACTACCATAACTTTAGACACTTTAAACTTTAGCTCACTTTAGTCACTTTCCTCCCTGGGCACCAATGACTATTGACTACTGCCCATTAACATTATATTTTGAAAGAGATTGTTTAGTATGGAAACACCAAAGTTTACTACAGTTTTAATTATTACCATAATCTCCCTTGCACTGTTGATCCCCGGAGTCACTCAGCCTATGCTTACTCTGACCGGGACAATTGATAAAGCAAAGATGACTGAGACGGGGATAGACATTATTGTAGATTCCATGGTTGGAAAGTCGATGAAGAGAGGTACAGAGAAGTCAGAAGAAGACGAAAGAGGTAAAGCCAGACGAATGATAGGTATGATTACTGGAATGTTAGGGCTGAATAATATCAAAGGAGAAATTGATGCCTACAACAAGACAAGAAGTATATGGGGGACAGTCAAAGAGCTTTTCCGAACCGGTAACGGTGTTGTCGGCTTCCTGGTGATGCTTTTCAGTATAGTAATTCCGGTTACAAAGATCCTGCTGATGCTGTTGGGTGCTTATTTCAATGAATCGATTAATAGCAGGAAAGCATTCCTGATAAGCAGTGTGATAAGCAAGTGGTCAATGGCTGACGTATTCGTAATAGCCATTATTGTTGCATTCATGGCGGCCAATGCCACCAATATGGGAGGATTATTGAACCTGGAAGCTCGATTTGAGTATGGTTTCTATTTCTTCCTGGGATACTGCATTTTCTCAATTCTATCTATACAGGTAATTACAAGAAAAAACAAAGAACAAATCTAGCCACAGATGAAAACAGATTACTAAAATAGGAAGGAAAGACTCAACGCAGAGTACGCAGAGAAAAGATTGACGAAAGACAAATGACAGACACTAAATTCACGAATTAGCATTAATGACTACTTAATTCACAGTATCTATATCCGCGTGTGCTTTATT
>Ga0187833_10001955_pt1 | contig 22780 bp, 17 predicted proteins | sample ETNtaG_37_FD_167968 | JGI IMG/M metagenome (GOLD analysis project Ga0187833, IMG submission 167968) | Marine microbial and viral communities from oxygen minimum zone, Eastern Pacific Ocean - ETNP2014_SV_400_PacBio MetaG (Illumina Assembly) | ecosystem: Environmental > Aquatic > Marine > Hypoxic...
GCCACATCATTTTTTCATATCCGGTTCCAAGTCTACACCGAGTCCCTCTGCAATTCGGTTGATATAATTAAAATAACCCACCACTTGTGCCGCATCACTAATGGCTCTTTGAGAAAAGCCGGATGCTCCCAATCCTTTTACGTCATTTTCAGACATTTTCCCGGGCGTCATTGTGAGTTTCTCCGCCCATCCGCAGAGGGCCTTATTTTCATCGGACAAATTCGCTTTTCGCCAATCATGTTTAATATGCTCTGCCAATTCTTCATCTTGGACCTCATCCCGGAAGTCGTCCCCATGGGCTTCCGTTCAGTAATGGCAATGATTGACCCGAGAAACAACTGTAGCAATCATTTCTCTCTGCGCGCGTGATAGCTCTGATGGCCCGTACATAATTGTTAAATATAAGCGCATAGAATCCTTTAAGGCGGCTGGGCTGCGACTCATAATTTTCAATATGTTAAAGACACGGCCCGATCGACGAATTCCTTTTTCATATTCTTGCTTTACAATGCCTTCTGCATTGTCGATGTCTATCGTTTTTATGTATGTCATTTATTCCTCTACAAACAGATAATCTTGTTTCATTCGTGCCGTATAGTCAAACCCTTCTTTTTCCCCACTTTTTTTCCCTAATAAATAAACAATAGTTCCAATGAATACGCCAACTAAGGCCCACAGAATTACATCGGCAATAATTTGAAATAAAAAGAAACTCATGGAAATAACAATAACACTACCCAGAATATAAAGGACCCAAACCGGCGGTTTAAATTTTGCTGAATCATATAATGGTTTATTTATTGTGGGAAGAAAAACCAATGCCAAACCCTGCATTATATAAATGATAAATATACCAAATAAGCCAATGCTTAGGAGAAAATATGCTGATTTACTCCAAACAAGGCCAGTGCAAATAATACCGCTAATAATGAGACTTACGTGAGGTGTTCGCCATTTGGGATGTACCGCCGCAAAAAAAGGAGGCAAAAGGCGATCCTCACTAAAAACAAATAATATGCGGGATGGTACTAGAATAGCTCCATTGATGCTTGTCAGGAAAGCACACATGGCACCCATAGCCACAACACTCGATCCCCAAGGTGGCAAATAAACATCAGCGACGTCAGCCATGGCAGATTGTGATTGAGCCAATGTTTCTGCCGGTAAAACGCCAAAAGCAACAAATGACATGAAAAAGAAGATCAATACGGCAGCCATTACGCCCTTCACAAAAATCATTGGAAGCGTCCCAGTCGGGTCTTTGGTTTCCCCTGCCGCTTGCGCTAAGGTTTCGAATCCGGCATAACTGAAGAAAAGCATAGGCATGGCGGATAACAATCCACTGAATCCTTTGGGAAGAATCGGATTGTAAAAGGATAAATCAACGGCAAACAATCCTGGAATTACCAGAACGAGAATACTGAATATTAAAACGAACAATAAAACGGTTTGGATATGGCCATAATGTCTAATGCCGACCAAATTAACACCATAAAAAAATACCATTGTAATAGAAGCCCACATGCGGGGGTCTGAATCGGGGATGAAAAATGTCATATAATCCCCGAGACTGATTGCCATAAATGAAATGGCACCAAAAAATGCAAAAAACTTCATCCACATTGCAATAAAACCGAAATAATAATTTCCGAAAGTTCTGGAAATATGGATATAAGCACCACCCGGACGCATGCCCAATGGTGTGGAAATGAAGACGCTATAAGCCATTGCAGTACATAACACAATTGGGGCAAACAATAAATAAGCCCACGGGACAGCCGATCCTGCTACGGCGCCAGCTTCACCCGTGACACGGAAAATGCCTGCACCGACTAAAATGCCAATAATAGTGGCATAGCCAGATAGTTTACCTAGATCGCGTTTTAATTTGGTCATTTATGAATTAAACCCAAGGATGAATGACTTCATGGCCTGATAACAATTCAACAGGCTCGATTCACTTACCCATTCATCCTTTGCATGAGCCCCATGACCCGCTGGCCCAAAAAGAATGGAGGGGATTCCGGCACCCGTAGCTAATGCTGAATCGGCCCAGTAAGACATTCCATTATAGTCTTGTCCTCCCGCCACTTCTCGCAATTTTTGGATGAGTGGTTCATCATCTACTTCATTGGGCGGGCGTTGGTAAACCTGTTTTCCTATCACTTTATGATTCCCGGGTGCATTTTCAACTGCGGTGATAACCCGTTTCAATTCCCGGTCTATTTTTTCTTGGGATTCATCCGGTAAGGTGCGTCGTTCCCAGTTCAACTTTGCTTCAGCAGCAATAACGCTTTGGGCCGTACCGCCTGATATCATTCCTGGGTGGAGAGTGGCATTTCCCAGGTATGGATGTGCTTTCTCCTTCGCCAGTTCTGCATTGATCGTTTCCAATTCTTTTAGGCCGGATGAGAGAGGGAAGATAGCATTGATCCCTTCTTCTGGCCGGCTTCCATGAGCCGCCAATCCTTTGATTGTTAATTCAAACCAGGTGTAGCCTTTATGACTGATACCGATGGCCTCTTCCGTGGGCTCCATGAAAATTCCAAGGAAGGGTTTTGTGGGAAGGGTGGTAAGAAAATGACTGACCAAATGTTCCATACCAATACTGAGATTTTCTTCGTCCGCCACAAATGTGAATGCCAATGAAATGGGGCAGGGATTTTCAGAAAAGTAAGTCGCCAATCCCATTTGGATCGCACAGCCCGCCAGCATATCATAAGTACCCCGGCCGTACAGCCGATCCCCATCTTTTCTAATGGTGAAAGGCTTATCCATCCCCTCGATTCCCACTGTATCCAGGTGACCGTTCATGAGCAAAATTCTATTGGGATCATCTCCGATGATAAAAGCGGTGGTGTTGCAGCGGTCATCCTTTACGGTATGGACATTCGATGGTATACCCAATCCCTGGAAATGGCCCAGGACATATTCAGCAATCTCTCGTTCGCCTTGGCCATCCTTGGACAAATCGGGATTTACCGAGTTGATCCGTACCAGGTCTGTGAGTGTTTGAATCAATTGATCTTGCAATTTACCTGCCTCATGTTAGGTGGAAGGTAAATGTGAATGGAAAACAGATGCAACGGGATCAGTGCCTTTGTAATTTTGCACATATTATTAGAGTGAATATGAGAGATTCAAATCCATGAAAAATATTCTTTGGTTAATAACTGTATTATTAGTTGGATGCGAGACTAAAGATATTTCGAAAAGTGATGTAGCTTCTGCAGAAAAATTGGCGGGGCTTACTATGTCAGTTTCGGAAAGAGATTCGTTATTGCCCACAGTGAATCAGAGGGTAGAACAGTACCAGTCTCTACGCGAAGTCGCTTTACCTAACCATACACCTTTCCCTCTATTATATGATCCTTTACCTGCTGGGATGAATCCACCTCGAGGTCGAGATCAATTCAAATTTAATGATGTGAAAGTTTTTCTTCCAGATAATCTGGAAGCGTGTGCATTTATGACGGTTCCAGAATTGGCCCATTTAATCCGTACTCAGCAAGTGACCTCCGAAGCATTGACAAGAATGTATATAGATCGCCTTAAACGATATCAAGATCAACTTCAATGCGTAGTGACCATAACGGAAGAACTGGCCATCCAGCAGGCTAGAAAAGCGGATATGGAAATAGCTCGTGGACAATACAAAGGGCTACTCCACGGTATACCATGGGGTGCCAAGGACCTCCTATCTGTACCAGATTATAAAACAACCTGGGGCGCAACTCCTTATAAAGATCAGATGATTCAGAAAAAGGGGACTGTTGTGAGAAAATTAGAAGAAGCTGGTGCAGTACTTGTAGCCAAATTAACGTTGGGCGCTTTGGCCTGGGGAGACGTTTGGTTTGGCGGCAAAACAAGGAACCCTTGGGATATAGAGCAAGGATCCAGTGGCTCATCAGCAGGTCCCGGCTCTGCAACATCTGCCGGCTTGGTTGGCTTTGCAATTGGTTCCGAAACTTGGGGGTCTATTGTGTCTCCTGCCACTCGCAATGGTGTAACCGGATTTCGACCATCCTTTGGTACGGTAAGTCGTTCGGGGGCCATGGCCTTAAGTTGGACTATGGATAAGCTTGGGCCTATGACTCGAAGTGTGGAGGGGGCTGCTATTGTATTTGAAACGATACGCGGTTCAGATGAAATTGATCGAACAGTGCGCGATGTCCCTTTTATTTATCCATCAAAGCGGGTTTTAAAAAATTTGAGAATTGGATACGTGGAATCGGCCTTTCTGGACTCGTCAGTATCTAATAATGATAAAGCGTCTTTAGAGGTACTCCAATCTATGGGATTAAACCTTATTCCTATTGAATTGCCGGATTTTCCAACACAATCACTTTCTTTTGTTCTTCAGGCAGAAGCAGCAGCAGCTTTTGATGAATTAACTCGAACTAATAAAGATGATAAAATGGTAAGACAAGTACAAAACGCATGGCCCAATGTATTCCGAGAAGCACGGTTCATCCCAGCGGTTGAGTACATTAATGCTAATCGCGCTCGAACCTTGCTGAATCAAAAAATGGCTATACTCATGGAGACAATAGATGTGTATTTGATACCGTCCTTCTATGGCGACAACTTGCTAAGAACGAATCTGACAGGTCATCCCTGTGTGGTAGTCCCCAATGGATTTAATGACAAAGGTCGCCCTACCAGTATCAGTTTCATCGGTGATCTCTACGAAGATGGGAATGTCTTGGCGATGGCGAAAGCTTACCAGGAAACCACCGATTGGCATAAACAGTATCCTCCAAAATTCAAGATAGAATAGATATTAATTTTTGATAAACAATAATAATATATCGAAAAACAATAAATATTAATTGTACAGATAGTTAATTTGTATTATATTATTTGGCTAATTCAGACAGAAAAAAACAATTTTAACCATTTTCTAAAATTATGGTCTAATATTCAACCAAATGGTTGAATAAAGATTTATACTGAAGAGATTTTTCAAAAGGAATAAAATGCGAAAATTACTTTTACTTACATTTTTAATGTTTACCAGCGTTGGCTTCGCCCAGCACGGCGGAAGGCGCGGCGGTATGTCCCAAAGGCAAATGGACCCAACAAAAGTTCCCAAGATTGGCGTAGTGTATGGTACAGTTGTGGATTCTGCTTCAAATACTCCTATTGCATACGCTTCAGTCGCAATTATTAATAATCGTAGTAATACTATAATGACTGGCGGGATCACTAATGAAGATGGAGAATTCCATATTAAGGAAATTGCACTAGGTCGTCATAAAGTTCTTATTGAATATATTGGATATAAAAAGGTCGAACTTGGACCCTACACATTTATGCCATTCGGGGGAAATCAGACAGAATATAATCTTGAAACAATTTCTTTAACTCAAACAACTTTACAGATGGCTGGTATTGATGTTGAAGGAGAGCGTCCTTTATTTGTCCAAACGGCTGAAAAGCGAGTTTTCAATGTAGAAAAAAATTCACTGGCAACCGGTGGCAATGCCATTGATGCCTTACGGCAGGTCCCGGGTGTTGAAGTTGACCCAGATGATAATATCAGTCTAAGAGGTAGTTCAAGGGTGAACCTTATGATCGATGGAAAACCATCAAGTATTGCAGGCGGTGATATAAAATCATTACTTCAAAGTGTTCCAGCTGCAAATATTGCGGATATTGAGGTAATGACCAATCCCGGTGCCAAGTATGATCCAGAAGGGATGGCTGGTATCATCAATATCGTGCTGAAAGAAAATAAATTCGCCGGCTTAAATGGCAATGTAAATACAGGTGGTGATTCGCAAGGGGGAACCAATCTATCTGGACAAGTGAATTATCGCACCATCACCTTTAATTCATTTATTAACCTAGGGATGAACGATCGAAAGAGGATCTCAGATGGAGACAGTTATAGGTGGATGGATTTCCCCGCATTTAGGAATGAACTAAATCAAACAACTGATTCAAAATCAGGAGGTCCCAATTTATTTGTCAAGACAGGTTTTGAATATTTTATTGATCCAACACAGTCATTGGCTATATCAACAACCATAAGTAATGGAAATCGAAATAATGATAGTGATACTTATACAGTAGACACTGGGCCGGGAGAAAAAAAATATTATCGCACTTCAACGGGTGACGGCGATCGAAATGGATATGATATCAATCTGAATTATGATAAGAAATTCACGAACCCGAAGCAAAAACTCACATCATATATTCGATTTTCTGATGGTCTTAATGATGGCCTCAATGAATATTACAATACAGATGATGGTGGTGTAGATTTTGTAGATTTGGATAAAGCAAAAAATGGGCAAGACGGAACAAGTAATAGCTTTGATTTTAAGTTGGACTATAGTCATCCTTTTAATGATAATAGTAAGCTAGAAGTTGGGCTAGCCAGCAAAGCGACTGATCGTGGTGATATTCAAGTATCTGAAGTCTTTGACCAAACATCTAATCAATACATTGCTGATAGAACATTTAGTAATGAGTTCGTTTATAATGAAGCTGTGCATGCAGCTTACATCCAATATGGCGGAGCCCTTGGATTTATTGGTTATAATGTTGGTGGTAGATATGAAACTGTTAATATGATGTCTGAACTCAAAACAACCAATGAATCATTTGATAATGATTATAAAAGTTTCTATCCAAGTCTATCCGTAACATTTGGTGCACCACAATTATTGCAAATTCAGACGAGTTATTCAAAACGAGTGCGCCGACCACGATCTCGAATGTTAAATCCTTTTAGCTCTCGTCAAGATACCAAAAATATTAGAAAAGGGAATCCTTTTTTAAAGCCGGAATACACCGATTCATATGAGTTGAATTTTAGTCGATATTCCAAAGGAATTTCATTAACCTTAGGTGGTTATTACCGATATACAACAGACAGAATGCAACGCCATAAAGAAATCAGACCAGATGGTGTATCTGTAGCTACCTATGAGAATATCGGTACACAAAAAACCAAGGGACTTGAATACAACGCAGTTGGTTCACTCGGTCAGAAGTTAAGACTAATTTTATCAGGCAGTTATTACTGGGATGAGTTGAACTCGGATTTATATGGCACTGATTATAATAAGACCGTCCAAAACCAACGTATGAGAGTAACGACCATATGGAATATTTCACCAACGACTGAGTTTATGTTTTTCATGTTTTATATGCCACCAAGAGATATTCCAATAGGTAAAATGGACGCCATGACTTGGTCTTCTATGTCAATAAAAAAGAAATTAATGGATGAGAGGCTGAATTTGACATTGAATGTGAATGATCCATTTGGACTCTCGGGAATGGGATTTGAGACTTGGGGGGATATAGACGAAGACGGGACGCGGGATTGGTATCAGGAGGCTAATCGAAATTGGAGTAGTCAAACACTTCGATTAACTCTGGAATATCGGTTTGGTAAAATGGAAGACAGAAGCAGATTTAGTCGCCAAAGAGGCGAAGGAATGGAAATGGAAGAAGGTTCTGGCGAAATATTTTAAGCTATTCCGTTTTTAATATATTCTGGAAAGGTGCGGTATCCTTTTAGGCCATTGCACCTTTTTCTTTTTTTATTATTAATAACAAAGTATAATTCCTAATGATCAGTGATAAAAAATGGATGATTTATGGTGCCAATGGCTATACAGGTCGTTTGGTCGTAGAAGAAGCCATTAAAAAGGGACTCAAACCCATTTTAGCGGGAAGGTCAGAATCGGTAAAGGAATTGGCCGATGATAAAGGATTAGATTCACAAGTGTTTGATTTATCCTCTAATGATGATATTATTGAACAATTATCTCATGTATCTGTTTTGGCCAATTGTGCCGGTCCTTTTTCTCAAACGGCAGAGCCCATGATGCGTGCATGCATCAATACCCATACCCATTATATTGATATAACGGGTGAAATTTCCGTGTACGAAATGGGGTACGGTTTAGACGCAGAAGCGAAATCTGCAGAAATTGTTATTTGTCCTGGCGTAGGATTTGATGTGATTCCAACCGATTGTTTGGCAGCATACCTTAAAGAAAAAATGCCGGATGCCACCCATTTGGCATTGGGGTTTGCAATGAAAGGATCCAAGGTGAGTAAAGGGACGGCCAAGACGAGTGTGGAGGGCATGGCTCACGGTGGAAAAATTAGAGAAAATGGGGAAATGAAGCATGTTCCATTGGCATTTAAAGAGCGTGAAATTGATTATGGGTTTGGTCCAAGAAACGCTATTACTATCCCATGGGGTGATGTGTATACAGCTTTCCATAGCACGGGTATTCCCAATATTGAAGTCTATTACCCCAATTCTTCCAAGAGCGCTGCAAAACTGCGAAAGCGTCAAAAATATATGAAATTATTGAAAGTCAACTGGATCAAAAAAATAGTTCAGAATCGAATTGATAAAATTTGGAAATCCAATACAGCGGCACAAAGAGCAGAAGCAAAATCATATGTATGGGGAGAAGTTAAAAATTCAACTGGTGAATCAATCGAAGGCAGATTTACTACGGTTGATGGCTATGATTTAACTGCCTGCGGAACCGTAGAAGTTGCTGAATATTTATTAGCTGATCCTTCACAATCCGGTTACTTTACCCCCAGTCTTCTTATGGGGAAAGATTTGCTGGAAAAAATGCCCGGATTTTCTGGTATAGAATACAAGTGAGGGAATAATGAAAAATGTTTTAAAAGGCATTTTAGCTGCCTTTGGCTTATTGGTTGCCTATTTATTGTTATGGCCTCTAGGTGTTGATCCCGTGGTTTGGGAAGCGCCAATCGCACCGGAATTGGTAGGCACATTTGCCCCAAATGATTATTTAAAAGATCGAGAAGTCCTAGGATTAAATGATGGAATTGGACCTGAAGATATCGCAGTTGACGATGAAGGAAATATGTATGCACCCTATGAAGATGGACGCGTGATAAAGTATGACGTTTTTGGTAAAAGTCAGGGTGTATATGCAAACACAGAAGGGCGTCCATTGGGGTTAGATTTTGATGCAATGGGAAATTTGATTATTGCAGATGCAATCAAAGGATTATTGAGTGTAGATAAACAAAATAATATTACTGTTTTGTCCACAGAATCTGATGGGATTGAATTTAAGTTTACAGATGATGTGGATATAGGGACTGATGGAAAAATTTATTTTTCTGATGCATCTTCCGGTTTCGATATTCATAATTATCGAGTAGACTTGATGGTCCACCGTCCTTTGGGCAGATTATTGGTCTATGATCCAAATACAAAAATGACAACCACTTTATTGTCTGGCTTGTATTTTGCCAATGGGGTTGCCGTCAGCCCAAATGGTGAATATGTATTGGTCAATGAAACTTCGGAATACCGTGTAACCAAGTACTGGTTAAAGGGCGATAAGGCAGGTCAATCAGAAATGATAATAGAAAACCTTCCAGGGTTTCCAGATGGTATTTCATCCAATGGAAAAGGGGTTTATTGGGTGGCATTCCCCGCAAAAAGAAAAGCAATTATAGACAATTTGGCTGGGAAACCATTTTTGAGAAAAATGGTTTTACGTTTACCTGAGTCCGCCCAACCTGCACCGGATCGACATGGATTTGTACTGGGAATTGATGGAAATGGACGGGTGATTCATAATCTGCAGGATCCATCTCCCGATTCATTCTCTCCCATCACCAGTGTAGAAGAAAAAAATGGAATTCTGTATTTAGGTAGTTTAACCTACCCTGGGTTTGCCCGGATCAGTTCACCAGAATAATATTAAACTCTCCCGATCATCAAAGACAGCATTCATATGATTAATTTTTATTTAAATTGGTAATCAATTGAAACTGGCTCTTATCCAACAACACGCAACTAATGATATTAATTCTAATATTCAACGTGGATTAGATAATATTGATCAAGCCGCCAAACAAGGTGTAGAGTTAGCCGTATTTGCTGAATTGGCATTTACCCGGTTCTATCCGCAATATTTGGCTGATGGAGATGTGCGCCATTTGGCTGAACAAGTTCCGGGCCCTACTACAGAAAAGTTCATGGCCAAAGCCAAAGAACATAATATGGTGGTTGTGATCAACCTCTTTGAATTGGAGGATGGAAAGACTTACGATTCTTCCCCGGTCATTGATGCAGATGGCACATTGTTAGGTACAACACAAATGGTCCACGTGGCGGACTATGAACGTTTTTATGAAAAAAGTTATTATGCAGAAGGGACCCACGGCGCTATGGTTTATGATACGGCAGTTGGAAAGGTGGGCGTGGCCATTTGTTATGACCGTCATTATCCTGAATTTATGCGGGCATTGGGGGTGAATGGGGCGGAAGTAGTTGTGATTCCTCAGGCCGGTACGGTTGGAGAATGGCCCAAAGGATTATATGAAGCGGAGTTGCAGGTCGCCTCATTTCAAAATGGATACTATTGTGGATTGGCCAATCGTGTGGGGATCGAAGATCGCCTCACATTTGCCGGAGAATCTTTTGTAACAGACCCAGATGGAAAGATATTGGCCCAGTCACCCAGCGGTGAAGATCATATATTAATTACCGATATAGATTTATCTAATGTGAAAAAATCCACTGCGAGAACCATGTTTTTTAGAGATCGTCGTCCGGATATATACCCTTTAGACGATATTAATCGATAATATTTAATATCGAACATACCAAAAAGGTTGACGGTAGTATTCACGAATAGGGCGCCCGGCAATGGCCGTATAAATAAAACCAGTCAGCCAAAATGCCATCATGGCGGGTAAAATTATATTAATTAATATTGAGAATATGCCAATCACAAACATAAATGCAAATGGCAGAACCACTGCCATGCTGATGTAGGGATGTTTCAGCATAAATTTTTGCAATTTTTCCATCTTATTTCCTTTTTTATTAGATGAGAGCAAAAACTGTGCAAAACACTTTTTTTTGCCAGAGTGGACTCAAAACATGACGATGTGGCAGGGGGAATTAATAAATAAAAATTATTCCTTTTAAGTCAACTTCAAATTAGTTTCCCCTCCCTTGTAACTAATTCAATTTTAGGAGGTCGATCATGAAAACACCTTTTTCAGGTAGAATTTTACCATTATTTATTCTCATCAGCTGTGGACAGCCACCCACTATAGTACCAGAAGAACCGGAAATAAATCTAGTTTCTACGTTTGATGTAGCGTTGGATCGGGAAACCCAATCCAAACTTGAATCGCAATTCGACGCTGTACTGACCCCCCAAAATTTAGATGATTGGATGAAACACATGTCATCAAAGCCTCACCATGTAGGCTCGCCATGGAGTAAGAAAAATGCGGAATTTATCGCCCAGAAATTTGAATCATGGGGATTTGAAACAGAAATTGAAACATTTGAAGTATTGATGCCATTCCCTAAAATCAGGAAGCTTGAACTGGTGTCACCCACCCATGTTTCGCTCCAACTCAAGGAACCCGTTTTGCAAGAAGATGCCACATCAGGGATTAGAAAAAATCTCCTCCCCGGTTTCAATGCATTTTCCGCAGATGGGAATGTAACGGCCGAATTGGTATATGTGAATTATGGCATTCCTGGAGATTATGAAGAATTGGCGCGAATGGGCATTGATGTCAAAGGAAAAATTGTTCTTGCACGATATGGAGGTTCATGGCGGGGGATCAAACCCAAAGTGGCTTATGAGCATGGGGCTATTGGTTGTATAATTTTTTCCGATCCAAAAGATGATGGATACGGTCAGGGAGATGTTTATCCTAAAGGTCCTTTCAGGATGGAACAGGGTGTTCAGCGAGGTTCCGTTTTGGATATGCCCATGTATCCTGGCGATCCCTTGACACCTGGATATGGTGCCAAACCGGATGTGAAACGATTAGAAATTGCTGATGCACCCACCATTATGAAAATTCCAGTACTACCAATTTCTTATGGTGATGCACTTCCGCTTTTAAAAGCGTTAGAAGGACCAGTCGCTCCTGCCAAATGGAGAGGTGGTTTGCCAGTGACTTATCATATTGGTCCTGGGCCTGCAAAAGTGCACCTCCAATTGGAATTCGATTGGGGGCTACGTACTGCCTATAATCCCGTGGGAAAACTAAAAGGTACGGTTTACCCAGATGAATGGATCATGAGGGGAAACCACCACGATGGTTGGGCTCAAGGTGCCTCAGACCCATTAAGCGGCATGGTATCACTCATGGAAGAAGCCAGAGCTATTGGAGAATTGGTTAAAACAGGATGGCGACCAAAACGAACGTTGGTTTATGCAGGATGGGACGCAGAGGAGCCGGCCCTTTTGGGTTCAACGGAATGGGTGGAATTTCATAGGGAAGAAATTCAAGAAAAAATGATTGTTTACATCAATACGGACGGGACAGGTGTTGGTTTTCTTGGTGTGGGGGGATCTCATTCTTTGGAAAAATTTATTAATGAAGTTACAGTGGATGTCATGGACCCGGTTCAGGATGTAAGTCTTCAGGAACGGCTTCGAGCTCGGCTTCGGGTGAGTGAAAATAAAGATGCAGAGCGGGAGGACTTACGGATTTATCCTATGGGGTCCGGATCCGATTATACTGCATTTATTCACCATGCGGGTGTGCCGGCATTAAACTTGGGATTTGGTGGTGAAAGCAGTGGTGGATCGTATCATTCCATTTTTGACTCCTATGATCATTATAAGCGTTTTAATGATGGCAATTATGTATACGGCACCACTCTTGCTAAAGTGAATGGCCGTTTGGTTTTACGTCTTTCCGAGGCGGATATATTGCCATTTCGTTTTGTAAATATGGCTGAAAATATTGGATCGTTTATTGAGAGTAATAAAAAACTGGCGGAAGCGGTGAAAAAGAAAACAGAAAACCGGAATAAACTGTTAGACAAAAAAGCCTTTACCATTGCGGGGAATCCGAAAAAAACATACCTGCCGCCAAAACGGTTGAGCGTGGTGCCGGATTTTGATTTTAGTCCTTTAGATGAATCCCATAAAAGGCTTGAAGCCAGTGCGTGGAAATATGAAAAAGCATTAGCTGGAATCAAAAAAGGAGTCCTATCTGCTGAAAATAAATCCCAAGTAAATCAATTATTACGGGAAGTAGAACAAGCCATGACCCGATCTGATGGATTACCCCGGCGGAAATGGTTTAAGAATATGATTTATGCGCCGGGTTTTTATACAGGCTATGGTGTTAAGACACTCCCGGGAATTAGGGAAGGCCTGGAAGAACGGAATTGGGATGAAACCCACTTTTATATTCTTGAGGTCGCAAAAGCGCTGGATCGTGCTGCAGCTAAGATTAATGCAGCAGCAGATATATTGAAAGCCAGTTAAATGATTCAAAGAATTATTCTCACAGGACTAATCTTAAGTACGAGTGTTATCGCTGGCCAGCCTCAATCCGTAAAAGCCACCCGAAAATGGGTAAAGAATAATGGCCAAACCATTATTAAGGATTTTGCTCATTTGCTGTCCATGCCAAATGTAGCGTCGGATAAATTAAACATCCGCAGGAATGCAAAATACATTAGTAATTTATTTAAAAAACGGGGTTTTGATATGCAACTTCTTGAAACTGAAGATGCTAACCCCATAATATATGGTGAATACAAAACACCGGGGGCCAAACGAACGCTTTGCTTTTACGTCCATTATGACGGTCAGCCGGTGGATTCCAATCAATGGACTCACGGCCCCTTTGAACCTGTTCTTTACGATGCAGCAATGGATGGAGGAGGGAACCCAATTCCCCTACCGGGGAAACGAACCAAAATTGACCCGGAATGGCGTCTTTATAGCCGTTCTGCCGGGGATGACAAGGCACCCATTATCACCATCCTAAATGCGGTTGATGGGCTTCAATCATCTAAAATCGGATTCACATCCAACATAAAATTGTTTTTTGAGGGGGAGGAAGAAGCAGGTTCCACAAACTTGCAAGCACATATCACCAAACATAAAGCACTTTTAGATGATATCGATATTTGGCTTTTTTGTGATGGTCCCATGCACCAGAGCCGTCAACCCCAATTGGTGTTTGGCGTCCGTGGCGTAACGGGAATGGAAATAACCGTCTACGGGGCGACCCGATCTTTGCATAGTGGGCATTATGGTAACTGGGCACCGGTGCCAGGACAATCTTTGGCCCATCTTATTGCAACCATGAAAGATGATAATGGAAAAGTATTAATTGATGGATTTTATGATACGGTGGTACCTCTTTCTGAATTTGAGAGATTTGAATTAAGTAAAATTCCCGATGTGGACAGACAATTAAAAAAGGAATTGGGATTGGCATATACAGAAGGTAATGGCCGAAGCATTAATGAACGAATGCTCTTGCCGTCCCTAACAATCAAAGGACTATCCAGTGGAAATGTGGGGAAGAAAGCGCGGAATGTAATACCGAATACCGCCACGGCTGCTATTGGTGTCCGATTGGTAAAGGGAAACGAACCGAATGATATGTTGGATAAGGTGGAAGCCCACATTCGGAAACAGGGGTTCCATATTGTTTATGAAAATCCAGATATGGCGACACGGCGGAAATATCCTAAGATCGCTAAGGTGGATCGCCGGGGCTCAGGTTATATCGCATCCCGAACATCCATGGAAGAACCCAACGCCAAAGCCATCATTAATGCGGTTAGGGAATTTGTGGGGGATAAACTTATTCTTATGCCAGCGCTGGGTGGATCTTTGCCATTATATTTATTTACAGATTTGTTGAAAAAGCCTGCCATTATTGTACCCATTGCGAACCACGACAATAACCAACATGCCGCTAATGAAAACCTCAGAATTGCCAACCTTTGGTACGGGATTGACCTCATGGGTGTCATCATGACCATGGCAAATTGATGACCCGTTTTTTACCTTTATTCATTAGTCTGACCTTTGGTCAATCCATTTCACTTGTAACACTTGATAGTCATGTTGAATCATCATTCCGGGGATTGAGTGTGGTAAATCAGAAAGTGGTTTGGGTGAGCGGAACAGAAGGGACTGTTTTGCGAACCATAGATGGTGGAAAAAACTGGGAAAATGTATCCGTCCCCAGAATGGAAAAAATCGATTTTCGAGATGTAGAAGGATTCAACAAAAATACAGCTATCGTAATGGGGATCAGCTCACCTGCACGATTTTTTAAAACCACAGATGGCGGGCAAAATTGGAAACAGGTGTATTTCGACGATCGGGAAGGGGTATTTTTTGACGGCATGTCATTTTGGAACCAGAAACAAGGAATTGCTTTTAGTGACCCAGTAGACGGTCGACACCTTTTGATCCGAACCGATGATAAAGGTGAATCATGGTATGATATACCCTCAAGTGGCATACCCGCAAAACTGAACCCTGAATTTGGATTTGCTGCCAGTGGCACAGGCATTCCGGTGCAAGGGCGAAAGACGGTGTGGCTGGGTATGGGTGGTGTAAAATCTCGTGTATTCAAAAGTAATGACGGCGGTATGAATTGGTCTGTATTCGAAACGCCAGTCGTTCACGGGGGACAAACAACGGGAATTTATTCTGTGGCTTTTAAGAACGAAAAAGTGGGTATTGCTGTGGGTGGCGATTATTTGAACCAAACTGTGGAGAATACCATGGCTTATACTTTGGATGGTGGGTTGAATTGGCATTTACCTGACACCCAGACCAACCAATATCGGGAATGTGTCACACATTATAAAAAAGATACATTTTTGGCAATAGGACCCACCGGAATTGACATGACAACTGACAATGGGAAAAATTGGTTTACAATCAATCAACAGGTAAAAGGATTGAGCGCCATTGCATTTGGGAAAAGATCTCGTACTGGGTTTGCAGTAGGTAAAAGTGGTCAGATTTATTTATTAAAGATAGATAATTAATGATGCAAAAATCAGCATTAGTATTGGGTGCCTCTGGCTTAGTCGGATCTGAAGTTTTAAAATTATGTTTGGCTTCGGATAATTATAATAAGGTGATCGCTCCTGTTCGCAGCCCATTAATAATGAATCATAAAAAACTTGTTGAAAAAATAATTGATTTTGAAATGCCGCCTTGGGATGAATTGTTTCCAGTAGATCATGTGTATTGTTGTCTGGGAACTACAATCAAAAAGGCTGGAAGTAATAGTGGTTTTCGAAAAGTTGATTTTGACTATCCAATTGCTTTTGCAGGTGCCGCAAAAAAATGGAATACCTCAGTCTTTAGTATTGTTACAGCTACCGGTGCAAATTCCAATTCAAAAATATTTTATAATAAGGTGAAGGGCGAAGTGGAAGACAAATTAAAATCGATTGGATTTGATTCTACGCTCATTTCTCGCCCATCATTGTTGTTAGGAGAACGAAATGAATTTCGATTGGGAGAAAAAATGGGTATGGGAGTGGCAAAGTTGACATCCTGGATGACGCCCACTTCAGTCAGAGCTATTCCTGCCAAAACAGTGGCAAGAGCCACGGTTTCTGAAACATTATTAGAAAGAGTTGGGCTCAACATTATGTCAAATAAAGAAATGCATCATATTGGATAAGGAGATTTCCATGAAGAAGCGAATGATTATTTTTTATTTTTCAAGTTTGATGATACTGGCGGCACAATCATTGAAAGTAGATCCATTGATATATGAAATCATTGATGACATTAGTGCAGACCAGTTAGAAACCTATGTAACAACATTGGCGAATTTCGGGACGCGCCATACATTATCAGACACTGTATCCAATACGCGTGGAATTGGTGCAGCCCGACGATGGATAAAATCTGAATTTGAAAATATATCCCGGGATTGCGGAAATTGTCTTGAAGTGTTCGAACAGTGGTCCTTGGCCAAAGGGGATCCCAAATCACGGATCAAAAAAGATACGTGGATTGTCAATATTTATGCGGTCAAACGAGGGACGAAAACCCCCAACAGGTATGTGCTTATGAGTGGTGATATTGATTCCCGGATTTCTGACCCGTTAGACGGGGTTCATGATTCTCCCGGAGCAAATGATAATGCCACAGGTATGGCGGGAGCAATTGAATTGGCCCGGGTATTATCGAAACACGATTTTCCATCATCCATCCTTTTGGCCGGGCTCTCAGGGGAAGAACAAGGTCTTTTCGGTGGAAAATTTCTGGCAAAGAAAGCCAAGGAAGAAGGATGGAATATTATAGGTATTTTAAACAATGATATGATTGGCAATATTGAAGGGGTAGATGGGGTTATTGATAATCGATCATTTCGGATATTTTCTGAACCATACTCTATTTTAGAAACAGAAAAGCAGTTAAAACAGAAACGATTTTTCGGAGGTGAAAATGATGGCGAATCCCGCCAACTCGCCCGCCACGTGTTTGCCACCACAAAGACATATCTTCCTGAAATGAACCCCATGTTAATCTATCGGCTGGATCGCTTTGGTCGTGGCGGGCATCACCGTCCATTTAATGAAGTGGGATTCCCGGGGATTCGGATCATGGAAGCGCACGAGAATTACAACCGCCAGCATCAGGATATTCGAACGGAAAATGGCATAAATTATGGCGATGTGATTTCCGGTGTGAATTTTGAATATTGTGCAAAACTGACTGCTGTGAATGCAGCCGCATTGGTTACATTGGCACTGGCGCCGGCCAAACCGGAAAATGTGAAAATTGGCGGCATCGTAAAACCATCTACGGTACTTTCATGGGATAGGGTGAAGGGTGCTACAGCATATAAATTATACTGGCGGGATACGACGGCACCCACATGGGAGAATTCTCGATTAGTGGGAGGCAATATTCATCGCTATACATTAGAAGGAATTGTTATTGATAATTTTTTATTTGGTGTTGCATCTGTTGGTGAAAACGGCCATGAGAGTATAGTAGCATATCCCGGTGGATTGATTGGCAGGTAGTTTTTGAATCATATTTTACGATGGATAGTTGCCCTGATTTTTTGTTCCTTTGCCGCAGTCAATCTTGACGATCCCGATGGATTTATCTGGGTGCCGGTTTATTTAGCCGTTGCCTTTTTACCTTTCACAAAAATAGGTTCCGAACAAACGATAAAGATCAGCGCGGTTGTACTTTTGATTATTGGTATTCTTGTAACACTGGGTCTAATGAATACGATTATGCCGTGGCAATTGGATAATCGCATGGTGAATTTATGGGAACACCAGCGAGAAGGACTGGGGCTTATCCTTGGGGCCGCCTGGCTTTGGTTTGGTCACAGATTGAAATAATTTTGAAATAAAGAAAAAATATCACACTAAATTCTAAACTCTTTTTAACATAATTGAGGAATCTGTGAAAAACTTATTTTTACCCCTAACCATATTACTGAGTGCCTGTATGCAAAATTCAACACCCCCTAACGCAACCAAAAAAACTCATGAAATGACCATCCACGGAGATACGCGCGTTGATGACTATTATTGGATGCGGTTAACGGACGAACAGAAGTCTGCCAAAGACAAAGACAGCCAGACCCAAGAAGTGTTGGATTATATTAATGCGGAAAATGCCTATACCCAAAAGCGTCTGAAACATACGGAAAAATTTCAGAATGATTTATTTGATGAAATTGTGGGGCGCATCAAAAAGGATGATGAATCTGTCCCCTACTTGGATAATGGTTATTACTATTATACTCGATATGAAAAGGGGAAAGAGTATGCCATCCATTGTCGGAAAAAAGGATCACTGGATGGGGATGAAGAAGTCATTATGGATGAGAATGAACTGGCAGAGGGGTTTGATTATTTTGCCATTGGAAGCATGAGTGTGAGTCCAGATAATCAATGGCTGGCATTTGGTGTAGATACACTGAGCCGTCGGTTTTATGAAATCAATTTTAAAAATTTGAATACGGGAGATATCCTACAGCAAACTATAGAAAATACTACTGGAGGCGTGGCGTGGGCCAATGACAATGAAACCGTTTTTTATACATCCAAAAATAAAGTCACATTATTATCGGAAAAGATATATCGGCATAAGGTGGGTTCCGATTATAAAAATGATGCATTGGTTTATACAGAGGATGATGAGTCTTATTACATTGGTGTGTCTCGATCCAAATCCGGGGAGTATATTATAATTTATAATTCCAGCACCTTGGTGAGTGATTATCATATCCTGCGGGCAGACAACCCAGAGGGGGACTTCAAAAACTTTTCACCTCGAGGAGCGGCGCATGAATATGGTATTGCCCATTATAAAGATAAGTTTTATATCATTACGAATTGGGAGGCCAAAAATAATCGCCTTATGGAGACATCAGAAGATGCCACCGATATGGGCAACTGGAAAGAAGTGATTGCCCATCGAAATGATGTCCATTTACTGGGATTGGAAATATTCAATAATCATTTAGTCATTAGCGAAAGAAAAGATGGTCTTCGTGGTTTGAGAGTGATGAATCAGAAAACAGGATCGGATGAATATATTAATTTTGGTGAACAAACCTATACGGCAAGGATTTCTGTGAATGAGGAATTCAACACCAATATTTTGCGCTATGGATATACATCCATGGTGACGCCCAGTTCCACATATGATTATAATATGGATACGGGTGAAATAACCTTAATGAAACAGCAGGAAGTGGTGGGTGGCTATGATCAATCATTATATCGTTCGGAGCGTCATTATGCCCCCGGGCGTGATGGTCAACCTGTGCCAATCTCTTTGGTTTATAAAAAAGACCTAAAAAATGATCCCACCTTTAATAATCAAGGTGCTCCAGATAATCCACAGAATTTATTACTTTATGCTTATGGTTCATATGGTTCAACAAGAGATCCTTATTTCAGTTCTACTCGATTAAGCTTATTAGATCGAGGTTTTATCTATGCTATTGCCCATGTTCGTGGCAGTCAGATCTATGGCCGCCAATCATATGATGACGGAAAGATGCTAAATAAGAAAAATACCTTTACTGATTTTATTGATGCGGGTAAATATTTGGTTAAAGAAGGGTTAACTGATTCAAATCATCTCTTTGCAGAAGGGGGCAGTGCAGGCGGACTCTTGATTGGCGCCGTCGTGAATATGGCTCCTGAATTATGGAAAGGCACCATTGCCGCCGTACCTTTCGTGGATGTGGTGACGACTATGCTGGATGCATCCATTCCCCTTACGTCAAACGAATGGGATGAGTGGGGGAATCCTGAGGAGAAGAAATATTATGATTATATGCTTTCCTATTCTCCTTACGATCAGGTGGAGGATCAAATATATCCAAATATCTTAGTGACTTCCGGATTTTTTGATTCCCAGGTGCAATATTGGGAACCCTTAAAGTGGATGGCCAAACTTCGGGACCACTGGCAGGGTGAAAATAATCTTTATCTCCACATGAATATGGATGCAGGTCATGGAGGCAAGTCCGGGCGCTTTCGCCGGTATCGGGAAGTGGCCTTAGAATATGCATTTCTTTTTGATTTGGCTGGTATCAAAGATTAGTGAGATGCGTCTATCTGTTCAATTTGTTTAATTCCAAAATTTTTTGTAATATTTAGGTGTTATGAGAAATAAAACAATCTTTATTGGGCTCGGATTGATCTTTACGCTTTCACTTCAAGGGTGCTACACCCAATTAGCCATGTTCTATCCTGACCCAGAAGAAGATTCATTAGAATCCTATTCTCGTGCCAGAGTCAGACCCAGTGTAGATATGTATGCACAAGATGAAGGCTCTGGATTACCATTGGCATATTCAACAATGCAAAATCGTTTTAGCCCTTTTCATGGATACAATAATTATAATAACCCCTATAGTTTTTATAATGACCCTTATTCTGGATATGGCGGTTATAACAGTTATGGATATGGGTATAATAACTATGGTTATAGCTATAATATTGGTGGGTATTCCATGTTTATTCCTGTGGCGGATAAGAAAGATATTCGACAGTTCACCAAGGATAGAAATCGGACTACTACCACCAACTTACAGGTGAATCGTACATCTAATACCAATCAAAGCGCCAGATCTTCATCCAGTAGGAATAGCGGTTCTTCCGGGAGTTATTCGTCCGGCAGTAATAGTTCTTCAAGCGGTTCAAGTAGATCTTCGGGAAGTTCCGGTGGTGGCCGTCGTGCCACACGTCGTAATTAATTAGTACTGTATTTAGGGTGCTTTTATGAAAAGTATACCCCGTTTATTATTTTCGATATTTTTACTGCTATCCATACTAACATCTCAATCCGCTTCTGAAGCAATTCGTCTACTAGAAAATGAAATGGGTTTTGGAGCGCGATCTCTTGGGATGGGTGGTGCAAATATTGCTTTGGGAGATGATCCGTCTGATATGTATTGGAACCCGGCAGGCCTGGCGGGGATTATAAACAAGACCTTTTACATTGAAACCAATAATCTTAATTATAATAATAATACAACATATTTAAACCAGACCACAAATAATCCGCTCCAGAAATTTGGCCAATTCAACGGTTTTGGGATAGCGGTCCCAATTTCTACGATCCGGGGCAGTATGGTGGTGGCCATGGGGTATAACCGCATTCTCAATTATGATGCATTGATGTCATTTTCCGGTTTTAGTCTTCGGGATAACACCCTGGATTTTCCTATCAATATTGATGGGGTAGAAAAAAACTATCAATTTTCAGAAAAGGTTCAGCGGAGTGAACAAGTGCTAAGTAACGGAGGTATGGAACAACTAACATTTTCTTTCGGAATCGCTTTGTCACCCACCATTTCTGGAGGTATTTCTGTCTCTCGGTTAACGGGCAAGGAAGAGTATGAATTCAAATTTTTTCAGGAAGATCTTCAAAATACCTATAGTCAGTTCCCGGCAGATTTCAATCAATATAATCTGAAACAATCCTTAATCACTAAAACAAGTGGGTGGAATATCCGCGGCGGATTAAAATCATCTTTGAACGAATGGGTGCGTTTTGGGATTGCCCTGTCGCTACCTTATACGATTCATGTGAAAGAACACCATGGTACGGATGAAAAACTTACATTTGATAACGGGGATAAAAGCGATGCAACCGTAACCGGATATTATGATTATAAAGTTGATGCACCCCTGGTTGGAGATGTGGGAATGGCATTAACATCCAAGAATTTGGCCATATCAGCCAGTTTCCGTTTTAAGGATTGGGGAGCAACAGAATTCAATCTGAATAATATATCCAGAAACTCAGATGATTATGCATTATTAGAAGAAGAAAATTCTATTTTAACATTTCAATATCGTTCCGTCGTGCAGTTACGAGTTGGCGTTGAATATCTAAAAGAATTTAATGACAGTTTTGGTATCACATTCCGCGCAGGTGGCGGTTTAATTCCGTCACCTGATGGGGACAGTAAAGTAGATAAAAGTTATACCACTATAGGATTGGGAGTACCAATAGGAAACACCATAATGCTAGATGCAGCTTATATCTTTTCCCAGTGGGAAGAAAACTCCAGAGATTGGTACACACCGGCGGGTGCCACAGAAGAAGTACAGTCTGGTCGATTGCTGGTGAATTTCTCGTATTTATTTTAATTATAAAGGTTCATTGAATTCTATTTGGAATTCGGTGAGTTACTCGATTAATTTTCCGGGCCTTTTTTGAAATAAAAATATAGCACTTATTCCTTAAAGCGTTAAGTGTTTGGAGGCTCGGTAGCTCAGTCGGTAGAGCAGAGGACTGAAAATCCTTGTGTCGGCAGTTCGATTCTGTCCCGAGCCACATAAAAAAGCTCTCGATTAATCATCGGGGGCTTTTTTGTTTGTGGGGTGATAAGTAGATTTGGATAGATGATTAGGATTTCAAAATGAAAAAGACATTACTAATCATATTGCTATTTAATCGGTAGTATCAAGTTCTGTACTGTTTGATGC
>Ga0187833_10001957_pt1 | contig 22777 bp, 20 predicted proteins | sample ETNtaG_37_FD_167968 | JGI IMG/M metagenome (GOLD analysis project Ga0187833, IMG submission 167968) | Marine microbial and viral communities from oxygen minimum zone, Eastern Pacific Ocean - ETNP2014_SV_400_PacBio MetaG (Illumina Assembly) | ecosystem: Environmental > Aquatic > Marine > Hypoxic...
TGGCCACGGTCACTGACCTGGAGGACCGCGAGGAACGATTCTATGTAGTCACCCTTGCGATCGGGACACTAACGGCACTTGCTGTAGTATGGTCGGAAGGTTTCTCGGCCCGTGGTATCGTGCTTGCTGCAGTGGCCCTCAACATATTCTGGCCCCTTCCCGCGATATTCGCTGCCCGTGCGCTCGGCCTCTCGCGGTGGCGAGACCATCGATATCTCGACGAACAGGTGGACGCCTCCCGGTTCAGGAAGGTGGCCCGGAGCGTGCGCTGTGAAAAACGCACGTGCAGTGACGGGCTGTGCTGCTTCGTGGGTGTGGGCAACATGGTGCCTCGTACAGCGCGGGACGATGTGATCCTGGTCGTTGTACGGTATAGAGATGATGATGAATCCGCACGCCTTCTGGCCCGCCACGTTCCTCGCTCAGTGGTCGTGCGCCAGGCCTGCAGTGACCTGAATGTCGATGCGAAGGTGCACGGGGAACGCCTAATCCTGGACCTGTCCTGCAAGGGATATGATGACAGGCCCGATGCGTGCCGTACGTACCCGCCGCCGGGCGACCGGTGCATACTCGCTGACCATGACGACGGGAACGCCGTGGCCCTACTCGGTTTCAGGAAGACCGCATTTCCCCGGCTCGAGCCCTTCTCAGTTTCCGGGGACGTGCTGCTCGGCGAGGACTACTACCTGGTCCCCGTGCCCGTGAAGGGCCTTGCGCCCGTGCTCTTCAATGGGTGAAGGCCCTAGCGGCTCGCAAAAGGTATATAAGCCCGAGGCGACGATGTGGAGCCATGTGCGCGTGTTGCCCCTGCTGTGATGATGAAGAGAACTGTTGCAGTGGGATGTGCTTCCTCGCTGTGGCCGCCGTGCTCAGCGTCGCTGCCTTCCTCGCCTACCGGCGCATGTACGCCTCACGGTCCTTCGAGGGCGTGCAGGTGCCCATCGAGTGAGCGAACGGGCCCGTGTGACGGGTTCATAGAACGGATGTAAAGTAGAAACTCCGCCTCCTTTCAGGGGTAGGATGAATACCATATGCTCCAGGTGGCGACCGCGGTCTACACACACATCACCCGGTGTGACATTGCCGGTGTCCAGAGCCCGCTGGACCAGTTCAGGGCCGAGGCGATGGTCTCGACCGGGAGGCCGTGAGCATCTGTAATCAGGGATCTGTGATATCCGAAGCGCATCTCGGATACAAGACGTGGGCTGGCCGGATTCATACTGGCTCTCGTATAATGGCGCCCGTGTGGTTCATATCGGAGATCGTTCTCGCGATATAGACGTATTGTAGGGATTCTCTGATTGTGGGTTTGTGACGGTTCTTTCGTATACTAGAGCGCATTAGGGGCGATACCCGAATAAGGGCGGAGGTCACTTCATCTGAAAGAAAATTGCAGGTATAGGCAGTTGTACGACATCGTCGACACGATTTTGTCACGGGCCTTGATGGTATGTTTAATACCAAATCTTGGTATGAAACTTACCACAAAACGAAACCTTTTTATGGATTAAAATATACCAATTACTGGTATAGACTATACCTCTGATCAAAATGACCGCTCCAACCGAACATATAAGGAAAATCGCCGAGAGCATCGATGAAATTCAGAACGCTCTCGATATCGGATGGGAACGGAGAATCCAGACAATAGGATTCCATACCTCGTTAGGCTCGGTCAATTTACTTGAGCTCTATCTTCATGTTACTAACCGAATTACTGCAGGCAAGCAGGTACAGCACAATTGGTTCAAGCGCCCTCAACCCGGCCAAAAACTGAATGCCATTATCGAACGGAAGATGCCGATTGTTTTCCCTCGCCAGGAAGAGGTCTACGATCTCATGTACGATATCGAGGACGTGCGAGATACTATCATTTATGGACGATGCACCAAGGAGCTGGTCGATCGCGTTATACTGGCATTTCAACGACTCCGGCATATTATCGAGGAAGAGCTTCAAGAGGAGGGTGTAAGTCTTGACATCGAGGAATGAGATTATTGGCTATGCAATGAGCTTCATCTCCGCTCTTATCTCTTGCCGACAGCTATCCAAACAACTCCTCATCCGGCGAGCCATCCTCTTCGGAAGTATAGCGAGGGATGATTTCAACAAGGATAGCGATGTTGATATCTTCATCGATGTCTATTCGAGTGATCTGGAAGAAAAGGTCAAGGATATCGTGAACGAACGATTGAAACACTTCGAACAGTCCAAGCTGAATAAGACATGGAAACTGAAAGGTATTGAGAATCAGATATCCTGTTCCGTTGGAATGCTTCAGGAATGGGACTTGCGGACGAGCGTTGCATCAGACGGTGTTGTTCTCTATGGTGCCTTCAAAGACCTCTCAACTGACGAACGACCTCGTTACGTGCTTTTTATGCTTGAGTCGATCTCCGATGTTACCAAGAGAAATCGTGTGGTTCGGAAGTTCATTGGAAGGAGAGAGAAAAACTTCATATCCAAAGGACTTGTAAAGGAATTGCATGGCACTGTGCTTTCCAGCAGAGCATTCATGGTGCCGCCCGAAGCATCGGAACGCATCGCTCGCATACTTGGAAAGGAAAACGTAGAATACAGGCTCTTTGAAGGATGGCTCTCGGAGTAAATCATTAACGATTTCCAACGTCGTACAACAGTGGGTTATCCGACCTCCCTTTTCCTTCCAAATGACTGTAAGAGGCACACATAAGTTTTCGCCCCTCTCGCTTAAGATTACATCCATTTGTAAGTCCGAATTATCCCGATCGCCCAACGCCGCAATAATACTGTTTATGCGGCGTCATTTCTGGCGTCCAGGTTGTTGAATGATCCTTAATGATAGAGTAATCAGTTTACATACCCTAACTGCTTACTATATCATTATGAAATGAATGCGCATAAGCCGTGAGTTCATTCCCCCCCCACCTCCGCGCCAACACCAATCCCGCCGCTACGAAGGCGGGCGCAAGTGGGGTCGTCGAACCAGGAACTAGACGCTGGAAGCTCGGGGCTTTTGCCTCAGGACGATGTCACTTGATCTTCCAGTCCTTCCACTCGCGCTCCTTGAGCTCACCGCGGCGGATCTTGCCGCTGATGGTCTTGGGGAGCTCGGTGACGAACTCGATACGGCGAGGGTACTTGTAGGGTGCTGTGACCGTCTTCACGTGGGTCTGCAGTTCCTTGACCAGATCGTCGTTCCCATCGAAACCTGGGGCAAGGATGACAAAGGCCTTCACGACCTCACCGCGGGTCTTGTCAGGTGCAGCGACCACGGCCGACTCCTGCACGGCAGGATGCTCGAGCAGCGCGCTCTCGACCTCGAAGGGACCGATGCGGTAGCCCGACGTGATGATGACGTCGTCCACTCGTCCGACGAAGAATAGGTAACCGTCAGTGTCCTTGTAGGCCTTGTCGCCAGTGAGGTACCAGTCGCCCATATAGGCGCTAGCGGTCTTGTCAGGCTCCATCCAATACTCCTTGAACAGCCCCACGGGGCGCTCGGGCTTCACGCGAACGGCGATATGGCCCTCCGTGTCCGGGGGGACCTCATTACCTTCGTCGTCGATGACGGAAACGTAGAACCCGGGCGTGGGCTTGCCCATGGACCCGGGCTTGATCGGCAGGCACCGGTAGTTGGCCACGAGGTTCACGGTCTCGGTCTGGCCGTACCCGTCGTAGATGTGCGTACCGGTGCCCTCCTTCCAGATGCGCATGACCTCTGGGTTCAGCGGCTCTCCGGCAGCCATGCAGTGGCGCAGGTCGGAAAGGTCGAAGGCCTTTAGGTCAGCGTTCACCATCACACGGTACACCGTGGGCGGCGCACAGAAGGTCGTGATGCCATAGTTCTGCATCGCTCCGAGCGTCCGCTTAGCGTCGAACTTACCCTCGAGCTGGAACACGGCGGCACCGACGGTCCACTGCCCGAAGAGCTTGCCCCAGGCAGCCTTGGCCCACCCGGTATCGGACATGGTCCAATGAAGATCGGTGGGCTTGAGGTCCTGCCAGAACGTGGCCGTGATGCGGTGAGCGATGCCATACGACGCCTGTGTATGAAGCACCATCTTGGGGTAGGATGTGGTCCCGGAGGTGAAGTAGAGGAGAAGGGTATCGTCGGACCTCGTCTTCTCGACGCCCTCGAGCTGCAAGGATGCACCGGCGACCTCGTCATCGTAGGAGAGCCAGCCTTCACGCTTGTCACCCAGGACCATGCGCTTGGTAAGGCAGTCCAGATCGTCGAACACATCATCGACCTTGACGGCGCCCACTCCATCGCTGATGGCCATGACGGCACCTGCGGTCTTGATGCGGTACTCGACGTCCTTGGCGGTGCACATGGCGGTCGCCGGCATGGGCACGATACCGAGCTTGAACATGCCGATCATGCACATGTACCACTCAGCGCACTGGGGTAGCATGATGAACACGCGGTCGCCCTTCTTGAGCCCGAGCTTCTTGAGCACGTTCGCGACGCGGTTCGAACCGGTCTTGATGTCCCAGAAGGTGTGCTTCTGCACGGTGTCGTCCGGATTGACCGACACCAGAGCGAGCTTCGTGCGGTCCTCGGCCCACTGATCGACAACGTCGAATCCGAAGTTGAAGTACTCGGGCACTTCGAGCTTGAACTCGTTGCGGGTCTTCTCGTAATCCTCCATGTTCGGACGTAAGTCTTTCATAGCGTTCCCCTCGATCTCGCACATAGAGCCTATGGCCCCGGGGCCATCTTCTGTTCGATCTCCTTTTCGCGAAGCAGCTTCCTCTTCGTCTTTCCGCTCTGGGTCTTTGGGAGGGATTCGACGAAATCGATCTCCCTCGGGTACTTGTATGGAGCCGTGTTCTTCCTCACGAACCGCTGGATGTTCTTGGCGAGCTCGTCCGAAGGTTCGTAACCCTCGTTCAGTATGATGAACGACTTGACGATGACCCCCCTGACCTCGTCAGGCGATGCGACCGCCGCGGACTCGAGGACGGCGGGGTGGTGGTTCACCACGCTCTCCACCTCGAAGGGCGAGACCCTGTATCCCGCGGTCATGATGAGGTCGTCACCCCTGCCAGAGAACCAGAAGTAGCCCTCCTTGTCCTTATACAGGGTGTCGCCGCTCAGGAACCATCCGTTCTTGAAGCTCTTGCTCGTCTTCTCGGGCTTGTTCCAGTACTCCTTGAACAGACCGGGATCGTCCTGGCTTACTGCGAGGGTGCCGGGGACATTCGGCGGAACGGGGTTCGCGTCGTCGTCCACGATCTCGCATACATGGCCCGGCTGGGGCCTGCCGCAGGAGCCCGGCTTGATCGGCATGTCCGTGATGTTGGAGAGGTACACCATGACCTCGGTCATCCCGATACCGTCGAGGATCTCGCAGTTGAACCTCTCCCTCCATTCCTTGACCACCTCGGGGTTCAGAGGCTCGCCCGCGCTTATGCAGTGCCTGAGGGCGCCCAGATCGTATCTCTTCTCCGCGTCCTCTATCGTTAAGAACATCCGGTAGCAGGTCGGGACCGAAGCAAGGTTCGTGACCTTGTACTTCTCCAGCAGCGAGAACCAGATCTCGGGTTCGAACCTCCCATCGTACAGAAAGACGGTAGTTTTGTGCCTCCATGCGTACAGGAACGCGTTACCCAGTGGGAAGATCCAGTTCAGCGCCCCCGTGTGTGCCATGATATCGTCCGGCCGATAGGTCTGCCAGTATTGTGAAGCGGGATCGTTCCCGATGACCCACCGGTGCGCATGCACTGCGCCCTTGGGCATCCCTGTGGTCCCTGAGGTGTAGCAGAAGAAAGCCATGTCCTCGGCATCCGTATCCTCGATCTCCAGCTCGGTAGACTCGTTCTCTATCAGGTCATAGAAGGAGAGCTCCCCCTCCTTCAGCTCATCTCCAACAATGATAATGTGTTTCAGTGTCGGGCAGTTGCCCTTGATCTTGTCGACATCCTCCATCCCTTCGGGGGTCGTTATGACCGCGATCGCATCCGAGTCCAGGATCCGGTACTCGATCTCCTTGGCCTTGAACATCGTGCTGGACGGGATCGGCACGGCACCTATCTTCACACCCCCGAGGAATACCATCTGGAACTCCGGGACGTTCGGAAGACGCATGAGAAAGCGGTCGCCCTTCGAGAAGCCCAGCTTCCTGAGGGCATTCCCGAACCTGTTGCTAAGGTTCTTCATTTCAAGGAACGTGAATCTTCTCTCTTCCCCCTTCTCGTTCTCCCAGTACAGGGCGACCTTATTGCTGGTCGCGGGATCATCTGCCACCCGATCACAACAATCGTAGCCCATGTTGTATTTCTTTGGGACATCCCAGTTCCAGTCCGAGACCTTATCATCATAATCGAATCCGCTCGTTTCTCCCATTGTTATGACCGGTGCCTGATGAAAATTAAAACGCTTTTAAGATTTTTCATTTACGATGTGCAAATCAAGGCATAACGCCTCGAAATATTAAAACTCTATCAGCCCGAGGGATGAGTTTTCCCGGACCGTGCCCCTGTCGGACCGATCGTGACAGGGTATCTCCCCTCACCCGTTTGTCATCCCCGCCCGAAGCCGCGTGATGATCGCGGGACCTTGTGAGATCCTGCGAGGAGAGGGGCCGAAAAAACGTGAGATTTAAAGTCTAATCCTTGGAACTAGGTGCCTTGCCGGATGTCATGGAGGGCTGATCATGGAAGAAGAGCGGGAGATCATGGAGGTGGACGTGCTCTTCGTGGGCGGCGGCATCGCTTGCCTGAGCGGGGCGCTCCATCTTACGAACCTCATTAGAAAACACAACGAGAAGGTCGAGCAGGAGGGTGAGGGAGAGAGGATCGACGAGCCCATGATCGCCCTGCTGGAAAAGGCCTCTTCCGTGGGCACCCACAGCATCTCCGGGGCGGTCCTTGATCCGAGTGCCCTCAAGGAGCTCGTCCCGGACTTCCTGGAGAAGGATGCGCCTCTGGAGGGTGAGGTCCGGAAGGAGGCGGTCTGTTTCCTGACGAAGGGCTGGAAGATAGGGCTCCCGTTCACACCCCCTCCCATGGACAACCGCGGCCACTATGTGGTCTCACTCTCCAGATTGACCGAATGGATGGGTCGGCTGGTCGAGGAGAACGGCGTCGACGTCTTCCCCGGCTTTGCGGCCACGGAAGTACTGTACGACGGGGACCGGGTGATCGGTGTCAGGACGGGGGATAACGGGATCGATGCGGACGGCAACAAGAAGGCCAATTTCGAGTCGGGGATCGACCTCCACGCCAAGGTCACCGTGTTCGGAGAGGGGTCCCGGGGGGGCCTCACCAAGGCTGTCATCGACCGATTCGATCTGGACAAGGGGAAGAACCCCCAGAGCTACGTGCTCGGAGTGAAGGAGGTGTGGGAGGTCCCGAAGGGAAGGATCGAGCCGGGAGAGGTCATCCACACCATGGGCTATCCCCACAAGAGCAGTACCTACGGGGGAGGGTTCATCTATGGCATGAAGAACGACCGGGTCGCCCTGGGGCTCATGACCGGCCTGGACTACAAGGATTCATTCCTGGACCCCCATTCCGAGTTCCAGAAGTACAAGCTCCATCCCTTCATCGGCGGCCTGCTCGAGGGAGGGAAGCCCCTCCAGTACGGGGCAAAGACCGCCCCCGTGGGCGGGTACTTCTCCATCCCGAAGCTCACCTTTGAGGGCGGGCTCATCGTCGGGGACTCAGCAAGCCTCTTCATCAGCCAGAAGCTCAAGGGGATCCATGTGGCCATGAGGTCCGGGATGCTGGCCGCAGACTCCATCTTCGAGGCCATCAAGAAGAACGAGTTCTCGGAGGCCGTGCTCAAAGGCTACGCTGACTCACTCCTCGGAAGCGATGTCGGCCAAGAACTCTACAGATCGCGCAACTTCCACCAAGCCTTCCACCAGGGATTGTGGGCCGGGCTGGTCAGGGGAGGGTTCCAGTTCCTTTTTGGGGGGCGGTTCCTCAAGGCCCGCCTCGGAGCGCAACCCGATTACACATCCCTGAGAACGGTGGCCGATCACTATGGGACGGACTCGCCCACGGACGAGGAGAAGGGCATCATCGCGTTCGATGGGAAGCGGACCTTCAACAAGGAGACGGACGTGTACCATTCCGGGACCATCCACGAGGAGAAGCAACCGCCCCACCTCAGAGTGGCGGACACAAGCATCTGCTACACTAAGTGCACCAAGGAATACCAGAATCCGTGCACGAGGTTCTGCCCGGCCAATGTCTACGAGATGGAGGTCGACGAGGAGACGGGCAAGCCCACGCTCAAGATCAATTTCTCCAACTGTGTCCACTGCAAGACCTGTGACGTGAAGGATCCCTACGAGATCATCACGTGGGTACCGCCGGAGGGCGGGGGCGGGCCGAAATACACGATGATGTGATCCTTACAGGGACCATGTGGTCCGGGGATCGAGCCCCTAAAGCTTCCGTGCCCGCTACGACCTGAGCCTTCGTGCTTCCTCCGTAAGGGCGGGAACGACATCGAAGAGGTCACCGACGATCCCGTAATCGGCAACGGCGAATATAGGGGCATCGGGGTCCTTGTTGATAGCAACGATGTTCTTGGACGTGTTCATCCCCACAAGGTGCTGGATCTGGCCGGATATGCCGCAGGCGACATAGAGGCTGGGCGAGACGACCTTGCCCGTTTGCCCGACCTGGTCGGAGTGCGGTCTCCATCCCGCATCGACGGCGGACCTTGATGCTCCCACGACCCCCCCGAGCAGGTCAGCGAACTCCTCGAGGATGGCGAAGTTCTCGCCGTTCTTCATACCTCTCCCGCCCGAGACGATGATGTCCGCCTCACGTAGGTCGATCTTACCCCCACCGACATCGATGGTCTCTTTGATCACAGGCCCTGTCCTGCCCTCATCGGGAGCGTGTTCCATCCTCTCGATGGCAGCCTCCCGGGGGGCCTCGGAGGCCACAAACGCCTTCGGCCTCAGGGTCATGATCCGGATCGGAGAGTTGAAGGCCACATCCACAAGGGCCTTGCCGGCGTACAGGGGTCGTGTGGCCACGACCTGCGTCCCATCCTTGATCTCGATATTCACGCACTCCGTGGCTAGTCCCGCGCTCAGACGCGCGGAGAGCTTGGCGGCGAGCTCCTTGCCACGGATCGAGGCATCGAGGAGAACGATGGAGGATGATTTTTGAGTGATGGCCCGCTCCAGTATGTCGCAGTATCCGTCAGGGGAGAAGGTTCCCAGTCCCTCGTCCTCCGCGACGAGCACCAGGTCCGCCCCGAACTCACCCAGGGCCGGGGCCAGGGCCCCGACATCGGATCCTATGACAACTGCGCAGAGCTCGGAGCCCAACGTGTCGGCCAGCCTCCTGCCCTCACTGACGGCCTCCAGCACGGACCTCTTGAAGCCATCTTTCTTATTTTCTGCATAAACGATGATATCGAACGCCATATCTATCACCTCAGAGTATCTTTGCCTCCTCCTTCAAGAGCCTCACGAGCTCGGGGACGGCCTCCTTTCCCTCGCCCACGATCTTGCCCCCGGATCGGGGCGGCGGCAGGTGGAGGGAGGTCACCTCGAGCAGGGATTCGGAGAGGATCGGTTCCTTCTCCTCGATGGGCTTTCGCTTTGACATCATGATCCCCTTCATTGTCGTGTATCGGGGCTCGTTCAGCCCCCTCTGGGCCGATAGAACGCAGGGTAGCGGGACCTCCACTACGTCATAGCCGCCCTCCCTCTCCCTCTGGGCGACGGCACGGTCCTCGCTGATCTCGAGCTTGATGATGGACGACACGAAGGGGAGCCCGAGGAACTCAGCTACGAGCCCTCCCACCTGGTTGGCGTCGTCGTCCACGGCCTGCTTGCCCAGGAGGACGAGGCCGGGGTCCATGGATGATATCTCGTCGGCCAGGGCCTTTGCGACAACGAACGGGTCCGTGCTCTCTGCCTTCAGCAGCACACCCCTGTCAGCGCCCATGGCAAGGGCGGTCCGGATGGTCTTAGTGCTTTCGCTCGGACCCAGTGACAGTATTACGACCTCGCTCCCCGAGAACCTCTCCTTGATGCTCAACGCCTCCTCGACGGCGTACTCGTCATAGGGGTTGAGGACGTACTCAACACCCGACCGGTCTATGTCCTTGCCGTTTCCGGCCACCACTATCTTAGTTGTGGTGTCGGGAACCATCTTTACGCATACAATGATCTTCATCGTAACATACCTCCTCTTTCAGCGATCACACTGCCTTTAACGCCATGTGGGCGATCAATAGACGCAATATCTCCGAGGAACCCTCGCCGATGGTCATGAGCTTGGCATCCCGCCAATGTCTGTGGACATCGTATTCATCGGCGTATCCGTACCCGCCAAGTACCTGTATGGTGTTATCGCACGCCCTCACTGACGCTTCCGATGCGAAGAGCTTGGCCTGCGCGGCCTCGGAGGCAAAGGGCACGCCCTGTTCCTTGAGGCTGGCCGCATAGTAGGTCAGGAGCCGTGCCGCGTTTATCTCGGTGACCATGTTGGCGAACTTCTCCTGCGTGAGCTGGAAGGAGGAGATCGGTGTACCGAACGCCTTCCTTTCCTTGCTGTACCGAAGCGCCTTCTCCAGGGCTGCTTGGGCGATACCGACCGAGAGGACACCGATCGTGAGCCGGCCCCTGTTGAGCATTTCCTTTGCATGTTTGAATCCTTTCCCCTCGGTACCGACGAGGTTGGAGCTAGGTATCCTGCAGTCCTCGAATATCACCTCACCGGTCTTCGTACCCTTGACGCCCACCTTAGGGATATCCTTGCCGATGGAGAGCCCGGGTCGGTCCGCCTCGACCAGGAAGGCGGTCGGGCCGTTGTCCGTCAGTGCGAACACGAAATAGACGTCAGCCACTCCGGCGTTGGTAATGAAGGTCTTCGTACCATCGATCACGTATTCATCGCCTTCGAGCCTTGCCTTGGTACGGATGGCCCCGGCGTCCGACCCGCACCCGGGTTCGGTCAGGGCGAAGGCAGCAAGGGACCTTCCCTCGAGGAGACCCTTTTCCAGCAACCACGTCTTCTTCAGTTCTTCGCTTGCGAAGAGACGCAGCCCCTCGCAGACGGTGCTGTGTATGGCCAAGGATATCGACGTGGACGCGCATGCTTTTGAGACCAGTTCCATGCAGGCGATATACACCGGGTAAGGGAGACCGAGGCCTCCATACTCAGGAGGGAAGGACATGGACACGAGCCCCTCTTCGAAGAGCGTATCCATGCCCTCCTTCGGGAATATCTTCTCGCCGTCGACCTCCTCGGCCCGTGGGAGCACCTCCTTTTCGATTACCTTGTCCAGGGTCCGCAGGATGATGTCATAGTCCTCGAAATCATTAGGATATAATGTCTTGAGTATCCTCTTCTGGTCTTCTGTGTACAACGCCATTCGATCACCTGTCCTCTCTATTCATCTCCCTTGAACGGTACGAAATACACGTCCGTGGGCTTGAACTTCAGGTTCCGCAGGAACTGGGCTTTCACCTTCATCCCGACCCTCATGTCCTCCTCCTTGACACCGATCACTCTGCTCATGAACAGGGTGTCGGCCCCATCGAACTCGATAAGCGCAAGGTTGAACGGCGTCTCCTTCAGGAACTCCTGGCCCCCGAAGTAGCATGTCGTCCAGGTATGTACCCTGCCCACGAGCGGAAGCTCGATCCACTCTGCCTCGGCGCCGCACATCATGCAGCTGACCTTGGGGGTCGCATAGGTGTAGCCGCACTTCGTGCACCTGGTCCCCATGAGCTTCTTCTTCGCGAGGCCCGAAAAGAATGGAGAGTCCTGGGCATAGGAGTGTATGTAGTCGACCTCATAATGGTGCTTGATTATGATCGGGTCCACGTTGAAGAGCACGGTGCCCTCCTCTGTCTCGGGGAGTTTGATCCTTTCCTTTCTCTTCGCCATCCTAACGCCCCCTCTCCATTATGCTCACGGCAACGTATGTGCCTGTCCCCGCATGGGAGTGTATCAGGGCCCTCTTGGCATTGGGGATCTGAAGCCTGTCGCTTCCCATGTGTTTCTTGATCGTCCCCTGGACCTGCCAGAACGCGAACGCCGCCTGCATCAGGCCCGTGGCCCCAACAGGGTGACCGCATGCCAAGAGACCGCCGGAGGGATTGACAGGGATCTTACCGTTCAGCTCGGGTTGGCCCTCCTCTATGAACTGTCCACCCTCCCCGTACTTGCACAGGCCAAGGTCCTCGTAGGTCTGGATCTCCGATGATGTGTAAGCGTCGTGGAGCTCGATGAGATCGATCTCCTTGATGGGGTCCGTGATGCCCGCATGCTCGTAGGCCATCTTAGCAGCGGCCCTGCCCGCCCTGAACGAGTGCACGCCCGGATACTTCAGGCCCTTATAGTCCAACTTGTTCTCCCACGGCAGCAGAATGACGTCCTTGTGGGGACGGTCTGCCATCCTCATGGCGTCGGTACCCGTCCCGACGCCGCTTATCTTCACGGGGTTGTCGGTCAGCTCGAAGGCGACGTCCTCCGACGCGAGGATGCAGGCCGCGGCACCATCCGACATGGCGCAGCAGTCCAGCCTGGTCAGCGGATAAGCGACCATCGGGCTGGAACGCACATCCTCGACCGTGAGCTTCATGGGGCTTTGAGCATAGGGATTGTAGAGCGCATTACCGTGGTTCTTCACCGATACCAGGGCCATCTGCTCCGGGGTGGTCCCGAACTCGTGCATGTGCCGGACCACCATCATGGCGTAGTAGCCTGTGTAGAAGCCTCCGACAGGATAGTCGAAGTTCGTGTCGGACGCCAGGGCGATGAACTCGTTGCCCTTCCACGTGTTGACCCGGGACATGGTCTCGAAACCGAAGGAAACGCACACGTCCATCCTGCCCGATGCAACTGCCTCATAGCCTGATTGCAGACAAAGACCGCCGGTCGCACCACCTCCCTCGGTCCTCTTGCTGGGCTTCGGGCAGAGTCCGAGGAAGTCGTTCACCATGCTCCCGGCCATCAGCTGCCTTGTGAAGTGGTCCGAGAAGTACGAGGCGACCGAGCCGTCGATCATGTCCATAGTGAGGTCGGGGACATCCTTCATCGCATAGTCGAAGGCTCGCTTCACCATCAACTGGAAGTTCATCTCTGGGTGGGCCTTCGCGAACTTCGTGACCCCCCCGGATACCATGTAGACATCCCTGGGTGCGGTTCTCTTCCCTTTCTTCATTTGGTACTACCCCCGGTTCCCTGTTCCTGCTTGCAATCGGGAGGATTCAGCAATCCCGATCTTGAGGTCTCCCGTTCCGGGAAGTCCTCTGTCATGTGTTCGAGCAGGAAGTGGCCAAAAGGGCATAGATGAATTTAAATGTATAGTCTTAGGGGTGCGGGATAGTCGTCGTGGAGGCAATCGGTATGCTGGGAGATTACGAGTATAAGAACATCTTGGTGGATGTAGAGGAACGGATCGCGACCATTCTCATCAACAGGCCCAAGGCCTTGAACGCCCTGAACACGGAAGTGCTCAAGGAGCTGGAAGATGTCTTTGACCGACTGGAGAGGGATGACGGGGTCCGAGTGTGCATACTGACTGGTAAGGGCGACAAATCATTCGTCGCTGGTGCGGATATCTCCGAGATGCGGGACATGGACCCACTGGCCGCCATCAGCTACTCCAAGCTGGGCCATGCGGTCCTCTCCAAGATAGAGAACTTGTCCAAGCCAACGATCGCGGCCATAAACGGTTTCGCTCTGGGGGGTGGATGTGAGCTCGCCATGAGTATGGACATCCGGCTCGCCTCCAAGAACGCGATACTCGGGCAGCCAGAGGTGAAGCTCGGTGTGATACCGGGATTCGGCGGGACCCAGCGCCTCCCCCGGCTGATCGGACCTGCCAAGGCAAAGGAGCTCATTCTCACGGGAAGGACCATCACGGCGGACGAGGCGGAGAGGATCGGTCTTGTCAACAAGGTCGTGGGCCCGGACGTCCTCATGAAGGAGGCACGGGATGTTGCCAAGGAGATCGCGAACGCCGGTAGATTCGCCGTCACGACCGCAAAGCTCCTTATGAACCGGGGCCTTAATATGGACCTTGATTCGGCCATGATCCTTGAGACCCAGTCCTTCGGTATCTGCTTCTCCAGCGGGGAGCCGGCCGAGGGGATGGGCGCGTTCCTCGAGAAGAAGAAACCGGACTTCAAGTGATGAAGATGGGATCAGGAGAAGCAGTGATAGTCAGTGCCGTCAGAACACCTATCGGGAGGTTCATGGGCGGCCTGTCGACGGTACCGGCCACCAAGCTGGGAGCTCTGACAATAAAGGAGCTTGTGAACCGCTCGGATATCGAACCGGGGCTGGTCGATGAGGTCATATTCGGCAATGTCATCACTGCCGGACTGGGTCAGAACCCAGCAAGGCAGGCAGCGATACACGGCGGGATCCCCAATGAGGTCGGAGCATTCACGGTGAACAAGGTGTGCGGATCGGGCCTCAAGGCGGTCATGCTCGCGGCCCAGTCGATCAAGGCCGGTGACGCGAAGGTCGTGATCGCTGGCGGGATGGAGAACATGTCGCTTGCCCCTCACCTATTAAATGGTCTGAGGACCGGCAAGAAGTTTGGTGACACCAAGCTCAAGGACGCCATGATAAAGGACGGCCTTTGGTGCCCGTTCAATGACGTGCACATGGGCATGACGGGCGAGTCAGTCGCAGAGGAATACAAGATCTCTCGTGAGGAGCAGGACAGGTACGCGCTGGAGAGCCAGCACAAGGCGGCTGCCGCGATCAAGGAGGGCAGGTTCAAGGATGAGATCGTGCCCGTAGAGGTCGAGGGAAGGAAAGGAACGGTCATAATCGACACGGATGAGGGCCCGAGGGAAGACTCATCACTGGAAAGGCTTGCCCGGCTCAAGCCGGTGTTCAAGAATGACGGGACAGTGACCGCGGGCAATGCATCCACGCTGAACGACGGGGCAGCGGCCGTTCTGGTAATGGAGAAGGACACGGCCAATGACCTGGGTATCGCACCGATGGCCAAGGTCGAGGGCTATGCGACCGGAGGGCTGCCCCCGAAGTGGGTGTTGCTGGCTCCCACGGTCGCGGTGAAGAAGCTGATGGCCAAGACTGGTAGGAAGATCGATAACTACGATCTTGTGGAACTGAACGAGGCGTTCGCGGTCCAGTCCATCAGATTGATCGAGGAGATGGGGATCGATCCGTCGAGGGTCAATGTAAACGGAGGCGCAGTGTCCCTCGGCCACCCGTTAGGCGCCTCGGGTGCGAGGGTCCTGGTCACCTTACTCTACGCGATGAAGCAGAGGGAGAAGGATTTGGGCCTCGCTACCCTTTGCCTGGGAGGGGGCAACGCGGTCGCTATGTCCGTAGTAAGGGAGTAGCCGCGCCAAGCCTCCGATATGATCATCGAAAGCTGAAGACCTGATCGAGGGAGTACCTGCCTCTATCATCCATCTTTACCCTTCCCATACCAACGCTGGTATCGTGCTCGAACGCAAGCGTCCAGTCTCCATCGAGTGCCTCCCTTAAGAGGTCCCTCTTCGTCTCAAGCGTTGTGAGGGGGAAGAGGTCGTAGCCCATGATCCAGGCCAAACCCCTGAGATGGGCGGTTGTCGGTATCAGGTCCCCGAGGTATACGAGGACACCTTCGGAGGTCTCCAGCTTCACAGATTGGTGGGACCTGGTGTGACCGGGGGTCAGGATGGTGGAGACGCCGGGGACGATCTCAACGTTCCCCTCCACCGTCTCGAGCTGGCCCGCGTTCTCGGGCACCTCGAAATCCTCCCGGATGTAGGACGCCCTTGACCTCTCGCTCGGGCTCTTCGCGTCCTCCAGCTCGCTCTTCTGCACAAAGTACCTTGCGTTCTTGAACGTGGGGGCGAGCTCACCGTCGGACCGGCAGGCGTTGCCCCCCGCATGATCGAAGTGCAGGTGGGTGTTGATGACTATGTCGATGTCTTCCGGTCCGAGGCCGATCTCTCTAAGGGACTGGATGAGGGTGGGGGGATGCTTTATCCCGAAAATGTCAACGAACTTCTTCGTGTACTTCGAGCCGGACCACCCTCCGATCCCAGTGTCCACCAGGATGTTCTTGCCCTTTGCCTTGATAAGGAGGGGATGCAGACCGAGCTCTATTCGGTTCCTCTCGTCAGAGTATGTGTACTTGCTCCACTGAGTCTTTGCCACAACTCCGAACATCGCGCCGCCGTCCAGCCAGCATGCACCGTCGCTGACCTGGAAGATCTCGGAACCCCCTAGCCGAAGGGGCCCCACGACAGACCTTTCCCGACCTTCTCCCGCATCTGAATCCGCCATCATGGACCAGCCATTTCCCCAACCCACCATACAGATTCTTATACTTGCCACTCCGGGAAGCGCTCGGACATGGCGATAGAGTTCCGGATCCATCACCTTGAGGACGTGGAGTCAACGAACAGGGTCGCAAGAGAGCTGGTCCTTGATGGCGCAGGGGAGGATTTGGTTGTCGTTGCCCGGACCCAGAGCAAGGGGAGGGGCCGGTTGGACCGTTCGTGGGAATCACCCGAGGGCGGCCTGTGGTTCTCGATAATCCTCCGACCGGACATCGAGCCGGACATGGTCCCGAGCCTGAACATCATCGGTGCTCTCTCGGTCGCCAGGGTGCTGAGGAACGATTACGACATGGACGCCCGCGTCAAATGGCCCAATGACGTGAGGGTCGAAGGTAGGAAAATATGCGGGATCCTATCAGAGATGTTCCGGGGGCGATCGGGCGACATGTTCCTCGTCATCGGGATAGGCCTGAACGCCAATATCGATGTGTCCTGTTTCTCAAAGGATATACGGGTGCGGACCACATCCATCAAGAACGAACGGGGTGTAGAGGTCGACCTGGATACCCTGCTCAATTCCATCCTCACGCAGTTCGGGACGCTCTGCTCGGACATGTTCTCGGGCGGGTTCCCGGCAGTCCTGTCCGAACACAGGTCCCTTGTGGAGAGCATCGGCTCGAGGGTCCGTGTGAGACCCGTGCCACCGGAAGAGGCGTTCGAGGGCATCGCGGTCGGTATGGACCGGCGGGGAGCTCTCGTGGTGGAGCTGGATGACGGGAGGAATAGGTGCGTGCTCGAGGGCGATGTCGACCTCGTCTGAGCATCATCGCCGTCAGGAAAAGATATATTAGGGTTTCAGTTCTCGGGTACCCCGAATGGACGTATTGGAGAGCAGGGTCGATACGAGCTTGGAAGAATACTCGGAGAACAAGGCGTACCAATCAGGCCTTGTATCTGAGCTGAAGGAACGGCTGAAGAAGGCCAAATCAGGTGGTGGGCAACGATATATCGAGAGGCAGAGATCGCTCGGAAAGATGCTGCCCCGCGAAAGGCTCGAACAGCTCCTGGACCCCAATACCCCTTTCCTCGAGTTCAGCACGCTCGCCGCTTCCGGCATGTATGATGATGGTGCGCCCTGTGCAGGGATAATCACGGGCATCGGCGTCGTCCACGGGAAGGAGGTGATGATCATAGCGAACGATCCCACCGTGAAGGGCGGGACCTACTTCCCCATGACCGTGAAGAAGCACATCAGGGCCCAGACGATGGCCATGGAGAACAACTTGCCCTGCATCTATCTTGTGGACTCCGGGGGCGCGTTCCTGCCCATGCAGGACGAGGTGTTCCCGGACAAGGATCATTTCGGTAAGATATTCTTCAACCAGGCCAGGATGTCGGCTATGGGGATACCACAGATCTCGGTCGTCCTGGGATCGTGCACGGCCGGAGGTGCTTATGTCCCTGCGATGTCCGACGAGACCGTGATAGTCAAAGGAACGGGAACGATCTTCCTGGGAGGCCCACCACTCGTAAAGGCGGCAACGGGCGAGGAGGTGGACGCGGAGGAGCTGGGTGGCGCGGACGTCCACTGCAGGGAATCCGGGGTGAGCGACCATTACGCGCTCGATGACGCGCATGCTCTTGACCTTACCAGAAACATAGTGGAGAGCCTGAACAGGCCGGAAAAGATCCATCTTGACGTTTCACCTCCCGAGGAGCCCAAGTACGAGTCGGAGGAGATCTACGGGATATTATCGAAGAATCCCAAGAAGCCCTTTGACGTCAGGGAGGTGCTTGCACGGATACTGGACGGCAGCAGGTTCCACGAGTTCAAGAAACTGTACGGACCGACCCTGGTGTGCGGTTTCGCTAGGATAATGGGTTACCCTGTGGGGGTGCTGGCCAACAACGGTGTCCTGTTCTGCGAGAGCGCGGTCAAGGGTACGCACTTCATCCAGCTTTGCGCGCAGAGGAAGCTCCCGATCATCTTCTTCCAAAACATCACCGGGTTCATGGTGGGGAAGGACTACGAAAGTCAGGGAATAGCAAAGGACGGCGCAAAGATGGTCATGGCCGTGGCCAATGCCCAGGTCCCGAAGTTCACCGTGGTCATTGGAGGATCCTTCGGTGCAGGCAACTATGCAATGTGCGGGAGGGCTTACGAACCTCGGCAGCTCTGGATGTGGCCTAACGCCAGGATCTCGGTCATGGGTGGTGAACAGGCCGCCAATGTCCTACTCACGGTAAAGATGGACCAGATGAAGAGGAAGGGCAAGACCCTCTCTGAGAAAGAAAAGGATGAGATAGTAAGACCCATCCTTGAGAAGTACGATCGGGAGGGAAGCGCATACTATTCGACCGCGCGGCTTTGGGATGACGGGATTATCGATCCCAAGGACACAAGGATGGTCCTGGGCCTCGCGATCTCCGCCGCGCTGAACTCCGAGATCCCCGAGTCGAAGTACGGCGTATTCCGCATGTAGGTGGGATTCCGATGGTTGAGATGTTTGATCTTGAGTCGATAGGTGTCGAGTCCGATGATGGTGTCGCCACCGTCACCCTCGATAGGCCGGAGGTCCACAACGCCTTCAACGATCAGCTTGTCCTGGAGCTGACAAAGTGCTTCGAGGCCTTGGACGCTGACCCAAAGATCCGCGTTATCGTGCTCACCGGCAGGGGCAAATCGTTCTGTGCCGGAGCCGACCTGAACTGGATGAGGAGGATGGCGGAATACTCGGACGAGGAGAACCTGCGTGACGCGTTCACACTATCCAGGATGCTCGAAACCATCGACAGATGCAGCAAGCCGGTGATAACGAGGATCAACGGAGCTGCCATCGGAGGCGGCGTCGGGCTTGTCGGCGCATCCGATATCGCGATCGCGAGTGAGAAGGCGGTGTTCGCGTTCTCGGAGGTGAAGCTGGGGCTCGTACCAGCGGTCATCTCCCCGTACATCATCAGAAAGATAGGTCCATCGAAGGCCAGGTCCTTGTTCATAACGGGCGAACGCTTCGGACCGGGGAAGGCAGTGGAGCTTGGCCTCGTGGATGGGATAGCGAAACACGAAGAGCTGGACGACCTGGTGGCCAAGAATATCAAGCGGATCAAATCAAGTGGCCCGAGGGCCGTTAGCGAGTGCAAGGAGCTAGTCAGATCGTTCCATCTCCATGATGAGATTGAACTCCAAAAGATCAATGCTGAGACGATCGCCCGACTCCGCGCCTCGCCCGAGGGCATCGAGGGTGTTCAAGCGTTCCTTGAGAAGAGAAAACCCTCCTGGAAAACCGGGGGTGAATGAGGAACATGTTCAAGCGGATTCTCATCGCGAACAGGGGGGCGATAGCCTCGAGGGTGATAAAGGCCTGCCAGGAGATGGGGATACATACCATCGCCATCTACTCCGATGCCGACGAGAGATCTGTCCACATGAAGCTGGCGGACGAGTCGCATCACCTCGGCGAGTCCTCACCGCTGGAGAGCTACATGAACATCGACAAGCTCCTCGACGTCGCTAAGAAGAGCGGGGCCGAAGCGATCCACCCCGGCTATGGATTCCTGTCCGAGAATCCGGAGTTCGCACAACGATGCGAGGACGCAGGGCTTTCGTTCATCGGGCCCCGATCCGACGTCATACGAGACATGGGATGCAAGATCCGCTCGAAGCAGATCATGGAGAAGGCAGGGATCCCGACGATACCCGGCTACCACGGCGATGAACAGGACAATGAAAGACTTCTCGAAGAGGCCGATGTCATCGGTTTCCCCGTCATGATCAAGGCTGCCGCAGGCGGGGGTGGCAAGGGCATCAGAATAGTGCATGAGAGAAAGGAGTTCATCTCCACCGCAGAGAGCGCTGCCCGGGAGGCAATATCTGCCTTCGGTGACGGAAAGCTCCTGCTGGAGAAATTCATCATCGATCCACGTCACATCGAGTTCCAGATCCTGGCTGACAACTTCGGGCACACCGTTCACCTGTTGGAACGGGAATGCTCGATCCAGCGAAGGCATCAGAAGATCATCGAGGAGACTCCGAGCATGGCCCTTACCTCGGACCTGAGGGAGAGGATGGGTGAGGCGGCCGTCAAGGTTGCAGAGACCGTGGGATACACCAATGCAGGGACCGTGGAGTTCATGCTGTCCGGCAAGGACTACTACTTCCTCGAGATGAACACTCGCCTTCAGGTGGAGCACGCGATCACCGAGGCCACAGCGGGAATCGATATCGTCAAGTGGCAGATCAAGATCGCTGCCGATGAGCGCCTAACGATACAGCAATCAGAGGTTAGGAGCAGGGGGCATGCGATCGAGTGCAGGATCTATGCAGAGGATCCGGAGAAGTCCTTCCTGCCATCGACGGGAACGCTGCACCAATTGTCGATCCCCCTGGGGGGTAACATCAGACATGAGATGGGGATCGAGAAGGGGACCGAGATCACCCACCACTACGATCCCATGCTCGCAAAGCTCATCGTCCATGCAGAGAACCGGGACGAGGCCATCGACAAGATGCTGTGGGCCCTCTCCAACTACTCGGCCCTTGGCGTGACCACGAACATACCATTCCTGAAAGAGATCTCGCACCACGCCGCCTTCAGGCGGGGCCAGACCGACACGAACTTCATCCAAAAATACTTCAGCGACTGGCCGAAGGGACGAGAGGCGCCTCCCAAGGAGGCGATCATCGCGGCATCGATATTCGATATGCTGGAGGGGGCACGATCAGTCCCGATGGAGGGAACGTTCCTCGAGGCAGATCCCTACTCACCGTGGAAGGGCCGCGATAAATGGAGGATAAGCTAGCAATGCGCTATACAGACGTTGGTTATGAGTACGGGTCCAAGATCTTCGTTGCTAGCGTTGAGAAGGGAGACGACTCGTTCACGGTATCCATTGACGGGGAACCCCACGAGGTCAGGATCGAGGATCTTGGCGGGGGAGCCTTCCGGATCCATGATGGTGCCAGGTCCTACAAGTGCATCGTTGCCAGTGCGGGTGACAAGCGGTTCGTCTCCTTCGATGGAGAGGTCTTCACGCTCACGAGGGTCGAGAAGAGCTCGCATGTCATCGATCAATCCCCATCTTCAAAGGGCGACCTCACAGCACAGATGCCTGGCCGGGTCGTGAAGGTCCTCGTGGGAGAGGGGGACGGTGTACAGCCACACCAGGACCTGCTCATCCTCGAGGCCATGAAGATGGAGTGCAAGGTGACCGCGCCCTTTCATGGGACGGTGAAGAAGGTCCACTTCAAGGAGGGGGACCTAGTCAATGTGGGGGACCTTCTTTTCGACATCGAGTCCAAGGAAGGATCGGACAGTAAGTAGTGCCCACCTCGAGCCGTTAAACGGCCCTTCGTATCCCGTCCAGTGCCTCCGGGTTCTCGAGCGTCGATACGTCGCCGACGGGACCGCTTCCGATGTAGATGTTCTTGATGGTACGTCGGACGATCTTCCCCGACCTCGTCTTCGGGAGGGCCTCCACAAAGAGGATGCTTCTCGGTCTGAAGGGCTTGCCGAGGATGTCCCCCACATGCTCCCGCAGGTCCTTGCGCAGGTCGTCGCTGGGCTCGTTCCCCGGTTTGAGCACGGCGAAGCAGACGATCGCCTCCCCTGTCGTCTCGTCGGGTACCCCGAAGGCCGCCGCCTCGCTGACGGTCCCGTGATCTATGAGCGCGGTCTCGATATCCGCGGGACCCACGCGCATGCCCGATATCTTCATGAGGTCATCGGCCCTCCCGAGAAGGAACCAGAACCCGTCCGCGTCCACATGGGCCAGGTCGGCATGATACCACATCCCGGGGAAGTGCGACCAGTAGGTCTCTATGTACCGCTCGGGATCCCCCCAGAACCCCCTGGTCATCGAGGGGCCGACGTTCCTGCACACAAGGGTACCGATCCCCCCGCGTACCGACTTGCCGTTCTCGTCCAGGCAATCGATGTCCATGCCGAGGCCCGGTCCACGGAGCGTCTTTGGCTTGAGGTCGGTGATTGGCAGTGGGCTCAGGAGGCAGCCGAACAGTTCCGTCCCGCCCGAGATGTTGATGATTGGGAGCCTTCGCTTGCCCACCTTTTCGAACAGCCAGTTCCAGGAGGAATCGTCCCACGGCTCCCCGGTGGACCCGAGCATCCTCAGGCTACTCAGGTCGTGGCGAGCCACCCACTCGTCCCCCTCCTTGATCAGGACACGAACGAGCGTGGGCGAGATCCCCAGACCGGTGATACTGTACCTCTCCACGAGCTCCCACAGCTTGTCGGGAGCAGGATGGTTGATCCCTCCCTCATAGATGAAATGGGTGGCGCCATGGTGCTGGGCACCCAGGATCTGCCAGGGACCCATCATCCACCCGATGTCCGTGACCCAGAAGAGGACGTCCCCTTCCTTCACGTCCATGTAGTACCCGACCTCTTTGGCCACCTGGACGTTGCTGCCCCCGTGGGTGTGGACCGTTCCCTTCGGCTTCCCGGTGGTCCCGGAGCTGTAGAGCAGCATTGCAGTGTCTTCCGAGTCCATCTCTTCGGTCCGGCACTCCTCCGGCTGGCCGGAAACAAGCT
>Ga0187833_10001963_pt1 | contig 22707 bp, 22 predicted proteins | sample ETNtaG_37_FD_167968 | JGI IMG/M metagenome (GOLD analysis project Ga0187833, IMG submission 167968) | Marine microbial and viral communities from oxygen minimum zone, Eastern Pacific Ocean - ETNP2014_SV_400_PacBio MetaG (Illumina Assembly) | ecosystem: Environmental > Aquatic > Marine > Hypoxic...
GGTCCTGCTTCTTTAACATGAACTACAAAACCCTTTGGGAAATCTTTCTTACCTGTTGCATTTGAAAAATGACAATCTGCAGTCCTGTATTGAAAGCTTAGTCCGGTTGAACTTTTATATTCTGGTGCAATCTCAGCAAGAATATTCCATTCCATTGTTTTTGCATGTTCCCCGATTCCATGACTTTGTGGCCAGAATACTCTTCTCATGTATCCTGTTTCATTTCTAAAGTTTCCATGTTCATCTTTGGGTAAAAAAGGCTCTACAACAGCATCTAGACATTGAGTGATTGCTTCAATCGGATAGGTTACAGGTTCGAACCATCCTGAATCTTGATCTTCTCCTTCTACATCTTGATAGCCATGATCTATCAAGGCTTTCATAATATCGGCTTTAACTACATCTTTAAGGCTCTTAAACCTGTGATATTTTCTCGCTCCTTGTTGAGATTTAATTCTATCTTGAATAACAGGTTTGTTGCCTAGACCCATGTGTTCCATGGAAAATTCTTGTATCATTTTAGAAACTCTTAGGTAACTTAGAGCTACAGGGTGTTCCCATTGGGGAATTTCTCTTTTCATATGTAGTACAACAGTGTTGAAAACATATTCATCAATAAGTTGCTTAAATGTATCTGCATTCATAAGAAAGGAAATTGTAGGGTTCTTTATTAATGTTTACTTAGGAAATAAAGCATGATGTGGTGTTAATGGAAGGTCGTCTGTGTAGTTCAAACTACTGCTTTCATTAAAAGTTTTGAATAATCCAAATTCTACTTTGTACACGGGTGTTTCGATTCTTCCTAAGGTGATCCAGACATCTCTTACTCGTACATCATTCACCCTTGAACTGACATTGAGCTGGATATCGAAAAATCCGTCTGGAGGATTATCAATTAGATTAGTAACCAATTTGGGTAATAATCTGTATGCAAATGGGTGGAGAGGTTTAGGCTTTAGATCATTGTATCCTGCCATTCTGTCAGGGATCCGATTATAAAACTTGAAATTATCTCCCCATGCCAAGGGATTGTATCTGGTAATTGCTTCAGCACCTTTTGCAAAAATGGGTAAGATTTCTTTTCCTGCTTCTCCTAGATTTACTCCTTTAGTGATGAGCCATTTTGAAGGTTTTGCCTTCATTAGAAAATTATCGGTGGTGTACAAACCATCCATGGTGAGCATGTATGTTCCAATAATTGCTTCAAACTCAAGCTCGAACTCATGCCGTCCATTATCAAAGCCTTCAAGCATATTGAAGTACTTTCTTTTTTGACTCAGTGTGAGAAATTCTCCTGTTTCTGGGATTGCGCTAAAATCTAAATCGTCAAAATCTGGTACAGTATCATCAAAGAATAATGATGAAATGTCAGTCGGCCAATCTTGTACTATTTTAGGCTCTGCAGGAACTCTTCTTTCTGGAATGGGAGTTCTTGTTGGTATAAGTGGTATAGAAGGTTTTTCAGGAGTTACTAATTCAATTCCTGTATACGGTTTTTCTTTAGGAACTGCTTTTGCAATCACTGGATCTCCAAAAGTAGGTAGAGAACTTAACACATATGCTGCAGGTATCAGTAGATATTTAAGAATGGGTGGAGGACTATTAATCATATAAACCGTTTTGAAGTGAGGTATTTAAACTTTTAGTAAAAGTGTGAGAATGTATACGAATTATGTAAAGAATACTCTTTTTATTTTTGATTGGCAATGTAGATTTCTCGAACGTCAGCTCGAACACATACTTTTAGAGTTTTCCCTCGATAAATATGGTTATTATTATCTTTGCCTGTCTTTTCAACTAATGTGCCCTCTTCTAAATTTGTGAGGATCTCATCTACAGATTCTGGTGATTTTGCTACTGTTTCTAGGGGTAATCCATACCATATTCTGTACGTTTGTAATGCCTTGAGTGTGAGTGTATACCAATTATCACGAACCTTAAATTTGGCACCTACAAAATCGTTTCGATCCTTACCCCATGATTTAGCTGGTTCAAATTCCCAATGAAATTCGTATTCTCCTTTTAGAAAATCAAATCGCTCACCGTATCCTTTTTCTCTTGCCATACACACTAGAATTTGAGGTTATTTAAAAAGTGTTCGTTTAAGTAAAGTAGATATCCACTTCATCCGGGGTGAGGTATTTTTCCTCTTTAGGGTTATGGATTTCTTTAGGTTCTTCCTTCGCTGAGTTATTTATCTTTGGTTCGTCCTTCTGAAAGGTTGCCATTTCCAAAGCTTTTCTTTTTGTAATAGTTCCACAGTTAATACAAGTGAAAAAGGATCCATACTTGCCTTCTTTTGGCTCTAGGTATTCACCACAGACACACTTTACTTCCATTAATGACTTTGTGTGATCTTTACAGACAGGTATTTTTTGTTCGTTTTTACTGTATGCAGGTTTGTCACAAAATGGACAGGTATCTGTCCTTGATTCACCATAGACTTTTCTCATGAAATTTAATTTTTTGTGATGATATTTAAGAGTGATGGTGTGTAAGACTTTTAAAGGCAAGAATGTATTGCGTGGTATGAGAAAATTCATATTCATCGCACTGTTTCTCTTGGTAGCTTGCACGACACAGGTTCAAGAGTATCAAGATTTAGATTCATTTAATACTGCAGTCTTCGCTGGGGGCTGTTTTTGGTGTACTGAGGCTGACTATGAGAAAGTTCCTGGCGTAGCTGAAGTTATTAGTGGGTATGCTGGAGGAGATGTTGTTGATCCCACCTATAAAGACGTAAGTTCTGGAACTTCGGGTCATATTGAATCGGTTACTGTGTATTATGATGATTCTGTGAGTTATAGAACTCTTGTTGAGAAATTGTTTCACACTACCGATCCCACAGATGCAGAAGGAAGTTTTGTTGATCGTGGATCACAGTATAGAAGTGCGATTTTTTACTCAAATGCAGAAGAGAAAGCGATTGCTGAAGATGTTATAGCTGAATTTGATGCTTCTGGTGTATTTGAAAAACCAATAGTAACAGATGTTATCGCATTGGATGTATTCTATAAAGCAGAAGAGTATCATCAAGATTATCATAAGAAGAATCCAGTGAGATACAATTATTATCGTTCTGGGAGTGGGAGAGATGACTTCTTGAGAGAGACTTGGGGCACTGTAGATACAGAAGAATTAACTCCTATTCAAAAGCATGTTTTGTTGGAAGATGGAACAGAGCAACCGTTTCATAATGAGTATTGGGATAATAAGGAAAAGGGGATTTATGTTGAACGGATTTCTGGAGAGGCACTGTTTAGTTCTCAAGATAAATATGTTTCAGGAACGGGTTGGCCAAGCTTTGTTCGACCTTTAGTAGAAGAAAGTATTGTGTTAAAAGATGATAATAAACTGTTTTATACTCGTACGGAAATTAGAAGCAAACAAGGAGATCATCATATAGGACATTTGTTTAATGATGGTCCAGCACCTTCTGGATTACGATACTGTATGAATTCTGCAGCTTTACGATTTGTTCCACTTGCTGATTTAGAGAAAGAAGGCTATGGTGAGTATGTGGATAGTTTTAAATAAGTGTAATCTAAGAATTTTATATGCCTAAGATTGAAGAGCCTGTTAGTTCTGGAACATTTGCACTTGCAGCTGTTATCTTAATTTTCTTTGGAATTGTAGGGTATAGTATGTACTTTGATAGTCCGATAGAGGTAGGTAAGGCTATAATCAAAGAAATTAAACAGTTTGAAGCTCCTGGTATTGCAAACACAATTGAGAAGTATAATATCAATAAAGATCGATATGATGGAGAAACTGTTGTTCTACGGGGTTTTCTAGAGAGAAGTGTTGATGATGTGGGAGCCTATGGTTACTTTGTAGTGGATGATTTTAATAATAAAGTTCGATTAGAGGTCAGTGGGCCACCTTTGGAGTTAATCCCTCAAAAAGGTCGAACAGAGAAAGTGTACACGGTTTCTGGTGTGGGAAGAAGAGAGTATGAAGGATTGGTAGTTGTTGTTGAAAACATATCTTTATAATATCGATTAAGTTCTATAATTCATCATGACATATTACTTATTTCCTGCAGAAAAGCAATTTACAGAGGAACAATTAGGTACAACTAAAGCATTTTTAGATGACATGTCAGAATTAGAAAATGGTGAATTGTACGGAATGCCTGAATACTCTAGCGTAAATGGTACTATCCATGTATTTCCCCATCAGATTCAGATTGATGGGAGATATGCTACAGGGTTAATTAAAGTATTAGCAAATGAATCTGGAGCTACAACATTTAGAACTGATCGATTGGATACACCTCAAGATATTGGTGAGTTAATGAATATTGATTCTGAGTAATTTACTAAACTCTCTACTCTGATAAATTACATAGAATCCTATAATATATTTAAGCAGTATAATCTACAAGCATACTCGGAGGGTATCTTTGAAGGTATGCTGTGAGTAATTCTTCTGGTACATCTCCTTCCAAATCAATAATATAATTGCCAGAGTACCAATTAGCACCATTGGGAGTTGTAAGAATGAGCTTATTCCCTACTGTTGTAAATAGGGTGGGATTCTGATCATATATATAGTTAAAAGAATCTATCACTCCTTTTGAATCCTCTACTAATTCCACAATTACCCTGATTTCTTTATCCTCTGACTGATAGGTAGCACCATAACATTTTATGTAAATTTCCTCTTCACCATTGACTAATCCACAAGGCCCATCAGATTCTAATGTTTCTTCGTAGATAAACTCCCCCAAATCCTTCTCAATGATGAAACTTTTATTGAGAACAGATCCTGATGAACATCCTACTATAATAATCAAACTTAAAATTATTATATAATATTTCATTTTATCCCAATACTCTTCCTAATTCACTAAACTCTTTACCAAATGTTTCCCAATCTCCTTTGTTCATGGCATCTAGAATTCTATTGTATATATCAGATGCAGATGAAGTTTGAGTGGTATCTAACACAACTGAAGATGTTTTCTTAGGGACAGCACTACCAAATAATTTAGCTAATGCTTCGCCCAAACTTTTCTCCATTACTACCCTATCACCATCGGAAACTATTACTCGTTTCAATTCAGGTAATTGACCTGTTTCAGCTTGAAGATATAACGGTTCTATGTACAATAAATTATTTTCAATTGGGATTACCAACAAATTACCTCTTGTCACTCTTGAGCCTTGTTGACTCCAAAGAGTAATTTGAGAACTAATGTCGGAATCTTGGTCGATTCTAGCTTCAATTTGCAGAGGACCAAAGATTAACTTATCTTTTGGAAATTTATATAACAATAACTTACCATAATGGTCATCATCACTTCTTGCAGCTAACCAAGAGTTCATATTATCTTTTTTAATCGGGGTGAAGGTAGTCATTAAGACAAACTCTTCTTTTGTCTCTCCAGGAAGTTTCATAATAATATAATACGGCTCTACTCGAATCTGTTGTCCTGTTCCATAGATTTCTGTTGGGATTTCCCAAGCGTCTTCTTTATTGTAGAAAACGGTGACATCATCCATGTGATAGTTAGCGTAGAGTTGTGCTTGAATGGTAAACAGATCCTCTGGATATCTCAGATGATCGTTTAATGTAAACTCATCAAAAGATTTGAACTGATTCGGGAAGATATTTTGGTAGACTTGCATCAATGGATTGTTTTCAATGACATAGTAGGTTACGTCCCCATTGTAAGCGTCAACAACAACCTTGACTGCATTTCTAATGTAGTTTATTTCCTTAAATTTCTGAGAGTAAGGATAATTTCCTGTAACTGTATATGCATCTTGAATCCAGAATAATTTACCGTCATCAATAACTAGATACGGATCTTGATCTAAGAGTAGGAATGGTGTAATGGTTTGAATTCTGTCTTGGATGTTTCTGTTAAATTGAATTTTACTATCGGTGGTTACATCTGAAGATAATAGAATTTTAATATCGCTGAACTTGATGGCCATAAGTAATTTTCTGAAAAAGGAACTGAGATCAATGCCTCCTTTTCCATCATATTGAATGTATTCGTTTGAATTGCCCTTAGGGAAATCAAACTCTTCTGTGTTTGTGTTGACTAATACAAAATCATTATCGATCTCTCCATAGTAGATTCTTGGCTCTTCAATCATTAAATTCTCTTCTTTAACGCTATTTGTAGGAGGAATATCTTTTATGAGATAGTTAGGCAGTCCTTGATCGGTAACTGAGTTTACTGGGCTCATAACGACACCAAAACCGTGTGTGTAGACCATATGGAGGTTTACCCATGTTTGAGCATTTGCTGCCACTTGTCTTTGATTTAATTCTCTTGGTGCAAGCATTACTTGAGTATACTTTCCATCAATTTGGTATCGGTCTATGTCAATTCCTGATAAGTCGTAGTACAATCTAATTTCTTGGGTTTGTTTGTACGTTTTAATTAACGGTCGATAATCTAAGATTCTGACATTATCTATCGTTTCTTTTGCATTTTCTAGAACTTTGGGTGTTATTGATTGTTCTAACGCAAAGTCTTTCTCTTCTACGTCATCTAAACCGTACGCCAATCTTGTAAATTTGATATTGTTCGCTATGTATTCTTTTTCTAAGTTTAATTCATTAGGACTGACGATAAATGACTGAACTAATGCAGGAGCTAATGAAAGGCCTATGAATCCCATAACGAAATAGATGATAAGTCCTCCTAGTAGAATATGTCTCTTTTTGAATCCTCTAATATACATCCAGCCAAAGAAGAAAAGCCCTACAATTATGGCTAACACCATCATAAGCTTCACAACAGGAAGGAAAACATGGACGTCTACATATCCCGCTCCTACGACAATTCCGCTTTCTGAATACATAACTGAGAATCTTGCTAGATATTGCTTTGCAGCTAATAAGAAGAATACAAAAGCACCTAAGACGGCTAAATGAGCCATCGGTTTTCGTGGGAAATTTGCAAGTTCTTTTTTGTAATCAAATGAAATGTTTGTTTCTAAGTCTATATTATTCGGTAATGGTTGAGCATTAAAGAATTTTTTTATTAAATCCTTAAGGTAGAAAATGGATAGGATGAATAATGTGATGACTAAGGTTGTGAAAAGGAAAGTGAGTAGGAAGAGATAGAATGGTAATGAGAACACATAGAAGGATACATCTTTGAACAGAATGGGATCTGTGAGGTTAAATGATACTTGATTAACGAACTGTAAATAGGTCATCCAAGCACTTGATGAGAATAATCCAATCATTAATGCTATAAGAGTTACTCCGATTGATGTGTTTTTTATACTGAACTTTCCAGGTAAGAGTCTTTGAGCTATTTTTAGGTTAATCGTTACGAAAAAGAAGAAAAATGTCGTTGTTAACAGGAATAAAGTAATTTTTGCCCAGAGACTGGTCATGAATATGTCTGAGAAACCTAGAGCGTCAAACCATAAAAAGTCTGTATATAATGAAACTATCTTTGTTATACTGAATAGAATGATGAATATGAGTAGTGCTCCTGCATATCGAAAGAACTTCGTAAGGTTAGACATATTGAATTACAAGAAATCTTTGTTTATAAATGTTGTTAGATACTTTTATATATTTTGACAATAGATATTGAAGGATGGTGAATATACTTCCGTATGTGGGACCAGCTGTTGTGAATGAACAATAGTTAGTCTCTGATGGATTAGATAATTTAGTTGTAGAGAATGGTTTTTTTAATGCTGTAAGGGCCCGGAAACTAGCTATAAGTTTGAATAACGTAGGGAATTATATGCATGATAAGGATGATGATCAAGAAGGAGCAAGACATTTCTATGCTTTGGCCGTTGAAGTAGATCCTACTTATCAATGTGCTCATGATAATCTAAAAATGATAGATGACTTGATCTATCTAGAGGATACAAGAGATGAAGAATTTTTTAGTACACAGTAGATTTCAACATTAGTCACTTCTCAGCGATAACTTTAAATAAGGTAAAAACAAGTAGTATTTATGGTATGGAAGGAATTAACTCTAGCAGGAATTATCGCATTAACTCCTAGTTCAGGCTATCTTAGAGCTGATGATACAACGATTGCTAGTAATAGTGGTATTTCTGATAAGTTACAGGCACAGGTTACTAGATTAGCAGATTTGGGGACTACGCTTGCATATCGAGGAAAGTTTCAGGAATCGCTTGAGGCATATCAAAGAGCAGATAAAATTAAACCTAATTGTGACGATATAATTGCAGGGATGGCTACTGCATATTCAAAGATGGATGAACCTGAAAAGGCAGATGCACTTTTTAGAAGAAGTTTAAAATTAGACCCTGATGATTTCGAAACAAATATTAATTACGCAGGTCATTTATGTCGAGAGAGAAAATTCTCAGAGGCAATTCCCTTTATTAAAACTGCTTTGGAAACATCTCCCAAAAATAAAGTTGCATTAGGATGGCTGAAATATGCTAAAACTTACAGTATGAAGCAATAATTTATATATTCAGATTTCTAAATGTGAAGTATGATGAAATTGGCTTTGCTTAGTCTTATGTTTTTGCTCCTTATGGGTATTGCTATGGGAGAAGATTCAATTATGTTAGATCTCCCTCCTGGAATGTCGCCTGATGAAGCAGGTGAAACTGTCCAAAAATCAATTGAACAGAATATAGAAACAGATGGTGATCTTCCAGAAAAAACAATTGTGAAACCGACAACGGGTCCTGTCTCTACATTTCAAGGAGAAGGAGAATTCTCACATAATGATGGAGTCACCAATATTGAAACTATAAATACTCTAGAAACAACATCGAATGAAAATCTTGCAGATGCAACCAACGTAGAAATAACCAAAGATGGTTCTATAACAGCAGAGACAGCTGAGTCATTTGGGTCGTCAACGTTTACATTATCTGATTTGGAGCAGTTTGAATTTAAAGATAACATTCTTTCAATTAACAAAGCAACCAAACTTTCATTCACTAAACCGTATCCTATTTCCTTCGATGAAGTGGGTCCGAGTAGTTTTGAAGTGGTTGATGGATCATTAATCAGATGGGATGTTACCTTTCCAAGAGCACATGCATACACTTGGAAGAATCCTATGATTTCAATAGTAAATGATGGCTTAGTAGGTTCTGCAGTATCACAACCAGTTGTCGATGGATTCTGGCAAGCAAGAGGGGATGAAGAAGATTCATTCAAAGGAGATAATTCATTCTATAATGGAAACCGTCCTGGTAGTAATATTACTTTAGAATTAACTAACAACGCATCTTTTATGATTGGCGGTAGTGGTGTAAAGATATTTGAAACAACTATCCTAGAAGATGAACCTGCGAGAGTTTCTATTATCAAATCAGAAGCATATCATATTAACACATTAAACACCGTTACCTACTTTTATGGAAATGAATTTGTAGAAAGAATTAAAGCCCATCTACAATCATTCTCTCTAGACGTAAATGAAGGAGTGTATGAAGCGCTATTATTCACAGAAGGAACCTATAGATTCTCATTTAGAAATTTAAAAAAATACCAAGAAATCTTTGCGCTCAAACAATACAAACATTGGGCACAATCTTTTGAAATAGAGCATGAAAACCCTTTCTACACGTTATGGATTGATAAAATAAAGAGAAGAGCATTCAAAGAGCAGTTTACCATCCAATTCCAAGAGAATGCTGGATTTATTAGTATGTTTAACAATCATGAACTACTCCTCAAAGGAAAAGTAGATTACAAACGGAAAGGATTTCAGATTGGAGATGTGCAAGTGCAATCTGGCAAGAATATATTTTATCAACTGGAAAAACCTGAAGTCAAATACTATCCTATCATTGAGAATATAGATAAAAACACTGAAACTCATATTGTGTTAGAAGATAATGTGTTTGCAGATGTTACTATAGAAGGAGACTATAAAGCTCATTTTGAAGATGCCATCATAGAACAGATAAACAATAAACAAATTCTGAACTGGGAGATTAGAAATCCTCCAGCCCTAAGAAGTTTACGGGTAGACCCACATGAACTATTACAAGTAGAAGATATTGCTGGAGCGAGGATACTTACTGCTGGAAATGCTAAGTTCTATTCCGAATTAGACAACTCTGTTAAAGTATTCGTTGAAGCTGCTGATGCGTATGATAAAGCATTTCCTTTCTGCACAGAAGTGGTTACTCCAGAATATTTCAAAGATATTAACGGTCTAGACAACACTTTGAGGAATTGGGCTTCTCAGTAGCAGGTGTCCAAGAGTTTTTTTTGCAAGAGCCTGAGTGTGGGAACCATAATCATACTCAACATCTTTAAACATTTGAAAAACTTTTCCCATATCAAAATACTCTCGAACATAATTTCTTTGAGCTTTCTCCACACCATATTTTTCTGAAATAGGAAGCTTTGACATCATCACATTGTTTGCCTTATCATTAATTGTATCCGATATCTCATCTCCAGAATAGTCATCGGAATGCCACATACCAATAAGATGGTTAAATTCATGCACGATGATGGCACCGTAATATATAGATGCTAATTTTGGTTCATCAAGTAAAAGATCATAACCAAGATCTAGTTGACATGGTTGCTGTCCAATCAAATAGCTCATCCCCATAGCAGGAAATGTATCTCCCATTAACTTCTTGGACTCTTCAATCTGAGCTTCGATTAAATTACCACCTGCTTTTTGACTTGCACGAATGGGTGGACCCCCAATAGCAGTGATATGTGTGGGTGAAAGCACAAAATTATTGTCCAAAGTATTAATGGCGTGTTCATATATACTTAATTCTTGCATTGAAAAGTGAGTAAGGTGGTCTGTTTGTTGGAATGTTGCAGCCGGTTGAAAAGTAACGTCTAGATCATAAAAATGCTTCAAAAATCCAGATGCATATCTAAAAGATCTGGAGGAAAATACAGAGTTTGGCTTCATCTGTGTATCAACTCTGACTTTGGGATTTCCTTCACTAAAATAATTCACTGCACCAATATTGGACCATGTGATGCCGACAACCCCCCCTAATCCCTGTAAAACATCCCTTCTGTTCATACAGCAGGGAATCTTCATGTAGCTTATAAATTCGACTGCTTTCTAAAACAATGATCCTAAGAAATACACATAGAATATCAGTAACATATACCCTTCCCATCTGCTCATTCGTTTTTCTTGCACCATAAATATCATAAGAATGGTTCCCATCACCATTAAAGGCAAACTAAATGTAATCAAAGCAGGAGCAATGGTTAATTTTCCAAACAATGCTGGAATGCCCATAACCACTGTTGCATTGAAGATATTTGATCCTAACACATTTCCTACGGCAATTTCTGGTTGATGTTTACGGGCAGCTTGGATTACTACCATTAATTCAGGCAATGAAGTTGCGAAAGCAACTGCAGTTACCGCAATAACTTCTGTACCAATATTCAAAATTGAAGATAATGAAAGTAGAGATTTAATGACTAACTCTGCACCCGCATAGAGAAAAATTGCTGATAAAAATAGTATTAGGTATTTAGATCCGATATTACTGTGTTCCTTCATATGTTTTACTTGAGTATCGATATCTTTGTGCCGAGTTTTCTTTTCCGAATATATGGTATAACTAAAATACACTACATAGGCAGCTAATGATAATATTGCTTCAAATAGAGAAAACTGACCATCCCAGAGAAATATTGCCAATAAAAAAGCAGTCCCCACAAGTAATGGAAGATCAACGTGCATGACTTCATATGTAATCTTCATTTGCTTTGCTAAGATGGCAGCAACAGCCAACACTAAAAAGATATTTGCAATATTAGAACCGATAACATTTCCTGCAACTACTTCTGAAGCTCCTCGTAAGACAGAAACGATAGATGATGCTAACTCTGGAAGAGAGGTTCCGATGGAAACTATGGTTACTCCTACAATAAAGGGAGGGATTCCCCAACTTAATCCTATTTTTTCAGCTGCATCGGTGAAGTAATCTGCACTTTTAACTAAGGCTGCTATACCGATGATAAACAGTGCAATCCAGAGGACTAATGACATATAGTAGAATTTGAGTTCATTGTTTTTAATAGTTTTGTTAGAAAGATTAAAATATGCTCAATCTTGTAGGAATTATATGAGATATTGGATTCTTGGAGTGTTATTGCTGTTGTTAGGGTGTTCAGTATCGTATGATCCTCATCTTTCTTCTGACCCCGCTTATGTTTTAAGAGTTTCTGGCGAAGATGTAGGAAATTATGCACAACATCTTGAAGCGAGCTTAGAATTTACCAAAAATAGATGGGCAAGAGGAGATACCTATTTAGTTCTGGCAAGAATTACAAATAATACCAAGTATTACAAAAAAACATGTGATGAATTCCAATTTCATGAATCAGCTACAGTAGAGGAAGAAGCTATTCTCTTAGAAACCATGGCAAGTTTAAACTGTAATGATAAGGCTTCCTTTTATCTGATCCAAGCTATTGAATTCTGGGATACACTAGAAGTAGGGTGGAGATCACTTCTCCTGCAACAAATAATTGATGGATCATTTGAAGAACAATCTACCTTTGAGACAGAAGATCCTACCTCAATCCTTGATTTAGATTCTGGAGATAATATTACACTAGGGACGACAACCATAGAGATTATGCCTGATGATACTGTGGTGACTCAATCTGAAAGAGTATTTCGAGACTGGTTAGGTGTGCAATTACATCAAGACCCTTTCAAAGGAGAATTCTTAACCACATTTTCTGAACGGATGACGTATAATGCCACAGATCTAACAGAGGTAGGGTGGCATGAAGGTGGAAGAATTAAAGATTTAGAAGATAATATTGGAAACCGAGCAATTTCTGTTGCCGGAACAATTGCTGCTGAAAAAGATGGAAAATGGTACGCCGTTGATGAGGATGGGATCTTCAGATTTGGAATACCATTGGACAAAATTTATTACCCAACTACACGGTTTTTAACTCCAAGATTAGCTATGATTGTTGACACTCATGGAGTAAATATGTTGGTAGAGCAATCTATCAGAAGATTTGCCAATGTTGTCATTTCTGACTGTGATTTTCCAGGTAAAGTTAAAGCTGCAAAACATTTATCAGATAGTGGCATAAAAGTTGTGTGTTTTCCTGATCGGTTTATGCATCTTGCTTTAGGCCATGATTTGGATGTTGTGGGAAGTCCTGTCTGGAAATTTACAGAAGGAAAGGCAGTGTATGGTAATGCACCTTTAGTTATTACAAGAGGTGAGAAAATAATTGTTTCTACAACGGGGCCACGAGATGTGTACGCCTTGCAGTACTATGATGCTGCTTACAATTACTTTGCATTAGTTGCAGATGAATTTCCTTTGGATATTATTCCTGTTGAATTGTACAACTTTGGAGAGGCAGAACTCCTCTATAAGAAAGCACGATTTGAAGAGGCAAACTATGTTGCTACTCGAATTTTCGATCAACAAGATTATGCGCAAGCAAAAATGTGGTTGGATGAAGATGAAAATCATAATGTCATCATGTTTCACTCAACCATGTATCCCAACGGTATAAGATTAATGAAAGAATTTCCAGGACAGATTACATTTGGCGATACTAATATTAAAGTGAATTAACGTTTTTTCTTTTTAACATACCAGTATATTAATCCGATAATGGTTAGTAGTATTAAGAATTTTACAACATAGAATGATTTGGATTTACTTCGTTTTGTAGACTCTACATTAATTTTAAAATCTTGTTCGACTAATAATTCATCTCCTGCAAAGAATCTTGTATCGATTGTATAATATCCTCCTTTTGGAAAGGTGTAGGTGTATGCAATATGTTGTGCTTGTGGCGCCATGTTACCTGCAAAGACCACATTATCTTTATTGGATATACGAATCCAGACTCTTGATGGCTCAATGACTTCAAACGTATCTGCGTTCAATAAGTTAAATGCTAACGTTACTTTTTCCTTTTCTTTAATAGGACTTGGTTCAAAACCGAAGTCTATGAGATAACCGTCTTTAGTTAGGTCTTCTCCACCTGCAAGGTGTCCAGAGACTAAAGGTAAGAGTAAAATGAGTAATGAGCAGATGATTATTTTATTCATTACAGGATTTAGAAGTTAGAGTATATAAAATTTAGTACTCTATACCTTTTCTAGCATTAATTCCTTTCTGCCAAGGATGTTTTATTCTTTGAATGTGATTCACATAATCAGCTACTGCTGTTAATTTCTCAGGAGCTTCTCTACCGGTAAAGACCAATTCAACATTCTGATTACTTTTAATGACATCTAATACCATATCAACTGGAACTAGATCTTTCTGCAACACGACATTTAACTCATCCATAATTACTAAGTTATGATCTCCGCTTTCAATAATCTTCTTAGCATGCATCCAGCCTAGCATGGCCGCCTCCTTTTCATCTTCATCTTTATTGAAAACAAATTGAGAACCTTTGTCTGTAAAGAAATCTAATTTTTTCTGTCTGTCCTTTACAGCGTCAACTCCATATTGGATAATTTCCATCCCAGGCATTTGATTTTTGATCGTGTGATGTTCACCGGTGTTTCCTGCCTTTAGGAATTGAATCATGTATACTTTAAGGCCACATCCCAGAGCTCGCATTGCCAATCCTAATGATGAGGTTGTTTTACCTTTTCCATCACCTGTGATTACATGAACCATGCCAAGATGTTCTTTATCATCGTCTCCTCTGACGACAATTTTCCTCTTTATAGGTGTAACCATGCTTACATTTGAGCCATAATTCTTTATAATTATATATGGTGTTGAGTAGATACATGATATTCACAAATTAAGACGACAAATTTGTCCTATTCCGGGAAGTCCGAAATAATCACTCTATAAGAGACTCATTTCAGATTTTTTCATCTTGACTACCTAAAAGTCTCCAAATCCTCCAAATAATTTTACAATTTTTTTGAGAAGGAGTTATTAACCTGTAAATGTAATATAATATTAGAACCCGCAACCGTTGGGCTAGTGGCTCAACACACTGTAGCATCACCGTCCTCTAGGGGACTGGTGGTTCTACAGTTTTCAAATTATAATTCAAATTAGCGGGAGCTATGGGGAAACAATGGGAATTATATCAAAAACAATTGGAATTGGAATGCTAATGGGTAGTATAACTGGATCTTTTATTTCGGGAAGTTACCTCGGTTATCAGGCAGCAAAAGATAGAGACTATACCATCATCAGAAAAGATGAATCTGTATTTCTCAACTCCAATCAACTTGAAAAATCATATCCTTTGGTTCAACAACAAAATGAAATCTATCTTGGTGATGCTGATCATCAATTCAAAGGACTACAAGCATTAACTGGTCAAACAAAACCACAATCAACCCCTACGAATACATCCTCTCCAAATCTACAAGATGTTCTCAAAACTATTCAAGCGTATCAAACTATGAAAAATAGTTTGCAAAATTTAGAGGAGAATCTGAGGTGATCTTATGAACGATATAGCAACTATGGCCATGCCAGAAGATGATTTTAGGAAAGACATACAACCATCTACCGAAGAAGAAAGTGTGGATATTGAAGCTTTTAGAAAAGCTAAGCTGGAAGATGAATTAGAAAAGATTGCTTACAGCACTAAAGAACTTCAAGAACAAGATAATGATGTCCGAAGAGTAGTTCAAAATAAAGATTTTGAAGATAAAAAAGTATCCATAGATCGTGAAGTTGCTCAAGCGTTTAAAGAGATTAATGGCACTAAAAAATTTCTGTATGATAAACTACTTGGCTGGGGGATAGATCTCTATAAACTAGAGGTAAAAAAATATCAGGAAAGATTACAAAATCATGAAACATCACTGTTACAATATATTGGTGAGTTGAGGGAAGATCTTCACAATCGATTTGATGATGACCCTCAAGCACTTGTGAGCAAAAAAGGATTAGGTGCACAATTGGATCATTATGCTAAAACGTGCACTGGAATTTCGTACATGATTCAACAGTGCGATCGTGATGTCAGACAAGCTGAAAGGATGAAAGCAGAACATGAGGTGAAAGTAGGAGATTACAATTCAAAACTACAACAAAATCCCGAAGATGAAGAATCTGACGATTTATTGCAGTACTATCAACAAGAAACAATACAACTGAGGAAAAGTATTGTAGACTTTCAGAGGAAAAAGAAAAAGCTAGGACTAGAGCTTGTTCGCAATGATTCTATCAAAGGAAAAATAGAATATATTCATGATGCAGTAGAACTTAATTTGATGGAAGCAGAAGAATTTCATACCAACCTCAAGGGAGACCTGACCGTTATTGAATTTTATATTAATCGATACAAAGGCGGTAGGTCTCTCTCCACCTTTCAGCAAGAAATTGGAGAACTTATGCAGTTGGACAAAGCGTCAAAAGAGGCTATCGGCATTTTTCACCAAGGTAGTGTTCAAGATTTGGATAGAAATGTGTTTGCACTACGAAATGCAAACAGGGAGCATGATCCCAAGACCTATCAAAATGATGTCCAGCAGAAAAATAACAAACTCATGGCTGAGAATGATCAAATTGTGAAATCATTGGTAAATGATTATACCAATCAATAAAATGAAGGTCACACTTGATACTGTATTGGTACGACAGATGGAATCATATTCCAAGTCTGAGTTTGAACATCTCCTTCGAACCGAGCAGTCTGCCCTCCAAGAAGTATTTCCAAAAAGAGATGTGGACTCTAGCATAAAAAGTGCTGTAGATTTTTGTAGCTATTTTTTGGCAAGTACAGATTCACTTCAACAGCATGGACGTTTGGATAAAAAGAGAGAAGCAGAAGCTCTGCACCTTATTGGAGGTAATATAGGGGGCAATATACTATTTGCAGGAGATTCTATCAAAACGAGAACTAAGGATACTAGGTCATTTGACAATATTCCGTTTAATAGAACCGATACAGCTGTATTAGATATTTTGCTCAGGGAATATTTTTCATTTCTGCATGAGCCGGGAAGTGCTCTCCCTCTAAAAACACCTCGATTTTTTGAGCAGTTGTGTGGATATACTAGTCAAATTCTTCAAAAAAAATACAATCCTATAGTGGCCGATTTATCAATCTCACATTCAGATAGAATCATTTCCTTTAGAGAAAAATCAAGTACCATATCAACACCTGCAAATGTTCCTGCACAACGGATACATTCTACAGATATCAATCGATCTGAGATTATAGGAAATGGAGAAGCGATTTCAAAACTTGAAAGAGGTGTTCGCAACTTATTACTGTATGATCCTAAGTCACAATCACATCCATTACAAAGGGGCAACTCCCTAGGTTATCAACAAGGATTTCTCCTATTGGGGGATACTGGCTCAGGGAAAACACTAAGTGCCAAATATGCTATGTCACTTGGTGAATCTCTGGCCTCTACCTACAACAAAAAATTCTCAGTAATGAAGTTCAACATGTTCAGTTCTTATCAAGAAGGGGGTGTGCAGATGTTGCAGTCGCAATTGCAAGAAATTACGCAGGGAGATCAAGCTCATTTTATTTTTGTGGATGAGATTGATACGGTTTTTGCTTCTCGAAATGAACAAGCCCCTCACTATCAACGTATGAAGTTAGGGGAGTTCATGAGATTTCTTGATGGAGATTATGAAAATAAGGGGAATTATATTCTGGTGGCAACTGCAAATGATCCTGAGAAAGTTGATAGAGCATTAAAGAATGCAAGATTGGAGAGAATATATTGTCCAGGACCAGAGACAGCCGAAGAAAGGGGAGAGGTTCTCAAACTACATCTTGAAGGACTCGGAAGCAAGCATGATATCCAAGAATTTGGAACACTTGGAACACTTGCGCAAGAATATCAGCTTACGGGGAGACAATTGAGAGATGTGACTAAACAAGCAAGAGAACAGGCAACCTTATGGAGTTCAGATCAGTGGCATGCTCTTTATTCTAGCAATCATATTCAAGACACTCAAAAGTTGATAAATAATTTTAGTCCTTGTATTACTGAAGGGACTCTTATAAAAACAATCGAGCAATACGGAAGAAAGGACAGAGAAGAACTACAGACACGAGGTGCATTTCACACTCATGAATCCTAGACTCCAATCAAGATATCTGTCCGAGAAGAAAAGACGTCCATGTTTTGTTCGTCCTACTCCCCCTAAAATATTAGATTCAGTCATAGAAGAAATTCCCACTGAGAGTAAGCCTCATGATGATACACTATCAGGAATGGAAAAATGCAAACAATTGTATGACATCATTCAACAGGATGGAAAATTTCTCACCTCCTCGTTAGACCTTCATTATGGAGAAAATCAGAGAGTACCCATAGATGAAGCAGGCAACCAAGAAATGGTGATCAGCGAAGAGATGTATAATGCACCATTAACATTTACCATCCTCAACTGTGTGTTGCCAGATTCTGCGATGATCTATTTTGGAAAACCAGGATTAGGAAAGACAACACTTCCAGAATACGTTTCGAGTATGATGTTTGATATTCCTATGAAAGATATCCAGCAAGCTACAATTTATGGACATCCGCAACTTACCGAGGAAAAAATGGTGGCTATGTATGATGTTGTAAAATTGTTACAGGGGGAACGGGAGTTAATCCAGAGAGATTTTACCACATGTGCAGTTAAGATTATTGATGAAATAAATAGGATCCCTCCCGCCACACTTTCTATATTGTATCAGTTAGTAGATAGGGGTTGGACGACCTATCAAAATGAAACTATATTTGCCAAACCAGGACCCCTCTTTGCTACAGCTAATCCTGCAGACTCAGGAAATTTTGATTTACCTGAGCCATTTTTAGATAGATTTCCACTTGGAGTCACCGTCCAACATCTCAATCCCTATCACTATGAAGATTTTTTAGGTGGGAAAAAAGAAACCCCATTTGCAATGTATGCAGAAGATAGGGGAGAAGTTGCAAGGCAAATTCAAAATGTTACAATAGATTCAAACTTAGTATCAAAACTTGCTCACTTTTCGGGGGAACTAATGGGATGTGATATGGCAGGATCCACTCCCGATACAAAATTAAAATCAAATGCACTGTATAATGCACCCCCCTGTGATACCTGCGAACATTTTGCTGCAGAGGGAAATATTTGCTCCTCCACCGAAAATGGTTTGTCAACGAGAGCGATCAATTCAATCATCCAAGTTACTAAAGGTTTAGCAGCTTGGAGAAATCATTCAGAAGCAGATATGGGAGATTTAACTCATGCCATAACCTATACTACCTGGTTCAAATTAAGACCTACAAAGGATGCATTTAGAGATCCTGTTTGGTCTAATGATAGACAAGAGTGGGTAAAAAGTCTTTTGAAAACTTCATTGCATTCATTTGAAGAAACTTCTCATTTATTTCCTATGTATCGGGACATATCTGCCAACATGGGATCAGAATGGCAGGCGGAACATTATGATGAATGTATCAATGTGATAAAACAAATTGATTCCTTGGCCAAATATCCCCTCATAAGTGCGTTGCGACAGAAACACTATGTTAACAGATCAAGATAAAAAAACAGCATGGGATGATGCTCGAGCGTTTTGGCATTATCCTAAATTGCCTGATCCTATTTATAATTCCATGGATGGCATTGCCGCCATGAATATGCAAAGTAAACAAATCTGTGTTAATGGAAAAAATTTGGAGGAAAAGGTAGGGGGAGATCTACTGAGTACAATTCACAATCATGAAATTGGCCATTATATGCTCTGTCCATTTTCCATGAGTGCATTCCTGGTTTTAATCGGCAAGGCTAACGGCGTGGTGGGAAATATGCAACATGCAAAGTTGATACAAAATTTATTTTCAGATCTTTTGGTTAATTATCATCTATTTGTAAATGGAGATCCTGGAATTCGCACTGTGTATGAAAGAATTCCAAACAGTGGAGAGTCATGGTGGAACATGTATATGTCCGTGTGGGGGGAAATGATCTCTCACGGTTATGGAAGCTTACAGAAAACAAAAGAAGTGACAGGTATGGCAAATACCTTACGAAATTGTGTGCATCGGTCTAAACAATGGCCAGATAAAATCGTTGAGTTTGCAAAGTTAATGTCTGGTACAATGTCGGGTCATAACATACATGAAGAGCAGGACGGATTGATTGACTCTATGGACATCGATCAGTTTGGTCCGGTGAGTGAGAGTGAATTAAACAAAGTTCGAAAACAATTAAGGTTTGGAGAATACAGAGGATTATTGGGGGGGATTGGAATTGGAACTGAAAGTAATGTTTCTGCAGATTATTATAATATGCTTGCAAAAAGATATCAAATATTCATCCCTGAAAACGTAGGGTGGAGCGGAAATGTTGTTCTTGAATCCCCCATACATTGTGAACCTGAAAAAGCTTTGGATGCAGATTTTGAGTATAGTCTTTCAAGATTTGGAGTTTTGAATCCAAATGCTCTTTCTAAATGGAAATTTGGAGAAGCACATGGCCCCACAGAAAGCCAGGAGAAAAAAGATTTGTTAATCGTGTTAGATAGTAGTGCGAGTATGCCAGACGGAAATGAAGATATCTCAATTCCCGTTCTGTCTAGTTTTATTGCCAAGCAGAGTGCACTATCTGCCGGACAGAAAGTTGCTGTAATGAACTTTTCTAGTGCAAATTATTCAGTAGAATTTACCAGGAACAATACAGCTATAGATACTATTTTAACACTCTATCAAAAAGGTGGAACTGAAATTCCTGGTTCTGAAATTCATGATCTTCTTAATGGAAATTCCTGGGGCACATATGTATTGGTAATTACTGATGCCTATATTGCTAATGTGACTGACCAACAGGCTAACTTGGAAAAAATATCTAGGAGTGCAGGAGGCAATTGTGTATATTTGAATAGTGATGCTGGAGAAACATTTGAGAATATGGGATACAACGTTGTCCCCATGCAAACTTTTGACGACTTGCCAAATTTAGTTACAGGAAAAATGAGGGATATCTATGGATGAATATCATACGAAATTTCCTTGCCCTTCAATTCAAGTAGCTGATGTTCAACTACAAGATCAACTACAATATATTGATGAGGCAGCATTGGAATCAGGATGGGAATCAATTGATCAATTGGAAAAATCATCTCAGAACGTTGGCAGATCCAGGTATGCAGTTCTAGGATATCAACAAAATAATTTTTCCCATAAATGGTTTTCTTCGAAAACTCTTTGTTTGGAATCTTCAATTTCTAAATTTGATACTTGCCTTCACACAATGGAGGAGCGAATAATGGGGAGCCTAGGTACAATAGAATCCAGTTTGCAGGTAGCTCATAAAGATTATGTAAAATGTAAATATCTTAGAAATCAAAGAAGGGCACTGGTTGAGGAAGGCATACAATTGGATAAGATCGCAGTAGAGGCTGGAGCCCAGAGATTGTATGTTGAAGATTTTCAGAAGATAAAAGATGCAGAGGACAATGCAAAAAGATTATATCTTGAGATCGATTCCATTTTTCAAGAAGTACAAATGGCAGGAAAATATCAGAGACCTATCGACCATTTGGAAGAACAATTGACAAAATTACAGGAAGAATCACTTTTAAAGAGATGCAAATTAAACTTTCCTGAAGGTGTGGAAATTGTGAGTAGAGTAAAACGAACCATAAAAGATGAGATGATGGCATGGAGAAAATACTTGGAGGCCGCACTTTTAATGCTAGAATCATAGAGATTCTTACTGAAAAACCAAAACCTTTATAAAGAACTTGGCTCCTCTGTTAATTCTTATCGCCACCACTTTCTAAGGTGCTATACTCTGTTAGCACCGTCGGTGAAAGGCTAATCATGTATACTTGAATTACATTCATGTATGAAGTACAATTGTTTTTCCGACAATAAATGTTAATTTTTTTAAGTTTTAGGAACGTGATAAATTTCCGTTGATCCTGCGGAAGATCGCTGCTATCAGGATTCGATTTAGCCATGCAAGTCTCCTCGTAAGAGGGGCAAACTGCTCAGTAACACGTTGATAATCTGCCATTGGGTTCGGGATAACCTTGGGAAACTGAGGATAATACCGAATAGAAGATATGTTCTGGAATGATAATTCTTTGAAAGCTTGCGCCCAATGATGAGTCAGCGGCGGATTAGGTTGTTGGTGAGGTAACGGCTCACCAAGCCGAAGATCCGTAAGGGCCTTGAGAGAGGGAGCCCTGAGAAGGACACTTAGACACTGGTCCTAGCCCTACGGGGTGCAGCAGGCGCGAAACCTTTACAATGCACGTAAGTGTGATAAGGGAATCCTGAGTGCTTTGCATTAGCAAGGCTTTTGCCAAGGGTAAATACCTTGGAGAATAAGTGGTGGGTAAGACGGGTGCCAGCCGCCGCGGTAACACCTGCGCCACAAGTGGGGATCACGATTATTTGGCCTAAAGCGTCCGTAGCCGGTTTGATAAATCTTCTGTTAAATCATCATTCTCAATGTGATGCCTGTGGAAGAGACTGTCAAACTAGAAACCGGGAAGAGCTAGAAGTATTTGTGGGGGAGCGGTAAAATGCTATAATCCCATAAAGACTACCAGTGGCGAAGGCGTCTAGCTGGAACGGATTTGACGGTGAGGGACGAAAGCTAGGGGAGCGATCCGGATTAGATACCCGAGTAGTCCTAGCTGTAAACGCTGCGAGCAAGGTGTTGCACAATCTTGTGATTGTGCAGTGTCGAAACGAAGGTGTTAAGCTCGCCGCCTGGGAAGTATGGTCGCAAGACTGAAACTTAAAGGAATTGGCGGGGGAGCACTACAAGGGGTGCGGCGTGCGGTTTA
>Ga0187833_10001964_pt1 | contig 22705 bp, 23 predicted proteins | sample ETNtaG_37_FD_167968 | JGI IMG/M metagenome (GOLD analysis project Ga0187833, IMG submission 167968) | Marine microbial and viral communities from oxygen minimum zone, Eastern Pacific Ocean - ETNP2014_SV_400_PacBio MetaG (Illumina Assembly) | ecosystem: Environmental > Aquatic > Marine > Hypoxic...
AGAGATCCTGAAATCTACGAAAAATTTGAACAAATTATTCTCTTTCATACTTGTCGCGGGGTAAAAGATCTTAATTATGGAAAAAGTATTGTAGAAACTATTAGTAAAGATTCTTTGATTGGTGAATGTGCTGACAGGGTGTTTTATTATCCAACGGTAACTAGAGAAACATTTCATACCAAAGGTAGAATAACTGACCTGTTGAAGACAGGACAAATTTTTCAGGACCTGCAACTAACTCCAATTAGCCGTGATACAGATCGTGCCATGATTTGCGGATCCTTGGGATTAAATAAAGATATTAAAGCATTTCTGGAGACTTCTGGGTTAAAAGAAGGAGTTAGGAACCATCCTGCTGAATTCGTTCAAGAAAAAGCATTTGTGGGCTTGAACCCTATTGGACTTGGTCAATCATTCTAAATGAAGGTATATTACTCTTAAAAATGATTAAACAATTAACAAGTAAAGAAATAATAGAATATTTAAAAATTAAACCTAATTGTGTATTACTCGATGTTAGAACTCAACAAGAATTGGACCAGATCGGTAAACCTGACGGAGAAACTATCGGTTTAAAAACATATTTAGTGCCATTTCAATTTGGTGAAGAAAGAGTTTTTAACGAAAATTTTGTTCAGGAATTTAAAAATTTAAATGTTAGTAAAGATCAAGAAATTTTAATTATCTGCAGATCTGGTAGCCGGTCCCAACTAGCAGCCGAACTATTATCTAAAGAAAACTATACTTGTTTAAATATTTCTGATGGTTTTGAAGGAAATAATGAGAACGTTGGTTGGAAGAAAAGCGAGCTGCCATGTCAGTAAAAGATTTAAAAGGCATTAATTCTAAGATTATTCAAGGTGCATTAAATAGAACTCAATTTAGAGAACAATCGGAAAGTATATTTTTAACTTCGGGCTTTATGTATGACAGTGCAGAACAAGCTGAAGCGATTTTTAAAGGGGATGAAAAAGGTTTTCAGTACACTCGTTATGCCAATCCAACAATTGATACTTTTGAAAAAAGGTTTGCTTTAATAGATGGTTCAGAAAGTTGTTTTGCTACAGCAAGTGGAATGGCAGCAGTTTTTGCCTCTTTAATGTGTCAATTACAAGTGGGGGATCATGTGGTATCAGCAACAGCTCTATTTGGATCCTGTAGAGAAATAATAAAAAATATAATTACAAAATATGGAATAGAAGTATCTTTTGTTGATGGAAAAAACATAGAAACTTGGAAAAAAGAGATTAAATCAAATACAAAAATTTTCTTCTTTGAAACACCATCGAATCCTTGTTTAGAATTGATCGATATAAAAGCAGTTTGTGATTTAGCAAAAGAAAATAATATAAAAGTAATAGTGGATAATGTTTTTGCATCACCAGTTTTACAAAAACCTTCAATGTTTGGTGCTGATATTATTGTATATTCGGGTACCAAACATATCGATGGTCAAGGAAGAACGATGGGAGGAGCAATTTTATGTTCAGAGCAATTTAGAGAAGAAATCCTAAAACCTTTTTTAAGACATACGGGACCTTGTATTAGTCCATTCAATGCTTGGGTTTTGTCAAAAGGGCTAGAAACAATTCATTTAAGAGTGATAGAACAATCAAAAACTACCGAAAAAATAGTAGATTTCTTATCTAAGCATAACAAAATTCAATCAATTAACTATCCATTTATAAAAAGTCATCCGCAATATGAGCTTGCAAAAAAACAACAGAAGATGGGAGGCAATGTTTTAAGTTTTTATATTAAAGGAGATAAACAAAAAACATTTAATTTTTTAAATAATCTAAAAATGATTAATATATGTAATAATTTAGGAGATGCTAAATCTTTGGTCATTCATCCTTCAACTACGACACATAGGCTTTTAACAGATGAAGAAAAAATCAATCAAAACATTCATGAAAATTTAGTGAGACTCTCCGTTGGTTTAGAAGATTTTGAAGATATTAAAAATGATTTAGATCAAGCGTTTAGTTGATGGATAAACAAATATACATAATACACGAAAACGATGAATGGGTTGTTCCCTTAAGAGAAGAATTAAAAAAAATAAATGCTCCATACAAATTAGGTTTGATTAATAAATTTCAAATATATTAATTTAAAATTTAAGATTTATTTATATAATCTCTTAAATATTTGTTTTCTTCTTTATACTGATCGATGATATAATTTATCACATCACCAATAGAAACCATACCTAAAAGTTTTTTTTCTTCCATTATAGGAATATGTCTGACTTTATTATTAGTAATTATTTCCATTAGTTCGGTTACAGAAGTATTTAAATTACAAGAAATAATATCTTTAGACATTATTGTAGTAACCGAAAGATCGCTTTTAAATTCATCTTTAAAAATATATCGTGCAAGGTCACGTTCAGAAACAATTCCAATTACATTGTTGTCTTGTGTGCTTAATACTGGCATGGCACCAATATTGTGTTTTTGAAGTTTTTCGCTTATTGTTTTTAATGTATCATTTTCACTCAATGTAAAACATTTTCTTTCAGAAAGCTTTGTAACAAGTTTCTCAGACATAATTTTTCATTATTACTTTATATTTTTAATAACCTTTCCTATCCTCCTTTTTCATAATCCATATCCTAACACAAAAAATCCGCACGGGATATATACGGGATCGTAAGCAAATTTCTCACTTTTGCATAAAGATTAAAGAATTTGCACAATGGAAGATTAAGGCCGATAAAACAATTGCTTTTTAAAAAAACTAAGTTGTTTCTGTTCGTCACAACAAATCCAGAACCAAGATCCCTAAAAGTTTTTTCATTATAAAGTTTAAGAATTTATCCTTCCAAGATAATTAACGAAAACAACACCTATTACAATTAAGACTATACCTATTGAACCATAGATATTAGGCATCTGATTATATTTGGTTACGCCAAAAAGAGTTACTCCAATTATGGTTAAACCTCCATAAGTAGCATAGGTAAAACCAACAGGTATTATATTCATAGCTCTAGATAAACAAAAAATTGTCAGCAAAATGATTATTGCACAGGCAATAGAAGGGAATAGTTTAGTAAAGCCCTCACTCATTTTTAAAAAATATCCATTAGCCAGAATTCCTAAAAGAATTCCAACAACTAAAAAAATATATGCTATTAATAATTTCATCTAATTCAATCCTGCAAATACTTTATCCTAGCACAAATTTATAATTGAGTCAGGTGCTTGTATTAAGGTTAAATCAAGGGGCATTTCTGCCCCCCTCAACTTGTATGTTATTTCTTAACTTTATTTTTCTTATTTAGTTTTTCATCCTTTGGCTTTTTCATTAATTTAAAACCCTATCTAATACCCTGATTTTTTCATGCTTTTTGATTTATCTCAATTGAAATAAAAATTTCTATTGTTGTATTTTTTAGATGCATAAATTTTATTAATATTAAAAAAATTTAAATAGTTAATATTTAATGCATAAAAAATGATATAAAAAACAATGTTTGATGTGTGTGTAATAGGTCAAATAGTTAAAGACTATAACTATCTAAAAGGGCAAAAATATCCTCCCAAAATTTCAGCTGGAGGTGCGGGTTATTATTCAACTTATACTTACTATAATCTTGGATTAAAAACAGCAGTGGCTACAAGTTTTAACAAAAACGATAAATATTTACTGTCTAAACAATTTGTGAATATTAAAATTATTAATAATAACAATGCTACTTCAACTGAGTTTAAAAATTTTTACAAGCTTGGAAATAAAAATTATAGAAAGCAAGAAGCAACTTATAATAACAGACCAATTAAAAATAAGATTCCCAAAGCAAAAATATATCATTTTGGACCATTGGTTCCAAATGATATTAACTATAATCTTTATAAAAAAATTAAAAAAAGAAAAGGATTAAAGATATTAGATGTACAGGGTTTAACTAGAAATATTAAAAATCAAATAGTTATAAACCAAATACATCCTTCTATAGGAAAGTTTTTAAAAGGATTTGACATATTAAAATGTGATACTAGAGAATTATTTTTGATAAAAGATTATCCAAAAAAAGAAAGCATTATTAATTATTTATTTGATCTAGGTATTTCAGAGATAATTGTTACGAAAGGATTTTTTGGTTCAACTATTTATTCAAAAGAAAGAGATATAACAACAATTCCTCCTTTTATTCCAAATAAAGTTGTTGATGTCACGGGATGTGGTGATACATATGCTGCGATTTATGCATTCGCACGATATAAGAGATATTCTATTTATCATGCGGGTCTTCTAGCTAGTGCGGGCTCTGGGATAAAGACTGAAAAAAATGGACTTTTAACAATATCATTTACCAAAATAAAATTAAGGGTTAATTCAATTTGTCAAATTTAATGATTAAAACTGCTATTATTCTTGCTGCTGGAAAAGGAAATAGATTAAATAAAATCACCAATTATAAATCAAAGTCCTTGATAGAACTCTTTGGAAGAACTTTTATTGAAAGAGCTATTTTAAATTTAAGAAATAATCTTAAAGTTGAACATTTTATTATTGTTACAGGACATAATAATCGAGAGTCTGAACAATACCTAGGTCAATTAAAGCAAAAATACAATTTGAACTTATCCTGTATTTATGATCCAGATTGGGAAAAAGGAAATGGACATACTTTTCTAGCTGCTTTAAATAATACTAATGAAGATCAATTTTATTTACAAATGGTTGATCATTTGTTTACAGATAAATTCTACCAAGTAATTTTAAATACAAAAATTTCAAACAATAAATCCTATTTATTAGTCTCAAAGAATTTGTCTAAATATCACGACTATGGAGATGTAACTAAGGTAAAAATTGAAAATAATTATATAAATAACTTAGACAAATCAATTGAAAAACCGAACGCTTATGATGCTGGTTTTTTTATTATTGATAAAAAAAATTACGATACAAACATATTTTTTAACTTTAATAAAGTTGAACTTAGCAAAGTTCATAAGTCTGTTGCAAACAAACAAAATCTTCTCCCAATCTATGTGAAACATTCTGACTGGATGGACATTGATACAGAGGTAGATCTGAAAAAAGCAGAAGATTTTTTAATTGAAAGTTTGAAAAATAAATCAACTGATGGGCCAGTATCAAAATATATTAATAGAAAACTATCAGTTCCTATTTCAAAAAAATTAATTAATTACGATATAACCCCTAATCAAATTTCAATTGGTGTTTTTTTAATTGCTGTTTTGGGAACATTTATTATTGCTCAAGATAATTATTTTGCATTATTATTTGGTGCTTTATTAGCTCAATTATCTTCTGTCTTGGATGGGTGTGATGGAGAAATAGCTCGACTAAAATTACTTAAGTCTAAATTTGGAGGATGGTTTGATCAAGTTTTAGATAGATATAGCGATATATTTATTCTTTCTGGATTAACTATACATTGTTTTAATAACTATGAAACAACTTGGGTAATTGTAATTGGTTTACTGGCTGTCGGATCCAAAACTTTATTAAGCTACACAGCTTATAAGTATGATGAAATTTTCAAAAATAATAATTCATTTAGAATTGGAAGAGATGTAACAACGCTAATTTTATTTGTTGGAGCTATTTTAAACTTTCCTTATTTTACGCTAATTCTGTTAACTGTTTTATTTAATTTTGAAATTTTAAAAAGAATTTATCTTTTGAAGGATAGATTAATTTAAATTTCAATCCAAAGAGGATAATGATCAGATCCTTTAGGCATTTTATCAATATAAGTATTTTTAACTTTCCCAATTAATTCATGAGATACATAGCAATGATCAATGCTATCTCCACTTAAATTTGTCGCTCTATCGATATTTTTATCGTTGTTTTTCCAAGTATCATAAAAATTTTCTGTGGTTGCAATTTCTTTATATTCTTTGCTATCAATATTACAATTCATATCACCCATTAATATAAACTGTGATGGCATTGGAGGTTTTTTACCTTCTGTCCAACCTTCATCTGTATGTTCGCCTGACCAAGCACCTTTTTCAAATGGCGCTCTGTTAATGATACTTATCATAAGGTTTAACTGAGGAAATCTGCTCTTAGAATCACGATGGCTTAAATGAGTATTGTAAATTCTAGTGGGACCTATATCTGGAATATCTATAACTGCTTCTAGTAAGGCTCTTTGAATTGAGTGAATTGGACCAACCCCTTCCTTTGGTAAAGGAAAGTTTCTAGATGAAATAATTGGATACTTGGAAAGTATCATGTTCCCAAATTGTCTACGCCTATTAAAAATTTGTCCATATTTGTTTTTAATACTAGAATTAACATCTAAAGCTGTTCCAAAAATAGTAAAAAAATTTGGAAGAAAACTACTTAATGCTTGAGGTTGATCTATAAATCCAGACCGTTGCCAGAATCTCTCAACTTCTTGTATACAAGCAATATCAGCATCCTGAAGCGCTTCAGCTATTCTAATTAAACTAAATTTACCATCCTGACCTTTGCTATATTGAATATTATAAGTTACTAGCTTCATAATAGATTATTATTTTTTTTTAAAAAAAAAAATCAACTTAAAAAATATAAGTTCAAGAATCGAGATATTAGTTATAAACAAACCCAGAACCAAGACCCCCTTAAAAATTTTTTCATAATTATAATTTATCTTAATATAATAGTTTTTTGTAGGATGAAACTAGTAACAAATGAGATAAAACAGAAATTGAAGGAAGATGAACAAAGAAAACGCAAGTAAACTGTGGAAAATTATTCAGGAAGCTGGTGATTATCTCGAAGGACAACTTCCGGATCATCCAAATCATCCAAAAGGTAGAAATCCTTATGCTCATGTAGCTATATGTGTCAAAAGTAAATTTCATATGAGCTACAAAGATATTGAGGATGAAAAATTTGATGAAGTAGTTCAATACATTGAATTTTTAAAAAAAAATCCAAGCTAACTTATTGATTTGGAAAATAATCTTCTAATTTTCCTTCTCTATAAACATCTGCTGTACAACAATGAAGACCTCCTCCGAATGCATAGGCATCTCTCATATCAATTGGCACAACTTCCATTCCAAGTTTATCTAATTGTTCAGCTTGATAAACTTCACTTTTTTCAACACAAACAGTTTTATAATCAAGAACTAAAACATTCATAGAAAGCCACACAGAAGAATAACATAATGGAGGTGGTGAATTATGTGCTGGTTGTGCAGAATCAAGTATTTGCCAATCATTTTTTTCAAAAAGTTTTCTTTGTTCTTTTGGTAATTTTCTTTGAGGATTATTAATAATCACTCCTGGTTTAATTGGTGTAAAAGTTGCATCAATATGAATAGGATAAGGATCTCCTGGAAAATTTACAGCATGAACACGATGATCTTTATAATGCCTTTTAATCCAATCTATTCCTTTAAGGTTTGTTGTAAAACCATGTTGAACAACTAAATCTTTACCAAATCTTAAAACATCTGCTGCATCAAATAATGGTTCTTCTTCGGTTGTTACAAAAAATTTATTTTCTGTCCATTCCAATCGTTTTTGTATTCCAATTTTATCTGATAAATAATCTTTTCTATAATCAACATCAGTTAATCTAGGTTTTGGCGCAGACTCATGTCTCATATTTGGATCTGAATTATAATAATGTTTTAAAAGAGGTCTGTAACAAAGATATTCAAACCATCTACATCTATAACTCATAGTTGCCTCTAAAATTTCATTACCAACTGTTAAAAGTACATCTCTTGGAGGCATACATCCAAACATCGTCTCTGTTTTCCAATCAGGTGTTGATGTTGGTTGATTAAATTCAATTGGAGTCGGGCGATCTACTTTTACTCCTCTTTTTTCTAAAATATTCGAAAAATCATCTAATAACTGGTTAGCTTTATCAACAGTATCTTTTGTTCTTGGTCCAAATTTACCTATCATATCTGAATCTTTTGGAACCTTTGCATCAAGCGCTGGTTCGAGAGCTGGTATACATGTGCCGTCAGCTCTTCCAACTATTACATGTTTTAATGGATCCCATTCATTCCAACTATTAACAATAATTTTTTGATCATCCATAATTAATTTTTAATTATATTTTTTTCAGGACCATAAGGAAATTTGGTAATATTTTCAGAATTTTTTTCATTTATAACTAAAATATCATGTTCTCTGTATCCCCCTGCTCCAAGTTTGCTCTCAGGAATCATTATCATTGGCTCCATGGAGATAACCATATTGGGTTCTAAAACTGTATCAATATCCTCTCTCAACTCTAAACCAGCTTCTCTACCATAAAAATGTGAAAGCATACCAAAAGAATGTCCATAACCAAATGTTCTATATTGTAAATAACCCAATTGAGCGAATAAATCATTTAGTTCATGACAAATTTCTGAACATTTCATGCCTGGTTTAATTAATTCTAGTCCTCTTTCATGAATTTTAATATTTGCTTCCCAGGCTTTTAATGAAGCATCATCTATTGTTTCTAAAAATAAAGTTCTTTCAAGCGCTGTGTAATAACCAGAAATCATTGGAAAAGTATTTAAAGATAAAATGTCTCCTGATTTTAATTTTCTAGAGGTTTTTGGATTATGTGCTCCATCTGTGTTGATACCAGATTGAAACCATACCCATGTGTCCATGTATTCTGCATCAGGGTAAGTTATGGCTATTTCTCGTTCCATCTTATCTCTACCAGCAATGGCAATTTCTAATTCACTTTCGCCTACTTTTATATGTTTTACAATTTCTTCTGCGCCAATATCAGCAATTCTTGCCCCATTTTTAATTATATCAATTTCTTCTTTTGATTTTATCATCCTCAATTTCATAAGTTTTTTTGAAACATTGCTGAAATTTGAAAAACTAAAAATTGATTTAAGTTTATTTTTTGCTTCTAATGTAATGTGGTCATATTCTATGCCTATATTTTTGGGTGGTTCGTCTTGATCAATTATTGATACAATGGCTTTTAAAAAATTATCTCTCTTCCAATCAGTATATATAAGATTGTCATAAGCAGACCTTCTCCAAGGTTGGCTAGCATCTATATTTGCTGAGATAGACACAACTTTCGTATTTGTAATAACACATCCGTAAGGTCTTCCAAATGAACAATAAATAAACCCTGTGTAGTATGCAATGTTATGCATTGAAGTTAGAATAATCATATCAAGATTATTCTTGGACATCTCTTCTCTGAGTTTATTTAATCTATTTTTATATTCTTGTTCTGAAAAAGGAAGTTTTACTTTAGATCCATTTTTTAGTTCAAAAAAATCAGGTCTTTCCATGATATTCAGTTCAAACCAATAAAGCGCCTATTATTTTTTATTAACAAGCTATAATAAAAAATTGCCATAAAAATAAAAAAGCCACCAATTATTGTGCTGTTGGAAGGAATTTCATTTATTCCTAACCATGGTAACCAAACCCAAAAAATACCCCCAATTACTTCTGTTAAAGACAACAAGGTTAACTCTGCTGCTGGAATACTTTTTGATCCAAATGAATATAAAATTAGTCCTAGACAAACTATAGTTCCATGTAATGCGAATAATCCTTCATTTTTTCCTGAGGATAAAAAATTTAAATCTTTGCTTAATATAATTGCTGTTGAAAACAAGCAGCAAAATAGTCCTGCAATAGCTACTGTCGTGAACTTAGGAGTTTCTTTTTTCCATCTTAAACTTACCGAGAATATTGAAAATCCAAAAGCTGAAGCTAATCCAAATATTAAACCGTGTAATGAGTTTTTTTCTGTATTTCCTAATGCCATTATTACAATTCCAATAGCAGCAATACATATAGATACCCATGCACCTATAGAAATATTTTCCTTTAAAAATAAAAAACCCAATAAAGCGGTTATAAATGGCATTGCCGCCAAACATAATAAAGTTACAGCTGCAGTAGTATTGGTGATAGACCATATAAAGGTGGTCATGGCCGCTCCTAAACCAATACCGCCAATTAAACTTGACATACCAGCTTTTTGATAATTTTTGTAAAAGTCAATACCTTCCTCAAGATAAAGATAAATATTTAATAGCGTAAAAATCACTATCCCTCTTGTAAATAAATATTGCCAAGGAACAGTTTCGGGTTGATCTATAAGTTTAACCACGTAAGCTCCAAAAGACCAAAAAATTCCTGCTATTAAAACTAGTGGTATTGCAATCCTTTGATTTTTTAATTTAAACATTAGAGATTTTTAATAGTAAATATATTTTTACTCAACAATATTAATCAATTAATTAGCATTTCGTCTTTTGGCAAAACAGTAAAACAGTCGATAAACTGACCTTTTTTAAATTTGCTTTTTCCACTAGGAAAGAATCCCCAAGAATTTGCCTTAGTAAAAGAATTTATTCTAAAAGACTCCTGCCCCCTAAGCACTTCAAATTCAATTAATCCTTTATTTGAAAATGAAATTTTTCCTTTGATAAATCTAGTAAAGTTTTTTTTTTTAATAAAACTATTTTTTAGTTTTGCTTTAAACGGTTTCTCTTTTTTTATGTTTAAAGATGTAAATAGAAAAGGGAAAACAAAAAATCTAAAACACGCCGCTGATGAAATAGGATTTCCTGGAAGGCCAAAAAAAGCAATGTTTTTATTCTTAAATTTTGTGAACAAAATAGGTTTGCCTGGTCTTATTGCGACTCCTTTGAAAAAGTTAGCTAGTTTAAAATCTTTAATTATTCCTGGAATAAAATCAAATTTACCCGCTGAAACAGCTCCTGATGTAATAATTATATTTGTATTAGACTTGAATTGTTTATTTATTTCCTTTTTAAAAATTTTTTGATCATTATCTCTTAAAATTTTTTGAACTTTAAAAGTTATTGGTAGATTATTAATGAGTGAACTTAGGTAATGTCCATTAGAATTTCTAACTTTCCAGATTGGTATTTTTTTTGAATCAGTTATTTCATTTCCAGTTGTATAGAATGCTAAAACTGGTTTTTTTTTAACCAAAACTTTTTCTATACCTAAAGTTTTAAATGCTAAAATATGCGAAGATTGAATAATTTCTCCAATACCAATAATTTTTTGCCCTTTTTTATAATCTGATCCCGCAAATCTAAAATAATTATATTTCATAATTTTTTTTCTAATCAAAATATATTTTGCATTTTCTTTATTTGGTAAATATTCGATCTGCTCAATTGGAATTACAGTATCAAATGGTTTTTTTATAACAGCTCCTGTCATTACTTCGATGGTAGAAAATTTTTTAACATTTTTAATTGATGGATTGTCTCCAGCTGCTAGTGTTTTTATAATTCTAAATTTTTTTGGATTGTTATTTTTTATTTGATGAGTATCTTTTGAATTAATAGCAAAACCATCAAATGCTGTGTTATCACTTGAAGGATAATTTTCTGGAGAATAAATATTTTCAGCAGAAATTCTTAAAGTGGCATTCTTTGAAAAAATTTTTTCGTTTTTTAACTTAATTTTTCCTTTTTTTAATATATATAAAGCTTTTTTATAAGTGATCATTCTAAATTTTATCTAAATTTTTTTTTGCTTCTTCAAAGTCACCTAAAGTATTTATATTTAAAAATTTGTCGAATTCTTCAGCATTAACTTCAACATTTTTGACTCCTACTTTATCTGCCCATAAATCTACTTTTCTAAAATTATTACTTCTTATATCTTCTTCTAAAATATCTATTAATTTTAGTGACCATAATCCAAATATATTATGTCTTTTTTTTCTTGAATTTATAAAAAAGAGCAAATGATCGCCTGAAATTGAGCAATTTTTAAGCTTTTCAATAATTGCATCATCAAAAAAGGGTGTATCACATGGAAATGTTACAATCCATTTATATTTTTTATTATTTTTCTCTATCCATTTCATGGCTGAAAGAACTCCTGCTAATGGGCCAAGTTGACCTTTTATAAAATCTTTTACTAAAAAAATATTTTTTATATTTGTTTTGACGCTTTCTTCATTACTCACAATTAATATCTCCGAAAAATTTTTTTCCACTTTTGCAATTGTGTGTTCCAACAAAGTTTTACTTCCTAAACAAGCATCAGCTTTGTTGCTTCCAAATCTACTTGATCTACCTCCTGCTAATATTACGCCTAAAATATTGTCTTCAATCATAAAAACAAATATAAAGCATTAATATTTTAATTAAAGAATTTTAAATGGATTTAGATATTTTAAAAATTGCATCAAATACAGAAAATCAAAAAATGCTAAACTATTTTACACATCAATCAAAACAAAAAAATCCTATATGTGGAGATGAAATGGAAATAAGTTTATTAGTTAAAAAAAACAAAATAAAAGATTTTGGATATCAATGTAAATCATGCATATACTGTCAAGCTTCAGTGAGTTTATTATCAAGAAAATCAATAAATAAATCAATTAACAGTATTAAAAAATTATTATATTTTGTAGAAACTTTTTTTGAAAAAGATCGATCAGTTTTTCCTAAAGAATGGTCGGTTTTTAAAAAGTTGTTTGATAAAAAAAACATTTCAAGAAAAGAATGTTTAATGTTGCCTATTAAAACTCTTTCAAAAGCATTAAAATTATAAAATGAATAAAGAAGATATAAAAAAGTCATGTTTGGCTGCTTTTTTCTCTGCTATTACAATCGGTGCGTTAACTATTCTTACTTATAAAACTGAGCTTGGAATTTTTTTAATTTCATCTTTTGGATCATCAATGCTTTTATTATATGGTTATCCTGAAAGTACATTTTCACAACCAAAAAATATTTTTTTTGGCCACTTATTGACTTCAATAATCGGTGTAATCTTTCTATATTTTATTCCCTTGCCAATTTATATTTTAATTCCTCTGGCTGTAGGTGTAGGAATTGGTTTAATGATTTTACTCAAAGTAACTCATCCACCGGCAGGGGCAAACCCTATTATAGTTATAATGGGTAGTGTGTCATTAGATTTTCTAATAAACCCAATAATAACTGGTTCTTTAATAATATTAATATTCGGAGTAATTTTAAATCGACTTATTTTAAAAAAGAAATATCCTTTGTAAATGAACATAAAGTACAACGTCACGAAACTAAGAAATAATAAAACTGAAAATATTAAAGATTTTGTTTCAATAGAAGAACCTCTTGAAATGAATCTAAAATTTAAATCAAATAGTAATTGGCAAATAGAAAATTTATCAATTACAATGAGAACTCCTGGAAATGATGAGGATCTTATTACTGGATTTTTGTTTAATGAAAGAATTATAGAAAATGTAAATCAAATAGAAAATATTGAAAAAAAAGGAGAAAAAGTTGGAGATTATAATCTTCAAAATAAAATAGAGGCAACAATTAATGACTTAAAAAATACTGATATAGGAAAATTAAAAAGAAATTTCTTAACTAATTCTTCTTGTGGGGTCTGTGGTAAAACATCATTGGATGCTGTTGAAGTTATTAAAAATAAAAAAGTATATTTATCTTTACCAAAAATTCAAAAAAAAATTATATTAATTTCTCCAGGATTATTAATAAATGAACAATCTGAGTTTTCAAAAACCGGAGGAATTCACGCTAGTTCTTTAATTGATGTCTCTGGAAAAGTAATTGCTACCAGAGAGGATGTGGGTCGACATAATGCATTAGATAAACTTATTGGATACACTCAGAAAAATAATCTAATTGACGCAAAAAAACAATTTATAGTATGTTCTGGTAGGTTAAATTTTGAATTAGTCCAAAAAAGTTTGATGTCCGATATAGGACTTATGATAGGTGTAGGCGCTCCTACAAGTCTCGCTATAGATTTGGCAAAACGTTTTGACATGACATTATTGGCTTTTGTAAAAAATAACAGTTTTAATATTTATACAAATAAACAGAGAGTTATTTTAGATAATTAAATGTCAAAAAATATTAGTAAATTATCTGGAAGAATAGGATTAAAAAATAATCTTTTTCAAAAAATTTCTGAGAGATCTTTGGCCTCTACAAATGACAATGGCATGAAAGAAATTGCTGATCAATACCATGTTGGTGTTTCAACAATACATGGTGCTGAAAGTTTTTATGAATTTTTAAGACCTGAACACAAAGCAAAGAAAGCATTTGTTTGTAACGGAAGTGCGTGTATGTGCGCTGGCACACAAGATTCTCTAAAAAAAAAACTAAAAGAAAAACTAGGTGAGGACAAAGTAGGAGAAATGTTTTGCTTAGGTCATTGTTATGAAAATAGTTCTTTTCATTACAATGGAGAAAATTATGCAGGAAATGATATTGATAAAATTGATAAAATTATAAAAGGGGAAAATATAACTCAACAAAAGCTTGTTTCTAAAAGTTTTGCTTCAACAAGTTTTTTAATGGATGACAAACTTTTAAATTTAAATCAATTCAAAAGTTTATTAGAAAAATTTATTAATTTTGACAAAAAAGAAATAATTAAATCGCTTTTAAACTCTAATCTTTCTGGTAGAGGTGGAGCTGGTTTTCCTACTGGAATGAAATGGGATTTTTGCAGTAAAGAAAAATCAGAAAAAAAATATATAATTTGTAATGCTGATGAAGGAGACTCTGGCGCTTTTTCAGATAGATATTTATTAGAAGATCAGCCTTTAAAAGTTTTATTTGGAATGATTATTTGTGGTTATGTTATTGGAAGTAATGAAGGTGTTTTATATATTCGAGGAGAATATCCAAAATCAATTGAGGCTACAAATGGATCAATAAATGCATTAAAATCTGCAAAACTTTTAGGTGAAAATATTTTAGGAACAAATTTCTCATTTGATTTAAACATTTGTATTGGGCAAGGAGCATATATTTGCGGAGAAGAAACAGCATTAATAGCATCTATTGAAGGAAGAAGAGCAGAAGTAGATGTCAGACCTCCTTTTCCAGTAACTGAAGGTTTGTATAAAAAACCAACGGTAGTCAATAACGTTGAAACCTTGGCTGCTGCTACAGGAATACTTATTCATGGATCTGATAAATTTTCGTCTATAGGCAATAAAAAATCTGCAGGAACAAAACTAGTATGTTTTGACAGTTTTTTTAATAATCCAGGAGTTTATGAAGTTGATATGTGCACGCCAATGAAAAAAATTGTAAACGAAATTGGCGGAGGATTTAAAGAACCTGTAAAAGCACTACAAATAGGTGGACCACTTGGTGGCGTTGTTCCTATTGAAGAAGTTGAAAAACTAAATTTAGATTTCCAAGAATTTACTGCTGCTGGATTTATGTTGGGTCATGGAAGCATAGTAAGTATACCAAAAGATTTTAGTATGATTAAATATATTCATCATTTGTTTGAATTTTCAGCTGAAGAATCGTGTGGAAAATGTTTTCCTGGTAGACTTGGCTCGTATAGAGGAAAAGAAATGTTTGACCAAGCAATAAATAAATCTGAGAAAATTCCTGTGAAATTACTTAATGAATTGCTTGTTACAATGAAAGAAGGTTGTTTATGTGCGCTATGTGGTGCAATACCTGTTCCTATAACGAATATTTTAAAGTATTTTAGTGATGAAATAAAAAATGATTTAGTTCAGGAAAATCAATGAGTTCTGAAAAAAGAAAAATTGCATATATTGATGGAAAGCCATATGAAATTGGCCCTAGTCATACTTCAATATTAAAATTTGTAAAAAGCTACGTTGGAGAGAAAAAGGTTCCAACTTTGTGTGACGATCCTAATCTAGTCCCCTACGGTGCATGTAGAGTTTGTTCGGTTGAAGTTGCCTTAAAAAAAGACGGTCCAACAAAAGTGGTTGCTTCTTGTCATACCCCAATAGCAGAAAATTATCATATTTTTACTAATAATGAAGATTTATATTCACTTAGAAAAAATATTGTTGAGTTGGTTTTAACTGATCATCCAATGAATTGTAGCACATGTGAAGTTGATAAAAATTGTGAACTTCAAGATGTAGCTAATGATTTAGGAATATCTGAACATAGATACAACAATCCAAAACAAAATAAAGGGGTACCTAAAGATACTTCTCATGCTTATATGAGAATGAATCTTGATAACTGTATAAACTGTGGACGATGCGTAAGAGCATGTGACGAAATTCAAGGATCTTTTGTACTTACAATGAGTGGAAGGGGATTTGAGTCTAGAATAACTACTGATAATGATATGTTGTTTGGTGACTCTTCGTGTGTCTCTTGTGGTGCATGTGCTCATACTTGTCCTACTGATGCTATCTCCGACGTGTTTGCATCTAAATCAGTAGACTATGATGAAAAAGTAAGGACAACATGTTCTTATTGCGGAGTTGGTTGTAATTTAGAAGCTTCGGTAAAGAATGGTAAAGTAGTTTCAATTGATACTCCTAAAGAAACTGAAGTTAATGCAGGGCATACCTGCTTGAAAGGCAGATATGCATTTGGATTTTATGATCATAAAGATAGATTAAGATCTCCATTAATTAAAAGAAATGGAAAATTTCAAGAAGCATCATGGGATGAAGCTTACGATTATATAAAAAATAAATTAGATAAAATTGTAAAAGAAAACGGACCTGATGCTGTTGCAGGTATTTCTTCTGCAAGATGCACAAATGAAGAAAATTATGTTTTCCAAAAAATGATTAGAGCAACAATTGGAACAAATAATATTGATTGTTGCGCAAGAATTTGTCATTCACCAACCGCTTGGGGTATGCAACAAACATTTGGAACAGGAGCTGCTACTAATTCAACGGAAGATATATATCATGCAGATCTTTTCTTAGTGATTGGAGCAAATCCTACTAATGCGCATCCAGTTACCGGCGCAAAAATTAAGCAACAGGCAATGAAAGGTAAAAAACTGATCGTATTAGATCCAATAACAACTGAAGTAGCTAAATTAGCCGATTATCATATTAAATTAAGACCTGGAACAAATGTAGCGGTTCTAAATATGATGTTATATTTCATTGTAGAATCTAAATTGTACAAAGAAGATTTTATTTTAAGTAGAACAGAAGGGTTCGAAAACTTCCTTAAAGAAATTAAAAAATTAGATATTGATCAATTAGCTAAGGTTGCAGGGGTTGATAAGCAACAAGTAAAGGAAGCTGCAATTGCTTATGCAACAGCAAAAAATTCAATGGAATTTCATGGTTTAGGAGTTACAGAACATGAACAAGGATCAAAGACAGTAATGCTTATTGCTGATCTTGCAATGATAACAGGAAATATAGGAAGAAGAGGTGTTGGAGTTAATCCATTAAGAGGTCAAAATAATGTTCAAGGTGCCGCTGATATGGGTTGTCAACCACATCAAGGAGCAGGGTATTTTCCTGTTGATGATAAAAAAATTCAAGATTTTTATTCAGAAAAATATGGAGTTGTTCATCCAACAAAGGCTGGATTAAAAATTCCTGAAATTTTTGATGCAGCAATTAATAAAGAAGTAAAAGCCTTGTGGATTATTGGTGAAGACGTTGTACAAACTGATCCAAACAGTGCCCATGTGGTTAAAGCAATGAATGCGCTAGATTTATTAGTGGTTCAAGAAATATTTATGAGTGAAACTGCTAAACTTGCAGATGTAGTATTGCCGGGAACTACTTTTTTAGAAAAAGAAGGAACTTTTACAAATACTGAAAGAAGAGTTCAAAGAGTTAATAGAGCTGTAGAACCTCTTATAGGAACAAAGCCTGATGGAGTAATAGTTACAGAGATGATGCAAAAACTTAGTTATGATCAAAAAACATATGATGCTGACGAAGTGTTAGCTGAAATTGCAGATGTAGTACCATTCTTTAAAGGTATAACTCGAGAAAGACTTGGAAAATTAGGATTACAATGGCCAGTAAAAGACGATGGAACAGATACAAAAATTTTACATGAGAAAGAATTTAAATTTGGAAAAGGTCGAATTAAATATTTTGATTGGAAAGAAACTCAAGAAATTGAAAAAAATAAGAAAGATTTCCCACTAATATTAACTACAAGTCGAACATTACAACACTACAATGCAGCAACTATGACTAGAAGAACAAACAATTTAGATATTGTTAATGAAGATATTTTATTAATCCATCCAAAAGATGCAAAATACAGAGAATTAAATACTGGAAATATTGCAAGACTTTACTCTAAACGAGGTGAAGTTTCTTTAAAAGTTGAAGTTACAGAGAAAGTAAAAGAAGGTGTCGTATTCACTACATTCCACTTCCCAGAACATATGGTTAATATGGTTACTGGCCATGGTAAAGATGAAGAAACAAAATGTGCAGAATATAAAGTTTCATCTGTAGAGGTACAGAAAATTTCCAATAAATTTAAAACAGAAGTTATGCCTAAAAACAATGAAACTGAAATAGCACCAGCTTAAACAAGTTTACCATGCAGATGGTAATATTCTTTAAAAAATTTTTCAAACCATTTATAACCACTTATATTCTTCTAACAATTGTAATAAGTTTTCATATTTACTAAAGAACATATGGTTCAATCCTTTCCTTTTTGTTTAAAATTCTTTCAACACCAAAACAATTTAGGTCTATTGTTTGGTATGAACCTGTAGTAATTAACTCAGTTAGACCTCTGCCAATACCTGGTGACTGCATTAGTCCTCTCCCTGTAAAACCGGTTGCTAAATATACATTATCATAAGCAGGATGCTTTCCAACAATTGCATTGTTATCTAATTTGTTAGTATCGTAATAACCTGCCCAGCCTCCAGTTAGTTTTAGTTCTTCAAAAGCTGGAATTCTTTTTGCTAGGCCGGGCCAAACAAGTTCTTCAAAATCATTCCATTCAGGTTCTAATTCATCACAATCCCATTTTGATATAGGTGAACCTGCCAAGTATTCTTTTCCTTCAGGTCTCCAATAAATACCTGTGGTTAAGTCACCAGTCAGTGGCATATCTGGAACATGTTTGGGACATTTTACTCTGAATACTGTATGTTTTTGTGGAAATACTGGAATATCTTTTAGTAATTCGTTAGTCCAACATCCTGCTGCTGATACAATAACATTAGCATTTAAATCTTTTAAATTTTTAACTTCGCCCTTAGTAAATTCAGCTCCTAATTCTATTGCTTTATTTTTTAAAGCATTATGCAATAAGTGAGGGTCTATCCACCCTTCAATTTTTGTATCAGTGTATGTAGCTGTTTCTATTCCATCGCTGTTAACATATGGAAATACATTGGGTAGCTCCGAACCTTTTATGTTCTTTGTTCCAGCATCACAAACGGCATGATTTTTCAAAGCTCTGTACTGTTCTTCAGCATGCTCAGGTCCAAATAAAAGAAGATAGCCATTGGGAATTAAGCTTGCAGTAGGATTTGGATTTTTTTCAGTTTTTAATGTTTCAGGCAGCTTATGCAAAAACTCTCTTGCAAATTTACCTAACAATATATTTTCTTTTTGGAAAAACTGTCTTCTAAAACCTCCAAGTGACAATGGAAAAGATGCTTTTTTGTATGTTGGGTCTCTTTCAATTACTTTTACTTTTCTACCTGCATTAGATAGAAAATAAGCTGTAGAAGCTCCAATTATGCCTCCTCCAACAATTACAATATCATTCATAAATCGCTTATCTGTACAAAAGATATATTATATTAAAATCCAATATAAATATAAAATAATTTAAGTTTTATAAAAAAGGGTATGAAATTAATAGATCATTCAGTCTTTAAAGTTGATCTTTAATATTGCTTTTTAACTAATTTTTTATTTTAAACTACTTGAATTTTTTAGCTGTAACTTCTGCGCTATTTGAATAACGTTCTAACCCAGCTACAAAGTTTGCGTCACTACACGTGTTGCCTGACAGAGTACAGCTTGAACCCTCAATTGAAATAATCCCAAGAGCGCTTGCTCCTGCTGTAGGAACTGTAATTTTTCCATAAGCATAAACATCTCCTGCACTTTTGTCACTAGGGTAGGAAGAATCTATGTCGCCCTTATGATTATACCATCTTTTCATGCCATCTTCGTTTGATGCAGACATGCCTTCTATATTTCCAGTATCTTGATCTTTCATGCTAGGATTGTCATTATCCCAACCATGACCCGAAAATGCTTCATCATAATAGGAAGTGTCATGATATCTAAGCCCCCAAGCTGCTTCTGCAACAATTGGTGTCTCAGTAATAGCACCTGAATTTGTTGTGAATGATACAGTTTTTGAAGTTCCATCAGCATAAGTAACTTGCGTTTTAATTTTTGCCCAAATAGTTTTTTGTTTAAAATTAACATAAGATTTAGCCCAGCCTTTTTGTGCGCCTGCAGTAGAACTAAATACATTATTATCACTGCTATAACCACTTGTAACTTTGGTAAGTATCATTCCAGAACCACCATCAGGATCCAATGTATCGCTTGTATATACCCAAGTATCAGGAGTTTTAGTTTGACTTTGATCTAATGCAGCTTCTGAAACATTTGCAGTTAAAGACATTAAAGTTTTTTCTCTTGATTGACGAGTTCCTGTGTAACCAGCTAATGCAGTTATTGCTGCTGTATCAACTTTAAGTCCAAATTCTTTAGCATCTCTTTCAACAGCTTCTTTTAATTTAGAAACATCCATAACTGAAGAAGTTGATTTGTTTAAACTAGTTGTGCTGACATTATTGTTAGTAGCTGATGTAAAGCTAGTGGATGAGGCAATTTTTGAAAGCGTACTGGTACTAGTTGGATTTGCTACAGTTACACCTGCAAATAAATTAGAAGTAGTTGATAATATGAAAGAAGTTATAATTATTATAATTTTTAAATTTTTCATTCTTAATTAGTAATTATTGATTGATGACCTGGTATAACTATCCCTATAGTATTTTTTCCATCTGAAACTTCAACATTGCCAGGTATCATTCCCAAAGTATTATTTGGTCCTGGACCTAATAATACAACAGTGCTTTTATCTTTAGAATCTGCTACTACAACAAATTCTGTACCTCTGGCACCTAATGTACCGGCTGGCATTGTAATTTCTAAATTATCAGGATTTTTTTTACTTATTTCACCAGTAATTACTTTTACAGTTCCACGTAAAATATTAGAAACAATTTTACCATCTTTAGATTGCGGATCATAAATAAATTCATCAATAATTACTTCTGAATCTTCACCGAGTGTTAATACGGTTTCATCTAATAAAAGTACTTGTGCATTTGATTTTTCTTTTACAATAATTGTATCTCCAAAATAAATCTTGGAACCATTGGTTAACTTCGTGCTATCTTGATTTTCAATATTCCCAATTGCAGCACTTATGATGCCAATAAATTCTTTTGCAAATGAATTAACGTTGTTAAACGTCAGCAAAAAAAACAATAAAATAAAAAACCTAAAATAATTCATTAAAGTTTAATCTTTTAGTTATTTTATAAGTCAAATATTCTGTTTCAACTGTATTAGTAACTAAAGTTGAGTCTACATCAGTCTTTCTATATTTTAAAGAATGAAATAGACTGCCATTTTTATCTATTTTTTTTAAAAAAGGCAATATTCTATTTAATCTACCAGTTATTAAAGCTTGACCAATTATTTCTTGGTCTTGTCTTCCAATAGTTGTATTGACAAAACTGTCACGATCATCATGTTGCTTTTTTTTGTAAGTTGATTCTAATCTTAATAATCCTAATTCAAAAGGCAAAACTCTGGCGTAAGCTAGGGTTAAACCAAAATTTTCATTACCATTATAATCGGCATTAGCTATGACTTTATTGTAAAAAATTTTTGGATTTAAGTTATCTTTTGGAGTTAAATCATAACTGTATGCAATATTCGTAGAATAAGTTTCATTATTTTGCTTGTTGGCGGTTGTAAAATTATTATTATTATCATATGCAGTGCTAGAATAACCTCCGCTGTATGAGATCCTATTTTTTTTGTTAATAAAATAACTGTTATTAAACCCAATTCCTCTTGAATTATAATCGTTAGCAAGTCTATTATTCGGTCTACTGTAATAAACGTAAGGAAGTAAAAAATGTTTTCCTAAAGATTTTGAATAACTTATAGAACCTGAGGCTAAATCACTTTCATCTCCATCTCCATATCTTTGTGTAGTAAGATCAAAACCTAAATTCAGACTAACTGCAGAAGTATTGTCTAAATTTTTTCCAATAGTAAATGATACACCTCTAGTCATACTTTTATCGTAAGTTACAGAGTCTGCTGCAAATGCAAGTTTTTGATCTTGGACCCACAAAGAGCTAGATCTTGAAACTGCATCAATGTTTGAATTTTCAGTTTGTGATAAACTTAAATCAGCATAAGCAAACCAGTTGCTCTGTTTTTTTTTGGCATACATTGTTGATGTTACTTTATTTATATATTCTTTAGCTTCATCTGTTGTATTAGGATCTTTTAACATTCTTTCTATCATTAACTGTACTCGAATTTCAGAATCCATTTTTAAAAGTATAGATAAAAGATAAATTTTTATATCAGTATTAGCTGGATAAAGCATATTCAACCTTTCTAAGGTTGCGATTGTTGATTTATATTTACCAGCTTGCTCTTGTTGTTTTGCATATTTCAAATTTAGTTCTATGTCAGTAGGATTTTCTAAAATTTGTTTGAAGGTTATTTCTTCAGCAAACAAAGCAGAAGAAAGGAAAAAAAGAAATAAAAATACTTTTAAAATATTACTTTTCAGTAAATTTTTTATAAAAAGTAAACTATGCTGCATTATCTTTGAACTCGTCCATAGTAGGGCAAGAACAAAATAATTTTTTATCCCCATAAACATTATCCACCCTGGCTACTGGAGCCCAAAATTTATTTGTTTTTAAGTATTCTGCA
>Ga0187833_10001966_pt1 | contig 22683 bp, 25 predicted proteins | sample ETNtaG_37_FD_167968 | JGI IMG/M metagenome (GOLD analysis project Ga0187833, IMG submission 167968) | Marine microbial and viral communities from oxygen minimum zone, Eastern Pacific Ocean - ETNP2014_SV_400_PacBio MetaG (Illumina Assembly) | ecosystem: Environmental > Aquatic > Marine > Hypoxic...
CATTGCCAAACCACTTAATCCTACACGAAGACGTGCTCCTGGCGGTTCATTCATTTGGCCAAAAACCATGGTTGTTTTATCAATTACACCGGATTCGGTCATTTCGTTGTAAAGATCGTTCCCTTCCCGAGTTCGCTCACCTACACCGGCGAATACGGAAAAGCCACCATGTTCGGTAGCAATATTTCGGATCAATTCCTGGATCAACACTGTTTTACCGACACCTGCACCACCGAATAATCCAGTTTTACCGCCTTTTGTATAAGGCTCCATGAGATCCACAACTTTGATACCTGTTACGAGTGGTTCCGTTGATGTTGCAAGATCTTCGTGCTTCGGAGCTGATCGGTGAATTGGATATTTTTTTTCTGTGACACATTCACCTTTTTGGTCAATTGTATTTCCCAGAACGTCAAATAAACGACCTAATGTATTTTGGCCTACAGGTACTGAAATCGGCAATCCCGTATCTTCAGTAACATGACCGCGAACCAGTCCGTCTGTGGAATCCATGGCCACTGTACGAACAACGCCGTCCCCGAGATGCTGAGCAACTTCCAGAACCAAGGTTCCTTCTTCTCCGCGATCCACATTTAATGCATTATAAATATCCGGGAGATGGCCGTCTTCAAAAACGACGTCAACCACCGCACCCATTACTTGTGAGATTTTTCCATTCATTGACATAAAATGGTATCCTTTTAAGGTTAAGCTAAAGCTTCCGCACCACTAACAATCTCAAGCATTTCTGTCGTGATAGCAGCTTGGCGGGCTTTATTGAATTCTAATGTTAAGTCCTTGATCATATCCTGAGCATTTGTGGTAGCATTTTCCATGGACAACATCCGAGCTGCCTGCTCACTGGCATATGATTCAAGTAAATATTTCCACATCTGAACATTCAGATGTCGTGGAATCAATGATGATACCAACTCTTCTTTGGATGGCTCATATAAGCGATCGTGAGTTACACCATTTTTTTCTTCATAGACAAGGGGAAGCAGTACTTCAGATTTAACTTGTTGTTGCCCTACATTAATGAAGTAATTGTACACCACATGTATCTCATCCACCTTACCACTGGTGAAATGCTCAATAATACTGCGGCCGATAGTTATGGCACTATTAAATTTCATATCAGCCCAGAAATCAACATGACTTGTAATAATATTGTATTCGCGACGCTTGAAATGGTCACGGCCCTTTTTCCCAATACAGAATAGATCCACTTTTTCTTTGCCAAAAGAATCAATTTCTTTTTGGGCAACTTTCAGCAAGTTGGTGTTGAAAGCTCCAGCTAATCCACGATCTGCAGAAACAACCACATAAGCTTTTCGCTTTACATCCCGAACGTCGAGTAATGGAAGCGCATCCCGATCAATATCTGGCAACAAATGCTGGATTACCTCTGCCAATGAATTACTATAGGGGCGGGATTCTTCCATTCGTTCCTGAGCACGGCGCATCTTGGCAGCCGCCACCATTTTCATGGCTTTGGTCACCTTTTGTATGCTTTTCACCGATTTTATTCGATCTCGAATGTCTTTCAGGTTAGCCATAAATTATTCGGCGTTGAATCCTGCTTTGTAGTCTACAATTGCTTTTTCAAGCGTAACTACATTTTCATCGGTAATCTTACCCTCGTTCACAATTGAAGCAAGTGAATCTGCTGCATTAGCATCCAAGTATTCCAACAATCCTGTTTCAAAGTCTGAAACTTTCTCCGCTGGAACGTCATCCAGGTGTCCTTTGGAAGCAGCAAAAATAATAGCCACCTGTTTTTCAACATCCATGGGGACATACTGATTTTGTTTTAAGATTTCAACCATCCGTTCACCCCGGGTCAATTGAGCCAAGGTTGCTTTATCCAAATCAGATCCGAATTTTGCAAATGCTTCCAATTCACGGTATTGTGCCAAATCTAGACGGAGTGTCCCCGCAACAGATTTCATCGCTTTGATCTGTGCATTTCCCCCTACACGTGAAACAGAAAGGCCCACATCAATAGCCGGGCGAATTCCGGAATTGAATAAGTTTGTTTCCAAATAGATCTGTCCATCCGTAATAGAGATTACGTTAGTGGGAATGTAAGCAGAAACGTCACCTTCTTGAGTTTCAATGATGGGTAATGCTGTCAGGGATCCACCACCCAAATCATCCGATAATTTGGATGCGCGTTCTAGCAAACGACTGTGGAGATAAAAAACGTCACCCGGAAAAGCTTCACGTCCCGGTGGCCGTCGAAGAACCAAAGACATCTGGCGATAAGCAACAGCCTGTTTTGAAAGATCATCATATATGATCAAGGCATGTTTACCATTGTCGCGAAAATATTCGCCCATCGCTGCACCAGAATAAGGAGCAATGTATTGTGTCGGTGCCGGATCAGATGCATTTGCTGCCACAACGGTTGTGTATTCCATGGCGCCATTTGCTTCCAACTCTTTAATGAGCGCAGCAACGGTGGATGCTTTTTGTCCAATCGCTACATAAATACAGTAAACGGGCTTATCTGTTTTATGGGTATAAGCTTGGTTGATGATAGCATCAATGGCAACAGCCGTTTTTCCCGTTTGACGGTCACCAATTATCAACTCACGCTGGCCTCGACCAATGGGGATCATACTATCCACAGCTTTGATACCAGTTTGCAAGGGTTCAGTCACAGGTTGACGAGCCATGACACCCAACGCTTTCCGTTCAATAGGAAGTGAATGTGGGGTGTCAATCGGACCTTTACCATCAATGGGCTGCCCTAAGGGATTAACCACGCGACCAAGCATAGCTGACCCAACAGGAACCTCCACCACGCGGCCAGTCCGTTTTGCTAAATCACCTTCTTTTACCAATCGCGTTTCGCCAAAAAGCACGAGACCCACATTGTCTTCTTCAAGATTCAATGCCATCCCGAACACGTTATTTGGTAACTCTACCAATTCCGAACTCATTACATTTTCAAGACCGGAGACACGGGCAACACCGTCACCTACTTCAATCACTTCTCCGACCTCAGCTACATCAACCGAACCATCGAATTTCTCGATCTGTTCACGAAGTAGACGGGTTAATTGATCAGTTTGTATATCCATAATTTCCTAATTATTTTACTATGTCAGCAGTTCCGCTCGGAGCGTCTGCAATTGATTCCAGACAGTTGCGTCCAAGAATGTATTTTCGATTCTAAGTCTGATCCCGCCAATTAAAGAAACATCCACATCTAAAGACAGGTCAGTATCTTTTCCAAGTATCTGATCCAGCGATGATTTCAAGGAAGATTTTTCATCTTCGCTGATAGCACTAGCCACAGTACCTTTCACGGAAATGATATTTTTCCCTTCTTTATATTGACGGTTAAACAAGTTGGTTACATCCTGCAAAATAGCGGAAGATTGCCTCCCTTCTATATGCGAGAGCAGTTCACCTACCAATGGATGACCAGAATCACCCATCACGTTATTCAGAATGGTGGTTTTATCCTCGCCGGAGATTCGTTTTGATTGAATAAACACACGAAATTGGGAATCTGTTTTCACCAAGATATTCAATGTGTTTAATCCACGATGAACTGAATCCAATATATTATTCTGCTCTGAAACCGAATATAGTGCATTGGCAAGACGTTTTGTGGTTTGTTTACGCGTCATTTCCTTTTAGATCCTGAATGGAGTCTTCAATTAAAGCTTGATTATCTTCTTTGGACAGATTCTTTTTAATGACCTTTTCAGCCACCATCATGGTCAAGCTCACCACTTCCTGGCGAATTTCATGAATGGCTTTATCTTTTTCAACATTGATCTGTTTTTGAGCGTCTTCACGAATTTTATTCGCATCTTCACCCGCCTGAACCATAACATCAGCCTTGATCTTTTCAGCTGCTGATTTCGCTTCTACACGAATAGTTTGAGCTTCAGATCGGGCTTTAGCCATAATCTCTTCAGATTCAGCGTTGAGCCGTTCTAATTCTGTTTTGGCTTTTTCAGCATCTTCCAAGGAAGATTTGATGGTGTTTTCCCTAGATTCCAATGCAGTAAGCAGGGGTTTCCAGGCAAACTTTGCCAAAACATAGAACAGGATCAAAAAGGTCAGGATCGTCCAAATGAACAGACCCGGATCTAATTGGACTAACGGGTTCGGAGTACTCGCGCCCCCATGAGCCTCTGTGGACTCATGGAGATCATCGCCTCCGGGAATTCCCCAAATTTGATCCATAATTATTTACGGTTATTGATTAAAGAATCAGCATTAAAAAAGTGAACACTTCTGCGAGAATTGCAACACCTTCAAGAAGAAAGAGTGGCAAGTTCACGGCACCAGTAATCTTATCAGCGGCTTCCGGCTGACGGGCGATACCTTCTGCTGCTGCTGCTGCAAAACGGCCAATCCCAAGTCCTGCTCCAATGACTGTGAGCCCTAATCCTATGGGTACAAATACAGTTGCTTCCATTGTTTATATCCTTTTTTTATTAATGATGAACATTAATTGCCATCCCAACAAATACAGATGTAAGTAAGGTAAATACATATGCCTGTACAAGAACGACAATAATTTCGAGTGCTGAAATAGCGACAGAAATAGGGATGGACACAAATGCCACACCAACTCCTGCTATTGTACTATGAAACATTTCGCCAAAAATGGCCATGAGAGATAAAAGTGCCAACAGTGCAATATGCCCACCTGTCATATTGGCTGCCAAACGCATGGTTAGGGCAAATGGCTTTACAAAAAGGCCCATCAATTCGATAGGAATCAGAATTATATATATGGGCCATGCCAATCCGTGTGGCGCCAAATTTTTCCAATGATTAATAAAACCGTGAGCCATAGTTCCCGCTACCATGATTGAAAAAAAGGTGATTGTTGCTAATCCGGCTGTTACATTGAAGTTCCCTGTAGCCGTCACACCACCATGAAGAATATTATTGATCATATTATTGGAGTCTGACGCTGGTACGTTTAATACAAAACGGTTAATTACGCCTAAAACATCAAAAATGGGAATCATACCAATCCCATTTGCAAATAAAATGAAAAAGAAAAATGTCAAAACAAGCGGGGTCCAAGTCATGACCCATTTCGGTCCTACATTTGGCATAACGATGGAGTCACGAATGAATTGGACAATGGCTTCAATGCCATTCATCCATCCTGAGGGTGCGGTCTTGTTACTGGATAAAAATTTTCTAACAGGGATAATAACAGCAATTCCAACTAATAAAGCTACAATCCATAACATTAATACATGTTTTGTAACTGAGAAATCTATTCCGAAGAGTGGTGGAATATGATAAAGGGGATGTGATATATCAGAGTTAGAAACGTGGTGGATAATGTTTGGGCCAACCTGCTCCATCACACTTTGAGAAGCGTGCCCGGTTTCAACTGCACTCATACTGCTACTGATTCTATTCGGTTTAGATTTAGTTTACTTCGAAATGTCTTTTACAATCACCGCTTCCAGTGCGTGAAGCCCTAGAAAAAAGCCCGCAAAGCTACACATGAATGATACAGGCTCAAAAGAATATAGTTTAAAAATAATGAAAATTGTTACACCATAATAAACCATCTTGATCACAAATCCCATTGCGATGGTTTTTGTAACAAGTTGCGCATCTTTTTTGGAAGCACCCAATACAAAATACATAGTTGTTACCCCAGCCAACACGGGCAGTATCCATCCGAAAAATAATTCAATTTGATATTCTGGATAAAATCCCGCAGCCAGTCCGAGAATACCTACAGAAACCATTAAACCATAAAAAAACAATTTCAACGTTTATGTTTCCAAATCGTTTTTGCTAAGTGATAAAAACCGGTAATCAATCCAATACCCAATCCCACTAAAATACCAATTGGTTTTGTTCCTCTAGATGAATCGATATACCAGCCCAATAATGTAAAAATGAGAACAGAAGCTAAAAGTGTATAAGATGCAGATGCGGCTGGTCCGGATTCTTTTACAATATTCTGAAAATATTCAAGTGACCGCCCCAGATCAAAACCGGATCGACCTTTAGGATCGGTCATTGCTATGAGTTGGTATTTTCTGAATCACGATCCACTATGTCACACTTCCCTTCAAACTGGGCGCCATCTTCAATGAGCAATTTCCTATAAATAATATCCCCCTTCAGGATACATTTTTTCCCAAGAATTACCTGACCGTCAGCTGCAATATCACCTACAACAGTTCCACCAACTCGAATATGGTTTCCTGATATGTTACCCTGAACCAAAGCGTTTTGTGCAACACGAACAGGTCCATCTGTTATAACATCCCCATGAACCTGACCATAAATAATAATCCCTTCCAGAAGTTTCACCGGTCCATCAATCCTAGCATCAGCACCAATCATAGTATGAACATTTTGAAAATTAATCTTACTCATGGAGAGAAGTTAAATCTGTTGCACGATATTCTGGGAAATAGATCAAGGGGTCCATAGCAACGAATTCCTGCCAGACTTCAAAATGTAAATGCGGACCAGAAGACACACCCGTATTTCCAACAAGACCGATTACTTCACCACGAGTGACAGGATCCAACTGTTTTTTAAAATTCTGCTGATTGTGTCCATAGTGCGTAAAATAATCATCACCATGATATAAAATGAGCATATTTCCAAATTCATAATTCCAGCCTGAATAAACAACAACACCGGAGGCCGCGGCTAAAATAGGCTCCCCTTCCTTAGCTACAATATCGATACCATGATGTGTCTCTGAGATAAATAACCCAGGTTTCCCCGATCGTTGTGTTACAAAACCCTGGATGGGCGCGATAGATGGAATATTCTCAATAAATGAAACCAAATTCCCAACAGTAGAGACGGCATTTGTAATGGAATCGGACACAACAGGACGGTCATCAAAATCCAATTTTGACCCAAGAGAATGACGAATTAATTTATCCATCTGTTTCATCCGTTCAAGATCTCGCGTGAGTTCCAATACTTTGAGTCGTTCTGTAGCAAACTGATCATGCCGATCCTTAATCTCTGTATAATCTGCCATTTTCGGAACGTAATAGAATAGAATACCAAATACACACGTTAAAAGCACTACCGCAGAAAAGAGTATCGCTTGAATAGCTCTTTTAGATAAATGATAAGATTTGGAGCTGGACTCATCATCTGGGATAAACATGATAGTGTATTTTTCCGATTTCACGGGAAGGTCAGGATATAGAATTGATCAGGTCAAGAATACGTTCAAGGTCATCATCAGAAAAATATGAAATTTCAATAGCACCACCTTTTTTTCCTGGTTTCAGTGTCACTTTTGTACCTAAAACTTCTATCAATTGATTTTCAAGAGCCTGAATTTGATGGGACTTTTTAGAGAAAATAATCTTTTTCTTTTTGGGTAATTCAGTTGATGCCTTCACTAAAGCTTCTGCACCTCGAACACTCAGATCCTTTTTCAAGATCGCCTTCCATATCTTATTCATAGCCGGCCCGGTTTTAGCCTGAAGAATGGCTCGGGCATGTCCCGCAGAAATATCACCTTTTCTTAAACTTTTTCTAATGTCCGGTGGTAATTTCAATAATCGAAGTGAATTAGAAACAGTGACTCGCTTCTTCCCAACGGCTTTTGCAATAGCTATGTGAGACATTTCAAATTTGGAATTTAATACAGCATATGCTTCCGATTCTTCCAACGAATTCAAGTCTTCCCGCTGAATATTTTCGATCAATGCCATTTCCATCATTTCAGCATCATCTTTAACGGTGATCACATATGTAGGTATGGTTCTTTTTCTGCATTTTTTCGATGCGCGCCAGCGACGCTCACCAGCAACTAATTCATAACCATCTCCAGCATCCCGAACTGTAACTGGAGTTACTACACCTTTTTCCTTGATTGATGCAGCTAACTCTTCCAGGGCTGATTCATCAAAGTCCCTGCGGGGCTGGTTTGGGTTCGGACGGATTTCTTTTAATGGAATTTCCGTGACACCCGGTTTTGTAGCGGCTGGCTTTTTACTCGGTTTTTTCTTCTGTTCCGCTTCCGGGCGAATCAGGGCTTCCAAGCCTTTTCCTAATCTATTAACTGACACGTTGGAGTATTTCCTCTGTCAAACTCATATAATTTCTGGCACCGGTTGAATTAGCATCATATAAAAGGGCTGGTTTTCCAAAACTCGGTGCTTCACTTAATCGGACGTTACGATGAATGAATGTTTTAAACAATTTATCCTTAAAAAAACCATTTACTTCTTTCACCACCTGTTTGGATAAGTTCAATCGGCTATCATACATGGTCATTAAGATACCAGCGATCCCCAATTTTTTATTTAAATGACGTTGTACCAACCGAACTGTATTCAATAATTGGCCCAACCCTTCTAAGGCAAAATATTCGCATTGAATTGGGATTACCAGTGCATCGGATGCAGTAAGCGCATTGATCGTGAGTAGGCCCAGTGATGGCGGACAATCAATAATAATAATTTCATAACTTTTCTTAATATTTTTCAGCACTTTCTTGAGCTGGTATTCCCGGGCCATGATGCTTACAAGTTCAATCTCGGCCCCTACAAGGTCGTTAGTTGAAGATACAATATCCAAATGTGAAAAAGATGTTTTGGTAATGGTATCTTTGATTCCATCACCTTTTATTAAGACATCATAAATTGACCCATTTGTCTTTTCGAAAAGATCCGACAATCCTGTGGTTGCATTAGATTGGGGATCTAAATCTATGAGAAGTGTACGAATCTCTGAAACTGCCATACTCAATGCGACATTGACTGCGGATGTGGTCTTTCCCACACCTCCTTTTTGATTTGTGAATGCTAATACGGTAGCCATAATAAATATGAAAAATTCGGGCAAGCAATTTAGGGTTGGATTCAGATTCGTTTGAGTGGTTTTTAGCTAGAAAGTGCGATAATGTTCACTCATTTTTAAAAATAAATTTAGAGACGGTTAACAATTTGTGTTAATAATAACTTTTTTGCATCGCATCTTTACCCGGCTGTTTCAGTATTTTAGATGTTGAATCTTTAATCTAAAAAACCATTCTTTATTTATCTTAAATTTAGAATTCAATAATCCAAGAAATTTTAGACTAAAATAATGAAAGCACTTGTAAAAAAATCTCCCGAGACCGGGATCTGGATGGAAGATGTGCCCATCCCAAATTGCAGCACCAATGATGTAAAGATCAGAATCACCCACACCGCCATTTGTGGAACCGACCTGCATATTTATAAATGGGATGAATGGGCACAGCGTACTTTGGAACTCCCACTCATTACTGGACATGAATTTTGTGGCATTATTGAAGATATTGGTCCCGGTGTGACACATTATAAACCAGGAGATCGCGTTTCCGGTGAAGGACATATTACCTGTGGCTATTGTAGAAACTGCAGAGCCGGAAAAACCCATCTATGCCATAAAACAATCGGTGTCGGGATTCATCGCGACGGTGCATTTGCAGAATATTTGGTCATTCCGGAATCCAATGTGTGGCCGATTCATGAGGATATCCCATCCCAGGTAGCTGCATTTTTTGATCCCTATGGAAATGCAGCCCACACAGTTCTCTCTTATGAAATGGTAGGAGAAGATGTGCTCATCACAGGGGCAGGTCCCATTGGAATTATGGCTGTGGCTATTTGCAATTTTGTTGGGGCCAGAAATGTAGTCATCACTGATATCAATGAATATCGTCTCGACCTTGCTCGAAAAATGGGAGCATCACGCGTCATTAATGTTTCGAATGAATCTATTTCGGATTGTTACTCGGAATTAAATATGACTAGTGGCTTCGATATTGGATTGGAAATGTCAGGAAACCCGAATGCATTCAAAAGTATGCTAGAAAACATATATCATGGAGGACGAATTGCTTTACTTGGACTCCTTCCCGAATCCACCCAAATCAATTGGGATGACATTATTTTTAAAGGTCTCCATGTAAAAGGGATATATGGACGTGAAATGTATGAAACCTGGTACAAAATGACCCAAATGCTCCGAAGTGGGTTAGATATTTCACCGGTCCTTACTCATGAATTGTCCGTGGATGATTTCCAAGATGGATTCGATATTATGGAATCGGGGAATTGCGGAAAAGTTGTCCTTGAATGGTGAAACCATTGAAACGCAAAATTGCAGAGACTCCAAAGGAAAAAATAAACAAATACCTTAGCTTGATTGCGCTATTGCTTTAATAAAATATGACAACTACAAAGAATCATTATGTTGAAATTCTTTCCCAAATTGAATCGGAAGGACTTTATAAACAAGAACGAACCATCATCACACCACAGGGGGTCGAAATTGCCACAGATGGAGGTGGTGATGTTTTAAATTTTTGCGCCAACAATTATCTGGGACTCGCCAACCATCCGGACATTATTTCTGCAGCTAAGCAAGCTTTGGATGACCATGGTTTTGGAATGGCATCGGTTCGATTTATCTGCGGAACACAAGATCTCCATAAAGAATTAGAATCAAAAATTTCCACCTTTTTCGGAACGGATGATACCATTCTTTATACTTCTTGCTTTGATGCCAATGGTGGTCTTTTTGAAACAATCCTTGGGTCGGAAGATGCCATCATTTCCGATGCTTTAAATCATGCATCCATTATTGATGGAGTCCGCCTTTGCAAGGCTCAACGATACCGCTACGCTAATAGTGATATGAGTGATTTGGAAGAAAAACTCAAAGAATCCCAAGGAGCGCGATTGCGAATGATTGCAACGGATGGTGTTTTTTCTATGGATGGGTATATTGCGAAATTGGATGAAATCACCTTCTTGGCAGAAAAGTATGATGCCATGGTCATGGTTGATGATAGCCATGCTACTGGGTTTATAGGAAAAACCGGTCGCGGTTCTGCAGAATATTGTGACGTCATGAACAAAATTGATGTTTGGACTTCTACCCTTGGGAAAGCATTAGGTGGAGCTTCCGGAGGATTTACAACAGGACGACAAGAGATTATAAATTTATTACGGCAACGATCTCGCCCCTATTTATTTTCGAATACAATGGCACCAGCCATTGTTGCCGCAGGTTCCAAAGTGTTTGATATGGTGGCATCCAACACAGAACTCCGAGATAAATTAGAAGAAAATACAAATTACTTCAGAACAAAAATGTCCGAAACAGGTTTTGATATTTTAGATGGAATCCATCCCATTGTCCCCATCATGTTATATGATGCAGTTTTAGCCCAAAACATGGCGGCTGAAATGCTAAATGAAGGTATTTATGTGATTGGTTTTTATTTTCCTGTAGTCCCAAAAGGCCAAGCACGGATCCGTGTACAGATTTCTGCCGCTATGGATAAAGATCATCTTGATAAGGCGGTAATTGCCTTCACAAGAATTGGTAAAAAACTCAATGTAATTTAAAAGTTAATGAAATTATATAAATCACACCACCATCCTTGCCCAAGTTAGAATCCAGAGGGTATATTCACCGGCTTTTTTAACCTTATAATTCACTTTTTTAATGCAAAGCAATCTAACTCCTAGATATCTAATTATTGGTGTCATTCTTGCTTGGGCAATTTTTGCCCTCAAGCCTACCTGGCAATACCAGAACATGACAGCCGATGAGAAAGAAGAACTCCGTACTTCCGGGGATCTTGAACAAATTGAATCTCGAATCATCCGTCAGGGCCTTGACCTAAAAGGTGGTATGTACATCGTTCTGGAAGCAGATATTCCCACTTTGATGGAAAATCTCGCTTCTATGAAAGATGACCGGCTTAAAGGTATTTTGGCAACTGCCAAAGAAAAATCAACTTCTCCGGATCAGGACTTTTTTACGGTATTTGAACAAGATGTAAAAACTGACGGTATCAAACTCTCACGCTATTATCATCAATACGGCGCATCTCTAGATGATATTATGTTAGCCCTGAAAGAAGAGGCGGACGATGCTATAAATCGCGTGTTGGAAATTCTCCAGAATCGAGTAGATCAATTCGGTGTGTCAGAACCCACGATCCAGAAACAAGGCAAACATCGTATTGTAGTTGAATTGGCTGGTATCCAAGATTCTGAGAGAGCACGGGCATTACTCCAAAGTACGGCACTTCTTGAGTTTTATCTTGTAAAAAATGCAGCAGTGACCAATGAAATTATTGCTCAATTGGACGATGTTCTCAAAGAAACCACCGATGAAGCTGAACTGCAAGAATTGGCTTCGGGTGGACAACCTAAAACTGAAGAAGAGCAATCTGATGCACCCAAAGAGGATGATGGAACCAAAACTGTATCCGAACTTTTTGGAGAAACGGAACCAACGCCCGGTGACACAGCGGATAATACAAATGCAAACATTTTTGCAGAGACACCTTTCTCCGGTTTACTGGCTGCACTCGCTGGCGATATGGGCATTCAGGACAAGAATGTTTATGCAATTAAAAAATTATTAGAGAAATCGGAAGTTCAGTCTATACTGAAAAGTGCGAATGGACAATTTGTATTCAGTAACGATGCCCAAACACTCACTGGAACAACTGTTCCTGAAAAATTCTATCGCCTTTATTATTTAGAAAAAACACCGGAACTCACTGGTGGAGTCGTGGATAAAGCTCGCGCTGATCTCGGTACAATTGGTAGCGGATCTGCAGGTCAACCCATTGTATCTCTTTCTATGAATAGTGATGGTTCTAAAACATGGGCTCGCGTAACAGGTGCAAATGTAGGTCAGCGAATTGCTATCGTTCTGGACAAAAAAGTCCACATGGCGCCATCTATCCGTGAAAAAATAGCTGGCGGACGAACCCAGATTGAAGGTTTTGGGAGCATGAACGAAGCAAAGGATCTTGCCATTATTTTACGTGCTGGCGCACTTCCTGCTCCAGTGAATATCATTGAAGAAAGAATTGTTGGGCCGAGCCTTGGAGCTGATTCTATTGCACAAGGGACACAGGCTATAATTTTCGGATTGGTATTAGTGCTCATCTTTATGCTGGTTTACTACAAGGTGGCGGGAATTGTGGCTGATTTTGCACTGATTTGGAATATTCTTCTTGTGCTAGCTGTACTGGCTTCACTTCAGGCAACTTTAACTCTACCAGGCATAGCTGGGCTCATCCTTACTGTTGGTATGTCAATTGATTCAAACGTCATTATTTTCGAACGTATTCGTGAAGAACTGCGTAAAGGTAAAACACCAAAAGCTGCCATTGATGCTGGCTATGACCGAGCATTGACAACCATCATTGATGCAAATGTTACAACCCTAATCGCATCTCTGGTTCTTTATCAGTTTGGTACAGGTCCCATTAAAGGATTTGCCACAGTACTATTCTGGGGAATTTTGATCTCTATGTTCACCGCAGTGTTTGTTACACGAACTATTTTTAATGCATATACATCCCGTAGAGGGCTCACAACATTGAGTATTTAACATGAGAATTATTAAAGAGACACATATTGATTTTATGAGTAAAGCAGGTTTGGGCGGACTTTTATCTGCCTTGTTGATTGTGGTAGGAGTCGCATCCATTGTCATGAAAGGTGGACCCAAATTAAGTATCGATTTCAAAGGCGGAACCATGATTGCGGTGAATTACACTGAACCGGTGGATATCAATGAAGTCCGTTCTGCCTTAAACCAGGTAAATATCGATGGACAAACATTCGATTTCAGCAAAGCTGAGATCAAACATTTTGGGAATGAGTCTAATGTGGCAGTTCGTTTCCCAAGTATGGATGATGAGCCAGAACAATTTGCACATAAATTTGTAGAAAAAATGGCAGAAGCATTTCCAGCACTGATTCCTGACGATAGGTCAAAATTTATTCTTTCCATTGATAAAGTTGGACCTAAGATCGGTGCTGAATTGAGCGGTGATGCGGTCATGGCTATCTTTAGTACCTTGGCATTGATCCTGATCTATATTTCCATTCGATTCGAATTCAAATATGCTGTGGGTGCCATTGCAGCCCTAGCCCATGATATATTGATTACATTGGGTATTTTCTCTTTATTGGACTTTGAAGTATCTCTTGCAGTAATAGCAGCATTTCTAACTATCGTGGGTTATTCTTTAAATGATACAATTGTTATCTTTGATCGAGTTCGTGAAAATGTAAAAGGATTGAAAAATGCGACTCTTTCATCCGTGATCAATGAAAGTATCAATCAATCAATGAGCCGAACCATCATTACATCTCTCACCACATTATTCGTTGTCTTGGTGTTATTTATAGTAGGGGGCGAAGTGATTCATACTTTCGCCTTTGCCATGATTGTTGGCGTGATTATTGGCACCTATTCCAGTATTTTTGTTGCCAGCCCTGTGGTTATCAAAATGGGATCCGACAATTAAGGCAAAATAATTAACATTAAACAATTTTTACATCGCCTCGTATCCTGAGTTTTTAAAAGGACGAGGCGTTTTTTTTAATGAAACCAAAAGTATTAATCAATTATGCGATCCTTTGCTTTATTTGGGGTACCACCTGGATCATATTGAAAAAAAGTCTGATAGGTGGAACACCACCATTCTTTGGCTCTGGTTTTCGATTTTTCTTCGGTGGTATAATTCTCTGGGGTGTTATTTTATATAAAAGAGAGTTTCCATCTTTCAAGGCTTTACCGTTGCAACTTTATGTACAATTTGGGCTTTTGAATCTGACGATCTGTTATGGTCTAACTTATTGGGCAACCCAATTTATTTACTCAAGTTTATCAGCTCTTATTTGGGCAGGATTTCCGCTTTGCGTTGCTGTTTTTTCATATTTCATGCTTCCTGATGAAGTTTTCACAAAAAAGAAAATTATTAGTCTTTTCCTTGGAACGATCGGCGCATTGTTAATTTTAAGGGAAGGTCTGAATTTTAAGGGAGACCAAGTTGTTATTGGTATTTTTATGGTCGTAATAGCCGTGATAATTGCGGGTTATCCAAACGTTTACCTGAAAAGGTATTCAAATACGGTTACATCCCTCCATCTCAATGCAGTGAGCCAACTCATAGCTGGAATAACATTACTAATTATTTCTTTCGTATTCGAATCAGACCAGAAAATGATCTGGAACAATTTTAATATTTTTGCTTTGGCCTATCTAACTATTTTTGGCTCTCTCATTGCCTGGTATATTTATTTTTGGCTTTTTCCTCATATTTCCATGTCCCAGATTTCATATATTGCCTTTTTTCCACCGGTTATGGCTTCCATTCTAGGCTGGATTTTCCTGGATGAAAAGTTGTCCATTCTCGCTATATTTGGAGGTGGACTTGTTATTTTCGGAGCAGTACTTGTAAATCTCAATGAATGAATTTGCTACCATAGAAACACCCATCGGTACTCTCGGAGTCCGAACAAATTCTAAAGGTGTTTATCGCCTCCATCTTGCCAATGATGTAGATTATAAAGAGACAGAAACACCCATTAATAACCAATCTCCTATTCTTAAAAATGCCCTGAAACAACTTCGTGAATATTTCAATGAAAACAGGACAACATTCTCTGTACCCCTTGATTTAGAGATGCCACCATTTTATAAAAAAGCATTGCTGGAAGTAGCAAAAATCCCTTATGGAAAAACAGTTTCTTATCAAGAAATTGCCCGTCGAGCAGGAAATGCAAAAGCATCCCGAGCTGCTGGATCGGCCAATGCTAAAAATCCAATTGCAATATTTATACCCTGTCATAGAATTCTGGCTTCTGACGGGACATTGGGTGGCTATGGTGGCGGACTAGATAAAAAAATGATCCTCCTAGAACACGAAGGTTTGGATGTCAGGCTTTAGCTTAAAAAAATTAAAATCATATTATTTGGGCGTCTTTTTGTTAAAAAATCAAACGCTTCTCTCTCTTTTTTTACCTGTAAAGACGAATTAACTTTGTTGCCTTATGAACTCCATCACACAAAACTTTAGATCAAAACTCTTTGCCGGGATTGCGGCTGCTCTGCCATTATTCCTGACTTATGTTTTATTGGAATTTTTATTTATCACTTTGAATGAAATGTCCGCCCCTATCCTTGATAAAATTGGATTGGAAATTCCCGGACTTGGAATAGTGCTCACATTACTTCTAATCTTTTTTCTTGGAGTTCTGGTAACCAATTTTTTAGGTCGCAAGATTTTCAATATTGGCGAACGTATTGTTAAAAAAGTTCCTGTCGTAAATACGATTTATTCAACCTTGAAGCAGATAACAGAAACATTTACAAAAGGGACTTCAGATACATTCCAAGGTGCTATTTATATCCAATATCCACGACAAGGACTGTGGACCATGGCCTTCATTAGTGGTGAATCAAAAACTAAAGATGGAATTCCTTATTACCATTTATTTGTTCCTACGACACCAAATCCTACTTCGGGCTTTTTTCTCATGATTCCCCAAGCCGATGCTGTCCCTACGGGAATGTCAGTAGAAGAAGGACTCAAGACAATCATTTCCGGTGGGTTGCTCGCTCCGGAGGAGAATCCACTTCCTTAGGAATTGTTACGAAATAACGTATGCAGATCGAATACATTGATGGCCCACGGCTGCTCAGAGCAATCCAAGCCGGGATTAATCATGTTATCACCCGGAAGGATTACCTGAATAAAATTAATGTGTTTCCTGTCCCTGATGGTGATACTGGAACCAATATGGCCTTTACACTGGCTACTATTTCTGAAGAAACAAAATCTAATAATAATAAACAAGTTTCGAAGGTAGCTGATGCAGTTGCAGATGCATCTCTAAATGGCGCAAGAGGAAATTCCGGGTCTATCCTCGCTCAATTCTTTGTAGGGTTTGCTGATGGAATTGGATCCTTTCGAAGGCTCACGCCAGAGCGGTTTTCTAAAGCCATTAATACAGCAAAAAATTATTCTTACGATGCATTATCTGAACCAAAAGAGGGAACAATTCTTTCCGTCATTTCAGATTGGGCATATTCGGTTAATAACATTTATAAAAAGCATGATGATTTTGTCATGATCCTGGATTTCGCTTTTGAACAAGCGAAAGAATCCTTGCGAAAAACACCAGAAAAATTGGCAATCTTAAAAACAGCCGGTGTGGTAGATGCAGGAGCTCAGGGATTTGTGGATTTCCTGGAGGGAATCAATCATTTTATCAAGCAAGGCGAAAAAGCTGATGTAGACACCTCCACAATTGCCGAACCGGTGGATAATTTTGAAGTGGAAATGACCGATGAATTTCGCTATTGTACTGAATGTCTTGTGGCGGGAGATGATATCGACCGAATCAAACTCAAAGAACAATTGATGAATCTGGGCAGCAGTATCGTTCTTGCCGGCTCCAAAAAGAAAGCAAAGATCCACATTCATACAAATGACCCACAGGCGGTTTTCACCTTAGGGCACGAATATGGAACTCTTAGTGGCGAAAAAGCTGACGACATGCTAAAACAACAAAAAGATGCTCATGGGAGCCATGAAGAAATCGCAATTGTGGTAGATTCCGGCTGTGATCTTCCCGAAGATCTCATTGATGAATTCAATATCCACATGGTGCCCGTTCGTCTGAATTTTGGAGATGAACACCATGTAGACAAAGTTACCATCACCTCAGAAGAATTCTGGCACCAACTCCAAACCAACTCTATACATCCGCAAACTTCTCAGCCAACACAGGGCGATTTTCGGCGACAATATCAGTTTTTGACTGGACATTATAATAATGTCATATCGATCCATTTACCTGCCTCTGTGAGTGGAACCATGCAATCTGCGACGCTGGCTGCGAGAGATGCAGAAGATTTGCCCATTGAATTAATCGATTCTCAAAACGGTTCAATAGGTATTGGTTTGATTGCTCTTAGGGGAGCCGAAGCAGTTAAATCAGGAAAGGCTAAAGAAGATATCTTGAAAATTATTCATCAGGCAGTTGAGAATACCACCATTTATATTGGATTGGAGACACTAGATTATGTGGTGAAAGGAGGTCGATTGTCTGCCAATAAAAAGAAAATCGCCAATTTGCTTCAAATTAACCCAATTCTCTCTTTTGCCATGAATGGAATCAATTCAATAGGAAAAACTTTCGGATCCAAAAATAAGGCAGAAAAACTAGTAAAATTTGTTTCATCAAAATTACCGGACGGTCCTTATCGAGTGGGTCTAGCCCACGGAAATGCCTTGGAACTCGCTGAAAATGCCGAACATCATTTTGAATCTTTGAGGGCAGAAAAAGTAATCTCTACCGAGATCGGGCCAGCACTAGGCGTACATGCAGGTCCACAAGCATTGGTGATTGCCATCCAATCGTTAAAGGATGATCTTTATGAATAATCCGAACCTTATTTTAATCCTGATCCTGTTTACCAGTTATATCATGGGCTCTTTTCCCACTAGTATTATTGTGGGACGAATTACCAAAGGCATTGATATTCGTGGGCATGGAAGTGGAAATGCTGGTGGTACAAATGTGTACCGTGTATTGGGCTGGAAGCCAGCATTGGTTGTGGTTGTATTTGATATATTCAAGGGATGGCTCCCTGCTGCCTATTTAGCCAAAATGTTCTTTGATGCGACTCCACTTCCTGATCTGGGACTTTTTCAAATATTATGTGGGTTTTGTGCTGTTTTAGGCCATACCTATACAATCTTTGCAGGATTTAAGGGTGGTAAAGGTGTGGGCACCTTGGCCGGAATGCTTATTGCTATGTTCCCTCTTGCTGTGCCACTTTGTTTACTGGTTTTTGCAGTTACTTTAATGCTGACAGGTTATGTGTCTGTGGGATCCATTATCGCCAGTGCTTCCCTCCCGGTATTATTACTGACGCTGCCAATTATTGGGATTGAACCTGCAGAACTATCACTATTAATTTTTAGTTTGATGGTTCCATTTTTCATTATCTATACCCATCGCTCCAATATTTCCCGTCTTCGGAACGGAGAAGAAAACCGTTTTGAAAAAGCAATGATCTTTAGGAAGAAATCCTAAAATTTTTGCTGAATGCCCCAATGGAGAGATGGAGAATTCCATTCTCCATCTCGATAACCCCAACCTAGATCAATTCTAATAACATCTACCATTGGAATAGGAATTCTGATCCCGAATCCAGTTCCAGCCATAGGCTTCATTTTTTGGAGATTAACCCAATCTTCAGCGATCATCCCAACATCGTAAAAAGCCACGAGACTCAATCCAAATTCTGTGCCATATTTTGTAGCATATTTGGGGATAATATCTTTTCTTAATTCTACGGAGGCATAAGCAGATTCATGGCCAAAACGGAAGGATTCATCTCGTGAATTATATAAATCCTGATTGGGTAAAGCCCAGCCACGGACTGTATAAGAATCGCCAAAATAATTAAGCCAAACTTCCTCTTTTTCTCCCCATTTTCTCTTAACCGTCCCATTCAAGGCTAAAACTAATTTTTTCTCAGATTGATTCAGTTTATAAAATATGGAATAAGATTGACGCCAAATCAAAAAAGTATAATCGGAAGGTTCAATCCCATTCATAAAATAAAAATAATGAGATACCAATATACCTTTCCCGGGATTCCAATAAACATTGCGGGTGTCATAATTAATAGATACCTGAGGAGAAAAGTAATAATAATAGTCTGATACTGTATTATCATTGGAAAAGGACTTTTCTTCTAACTCAAAGCCTAGTGATGATTTTATTGATTCTCCAAACCATCGTCCAAAAGTCATTTGAAATGAGCCAACATCCAATTCCCTATCTAAGAAATTGTGGCGAAAAAGAGATCTTCCTATCCCTAAGGATAGGGAAACATGATTTCCAAACATCCATGGATCAGCAAAATTGATACCGTAAGTATCATTCCCTCCAATACTCCCACCAAACTGTAGAGTTTGGTTTCTCCCACGGAAATTTTGAATGATCCATCCACCCGTAAGAGACCATCCCGTTTTTTCATCATAGGCTGGTAGAGCACCTGGCGGTGTTTTTTGGATGGATTCAGTAATGGTAAATGATAGAATACCGGTACCATCTTCCAAAGGAATGACCCTCCAACTTACTTCACTGAAAATACCTAGGTTATCCAGTCTGTCTCTATCTGCCTCTGCAATAATACTATCTAAAGGAACATTCAAAGAATGTTGTATTTCACGTACGATAACAAAGTCCATGGTTTTGGTATTTCCATAGAATTCAATGGAAGAAATTATAGGATAATATCCTCCACCATTTAGTAACGAACATAAAATAATTGGTAATAAAAAAAGGCCTTTATAAGGCCTTTTTTTAAGTTTGATCTCCAACACGGATTAAATATCGATTCCCTGTACCATCAGGCGTTTTTTGTATTCTATGCCTTGTTTTGAATAGGTATCATCAATGGCTTTTTCAAGTTTATCATTTACCTTTAAGCTCATCATTTCCACTTTGATATTCCTTTCATCTAATTCACGAACCTTATATGTGGATTTATTATCTTCATAAATATGCCAGACACCATCGAATTCACGGGGAGTCCCATACTCCATCAATACCTTGTGCTTAATAATATCATCGGCAGTCAATTGCGGAAAGCCTGTATCCTTCAATTTTACTTTTTTGGTGATCCCTTCTAGGATAAAGTGAGAATCATTGTTATTCGTAGTGCTGTAGATAAAATCAACATTTACAAACTCAAGGCGGATTTGCTCATGCGTCAGACGTGACGTATACTGAAATTCCACGGATGACCGTTTTATGGGTAAAATAAAACCTTCCTTGGTAGTGCGATTATCATCATGGTACACTACTTCAACAGTGGTGTCCGGAATAATAGAAAGAACTGCTGGGAGATTTGATTCCCATGGTGCCAACAATTCATCACGAAAGACCCAACCATCAGGGATTCGTTTTACGGGAATAACTGATTCAATATTTTTTCTGCTAGTTATTCTCGTAGATGACTGGTCTACAACCGGTTCTTCTTGTTTGTCCTTACTTTCATTTTTGTCGGAAGTGTTTCTACCGCCAAACAATTGTAACCCTTTGCCTTGAATAGGAACAAGGATTAGCATAGCAAGTATGTAAATAATTACCTTTTTCATAATTTTTTTCTCTTTAAAGGAGGAATGTTACCTCGAATTATTGGCACAATCAACCATTGGAATTTAGCAAACTTAATACAATGTTTAATAAAAAAAAAGGCTCTCTGTAAAAGAGAGCCTTTTTCAGTTAATATGGTAAAAAGGACTATTTGCGGCCCCTTGCCATGGGTGAACGTGCAACATCGCCGTTCTTATCAATGAAATAGAGAAAGCCTGATGCACGAGTCACACCCGCATCAGCAACTTTTTCCGCATTTCCTCCGCCTTTCCCAGCACGAGCCATCTGTGAACGCCAAACGTTCCCATCTTTACCCAGATAATACAAATATCCTTTTTCTTTTGATACGCCTGTAGAGGCAACTGTTTCAGCCATTTAAGACCTCCATTGTTAGTTTTGGTTTGTTTTTGGTAGTGGATAGAGAGAAAATCTCTATGCCTCCCGACGGAGAGTGTACAACTTATCGTTGGTAAGTGTCAAGATTTTTCTCGTCGGGTGCTCGACGAGAAAATTTCCGGGTTTTTTCAGTGTTTTTTTTGAATGATGAAAACCCTCTGCTTGGTAACTTCTTATCCATAATTTTCTATTAAATTTATATTAATATCCCGGTGGGTCCTACCAGCAGATGGGTAGGCAACTTTCGCATAGCTTCCGGGGGTCTTACTTAGAAAATTTTATTGCCCCGGTAGCTCAACTGGATAGAGCATCGCCCTTCTAAGGCGAATGTTACAGGTTCGAGTCCTGTCCGGGGTACAAATTAAAAAAGGGGCATTTCTGCCCCTTTTTTAATATCATCTATTCTAAATGTTTATTTGTCAGCAATAATTTCTAGTAATTCTACTTCAAATATCAGAAGACTGTTTGGCGGAATATTTTGTTTTGGACGAGGCCCATACCCCAAATTGGGGTGAATATAAAATTCAAACTTGGAACCAACACTCATGAGTTGCAACCCTTCAGTCCACCCTTTGATGACCTGATTCAGTCCAAAGGATGAAGGTTCACCCCGTTTAATTGAACTGTCAAATTCTGACCCATCAATAAGGCGACCAGCATAATGAACTTTTACCTTATCTGTTTTTCCGGGTGATTCGCCAGCACCTTCCAAGAGCACCTTATATTGTAACCCTGTGGGTGTCTCTTTTACATCTGAATTTTCAGCTATATTTTTATCTAAAAATTCATCTGCGGCCTTCAGATTATTATTTCCTGCTTCATTAGCTTTTTCACGAACAAACTTCTGGAGCGCTACCATCATCTCCCTCCGTTGGTTTTTGTCCAAAAGAACCACATCCGTTTCCATTCCATCTAATAGCCCCGCCATAAAAAAGTCAAAGTCAATTTCAACTTTTTGTTGTTTCAGGTTAGTACCAAGATCTGCACCCAAAGCGTAACTGGTTGAATCTTTAAAAGTTGATAATGTCGTGACATTTGGACGTTTAGTATCTGTTCCGCATCCGATTGAGATAAGGATGATTAACGGAAATATTCCATGTTTCATAGTGTTGTATCCTTTGATGATTAAATATTTAAATAAGAAAATGAGAATTGGCTTATAGTGAATCTTGCGATTCAAAAACCAATAGAAATGCACCTGCCCCAATGGCGATTAAAGCTAATCCCAAAAGAGGGTGATTTCCGATGAATGATAATATTGTGGTGACAAATGACAATAAAATAATCGTCAATCCACCAAAAATGAGATACCATGCTA